>Ga0068861_100000120_pt1 | contig 39946 bp, 29 predicted proteins | sample KBSSwiS42_FD_66593 | JGI IMG/M metagenome (GOLD analysis project Ga0068861, IMG submission 66593) | Switchgrass rhizosphere microbial communities from Kellogg Biological Station, Michigan, USA - KBS Switchgrass S4-2 | ecosystem: Host-associated > Plants > Roots > Rhizosphere > Soil ...
GCGCGCGATCGCGGCCGAAGATCTTCGATCCCTACGGCCGCGACGACGGCCAGTTCCACGAATGTTTCGGGCAGATAGACGATGCCCTGCAGCGCATCCGTGCGCGGGTGCCGGTCTGATCAGGCGGAGCGGACAGTGATCCTGCGCGTCCTCAAATCCCTGCTCGCAAGGCTGCTGTTCGTCACGCGCCTGTACCGGCTGATCCTGCGCAACACCGGGTTCGCGGTGGTGTTCCACTCGGTGGTGCGCGACGAGCCGGCCTCGGCGCTGCGCTGTCCGGCCGGCGACTTCGAGCGGATCTGCGGTTTCCTGCGGCGCTACTTCCGCACGGTGACACTCGCGCAGATCGGTGCCGCGGTGCGCGCCAGGACGGGACCGGGCGGCTGCGCGTCCATCACTTTCGACGACGGCTACGCGGACAATGCCCAGGTCGCCGCGCCCATCCTGCGTTCGATGGGGCTGCCGGCCACCTTTTTCGTCGTCACCGGATTCATCGGCAGCGAACGCCAGGCACCCTGGGACGAGAAGCGCGGCTTCCGCAGCCGCTGGATGAACTGGGATGAAGTGCGCGGGCTGGCAGAGCAGGGCTTCGAAATCGGCGCGCACTCCACCTCGCACCAGGACATGGGCGGCATCAGCTGCGAAGCCTTCGAAGCCGATCTCATCGCCGCGCGCGGCACGATGCTCCAGCACCTGAACCGCGCGCCGGTGGGATTCGCCTATCCATTCGGCAGCCCGCGCCACGTGAATTCGCATGCGCCGCAGGTGCTGCAGCGTCAGGGTTTCGAATACTGCGTGCTGGCGGACGGCGGACTGATCGGCGGCCACAGCGATCCGATGGCGCTGCCGCGGATCCCGATCAATGCGCTCGAATATGCCGACGCCTACGTGCTCGGTTTCGAGATCCTGTACGCCACGCTGCTGGGCCGCTGGCATCGCCACGAACCCGTGGCCGGAGCCGGCCCGTGAGCGTGGTTTCGCAGCAGCGCCGGCTCCCGGCCGCGAAAGAATCCAATCCGGGTCTGACTACCCTGAACCTCAACAACATCCTGCTGGTGGCGCGTCCGCAGGACTGGCTGCTGCGGTTCCTCGGCACCGTGCACCTGCCGATGCTGGTGGCATTCGCGCTGCTGGGCCTGTGGCTCACGCGCGGCAAGGTGGAGGGATTCAAGGACCGGCTGGTGATCCTCTACTCGCTGTTCATCGTCCACTGCGGCATCAGCATCTTCTGGGCGGCCAACAACTTCTGGGCCTACAAGTCCACGCTGGACCTGGTCATGTGGTTGTTCGGCGGCGTGCTGCCCATGATCGCCTTCGTCGGCAAGCCGCAGGAACTGCGCCGCCTCATGTCGCTGTGGGTGCTGCTGCACGTGTTCGTCGGCATCTACGCGCAGTTCGTGAACCACGGCGCGGGTCCGGGCGGCTACCTCGGCGACGAGAACGACGTGGCGCTCGCGCTGTGCATGGCGCTGCCGTACGCCTACCTGGGCCGCACGGTTTTCTACAAGAGCGCGGTCGGCCGGCTCATGGGCACCGCCTGCGCGCTGATGATCGCGGTGGGGGTCGTGGCCAGTGAATCGCGCGGCGGCTTCGTGGCGCTGCTGGTCACCGCGCTGGCCATCATCTGGTTCAGTCCGCACCGCGTGCGCAACCTGCTGGTGGTGGCCGTGCTGGGCGGTGCGCTGTACCTCGGCATGTCGCAGGCCTATCTCAACGACATGTCCACCATCAACGACAAACAGGATTCCACGCGTGTCGCGCGCCTGTATTCCTGGGGCCGCGGCTGGGAAATGTTCCTCGACAATCCGGTCATCGGGGTGGGAGCCGGAAACTACCCGTGGCGCGTCGCGGAATACCAGGAGCGCAGCACGGCGGAAAACGTGCTGGGGCGTTCGCTGGGAGGGCGGGTCGCCCACTCCATGTATTTCACGCTGTTTCCGGAGACCGGGCTGGTCGGCACCGCGCTGTTCTTCGCGATGCTGATCATCGGGGTGAATCGCTTGCGCAGGATCGTCCGGCAGCTGGCCGGGCGCGCCGATCCCGATGCGCTGGTCGTGCGCCAGATGGCCGTGGCGGGCCTGGCCAGCGTCTTCGGGCTGTTGTCGGGAGGGGCCTTCGTCTCGGTCCTGTACTACCCCCATTTCTGGTACTGGCTCGGCATAGTCGTGATGCTCAGCAAACTGGCCGCAAGGCTCGAACCCGCCGGAACCGGAACTGCATCCCAGTCCACCCCGGCAGGCCCGCGGGCCCAGGACACAGGCAACGGGAATTCGTCCAGAATTCCCGGCCTTCGGTCAGGGAGATACGGGTCCTTATGTCAATGAAATCACCCCAGCCCCAGGTCAGTGAGGCAGAACACGACCTATCCGCCGAGGAAGCCCACCAGAAGGCCCGCCACGAGGAGCTCTACCGGCTGGAGCGCGGCGCCGTGGCCGCTTACAGCCCGCATGACTGGCAGAAGTTTGATGCCATCCGCAGCCCCATCGAGCCGTATTCGGCCAGCGTGCTGCGGCTCGGCGACGTGCGCGGCAAATACGTGCTCGACCTCGGATGCGGCGACGGCTGGTTCAGCGTGTTGCTCGCCAAACGCGGCGCACGGGTGTTCGGCTGTGACATTTCCGAGGAGGCCATCGTCACCGCGCGCGAGCGTGCCCGCGTCAACGGCGTGCTCGAGCAATGCACCTTCTCGGCCTGTTCGGCGTATGAATTGCCCTGCGAGGATTCGAGTTTCGACATCGCGGCGGGCCACGCCATCCTGCATCACCTGGAGGACAAGGCGCGCACCGCGCAGTCCATCTACCGCGTGCTCAAGCCCGGCGGCATCGGCGTGTTTCGCGAGCCCTTCGGCAACAGCCTGATGCTCGAACGCATGCGGCTGCTGGTGCCCGTGCCGTCGATGTCCGACGATCCGGGCGAGTGGAAGATGCAGTTCAAGTACTCCGATCTCGCGCCGTTCCGCGCGCTGTTCGACGTCGAAGTCGAGGAGTGGCAGCTGGTGTCGAGACTCGACCGGCTCTTCAAGTCGGCGCGGGCGAAGGAAGCGCTGTGGCGTTTCGACGTGGGTCTGCTGAAGTACAACAAGTGGCTGCGCCGGTATGCGCGCGCCATTCTGGTGAAGCTGAAAAAGCCGGTGGCGCAAAACGCCACCGGCTGATACCAGAGCCCGAAGCTGTGTTACTGGACCGCGACCGTGGTGGGCGGATTCGGGGTCCGGGTTGCGACGAAGTTGTCGCCCGGTCCAATCATCGCGTTGCCGGCCGCATCGCGCGCCGACGGTGTGTCCGTGGTGATGATCAGATCATCGAGGTACATCGATTGGGTCTGCGGGGCGCCGCCATTCCAGTAGTCGGTGATGAGCAGCTTGGTCTTGCGGCTGGAGGCGCTGATCAGCGTCATGCTCGGCTGGTCCTTCAGCAACACGCCATTGCGCCAGAAGCGCCAGCGGCCGTTGGTGGTCTCGTCAAGCTTGATGTAGACCTCCCAGGTCTCCCACTGGCCGCGATGCGGCGAAGTGGTGCTGTCGGCGAAGTGCACCTGGGGCTGGGCGCGGTCGACCAGCACTTCGTGCTGCTGCGTGAAACCGGAGGAGTTCGCGCCATTGTTGTTGATGAGCATGTCGAAGTACCCGGCACCCGTGTCGTACAGGCGGATGAACTTCAGGAATCCCGTGTTGGTCGCGAAGCTGAAATTGGACGGGTAGTAGGTGCGGAAGCGCACCCAGATCTGGTCACCCTTGCCGACCGAATTGGGCAGCACCCAGCTGCGGACACCGATGGAGCCTTCTGCCCCGGAATTGATGGTGCTCTTGACCGAGGCGCCGGAGGAACCGTAACGAATCGAGGTGTCGTACACGGCGTTGGCGACGTCGAGCTCGGACCGGTAGGCCGCGCCATTGGTGCCCTCATTGAAGTCGTACTGCCACGTTCCGGCGCTGGCGGCGGCTGCGAAGCCGCACAGGCTGGCGAGGAATACGGACTTGCGGGCGAGGCGAATCATCTTCATGCATATGCTCCAAATCAAGAAAGCGGAATCCGGAAGTCGCTGTCTAACTACCCGACGGTGATCGTCGGCGAAGCGCGCGGCCCCGGCACTGAACTCCAGAGTGGGTCACGGCACGTCAATCGAACTTCCTGGCCGGGACCACTCTGCGCAAACAAACAAGCGTTGCGAAAGTGGAGTCAACATAGTTCCGGAAGCGGACGCTGGCAACAGTTGAACAGATTGAACCGCAAAACTGCGAAATGCCGCTCATGTCGGCACATGGCGACTACCACTTGACGTCTAACTTCGATGCACCGTCTCCCTAGGTATTCCCTTGAAAGTTGGGACGAAATTCGCTGGCAGGGCGAGCGCGCCGCGTGGTCGAAACTGCTGGAAAACTCGCGCGCCGATCCGCTTTTTATGTCATTTGAATGGCAGTGGCACTGGTGGAATTATTTCGGCAAGTCATTGGCCGCACAGCTGCAACTGTTCGCGTTGCGCGATGCGCAAGGTGCACTCGCGGGCATCGCGCCGCTGTATCGCGTGCGCGCACGGCGCCGCGGACTCGAGGTGGAGTCCGTGCAGTTGATAGGGAATTCATTCCGGGATCGAAGTACGGTTATCTCCGAATGCCTGGATTTCATCGTGCCGTCGCAGGATGGCGACGAATGCGCGGATACCCTGGTGAATCACCTGCAGGCGGATCTGCAGTGGAACGAATTCGTCGCGGTGTGGGTGCGCGAGGACTCCGCGCTCGCCGCCGCGCTCGGCCGCAATCCGCTGCGCGCGTACCTGCGCAACCAGGATGCGGCCACGGGTTATTCGATCGATCTGCGCGCCGGTTTTCCCGCGTGGCTCGCGCAGCTGTCGGCCTCGGCGCGGCGCCGCCTGTTCAACATGCGTACGCGCCTCGAGCGGCGCGGCGCGGTGCAGCTGCGCACGGCGGGCCTCGACGAGCTGCCCGACATGCTCGGGCAGATCGACCGTTTCCATGCGCGCCGCTGGGGCGGTGCGCTGTTCAGCGGCGCGGCGCGCGCCTTCCATCTCGACGTCGCGCGTGACCTGGCAGCGCGCGGCGCGCTGCATGTCAGCGTGCTCGAGGTGGGCGGGCGCGGGGTCTCGGTGTTCTACGACTATCGGCTGGGCGGCCGGCAGTACAACCTGCAGATGGGCTTCGACGATGGCTTCGATGCCGGGTTGTCGCCGGGCCTGCTGCACCTCGGCTACGTGCTCGAACGATGCGCCGCCGGCGGCGTGGGCAGCTACGAGTTGCTGGTGGGCGAGGGCCGGCGCACCAACTACAAGGCGCGTTACGCCAGCGAACGATTCCAGGTGACGACCCTGCAGGGCCTGCGCGGTGGCAGCGCGCTGCTCGGTCGCGGCTACGACGCCGCGGCGCGCCTGCGCCGCGGACTGCGGCGCGCATGAGCGGCGGCCAGAACCTGCGCGTGACGCACATCGTTTCCGGCGACCTGTGGGCCGGCGCCGAGGTGCAATGTTTCCAGCTGCTGCGCAGCCTGGCGGAAGACGGCGCGGTGTCGCCGCGCGCCATCGTGCTCAACGAAGGTGAACTGGCGTCACGCGCCGCGGCCGCGGGTATCGAGGTGTGCGTGATCCCCGAAGCGCGGCACACGCCGGTCGAGCTGTACCGCCGCATCACGCGCGAGCTGCGCGCGCAGGCGCCGCAGCTGGTGCATACCCATCGCGGCAAGGAAAACATCATCGGTTCGCTGGCGGCGCGCAGCGCCGGCGTGGCCGCGTCGATCCGCACCGCACACGGCGCCTCCGAACATGCGCCCGCGGGCCTGGCGCCGCGCAAGCGCCTGCTCGGCTGGCTGGACCGGCTGGCGGCGCAGCGCTGGCAGCGGCGCGTGGTCGCGGTATCGGACGATCTGGCCGGCCAGCTGCGCGAGCAGTTCGGCGCAGAACGCGTCACGGTGATCCGCAACGGCATCGACGTGGCGCGCACGCTCGCCGAGGCGCATGGCGCGGCGCTGCCGGGCCGTCCGGATACGCTCAAGATCGGGTTCATCGGCCGGCTGGCGCCGGTCAAACGTCTCGATGTGTTCCTCGGCGTGGCGGCCGCGTTGCACGCCGCGCTGCCGGGACGCATCGAGTTCTACGTGATCGGCGACGGACCGGACGCGCCGCGGGCGCGCGCGGCGCTGGGCGCGGCGACCTTGCCGCTGCACGTGCTGGGTTTCCGGCGCGACGCGCTGCCGCTGCTGCGCGGGCTGCACGCATTGTTGCTCACCTCCGATCACGAGGGCACGCCCATGGTGGTGCTCGAGGCGATGTGCCTGCGCGTGCTGGTCGCGGCGCATGCGGTGGGTGGATTGCCGGCGCTGCTCGGCGGCGGATCGTCGGGATTGCTGGTGCCCTCGCAGCGGCCGGAGGAATGGGTCGCGCGGCTGGCGCCATTGCTGACCGATGCCGCGCGGCGCGATGAATTGACCGAGCAGGGTTACAGCGCGGTGAACGCCCATTGGAGCGCGGCCGCCAACGCGCGCCAGTACGCGCAGCTCTACCGTGAATGTGTGGCGGAAGCGCAGGGAGAATCGAGCAATGCCTGAATCGGTACCGCAGCGTCCGTCGCTGGGAGTGTGGTTGCGGCGCCTGGTGCTGACCGGCGTGGCCGGCATGGCGGTGCTTGCCAGCGCGGAGCTCGGCGCGCGCGCCGATGACTGGCTGTTCAACGGCGTGCCGCTGCTCTCGAACCCGCGCTACGAAGACCTGCTGGTCAGCGACGGGCGCACGCTGCGTGGCCGGCCGCACGGGCAGTTCGGCAAGTGGCGGCTCAACGCCGAGGGGTTCCGCGGTCCGGAGCTCGTCGAGGCGCGTCCGCGCTGTTGTCCGCGCGTGGTCATCCTGGGTGCCTCCGAGGCCTTCGGTTATCTCGAGTCACCCGATCGCGAGTTTCCCGCGGCGGTGCGCGCCGAGCTCGCGCGGCGCGGCGAATGTGCCGAGATCATCAACGCCGCGCTGGCGGGCATGACGGTGCGCAGCATGTCGGGGTACTGGGAGTACTGGGTGGCGTCCTTCCGGCCGGACATCGTGATCATCTACCCCTCGACGCACCTGTACCTGGGCCACCTGGGCGAACTGCCCGCCGCGGATGCGCCGCCGCCGCAGGCCGTGCCGCTGACGCCCATCGTCAATCACTGGAATTCGCGCTACCTCGACCGGCTGCGCAACGTCATCGATACGCCCGAGTTCATCGCCAAGTGGCGGCGCGAAAAGAAACTGCAGTCGCTGATCGCGGCCAGCGCGGCCGACGGGCCGGTATTCGCCGCCGTGCCCGATGAACGCCTCGACATGCTCGGCGCGGATCTGTCGCGGCTGGCGGAGCGCATCCGCCACGCCGGCGCGCAGCCGGTCATCATGACCCATGCCATGCGCGCCGAGTCACCGGCACGCGCGGCCGACTTCGCCGATCTCAACGCCATGCGGCAGTTCCTGCCGCGCGCGCCGGAACCGGTCATCGCCGCGTTCGACGCCGCCGCCAACCAGCGCATCCGCGAGCTGGGACCGGCGCTCGGTGTTCCGGTGATCGACATCGCCCACGCAGTCGGCGGCCAGCGCGAGCTGTTCGGTGACCTGGTGCATTTCACCGACGAGGGAGCGCGCCGTGTCGGCACCGAGGTCGCGGGCGCACTCGCCACGATCAATCGTCAGCGCCCGGCCTGCTCACAAACGAACTGAGTCATCGCGTGTTATTCAACAGCTACATCTTCCTGTTCGCGTTCCTGCCGGTGGCCTACGTGGTGTTCTGGCAGCTGCGCACCACGCACCAGCGCCACGTCTGGCTGACCATCACCGGCTACGTCTTCTACAGCTACTGGGACGCGCGCTTCTGCCTGTTGATGGCGTTCTCCACGGTGGTCAGCTACTGCGCGGGCCTGGCCATGCTGCGCGCCACCACGCCGCGGGCGCGCAAGCTGGCGATGGTGATCCCGATCACCGCGGACCTGCTGCTGCTCGGATTCTTCAAGTACGCCGATTTCACGCTGCAGTCGGCGGTGGGTATCGCGCACCTGCTGGGCGCGGACGTGAACATCCCGACGCTGGACATCATCCTGCCCATCGGAATTTCCTTCTACACCTTCCACACCATCAGCTACATCGTCGATTGTTATCGCGGCACCATCCGTCCCACGCGCAGCTTCTGGGAATTCTCCGCGTACGTCTCGCTGTTCTCGCAGCTGGTGGCGGGTCCCATCGTGCGGTTCCGCCAGATCGAAGCCGACCTCGAGGGCCTGGGTGCCGCGCATCGCACGCGCTGGCTGGCGCTCGGCACCTCGTTCTTCATGTTCGGCCTCATCGAGAAGGTGGTGATCGCCGACAGCCTGGCGCATTACGTGGACGAGGCGCTGGGCCGCTACGAAGGCCTGTCGAGCGCCGGCGCCTGGACCGCGATGCTGGGCTACACGTTCCAGCTGTTGTTCGATTTCAGCGGCTACAGCTCCATGGCCGTGGGCCTCGGCCTGCTGTTCGGTCTGCGCATTCCGCAGAACTTCAACTCGCCCTACAAGTCGCTCAATCCTTCCGACTTCTGGCAGCGCTGGCACATCTCGCTGTCGAGCTGCCTGCGCGACTACCTGTACATTCCGCTGGGTGGCAACCGCGGCGGCAAGTGGTTCACGTATCGCAACCTGATGCTCACCATGCTGATCGGCGGGTTGTGGCACGGCGCGAACTGGACGTTCGTGGTGTGGGGCGCCTATCACGGCGCGCTGCTCATCGCCTACCAGGCGAACCGCGAGCATTGGGATCGCGTGCCGCCGCTGCTGGCCCAGGGCGTCATGTTCCTGGCGGCGCTGCTCGGCTGGGTGTTCTTCCGTTCGCACACCTTCGAGATGGCGAGCACGCTGCTCGGCAAGATGTTCACGCCCACCGCCGGCGCGATGAGCAGCGATCCGACCACGTTCGTCATCTTCATCGTGATCGCGGCGGCGCTGTCGATGCGCGGACCCAACGTGTTCGACTTCCACAAGGAATTCAAGCTGACCTGGTGGCGTGGCGCGGGCATGGCCACGGCCTTCGGCGTCGCACTGGCGCTCATCGCCGGCGGACGCGAATCGCCGTTCCTGTATTTCCAGTTCTGAAGCGGCCGCTGCCGGTCAGCGGGTCGCGCGCCGCACCGGCGCGCCGAACAGGACTGCGTACATCGACAGTCCGCGCGCCAGGAAGTATGCGTAGTAGAGCAGGCCGTTGACGGCGAGCGACGCCGCGCCCAGCGGCCGGAAGCGCAGCGCGGCGACCAGCACCGCGGCCAGCAGGCACGCGCCCACCGTGACGACGGGGATGCGCCAGTCGCGCAGCACGGCGCCCGCAAGCAGCGCGAGCAGCTGCAGGTGCAGGAACAGCGTCCCGAGTTGCGCGATGCGCGACTTCAGGAAACGTCCCAGGCTCAGGAAGTCACCCTTGCCGTGCCACAACTCGCGCCGGAAGAAATGCCGCAGCGACTTGGGAAAACCCTCGTGCACCGCCGGCAGCGCGGCGTCGTCGACGATGCGCGCGCCGGCGGCGCGGGCACGCGCGGTGAAGTCCGCGTCCTCACCGGTCTCCAGCGCCGTGTTGAATCCACCCAGCTGCTCGAACAAGGCGCGCGTGGTGATCAGGTGACCGCTGTTGATGTGCGTGTGGGCGCGCTGCTGCTGCCGCCTGAACCAGTGTTCCTCGATCCAGGTGGCCCGCTCGGGCACGATCACCGTCGATCCCGTGACCGTCGCGGGTTCGGCCGCCAGCGCGGCCAGCACCGCGGGGAAACGTTCGCGCCAGCGCGCGGTCAGCATCACGTCGCCGTCGAGGAAGACCAGCACGCCGCCCCGGCTGCGCGCGACCCCGGCATTACGCGCGGCGGCCACGGTGCCGGTGGTCGCGATCACGGCGTCGGCGCCGCGCTGCCGGGCGATGTCGGCGGTGGAATCCACCGAACCGTTGTCGGCGACGATGATTTCGTAGGGTGTGTCCGGCGGCACATTGGCGCGCACTGCGTCGATCATGGCGCCGATCCATCTTTGTTCGTTGCGCGCCGGCACGACGAATGACACCCGCTGCGTCATTCAGCGTTCCACGCAAGACAGCAGGATGGCGACGATGGACCCGGCATCGTCGCGCCGCACGCGATGATGCAGCGGCAAGGTGAGCAGGCGCGCCGCGAGCGCCGCGGCGTTGGGCAGCGGGCCCTGCCGGCTCACGTTCGCGGGCAGCCCGTCGATGCGCGGCAATTCGCGTTCGTACATGCGCGAGCTGCCGAGTCCGGCGCGCGACAGCGCGTCGTCCGCGCGTCGTGCCGTGGCCGGATCGGGAGCGAGCAGGGGAAAACGCAGCAGCCGCGCCGGGTGCGCGGGCCAGCGCGATCCCGCCAGGGCGCGGTAGCCGGCCGCTTCGAGTTGCGGCAGGGATTCCTGCAGCCACTGCTGGGCCGGATCGGGCTGCGCCTCGTATGCATCGAGCGCCGTGGCGATGGCGCCGCAGGTGCGCGGGTCCAGGCGCCGCGGCGCCGTCAGCGCCTCGTAGCGCGTGTCACCCAGGCCCAGCCCGGGTAGTTTGCGCACCAGCGCGTACGGCGTGCGCGCGGTGAGCAGGTTGTAGGCCACGCCCTTGAGCCGTTGCGGCAGGCCGGCGTCCGCGGCCACCGGCAGAGACGCGAATTCCGTGCGCACCGCATCGGCCACCGCGGCACGGTACAGCAGCGCACCACCGCCGAGCAGATTGAGCGGCTTGCCGCGGCCGAAACTCAGCACCACGAGATCGGCGCTCCAGTCACGACGCGGATCCGGCGGAATACTCTGCGCGCTGTCCTGCACGATCGGGATCCCGCGCGGGTTGCAGAGCGCGCCGAGCTCCGCGGCGCCGTCACCGACGCCGAGCAGGTCGACGGCGAGCACCGCCACCACTTCGCCGGTCAGCGCCGCCTGCAATTCGTTCGAATAGCCCCATCGGCCGGGCTGCAGGTCCACCAGCACCGGCTCGCAACCCGCGGCCACGCAGGCGGCGATGAGCGACGGGCAGCCGTAGCCCGGCACGATCACGCGCGGCGCGGCGACGGGTCGCAGGCGCCGGCAGGCGCGCAGCGCCACGGCGAGCGCGGCCGTGCCGGAAGACAGCGGAGCCACTTCGTGGTGCGGCCAGCTGGCACGCAGCCGCTGCGCGCCGGCGGCGGACTCCATGCGCGTTGCAAAGTATCGTGTGCCGACCGGGACTAGGGCGCCGCGCATGAGGCCGGCAGTTTAGCTGAAGGCCATGTCTTATTGAGCTAGCATCGCGCGACTCGCAACCCGAAGGATTTCGTGTCTCGCCGGATTCTCGCCGTTCTGCCTTATGTGCCATGGCCGCCGCGTCTCAGCGGCATGTCGTTGCGCTACGCGCCGCTGCTCGAGCACCTCGCCGCGCGTCATGAAGTCGACCTGCTGGTGATCGACCACGGTGCGGGCACACCCGACCTGCGCGAGCTCGCGGGCCGTCTGCATTCGGTCGAGGTCGTGCCCCTGCCGCGCATCCGCACGCGCACACGCCGCCTGGGCGCGCGTCTCGCGGGCCTGATGCCGTGGACGGTGGCGCACTCGCTGAAGAGCCTCGCGGCGCCGGAGATCGCGGCCATCGTGGCGGCGAAGTTCACGGCCGGCCGCTACGACCTGGTGCTGTGGGCCGGGCGCGAAATGCTCGAGAACGCCATCCGCTTCCGGCGGCGGTTCCCCGGCACGCGCTTCGTGCTGGACATCATCGATTCCCCGTACCTGTACGCCGGCCGGGAGCTCGGCACCGGGCAGGCGGGCGCCGGTGCGGCATACGACCTGTGGAAGATCGGCCGCATGGAACGCTGGGCGCGCGCGCACATGGATGCGGTCATCTACATCTCTCCGGTGGATGCCGCGGCCGCGCCGCCGGCCGCCGGCGAACGCATCGTGGTGCTCGCCAACGGCGTGCTGGCCGACGCCGGCCCCGGCGCCGCGGCCGGCACCCCGGGCAAACGCCTCGGCTTCCTCGGCAACATGACCTATCCACCGAACGTGCGCGCCGCGCTCGCGCTGCACCGGGACGTCTATCTACCGTTGCGCCGCGAGCACCCGGATCTCGAGCTGCTGGTCATCGGCCGCGAGCCCGCCGCGGAAATCCGCGCGCTCGCCGGTCCCGGTGTCACGGTCACCGGCACCGTGCCCGAGGTGTGGCCGTGGATCGAACGCGCCGACGTCTTCGTGTTCCCTTTCGACACCGGCGCGGGCCTGCAGAACAAGGTGCTCGAGGCCATGTTCGCGGGCAAACCCGTGGTCACGACGCCGGCCTGCCTGGGCGCGCTGGGCGCGCAGGTGCCACGCGACCTGCTGAGCGGCGCGGACGCCCCGGCGCTGCTCGCGCTGGTGCGCGACCTCATCGAGCGCCCGGAGGAGGCGCGGGCGCTGGGCGAGCGCGGCCGCGCCTTTGCCCGCCGCAGCTTCGACTGGCAGTCGCTGCTGCCGCGCTTCGAGGCCGCGATCGTCGGAAGAGAACCGGCCGGCGCCGATCCGGCCGGCGGCTGATCAGTCGCTGTGCACGTTGGTCGGCGGATTGGGCGTCTTCGGCGCCGCGGCGGCACTGCAGCCGATGCGCTGCGTGCTCACGATGAAGTTGTCGACCCAGCGGTCCTGCTGCTGCGGCGCGCCCGCGTTCTGGAAATTCTCCAGCAGCACGGCGTTGATGCCGTAGCCGGTGTAGCTGCCGCGCCAGTTGAGGGTGCTGGCCTGCGCCTCGAGGTGGTCGTCGACCCAGAAGCCGAATTGACCGTTCGACTGCCCGGGCGTGTTGAGCTTCATGTGCACCTCGATGCACATCCACCGGTCGCGGTTCGCGGCCGAGTACACCTGGGTGCTGCCGTTCAGCTTGCCGAGCCAGACCAGGTTGGGGAAGTCGTTGTACGTGGTGGTGACCACGGTGCTGCCCGAGACACCCGTCGCCGGATCGAGCCCGAGGCCGAGTGCGCCGTCTTCCCACAGGTGGCCGATGGCCGCCTGGCTCCAGTTGGAGGCCGCGAAGATGGTGGCGCGCGCGAGTTTGTTGGGCTGGCCGGTCCAGTTGCTCGAGGTCTTCATGTAGAAGCGCCAGTAGACGTCATCGAAATTGCGGTCGGTGAAACGCGTCGGCGCCACCGGCGTGCGGCCGAAACTCAGCTTGACCCCGCCGGCCTCGGCGACGCCCGCCGCGAAACGCGCGCGCAACGCGCCGTTGCCGCCGAACGCCGAACCCGTGACCACGCCGAAGCGCCCGCCGCGGCGATCCACCTCGAAGTAGTTCTGCTCCAGCGAGCTGTCGGATTCGAAGTCGTCGCACCAGATCCATTCCGGGTGCTGGGCCTGGTAGTTAGTGCATTCGACCGAGCCCGCCGTGGCGGTCTGCGCCGCGGCGAACAGTCCGATGTAGGACAGGCCGATGAAAGTGAGAACGCCGCGCGTCAACGTCATGATGGCTCCGCATGTGGTGGTCGCGGCACTATAGGTAACAACAGGCGCAGCGACATCCTGTCGGCGGCGGGCGACTGGCGCGCTGCGCGGGCGTGGAACGCGTGCGACAAACAAGCGCCGGGCGGTCCGCAGCGTGACGCGTTGTGGCAGCGGCGCGACCGCTGCCGGAAGAGCCCTAGGGCAAGTTTCCCCGGGGAAAGTAGCGGGGCATCAGGCGCCGGCGCGCGGTCCGGCCTGCGCCGGCCACCAGCCGAGCTCCTTGCCGCGCAGGATGTACAGCGAGCCCGCGGCGCGGGTGTCCACGCCCTTGAGCACGCCGAGTTTCTGCATCACCGGCCGCACCGTGCGCATCAGGCCGCGGCCTAACAACTTCTTGACGCGGAACTTGCGCCATTCGCGCGTCGCCGCCACGCCGGGCCACAGGCGCCGCGCCAGGTCGACGCAGTGCTGCGCGGCCGCGTCGTCGCCTTCCTCGAAGGCATCGCCGGCCAGGGTCACCGCCGCCACCGCGATGCGCCGGTAGGCGCGCGCCGACCATGCGCGCAACTCGGGAATGGCGCCGGCGAAGTGCCCGACGATGGCCTCGTAGGCGTGCACCTGTTCGTCGATGTCGCGCATGCGGCGGCCGTAGTAGGCCGAGCTCATGTTGTTGGCGTGCACGCGGTAGTAGGCCTGCACGCCGCGAATGATGCCGACCGATCCGTGCGCGGCCAGGCGCATCCACATTTCCATGTCGCCGGTGTGCGGCAGCTCCGGGCGGTAACCACCGACCTTGTGCTGCATCGAGGTCCGCACGATCGCGGCCGGCGTCGACACGAGGTTGCCGAGTTCGCAGACGGATTCGAGGAATTCCGCTCCGGGCAACACCACCTGGTCGGTGGGCGCGCGATGCGCGGATTCCTGCGGCTCGTCGTCGTCGGTGAACACCTGCGCCATGCCGTAGACGAAGGCGATCTGCGGCTGCGCGTCCATGAGCGCGGCGGCGCGCGCGAACGCGCCCGGGGCGACGAAATCGTCCGCCGAGATCAGCAGGCAGTAGTCGGCGCGCGCCCAGCCGAGCAGGCCTTCGTTGTAGGTGGCGATGTGGCCGGCATTCTTCTCGTGCACGCGGAATTCGACGCGCGGGTCGGCGGCCGCCAGTGCCCGGCCGACGCTGGCCGAGTCGTCGGTGGAAGCGTCGTCGATGACCAGCACACGCACGTCCACGCCCTGCTGGCGCAGCACGCTGCCGACGCAGCGGCCGAGGAAATGGCCGTAGTTGTAGCAGGGGATGACGACGTCGAAACTCGCCAACTCAGCCTCCGCTCGCCGGGCGCGCGGCGGGGAGCTGGATCACCGAGTCGCTGGCATCCGGATTCCACGTGAACTTGCCGGGCTCGTGGAACACGCCGAAGTGGCGGTCGAACAGCGCGTGGCGGACGTGGAAGGTGCCCGCGACCTGCGACGACAGCACCTGGTCGAAGCCCTTGCCGCGCACCAGCACGTGCACCTGGTACATGTCGGACACCAGCCGCAGCGGCGGCGTCACCAGTTCGAGCACACCGTGGCCGTCGATGCGGCCCGGCGACGTGCCATCGACCTCGGTGCTGAAATTGCAGCAGGCCACGCCGTCGGAGCGGATGAAAGCGACGATGAAATTCGGATCCACGAGCGGCTCGCGCGTCTCGTAGCTGAGGCGCAGCCGCAGGCGCTCGCCGTGTTCGAAAATGGTTTTCTCCGCGCCGTCGGCGCCGGTGATCCCCACTGAATTCACCACCACCGGCCAGTCCTTCGAACTGCCCTCGGCGAGTGCCAGGGTGCTGAGGCGCGAGTCCTGCTCGTAGAGCCGGATGCCCTCGTCGGTGGGACCGTCGTAGGTCAGCTGTCCCTTGCGCATGTAGATCACGCGCGGGCACATGGACTTGATGCTGTGCATGCTGTGCGAGACGAACAGCACCGTGGCCTCGCGCTCCTGCAGGCGGCGCGCGAAATCCAGGCACTTGTGCTGGAAGGCCAGGTCGCCGACGGCCAGCACCTCGTCGAGCAGCAGCACGTCGGGTTCGAGATGCGCGGCCACCGAGAACGCGAGGCGCACGTACATGCCGCTCGAGTAGCGCTTCACCGGCGTGTCCATGAATTTCTCGATGCCGGCGAATTCGACGATGGCGTCGTATTTGCGGGCGATCTCGGCGCGCGACATGCCGAGGATCGAGCCGTACAGGAACGTGTTCTCGCGGCCGGTCAATTCGCCACTGAAGCCGGTGCCGACTTCGAGCAACGCGCCGACACGCCCGCCGATGCGCGCGCGTCCGGCGGTCGGTTCGGTGATGCGCGACAGCAGTTTGAGCAGCGTGCTCTTGCCGGCGCCGTTCAGGCCGATGACGCCGACGTTTTCGCCGCGCGCGATTTCGAAGCTGACGTCGCGCAGCGCCCAGAACACGGTGTTCGGATCCGGTCCGCGGCGGAACAGCGCGGCGGCCTTCTCGACGATCACGTCGCGCAGCGAATTGTGCCGGCCGGCATTCGCACCGACGCGGTAACGTTTGCCGAGTCCTTCGGCCTTGATGGCGATACGGGTACTCATATGACGTCCGCCAGCGTGCTTTCGGCGCGGCGGAAGTAGGCCAGGCCGCCGAGCAGCATCGCCACCATGACCGCGCTGCCGACGCCGATCACGTGCCAGTCCGGGCTGGGTTTGTCGAGCAGAGCCCAGCGGAAGCCTTCGATCACGCCGACCATCGGATTCAGGCTGAAGAGCGTGCGCCACTGCTCCGGCACGATGTCGAGCGAGTAGACGATGGGCGAGGCGTACATCCACACCTGGATCAGGAAGGGCATGGTGTGCGTGACGTCGCGGAAGCGCACGTTCAGCGGCGCGAGCCACAGGCCGATCGACAGCGCCGCGAGCAGCGCGTAGCCGAGGAACAGCGGCAGCGTCACCACTTTCCAGCTCAGGCCCATGTGATACCAGACCAGCATGCAGAGGAACACGAGGAAGGCGAAAAGGAAGTCGACCGCCGGCGAGATCACGCCCGACAGCGGCATCACCAGCCGCGGAAAATACACCTTGCGAACCAGCTCGCCGTCGGTGACCAGGCTGGTGGCGCTGCGTCTGAGCGCCTCGGAGAAATAGGTCCACGGCAGGATGGCGGCGAACGCGAACAGCGGATACGGCGTGCCGCCCGTGGGGATCTTGGCGAAACGTCCGAAGATCAGCGTGAAGATCAGCACCGCGAACGCGGGCTGGATCACCGCCCACGCGATGCCCAGCGCCGCCTGCTTGTAACGCAGGCGCACGTCGCGCATCGCCAGCGTCCACATGAGCTCGCGGTAACGCCAGACCCCGCTGTAGTCGAGGTTCAGCAGCCCGTGGCGCGGCCTGATTTCAATGTCCTGCGCGGTGTTCACGGAGTTGGACCTGGGGCTGATTGCTGTGGATACGGAGCGCGTTCGCGACCGCGGCGATGTCCGCGGCAGTCATCTGGCCATACAGCGGCAGGATGATGCACTGGTCCTGCGCGGCCTCGGACAATTGCAGCTCGCCGCAACGCTTCGCGTTGCGATACGGCTCTTCGCGGTGACTGCACATGACGCCGCGGCGCGTCGACACGCCGGCGTCCAGCATGGCCTGCATGACCGTGCGCTGGTCGCAGCTCGCCGGCAGGCGCACGCAGAAACTTTGCCAGTTGCTGCGTCCCCAGGAAGGCTCGGCGGGCAGCGTGAGGCCGGGGACGTCGCGCAGCAGCGCCCGGTATTGATCCGCGATCTCGCGGCGGCGCGCGATGATGTCCGGCAGCCGGCGCAGCTGTTCGCGGCCCACCGCGGCCTGGATGTCGGTCATGCGGAAGTTGTAGCCGACGACCGGGTAGGCCTCGAAGATCACCTTGGCGGAGCCATGCCGCACGGTGTCGGGCACGCTCATGCCGTGCTGGCGCAGCAGCCGGCACTTCGCGTCCCACGCGGCGTTGTTGGTGGTGATCATGCCGCCGTCGCCGGTGCTCATGACCTTGCGCGGATGAAACGAGAAACAGGCGATGTCGCCGTGCGGCTTGCCGATCTTTTCCCAGCGGCCGTCCCACAGGATCTCGCTGCCGATGGCGCAGGCCGCGTCCTCGATCACCGCCAGGCCGCGGGCGCGGGCCAGCGCGACGATGGCGGCCAGGTCGCAGGGCATGCCCATCTGGTGAACGCACAACACCGCGCGCGTCTTCGAGGTGATCGCCGCCTCGACCTGCGCCGGATCGATGTTGAACGTCACCGGGTCGATGTCGACGAACACCGGCGTGGCGCCGCAATAGTGAATGACATTGGCCGTGGCGATGAACGAATGGCTGACGGTGATGACTTCGTCGCCGGGGCCGATGCCCGCGGCGAGCAGCGCCAGGTGCAGCGCCGTGGTGCAGTTCGAAACCGCCACCGCGTGCGCGGCGCCGGTGTACGCGGCGAATTCCTTTTCGAAGGCGGCGACCTCGGGGCCCTGGGTGATCCAGCCCGAGAGAATCACGCGGCGCGCGGCATCGGCCTCGCGCTCGTCCATCATGGGTTTGATGATGGGGATCATCAGGCGGCCATCCTGTCCTTGTTCGCACGCCACCAGTCGACCAGCAGCGCAAGGCCCTCGTCGAGGCTGATGGTGGAGCGGAAGCCTAACTTCTCGGCGGCCTTCTTCGTGCACGCGAGCCGGCGCGACACGGGGTTGACGCTGCGCTCGGGGCCGTACTCGGGCTTGAGCTTCGAACCCATGACGCGCAGCAGCGCGGCGGCCAGGTCGTTGAGGCTGGTCTCGACGCCACTGGCGACGTTGAACACGTCGTCGGCCACGTCGGATTCGAGCGCGAGGATGTTGGAGCGCGCCACGTCTTCGATGTACACGAAGTCCATCGTCGTCTTGCCGTCGCCCAGGATCAGCGGCGGCTGGCCGGCGGCGATGCGGTCCATCCAGCGGATCAGCACTTCGGTGTAGCGGCCATGCAGATCCATGCGCGGGCCATAGACGTTGAAGTAGCGCAGGGCGACGTACGGCAGCTTGAACATGTCGTTGTACGAGCGCAGGAGGCCTTCGAGCATGATCTTGCTCGCGCCGTACCAGGTGCGGTTCGCGTACGGGTGATGGTCTTCGCGGGTCGGGAACTGTTCGGCGAGGCCGTAGATGGACGCGGAGGAGGCCGCGACGACCTTCTTGACGCCCGCGGCCTGGGCGGCTTCGAGCACGTTGAAGCTGCCGTCGCACATCACGCCGAGCGCCTCGCGCGGTTCGGCGGCGCACGCGGTGATGCGCAGCGTCGCCATGTGAATCACGGCGTCCATGCCGGCCGTGACCTTGTGCATGGTTTCGACGTCGCGGATGTCGCCGCGTACCAGCGAGACGCGCGGATCCTTCAGCGCCTCGTCGACGTTGTGCAGCGTGCCGCGATTGAGGTTGTCGATGATGACGATCTGCGCCGGATCGTAATCGCGCAGCAGCAGGTCGATGGTGGTCGAGCCCACGAGGCCGCAGCCGCCGGTGACCAGGATTTTCGAGCCGTTGATTTTCATGTCAGGTCCTTCGAGCAAGCTTCAGTTTCGGGGCGGCATTGCGCGCGCCGGGTTGCCGGCCACGGTGCTGTCGGCGGCCACGTCGCGGATGACGTTGCTGCCCAGCCCGACCAGCGCCCGGTCGCCGATGCGCACACCGTTGCGGATGTTCGTGCCGCTGCCGACGTAGCAATTCTCGCCGATGGTCACGCCGCCGGCGACCGCTACATTGGCGCCAATCAGCGAAAGGTTGCCCACCGTCACATCGTGGTGAATAACCGTGTTCGGCAGCACACACACGTGATCGCCGATCACGGCGTTGCTGGTGATCACGGCACCCGCCATGACCAGCACGTTGCGGCCGAGGCGCGCGATGCCGGCGATGCGCGCGCCCGGGTGAATGACGTTGACGAAGCGTTCGGGGGCGACGCCCAGTCCCTGGATGACGCTGCCGCGCGCCTGGTACGACGCCGGGCCACCCGGCACCGCGAGCACCGCGGCCTCGGGCATGTCGCCGAAAGCGCCGCGCGGCAACACGCGGTGCCCGTACGCACCGGCGCGCTGCTTCTCGGGCGTGTCGTCGACGAAGCCGCGGAACTCGAACAGCTCGCCGAGGCAGTCGAGCGCCTCGAGGCCGTTGCCGTTGCACGGAAAGATCAGCAACGGCCTGCGCACTTTCATAGCTCGCTCGCGCTCGACGCCACGTCCTTAGCCTCCGCGCAGCCCGGTCAGGCCGCGACGGGCTTGGCTTCCGCCAGTGCCTTCACTGCGGTGGCCACCGTCTGGCACTGCTGCGCAGTCAGTTCGGGGTACATCGGCAGCGACATCGTCTCGTTGGCCGCCTGCTCGGAGTGCGGGAAATCGCCCGCCTTGTAGCCGAGGTCGGCGTACGCCGGCAGCAGGTGCACCGGGATCGGGTAGTGAATGCCCGAGGCGATGCCCTGCCTGTTCAGCGCGTCCATCCACTCGGCGCGATGCGCGGTGCGAATCGCGTAGACGTGGAATACGTGGCGGTTGTGGGGCATCGCTTCGGGGATGCGCACGTTGCTGCCCGCGAAGAACTTCGCGTAGTTCGCCGCAGCGGCGCGGCGCTGTTCCGTCCAGCCCTCGAGGTACTTGAGCTTCACGCGCAGCACGGCACCCTGGATGCCCTCCATGCGGTAGTTGTAGCCCTTGAGGACGTGGTGGTACTTCTTCTCCGCGCCCCAGTCACGCAGCATGCGGATGGTGCGGTTGTACTCGGGGTTGCTGGTCGAGACGAGACCGCCTTCACCGTAGGCGCCGAGGTTCTTGCCCGGGTAGAACGAGAACGCGCCCATGTCGCCCATGCTGCCGGCGCGCCGGCCCCTGTATTCGGCGCCGTGCGCCTGGCAGGCGTCTTCGATGACGATGAGGTTGTGTTTCTTCGCGATCGCGAGGATCGGGTCCATGTCGGCGCACTGGCCGTACAGGTGCACGGGCAGGATGGCCCGGGTCTTCGGCGTGATGGCCGCTTCGATCTTCGCCGGGTCCATCGTGAAGGTGCGCGGATCGATATCGACGAACACCGGCGTGGCGCGCGAGTAGTAGATGGCCGCCACGGAAGCGACGAAGGTGAACGGCACGGTGATGACTTCGTCGCCTTCACCAATGCCGGCCGCGAGCAGCGCCAGGTGCAACGCGCTGGTGCCGTTGTTCACCGCGATGCCGTGCTTGACCTGCGAGTACGCCGCGAAATCGTTTTCGAACGCCGCCACTTCGCTGCCGAGCGTGAACTGGCAGCTTTCAATGGTCTTCAGGATCGCTGCATCGACTTCCTGCTTGATCGAATGGTATTGAGCCTTGAGGTCGACGAAGGGAATCACGCTATTTTCTCCTGCGGTGCCTGGTTTTTCTGGATGTAGACGGTTTCGCCGCGACCGCGCATGGAGCTGGTCGCCGCCTCGATGAGCTCCACGACGCGCAGGCCGAGCAGGCCATCCGTCTGCGGAGTCTTCTTGTTGACGATGCAATCGATGAAGTGGTCGCCGCCGAGGCGCAGCGCCTCGGTGCCGTCGAGCTTCGGCGCCCACATGTCGCCGGTGCGATAACCGACGCGCATTTCCTGGATCTGCTTCGGGTCCTCGGTGAAGTTGATGCCCTTGTCGTAGATCTTCACCTTCTCGGAAGGCTCGAGATCGTCGTAGGTGATCATCTTCTTGCTGCCGCCCAGCAGGATCTGGCGCACCTTGACGGGCGCGAGCCAGCTGACGTTGACGTGGGCGATGGTGCCCGAGTCGTAGAACAGCGTGATGTACGCGAGGTTCTCGGGGGTGCCGGGGAAATGGTTGATGCCGCTCGCGGAGATCGCGACCGGGTGTTCACCCAGCAGGTAGTCGAGGATCGAGAAATCGTGCACCGCGAGGTCGGAGATGACGTTGACGTCACGCTGGAACAGCCCGAGGTTCACGCGGATCGAGTCGTAGTAGTAGACGCGGCCGAGATCGCCGCTCTTGATGACCTCGCCCATCTTCCGCACCGCGCCCGTATAGACGAAGGTGTGATCGACGAACACCACCAGGTTGCGCTTCGCGGCTTCGTCGCACAGCTTGCGCGCCTGCAGCGAGGTCTCGGTCATGGGCTTCTCGAGCCACACGTGTTTGCCGGCCTTGAGCGCCGCCATGCCGAACTCGAAGTGCGTGCTGACCGGCGTCGCGATGGCGACGGCGTCGATTTCCGGGTCGCGCAGCAGGTCCTGGAAGTTGTTGGTGGTCCTGACCGCCGGGTAACGCTTGTTGACCTGCGCGAGCTTCTTGGGATCGAGATCGGAGACCGCGACCACGGTGCCGTGCTGCGCCTCCGCGAAGGTACGCACGAGGTTCGGTCCCCAGTAGCCGTAACCGATGACGCCGATCTTGATCATGGATGTTTCCTTGTTAGTCCCTGTCGTTGTTCCAAGCCGTTCGCCCGCTACTTCTTTTCGCGGGTGTCGCCCGTCACGCGGGCGGGTACACCGACCGCGATCGCGTAGGGCGGCACGTCCTTCGTGACCACCGCGCCCGCGCCGATCAGCGCGAACTCGCCGATGGTGATGCCGGCGACAATCGTGGCGTTCGAGCCGATCGAGGCACCGCGTTTGACCAGCGTCCTGACCACCTTCCAGTCCGCCTCCGTCTGCAGCGATCCATCCGGATTCGCGGCGCGCGGAAACAGGTCGTTGGTGAACATCACGCCGTGACCGACGAACACTTCGTTCTCGATCTCGACCCCTTCACAGACGAAGGTGTGCGAGGAAACCTTGCACCGCTCACCGATCTTCGCGTTCTTCTGTATTTCCACGAACGCGCCGATCTTCGAATCCCTGCCGATGGTGCAGCCGTAGAGGTTGACCAGCGTCGGGTGAAATATCTTTACGTTTTCGCCAAGTTGCACCGAATCAGCTACGGGCATTTGAACCTCACGAGTAATGCGTTTCCAGCCATGCGGGCGGCGCGAAGAGTAGGGATGTGATCGGGGTCGCACCTTGTCGCGATTGGCAGTTTGTTAGTGTCGAATTTCTTGCCAGTCCGGGCGTGCGGCACGCGCCGCGCATTCAACAGAAGTCGTCCGGCGCGAGCTCGAATCCGTCGAAGAACTTTACACACCACGCTCCCGCGATTTTCGGGTGGCGCGCCGTCGACCACCCCGGGGAGACAGTTTGCGCGCAAGGATGCGATTCGGCTCACAGTTTCAGGGTACCCCCGGGTACCCGTGTGACCTTCTTCGCACTTTGGCTCGTAAATTGCTTCGGTGGGGTGGGGCACGCGTGAGTGCTCCATCGCCGCTTGCCTCAACTGTCGAAGCAGAAAAGTCAAAAACCATGACAATCAAGACCTTCGCCCGATCCCTGCTCATCCTGGTCGCCGCCTTCATCGGCACGCCCGGATTCGCGCAAACCAATCCGAACCAGGGTCCGGGTGGCCCGATCCTGGTGATCACCAACGGAAACCAGAATTTCGGCAAGTTCTACGCCGAAATCCTGCGCACGGAGGGATTCAACGAATTCACGGTCGCGGAAATCGGCAGCGTCACCGCGACCACGCTGAACAGCTACGACGTGGTGATCCTCGCCAAGATGTCGGTGACCACCACGCAGGCATCGATGTTCAGCACCTGGGTGACCGCCGGCGGCAATCTCATCGCGATGGACCCCGCGCCCGAGCTGGCAACGCTGCTCGGCATCACGCCCACCGCCAACACACTCTCGAACGGCTATCTGCTCGTGAACACCGCTACCCGCGCGGGTGCCGGCAGCGTCGACGAAACCATCCAGTTCCACGGCACGGCCCGCATGAGCGGGTTGAACGGCGCGAGTTCGCTGGCCACCCTGTATTCGGACGCGGTGTCCACGACCGGCTTCCCGGCGGTGACGCTGCGCAATGTCGGCGCCAGCGGCGGCCAGGCCGCCGGCTTCATGTTCGATCTCGCCACCTCGGTGGTGTACACGCGCCAGGGCAACCCGGCGTGGGCCGGACAGGAGCGCGACGGCAATGCGCCGCTGCGCTCCGACGACATGTTCTTCGGCGCCTCGGCGTCGGACCCGGCGCCGAACTGGGTCGACATGAACAAGGTCGACATCCCGCAGGCCGACGAGCAGCAGCGCCTGCTCGCCAACCTGATCATCGACATGAACGCGGACCGCAAGCCGCTGCCGCGTTTCTGGTACTTCCCGCACGACTACCGCTCGGCGGTGATCATGTCGGGTGACGATCACGGCTTCCTGTACGTCGCCACCGGCGGCGGCACCGAAGCGCGTTTCAACCAGTTCCTGTCGCTCAGCCAGCCCGGCTGCTCGGTCGCCGACTGGGAGTGCATCCGCGGAACCTCGTACGTGTTCACCGACGGCGCGCTCACCGATGCCGCGGCGGCCTCGTTCCAGGCGCAGGGCTTCGAGGTCGGCCTGCACGTCAACACCTTCTCGGCCGGCGCCTGCATCGACTACAACCAGACGTCGCTGACCAATTTCTATTCCACGCAGCGCGCGGCGTTCTCCGCCAAGTTCCCCAGCATCCCGCAGCTGTACACCGAGCGGCACCATTGCATCGTGTGGAGCGACTGGGCGTCGGGCGCCAAGGTCGAGCTCGCCAACGGCATGCGCCTCGACACCAACTACTACTACTGGCCGGCGTCGTTCGCCAACAACGTGCCGGGCCACTTCACCGGTTCGGCGATGCCGATGCGCTTCGCCGACCTCGACGGCACGCTGATCGACGTCTACCAGGCGGTCACGCAGATGACCGACGAGTCGGGACAGATCTACCCGTTCACGCCCGACACGCTGCTGGAGCGCGCCGTCGGCACCGACGAGCAGTACGGCGTCTACACCATCAACGCGCACACCGACCAGGCCACCATCCTCGAGGCCGACAGCACCATCGCGGCCGCGGTCGACCGCGGCATCCCGGTGGTGTCCGCGCGCCAGATGCTCACCTGGCTCGACGGCCGCAACTCCTCCGCCTTCGGCGGCCTCACCTGGAGCGCGGGCAACACGCTCAATTTCTCGGTGACCCAGGCCAGCGGCGCCGTCGGCCTGCAGGGCATGCTGCCGTGGCGTTCGGCCACGCAGACGTTGAATACCCTCAGCCGCAACGGCACCGACGTGCCGTTCGAGATCATGACCGTGAAGGGCGTCGAGTACGCCAAGTTCCCCGCGGCGAGCGGCAGCTACGCCGCGGCGTATACCCCCGACATCACCGCGCCGCACGTCATCAGCCGCACCCCGAGCGCGGGTGGCAGCGGCGTGCCGCTGAGCACCACCGTGCGCGCCGGCTTCAGCGAGATGGTCGACACCACGACCATCAACTCGAACACCGTGCAGCTGCGCGACGCGTCCAACAACCTGGTGCCGGCCACCATCACCTATATCAGCGCGTCGCAGGCGGTGCGCCTCACGCCGGTGTCGGCGCTGCAGGCCTCGACCACCTACACCGTTACGATTCGCGGCGGCACGTCCGATCCGCGCGTCAAGGATCTGGCCGGCAACGCCATGGCCGCCACCGATACCTGGACGTTCACCACCGCCGCGCCGGCGACCTGCCCGTGCAACATTTTCGCGCCCACCGCGGTGCCGACGCTGCCGTCCGACTCCGACACCAGCAGTCTCGAGCTGGGCGTGAAGTTCCGCTCCGACGTGAGCGGGTACATCAAGGGCGTGCGTTTCTACAAGGGCCCGCTGAACGGCGGCGTGCACACCGGCTCGCTGTGGACCAGCAGCGGTGCGCTGCTCTCCACCGCGACTTTCTCCAGCGAGACCGCGGGCGGCTGGCAGCAGGTGCTGTTCGCGGCACCGGTACCCATCTCGGCCAACACCACCTACATCGCGTCGTATTTCGCCCCGAACGGCGGCTACGCGAACACCACCAACCAGTTCTCGCTGGCGGGCATCGACAACGGCGTGCTGCACGCCCTGAGTGACGTGGCGGGCTCCGGCAACGGCGTCTTCATCTACGGCAGCGGCGGCCAGGCGCCGAACTCGAGCTGGCAGGGATCGAACTACTGGGTCGACGTGGTATTCGACACGGTCGGCGGCTCGCCCACCGACGTGGTCGCGCCGACCATCGCCATCAACAGCCCGGTGCCCGATCCGACCTATACGGCCGCCACTTCGCCGCTGACCCTCGGCGGCACGGCCTCGGACAACGTCGGCCTCGCGCAGGTGACCTGGACCAACGACCGCGGCGGCAGCGGCACGGCCACCGGCACCACGGCATGGTCGATCGTCGGCATCCCGCTGCAGTCCGGAACCAACAACATCACGGTCACGGCGCGTGACTTCGCGAGCAATGTCAGCACCGACACGCTCGCGGTCTCGTACACACCGCCGCCGGACAACACGCCGCCGAGCGTCACGGCGCGCACCCCGGCCCCGGGCGCCGTCGACGTCGACACCGCCACGACCATCACCGTGACCTTCGACGATGCCATGAGCACGTCGACCATCGGCAGCAACACGCTCGAACTGCGCAACGCGGCGAACGTGCTGATCCCGGTCGCGGTCACCTACAACCCGGTCAGCTTCGTCGCGACCCTCACGCCGACCGCGGCGCTGGCGCTCAATACCACCTACACCGTGACGGTGAAGGGCGGCGCCACCGATCCGCGCGTCAAGGACGTGGCCGGCAATGCGCTGACGAGCAACGTGACCTGGTCGTTCACGACCACCAACGGCACCGTGCTCAGCCTGTGGCCGAACAGCGCCGCGCCGGTGGTGGTCTCGGATTCGGAGACCTCGTCGGTCGAACTGGGCGTCAAGTTCCGCTCGGACGTCGCGGGTTACGTCACCGGCGTGCGCTTCTACAAGGGTGTGCTCAACACCGGCGTACACACCGGCACGTTGTGGTCGTCGACCGGCGAACTGCTCGCCACGGCGACGTTCGTCAACGAGACCGGCAGCGGCTGGCAGCAGGTCAAGTTCGCGAGCCCGGTGGCCATTACCGCCGACACGCTCTACGTGGTCTCGTACCACGCGCCGAACGGCCGCTATTCGTACGACGCCAACTACTTCACCGGCTCGACCAACAATGGCGTGCTGCATGCGCCCGCCAGCGCCGAGGTCGGTGGCAACGGCGTGTACGCCTACGGCGCCGCCACGGCCTTCCCGGCCAGCAGCTTCGCGGCCGCCAACTACTGGGTCGACGTGTTGTTCACCACCAGCACCGGTCCGGACGTCACGCCGCCGATCATCAGCACGCGTTCGCCGGTGGCGGGCGCGATCAACGTCGCGACCAACACGCCGGTGACCGTGACCTTCAACGAGCCGGTGGACTCGACCACGGTCAACACTTCGACCTTCGAGCTGCGCAATGGCGGCGGCACACTGGTGCCGTCCACGGTCAGCTTCGCGGGCAGCACCGCGACGCTGGTGCCGAGCGCGGCGCTGGCCACCTCCACCACGTACACCGTCACGGTGCGCGGCGGGTCCACCGATCCGCGTATCAAGGACGCGGCCGGCAACGCCCTCGCGGCGAACGACTCCTGGTCGTTCACCACGTCGGCTCCGGGCGGCACCTGCGCGGCCAACGCCATCACGGCCGAGAACTGCCTGACCGGCAACTCGCCGAGCGAATGGGACGTCTCCGGCGCCGGTGACGCGTCGATCCAGGGCTTCGCCACGCAGATCAGCGTGAACCGCGGCAGCACCATCCAGTTCAAGATCGACACCAACGCGACTAACTACCGCCTCGACATCTACCGCATGGGTTACTACGGCGGCCTCGGCGCGCGCAAGATCACCACGGTCAACCCGTCGGCCTCGCTGCCGCAGAACCAGCCGGACTGCCTCACGCAGGCGTCGACCGGTCTCATCGATTGCGGCAACTGGTCGGTGTCGGCCTCGTGGGCGGTGCCGAGCACGGCCACCTCGGGCATCTACTTCGCCAAGCTGGTGCGCGCCGACAACGGTGGCGCGAGCCACATCATGTTCATCGTGCGCAACGATGCGAGCACCTCGGACCTGGTGTTGCAGACCTCGGACACGACCTGGCAGGCCTACAACAACTACGGCGGCAACAGCCTGTATCTCGGCGCGCCGGGCACCAACCCGGGCCGCGCGTACAAGGTCAGCTACAACCGTCCGTTCAACACGCGTGCGGTCGACGGCGGCCAGGACTGGGTGTTCAACGCCGAATACCCGATGGTCCGCTTCCTGGAAGCGAACGGTTACGACGTCAGCTACATCTCCGGCGTCGATACCGATCGCACCGGTTCGCTGCTGCTGAACCACCGCACCTTCGTGTCGGTGGGTCATGACGAGTACTGGTCGAAGCAGCAGCGCAACAACGTCGAGACGGCGCGCAATTCCGGCGTCAACCTCGCGTTCTTCAGCGGCAACGAAGTCTTCTGGAAGACCCGCTGGGAGAACAGCATCGACGGCGCCAACACCGCCTATCGCACGCTGGTCTCGTACAAGGAGACACACGCCGGCGCGAAGATCGATCCGAGCGCCGACTGGACCGGCACCTGGCGCGATCCGCGCTTCAGCCCGCCGGCTGACGGCGGCCGTCCGGAGAACTCACTCACCGGCACCATCTTCATGGTGAACTCGGGCGATTCCGCCATCACGGTACCCTCGGCCGAAGGCAAGATGCGCTTCTGGCGCAATACCACCGTCGCCACGCTCGCCGCCGGCCAGGTGGCGACGCTGCCGCCCGCGACGCTGGGTTATGAGTGGGACTCCGATCTCGACAACGGCTCGCGTCCCGCCGGCCTGATCCGCCTGTCGGATACTTCGGTGGCGAACGTCGACAAGCTCCAGGACAACGGTTCGACCTACGCCACGGGCACGGCGAACCACGCCCTGACGTTCTACAGACACGCCAGCGGTGCGCGTGTGTTCGGCGCCGGCACCATCCAGTGGACCTGGGGTCTGGACGCCACGCACGACCGTGCGGGCACGGCGGCCGACGTACGCATGCAGCAGGCCACGGTCAATCTGTTTGCCGACATGGCCGCGCAGCCCGCGACCCTGCGTCCCGGCCTGGTGGCGGCTTCGCCGTCCACCGACAACACGGCTCCGAGCACGGTGATCTCGTCACCCGCGGGCGGCGTGACCATCCCGCAGAACCTGACCCTGATCAGCGGCACCGCGACCGACACCGGCGGCGGTGTGGTCGGCGGCGTCGAAGTCTCGGTGGACGGCGGTGCGACCTGGCACCCGGCCACCGGCCGCGGCAGCTGGACCTACCAGTGGTCGCCGACTTCGGCCGGCCCGGTCACGATCCGCGTGCGCGCGGTCGACGACAGCGGCAACCTGCAGGCGACGCCGACCGAAGTCAGCGTCACCGTGGGTGCGACGGTGTGCCCGTGCTCGATCTGGCCGACCTCGGTGCCGACGGGCGCGCCGGATGCCGATCCGGGCTCGGTGGAACTGGGCACGCGCTTCCGCGCCACCACGGCCGGTTCGATCACGGCGCTCCGTTTCTACAAGGCGGCGCAGAACACCGGCACGCACGTGGGCAGCCTGTGGAGCTCCACCGGCACTCTGCTGGGCCAGGTCACCTTCAGCTCCGAGAGCGCCAGTGGCTGGCAGACGCAGAACCTGGCGACGCCGGTCGCGATCACCGCGAATACCTGGTACGTGGTCTCGTACCACACCAACTCCGGGTTCTATAACGGCGAGGACAACTACTTCGCCAACAACTCGGTGGTGAGCGGTCCGCTCGAGGCGGCCGAGGACGGTGATGGCGGTGCCAACGGCCTCTACCAGTACTCGTCGAGCCCCACGTTCCCGGCCAGCACCTTCCAGAGCGAGAACTACTGGGTCGACGTGGTGTTCGACAACACCGGCGTTCCGCAGAGTGACAACGTCGCGCCGGTGGCGACCATCACGGCGCCGACCAATAGCCCGAGCACCACCGTGACCAGCGGCAGCCTGGCGCTCGGCGGCACGGCCAGCGATGCGGTGGGCGTCACCCAGGTGACCTGGACTAACAACCGGGGCGGCAGCGGCACCGCCACGGGCACCACGGCGTGGAGCGTGGCCAGCGTCACGCTGCAGTCCGGCGTGAACCTGCTGACGGTCACGGCGCGCGATGCGGCCGGCAACACCGGCAGCGACACGTTGTCAGTGACCTATAACCCGCCCGACACCACGCTGCCCGTGGTGACCATCACCTCGCCGACCAGCTCGTCGACCACCACCGTGGCCACGACGCCGCTCAACATCGGCGGCACGGCCTCGGATGCCGGCGGCATCACGCAGGTCACCTGGTCCAGCAATCGCGGCGGCAGCGGCACGGCGACCGGCACCACCTCCTGGTCGGTGACGGGCATCGTGTTGCAGACCGGCTCCAACATCCTCACCGTGACGGCCACCGACACGGCCGGCAACGTCAATACCGATACGTTGACGGTGACCTACTCGCCGGACCTCACGCCCCCCTCGGTGACCATCAATTCGCCCACCACCCAGTCGACGCTGGCGACGGCTTCCTCGTCGATCAATCTCGGCGGCACGTCCTCCGACATCGTGGCCGTCACGCAGGTCACCTGGAGCAACGATCGCGGTGGCAGCGGCACGGCGTCGGGCACCGCCAACTGGAGCGTGACCGGCATTGCGCTGCAGACCGGCGTCAACGTGCTGACGATCACCGCGCGCGACGCGGCCGGCAACCCCGGTACGGACACCCTGACCGTGACCTACACGCCGGACACCACTCCGCCGGTGGTCACGATCACCACACCGACCAGCCAGGCCACGCTCGCCACCTCCCTGGCGACGCTGAACCTGGGCGGCACCGCTTCCGATGCGGTCGGCGTCACGCAGGTCACCTGGTCCAACGATCGCGGCGGCAGCGGCACCGCGTCGGGTCTCACCGGCTGGTCGGTCGCGAACATCACGCTGCAGAGCGGCGCGAACATCCTCACCGTGACGGCTCGCGATGCGGTGGGTAACACCAGCACCGACACGCTCACCGTGACCTACACGCCGGACACCGTGCAGCCCGTGGTGAACATCACCGGCCCGAGCGGCAACCCGACGGCCACGGTCACGAGCACGCCGCTCACGCTCAGCGGCACGGCTTCGGACGCGGTCGGTGTCACCCAGGTGACCTGGTCCAACGATCGCGGCGGCAGCGGCAACACCAGCGGCACCACCAACTGGTCGGTGAGCAACGTGGTACTGCAGCCCGGCGCCAACGTGCTCACCGTGAGCGCGCGTGACGCGGCCGGCAATATCGGCACGGACGTCATCACCGTGACCTACAGCGACGCGACCCAGCCGAACATCAGCATCACGTCGCCGACCAGCAACTCGACCCTGAGCAACACGGTCAATCCGCTGAATATCGGCGGCACGGCGTCCGACAACTTCGGAGTCACGCAGGTCACCTGGACCAACGATCGCGGTGGCAGCGGCACGGCTTCGGGCACCACCAGCTGGACCGTCAGCGGCATCGTGCTGCAGACCGGCGCCAACCTGCTGACCGTGACGGCGCGCGACGCGGCGGGCAATACGCGCACCGACACGCTCACCGTGACCTACACGCCGGATTCCACGCTGCCCAGCATCACCATCAGCACGCCGACCTCGAACCCGACGTTCACCACGACGTCGACGCGTGTCAGCCTCGGCGGCAGCGCTTCGGACAATGTCGGAGTCACGCAGGTGAGCTGGGTCAACAACCGTGGCGGCAGCGGCAATGCTTCCGGCACGACGGCGTGGACCGCGAACAACATCAGCCTGCAGTCCGGCACCAACATCCTGACGGTGACGGCGCGCGACGCGGCGGGCAACATCCAGACTGACGTGCTCACCGTCACGCGTAACTAGGAGTACAAATGACTGCGTTGGCGAAATCACAGATCCAGAACCCCGGTTTCCAGACCACGGGCGACGTCGCGGTGGACACCGGGCGTGAGCCGCTGCAGATGGGCTGGTACGAGTTCGCGGCCGGCTTCTGCCAGGGACGTACGGCCCTGGATGTCGGCTGCGGCATGGGAGAAGGCCTGGCCCTGCTCAAGCGCGCGGCCAGCCGCGCCACCGGCATCGATCTCGACCCGCGCCTGGCGAATGAATCCGTGAAGACCCTGCGCATCGAGGATGTGCCGTCGAAATCCGTGGACATCGTGGTGTGCATCGACGTCATCGAACACGTCGAGGAAGACATCAAGTTCGCCGAGGAGCTGATGCGCGTGGCGCGCCAGGATGTGTTCATCTCCACGCCGAACTGGACGGTCAGCAAGTGCAAATGGCCGTATCACATCCGCGAGTACATGCCGCACGAACTGCAGTCCATCCTCGGCCGCTACGGCAAGCTCGAGGTGTTCAAGGGCTCCATCGACGGCGCCATTCACTACCCGGTGAATTTTCCCGGTGCCTACGCGCTGCTGAATCGCCTGCGGGTGAATCCGGTGACCGGGTTCCTGGCGCGCGTTTTCAACCGCCTGTTGCCGATGAGTGCGCGCATCCAGGCCGCGCAGTTCATCCGCGTCCGGATCCCCTGATCCAACCGGCGTCGAGCGCGGGAATCACCAGCCGCGTGAACGCGGCGTTGGCCTGCTCCAGCGTATAACGCTGGCGGCAGCGCTCCGCGGCGGCGTGCCCGAGCCGCGCGCGCAGCTCCGCATCGTCCGCGAGGCGCGCGATGGCCGCGGCGGCGGCGGCGGCATTTTCCGCCGCGTACAGCAGCGCGGTTTCGCCATCGACCACCGCCGCGCTCACCGACGGCAGGTTCGACAGCACCACGGGCAGCCCCGCGCACATGAACTCGAGGATCGCGAGCGACATGGCCTCGCCGCGCGAGGGATGAAAGGCGAGGTCGCTCGCGGCCAGCAGCGCGTGCACGTCCGTGCGGCGCCCGGCAAAGTGAAAGCTGCCCTGCAGGGCCGGTTGCGAGGCGCGCAGGCGCAGCTGCTCGAGTTCCGGGCCGTCGCCACAGTGCAGGAAGTGGATGAGATTTCCGGGGCGTGCGGTCGCGAGCCGCTGGCAGACTTCGATGGCCAGGTCCAGGCCTTTGTAGGTCGTCGCGCGTGACACCAGGATCACCAGCACGGCGTGCTCCGGGATCGCGAATTCGGCGCGCAGGGCCGCACGGCGCGAGCGGTCGGCGGTGAACGGCACGATGCCGTTTTCCACCACGCTGCAGCGCGCCGCCGGTACACGCAGGTTCTCGATGTGCCGCCGGCGCACGTGCTCGGCGACGCCGACGAAGTGGTGCGGTGAGAACACGCGCAGGCGGTGCAGCAATGCCTTCAGTGCGCCCTTCAGTCCGCGCGTCGGCAGGCGATCGCCGGGTGAATGGTCGTGCAGCACGATGGAACGCACCCCCGCCAGGCGCCACCACAGGTAATTCCAGTGCAGCGCCGGCCAATCCGTCAGGTAGACAGCCCGGATGCGGCGCGCGCGCAGAAATCGGCCGGTTGCGAGCGCGCCGCGCGGGCCGGAAGGTGCCACGCGGCGTTCGAGGATCTCGATGGGCGCGCTGCGAATGGCGTCGGGCACGCGACCGATGCGCGGATAGGCCAGCAGGCATGCGCGCTGCCGCGCGTGGGCGTCGCGCGCGATCAGCGCCCAGAAGTTTTCCATCAGCCACCAGGCGTAGCCGACGTCCGAGTCGTAGTTCGCGACCAGCAGGATGTTGCCGCCGCCGCGCCTCACGTTTTCCCGCCCGTGCCGCGTTCGCGCGCCGGCGAATAGGCGTTCGGCACGAACAGCGCCGGCGGTGTACGGGCATCGATGGCTGCCGACCAGACATCCGTGCTGGGACTCGAGTCGTCCGCGGCATGCGGCACCGAGTACAACACGTGTTGATCGTCGAGCCACTCCAGCTGATCGTCGATGCTGCGTTTCTCGGACAGCGCAGTTTCGCGGCCGCTGGCGAGTTCGAGCACGTGCAGCTGCCAGGAAATGCGATTGTCGATCTGCAGGCGTTTCTTGTACGCGATGTGGCGTCCATCCGGCGACAGCGAAGGACACTCGACGTTTTCGTGCAGCACCTCGGCGGTGCGCCCGCCGATATCGCCGCGCACCAGGAGGTGCTGGCCGGCGGTAGATAACGTGGCGTAGAACTGGCGTGCGTCGGCGGTGAAGGTCACGCCCCAGAAGTTGAAATCCGCGGCCTTGATGACCTCGCCGCCCCTGCGCACCTCGAAGCTTTCCAGGTCGGCGAGCACGGCGGCGGTCTTCACGTCCACGATCAGTGACTGCGTGGAGAAATCCAGCGTGGTGTAGCCATGCCCGGACACGAACACGGTGAGTGCCGCCAGCCTGCCATCCAGCGATACGCGCGCGCGGCTGGGAATTCCCTTGAGCGCGAACCTGCCCGACACCTTGAATTTCCGCGTATCGAACAGGCTGGCCGCATACGTGGTGAACACGCCGCGATCCGCGCTCAGGCAGATGCCGGAGCCGCCCGCCGTGTAAACGACTTCGCAACGCAGTGAATCCACGAAGTGGATCTCGCGCGGCCGGGAGACGTCCACCCAGGCGACGCTGCCGTAGTGCCTGCGGACATCGGTGCTGCGAAAGAACAGGCGCTGCGGTGCCTGGGGTACGGGCGCCGGCGGAGCGACGGCCGCGGCCGGTGTCGCGTTGTCCACCGGCGCTGCGGCGGTCGCGGGCGGTGGTGCAACCGGCACGGCCGGGTGCGGGGTCACGGGCTCCGGGGCAGGAGCGCTCGCCTGTGCGTCCGTGGCAGCGATGCGTTGCCGGACGTACGCCAGGTAACCGGCGACCAGCAGCACCGCGGCGACGCAGACCAGCAGGAAAATTCTCGCCTTGTCATTTTTCATTTGAAACGGAACGCAACAGTCGCAGGGTCACCAGCAGCGCCGCCGCCATCGCGGACGCAAACACGAGCAGCGAATTCTGCATGCCCACCGACTGCCAGAGCGCGCCAAACGTTACGGAAGAAATCAGTTTTCCGACACCGATTCCGGTTGCGATGAGCGCGATGCCGGCGGTGCGCCGTTCCGGCGGGATGATGCTGCTGGCCAGCGCCATCAGGATTCCTTCCGTGGCGGCGTAGTACAGCCCCAGCAGGGCGAGGCAACTCACCAGCACTCCGGTGCTCACCTGGTCCCGGTAGAACAACACGCCATACAGCACGATGAGCAGCAGGTAACCGCTGAGGAACACGGCAGGCCGGCTGGTGCGATCGGCCAGTCTGCCGGCCGGAATCGAAAACACCATGTAGCCCGTGGCCGTGAGCACGTAGAACAGCGGGAAATAGCCGGCGGCAGTGGCGCTCTTCTCCTGCAGCATCAGGTAGATGAATCCATCGCTGATGGTGGTCAGCGCCAGCAGCGATCCGCAGCCGGCCACCGCCAGGAAACGCCGTGAACCGATCCCCGACCAGGGTGCCTGCGCACGCTGAGCGGCGGGGACGATGGGCTGCGCCTTCGGCACGAACAGCCACAACGCGGCGACGCCCAGCGCCGCAAACGCGAAGCTCGAGATCCACACCGCATCGAAGGCGCCGGGCAGATTGGCGAGCAACAGGAAGGCCACGATGGGTCCCAGCAGTGAACCGCAGGCATCCATGGCGCGATGGACGGAAAATGCGCTGGCATAGGACGAAGCGGGCGTGTTCAGCGAGATCAGCGCATCGCGGGGCGCGGCGCGAATGCCCTTGCCCAACCGGTCGAGACCGATGACCAGCAGCAGCCAGCCGTAACTCGTGCCCACCGCGAGCAGCAGCAGCTTGCACAGTCCCGACAGCGAATAACCCGCGAGCGCGACTTCCTTCTGCCGGGAAGCGCGGTCGGCCAGAAATCCGGCCGCCAGGCTCAGCAAGGCGATGGCGAAGCCGTTGTACAAGCCATCGATGAACCCGAATTGCAGCGGACTCAGGTGCAGGTGAAGCACCACGTAGGCCGGCAGCAGGCTGTTGACCATTTCGGAAGAAATATCGGTCAGCAGGCTGGTCAGGCCGAGGCTCAGGACCACGGGGCTGATCACCATCGGGGCGGCAGTGGCAGACTGCCTGCGCCCCAGCTTCAGCCTTTCAATCCATTCCAGCGGGTACATCTTCTGCCGTTCGGGTCCCTAACCCACGTCGGGCGCCGAGGATACGCAATGCAACACAAGGCGTGCTGTCGACTGCATTTACAGATCCTGGAGGAATTGACTAGACATGATTCGTAAGTTTCTGAATTATATGTACTAAATAAAGTTGGTATGAACGATGCTCTATCCGGACTCACCACCACCGACGGATGACACGCCGAAAATGCATTCCAAAGTCATGCTGCCTGCGCTTCGCGATGGCCTGGCTCCCGACAGCACCCAGCCAGAGTCAGAAACGCCAGCAAGCGCCAGGACGCGCAAAGCCGAAGTCGTCAACGCCTTCACCATCGATGTCGAAGACTATTACCACGTGTCGGCGCTGGCTCCGGCGATCCCACGCGATACCTGGGCGTCGCGCGAGTCGCGCGTACAGGCCAGCACCGAGCGTTTGCTGGCCATGCTGGATGAGCGACACATCAAGGGCACTTTTTTCGTGCTCGGTTGGGTTGCCGAACACGTACCCCAGCTGGTGAAGCGCATCGCCTCGCTGGGTCACGAAGTGGCCTGCCACGGCTATTCCCATGAGTTGGTCTATCGCCAGACGCCCGCGGTGTTCACCGAAGAAACCCGGCGTGCCAAGTCATTGCTCGAGGATCTGATCGGCCTGCCGGTGGGCGGCTATCGTGCCGCGAGCTTTTCGATCACACCGCGGTCGCGTTGGGCCCTCGACACGCTCATCGACCTCGGTTTCACCTACGACTCGTCCATCTTCCCGGTGCGCCACGACCGCTACGGCATGCCCGGTGCGGCCCGCGCTCCTGGCCGGGTACAGGCACCCTCCGGCCGGGAAATCGCGGAATTCCCGATGTCCACGGCGGCCCTGGGGCCGATGCGCATCCCGGTCTCCGGGGGAGGCTACTTCCGGCTGCTGCCGTACTGGTTTACGCGTTATGGGCTGCGAGCCATCAACGAACGCGAAGGCATGCCGTTCACGTTCTACCTGCATCCCTGGGAGATCGACGCCGATCAGCCGCGGGTGGATGTGAAGTGGCTGTCGCGCTTCCGGCACTACACGAACCTGTCCCGGTGCGAGAGCCGCCTGCGGCAACTGCTGGCTGAGTTCCGCTTTACGACCATGCGTAAGGTCCTGCGGGCACAGGGGTTATTGTCAAGTTGAGACTGTCGGGATAGTTGACGATCGATGCACGCCGAGGTCCTGTGATTGCAACCAACTGATTGATTGGTCCGGTTATTCCCACAGTGGCACGCGCGGTGCATCAAAAAGAACAGCAAGGGAATTCTTGCCGAGGAAGCCACGATGAAGGTCCTGAATTTGAAAACGGTTGGTATTGCGATTGCGCTGGTCGCCGCCACTTCCGCCGCCAACGCAGGTTTTGTCCCGGTCGACGGCGGTGGTACGCCTCAGAGCACCATTCCGATCGTTGGCAATAACGACTTCCGCACCACGCTCGCCGGCATCGGCGTCACCAGCTACACCCTCGGCGCATCACTGGGCGTCAACGAGGCGGGTTCGGTGACTTACTACTACTACGGCAAGGAAGCGGGCTACCTGAACGTGTTCAACGCCGGCGCATTGTCGTACAGCTCGGGCTTCACCCCGACCAGCCAGAGCAGCTTCCCCAACGGCATTCTCATCGGTTCGGTGGCCGCGGCGAGCAACAGCCTGCTGGACTTCAACTTCTGTGCCTACAGCGCGCCGAACGTGCAGGTGGGCAAGTGCATCTCGAATGCAGCCAATGACGGACTGGGCCTCGGCTCCTTCCAGTCGATCGCCTTCAGCGTGGCCGGCAATGTGGCCTGGCTGTTCTGGGACGACTCGGGCGCAGGTCCGGATGACAACCACGACGACATGCTGATCAAGGCCGTGTTCACGCCGCGCTCGGTTCCGGAACCGGCGACGCTGGGCCTGTTCGGGCTGGGTCTGCTGGGTGCCTGGGTGGCCGGACGCCGCCGCATCCGCAAGGCCTGATCGCCAGTTCGATACCGGACTCCGACAGGAGTCGCGTTTTTACAGGCCCCGCACCGCGGGGCCTGTTCGTTTCCGGGCTCGACTGAGACCATGCCGGGCATGCAACTGCTCTTCTGGCTGCTGCTGTTCGGCGCGGTCTACAGCTATTTCGTCTATCCCATCCTGCTGTGGGTTCTGAGCCGCCTGCAGACGCGCAGCCGGGCGGGCGCGGACGCTGCGGCGGCCGAATGGCCCTCGCTGACGCTGATCGTCACCGCCTACAACGAAGAGAAGCGCATACGCGCCAAGATCCAGAACACCCTGGCCATCGACTATCCACCCGATCGGCTCGAGCTCATCGTCGCCTCCGACTGTTCCAGCGATGCCACCGAATCGATCGCGGCGGAGTTCGCTGCCAACGGGGTGCGCGTGGTGCGCGCGGCCGAAAGACTCGGCAAGGAGAACGCGCAGCTCACGGCGCTGCGCCAGGCACGCGGCGATATCGTCGTCTTCTCGGATGTGGCCACGGAGATCCCGCCGGACGCGCTGCGCCGGCTGGCGCGGTATTTCGCGGCCGCCGACGTGGGGGCGGTCTCCAGCGAGGATCGCTTCATCGGCAGCGATGGCGCCATGGCCGGCGAGGGGGCTTACGTCCGTTACGAAATGTGGCTGCGGCGCATGGAGTCGGAGCTCGCGGGACTCGTGGGGCTGAGCGGGTCGTTTTTCGCGGCCCGCAAGCAGATCTGCGCGCAATGGGACATCCTGTCGCCGAGCGACTTCAACACCGCGCTGAATTGCGCGCGAGCCGGGATGCGCGCGGTGACGTCGCCGGATGTGCTGGGCTACTACAAGGACCTGCAGGATCCCCGCAAGGAGTACCAACGCAAGGTGCGCACGGTGCTGCGCGGAATAACCGCCATCGCCCGCCATCCGGACGTGCTCAATCCGCTGCGCTTCGGCCTGTTCGCCTGGCAGGTCTGGAGCCACAAGATCATGCGCTGGCTGGTGCCGTATTTCCTCGCGGCGCTGCTGCTGGTCAGCGTTGCGCTCGCGACGCGCGGCGGAATCTACTTCGCCGCCCTGCTGGGCCAGTTCGCCTTCTACGGCGTGGCGCTGCTGTCGCACTTCAGCCAGGCATTACGCCGCCAGCCATTGGCGAAGCTGGTGTATTTCTTCGTGCAGGTGAATATCGGGCTGGCCGACGCATCGCTGCGCTTCCTGTCCGGACAGCGCATGGCGACGTGGCAACCCTCGGCGCGCTGAGCGCGCCGCTCAGGAGCTTCGCAGGAGCGTTTCAGCGGCCCTTGAAGTCTTCCGGCGTCAGCTGGTGTCGTGACAGCAGCTTGTAGAAGTCCGTGCGGTTGCGCTTGGCGAGGCGCGCCGCCTGGCTGACGTTGCCGCCGGTGATCTGCAGGATCTGTGACAGGTAGCTGCGGGTGAATTCGTCGCGCGCCTCGTCGAACGAGGGCAGTTTCGACTGCGTGCCACCCAGCGACTGCTGCACCAGTTCCACCGGGATGATGGGCGTCTGCGACAGCGCCACGTTCTGCCTGACGACGTTGGCCAGCTGGCGGATGTTGCCCGGCCAGTCGGCCGTCGCCAGCAGTTCCACCGCTTCCGGCGCGTAGATCTTGCGCACGCCGCTCTCGTTGCTGATCTGTGCGAGAAAGTGCGACACCAGCAGCGGGATGTCCTCACGCCGGCGGTTCAGCGGCGGCATCTCGATGTGCACCACGTTCAGCCGGTAATAGAGGTCTTCGCGGAACTGCCCGCTCATCATCAGCTGCTGCAGGTCGCGGTGCGTGGCCGAGATGACGCGCACGTTGACGGGGATGGCATCGGTGGCGCCGATGGGGCGGATGTTGTTCTCCTGCAGGACGCGCAGCAGTTTCACCTGCAGGCGCATCGGCATGTCGCCGATCTCGTCGAGCAGCAGCGTGCCGCCGTCGGCGGCCTGGAACAGGCCCTGGTGGTCGCGTACCGCGCCCGTGAACGAACCCTTGATGTGACCGAAGAGCTCGGACTCCAGCAGGTTCTCGGCCATGGCCGAGCAATTGATCGCGACGAAGGGCTTGGCGCGGCGCGGGCTGGCGGTGTGGATGGCGCGCGCCAGCAGTTCCTTGCCGGTGCCGCTCTCGCCGGTGATCAGCACGCGGGCATCGGTGCCGGCCACCATGTGCGCCTGGGAAAGCTTCTCTTCGACCAGCGATGAGCGCGTGATGATCTCGCTGCGCCAGTCCTCGTCCGAATCCATGAACCCGGAGATGCGCAGGGCCTTCTGCACCTGGTCGAGCAGCTCCTGCTTGTCCACCGGCTTGGTGAGGAAGCCGAAGGCGCCGAGTTGCGTGGCATGTACGGCGTCCGGGATCGTGCCGTGGGCCGTGAGGATGATGACCTTGAGCCCGGGATACCGGGACTGCAGTTCCTTGAGCAGGCCGATGCCGTCCATCTGGTCCATGCGCAGGTCGGTGATGACCAGCTCGGGGCGGAAGCGGCTGGTCGCGGCCAGCGCGAGCGCTGCACTCTCCACGGCTTCGACTTCGTAGTTCTCCGCGCGCAGGCGGATGGTCAGCAGGCGCAGCAGGCCCGGATCGTCGTCGACGACCAGGATGCGTGCCT
>Ga0068861_100000121_pt1 | contig 39893 bp, 32 predicted proteins | sample KBSSwiS42_FD_66593 | JGI IMG/M metagenome (GOLD analysis project Ga0068861, IMG submission 66593) | Switchgrass rhizosphere microbial communities from Kellogg Biological Station, Michigan, USA - KBS Switchgrass S4-2 | ecosystem: Host-associated > Plants > Roots > Rhizosphere > Soil ...
CCGGATGGGCCTGAGTGAAACGCGAAGCGGCATTCGTTACAGTCGGCACGAGGCCCCACGGTCGCTCCATTGGGAACTCCATATTGGAGCGAATTTCGTCTTCAAATTGAAACAACTTAGCTCATAAATAGAAACGGGCTTGCACTTTTCCCGTTGCTATGTTCATCACGGGACAGGGACGCATACGTAATTGGGGCCAGCGTAGAAGACCCGTTTGATTGAGGGGGTGAGTTGAGCGGTGTGCCGCACTGCGGCGCGGCGATTCGATTCGATGGGACGATCTTTGCTGGAGCGTTTTGCGGTGAAATTGTTGGATGAAGAACTTCCGGCGGTGGCGCTCGCACGGGAGCACGTGCTTGCGCGCGGGCGCCAGGTCGTTCGGCTCGAAAGCGACGCGCTGGCGGAGCTCGAAGCTGCTCTCGACGACAATTTCGTTGCGGCCTGCGATGCGATCTACCGTACACGCCGTCAACTTGTCGTTACGGGCGTCGGCAAGTCCGGCCATGTCGCGCGCAAGGTTGCCGCGACGTTCTCGGCTACCGGCACGCCCGCCGCGTTCATCAATCCGGGTGAAGCGACACACGGCGACTTGGGCATGCTCGCAACCGGCGACACGCTGCTGGTGTTTTCGAATTCGGGCAGCACGCCCGAACTTCGGCCGATCCTCGAGTTCGCTCGCAAGCTTGGTATCAAGATCATCGGCGTTGCGTCGCATGCTCGATCGCCTCTGCTCGAATTCGCCGATATTGCGATCTGTATGCCGCGAGTGGCCGAGGCATGCTCGGCCAACGTCGCGCCGACGACGTCGACAACGCTGAATATGGCGACCGGCGATGCACTCGCAATGGCCGTGATGGATATGCGCGGAGTGACGCGTCGCCAGCTCCGTGGCCTGCATCCCGGCGGCCGGATCGGCTTGCAGCTGACGCCGATCTCGGAGATCATGCACGGGGCGGAGCGGCTGCCGCTGGTCTCGATCACCGCCGGAATGCCTGATGTCATATCGACGATCACCACCGGCCGATTCGGACTGGCGGGGGTGATCGATTCGAACGGAGCGCTGATCGGCATTATCACCGACGGTGACTTGCGGCGACATTTCGAGCATGTCGCGACTGCCACCGCGGGCGACGTGATGACGCGTTCGCCCAAGACTATCCCCGGCGGAACGCCGGCCTCCGACGTGCTCGTATATCTCAACGAGAACAACATCACTGCAGCGTTCGTGGTCGCGCGCGGCCAGGACAATGCGTCCCGCCGGCCGATTGGCATCGTCCACATTCACGATCTGCTTCGTTTCGGGTTTGGTTGAACTCGCGATGTTGCAGCGATCCTCTGCGCGCGTGGCGATTCTGATCCCTGCGCGCTTCCAGTCTTCACGCTATCCCGGCAAACCCCTCGCGCCGGTAGTTGGCGCGCTCGGCGACGCCAAGCCGCTCGTACAACGCAGCTGGGAGTGCGCGCGTGGCGTGGCCGGCACCGTTGGCGTGTGGGTCGCCACCGACGACACGCGGATTGCCGACGTCGTCAGCAGTTTCGGCGGCGAAGTGGTGATGACGTCGCCCGACTGTCGCAACGGCACCGAGCGCTGCGCCGATGCTGTCGCGCGACTGGGGGACGTTGCCGACATCATCGTCAATCTCCAGGGTGATGCGCCGCTGACTCCGGCTGGCGTAATCGAAGCACTGGTGGAGGCGCTCGCCGCGGATGACGTGGCGGCGATGGCGACCCCGGCGCTGCGCTGCTCGCCGTCGACCTATGCCTATCTCGCGCGAGACGCGGACGAAGGACGCGTTGGCGGTACAACCGTCGTTTCCAACGCCCGCGGACATGCGCTCTATTTCTCGAAGCGAATCCTTCCCTATGTGCCTGCGGCACAGGCAGAGACGGCGCACAGCGCAGTGCATCTGCACCTCGGCGTCTATGCCTATCGGCCCGACGCTCTGGCGGACTATGCAGCGACACCGCCGCCCGACTATGAACTTCAAGAAGGGCTCGAGCAGCTGCGCTTCTTCGAAATGGGTCGACCGATCCGCGTGGTCCCGTTCGACCCGTTTGATTGGGACTGCATCGAGCTCAACAACCCGCAGGACGCTCCAGCGATAGAGGCCGTCTTGCGCGCGCGAGGGATCGCATGAACCAAGCCATTCGTTCGCCGGGCATCGCGCTGAACCGTGACATCATATTCGCGAACGATCGCCCGTTCGTCCTGATCGGCGGAATGAACGTGATCGAGAGCGAAGCATTGTTGATCGAAGTCGCGGAACATTTTGTGACCGTGACGCGCAGGCTCTCCATTCCCTTTGTCTTCAAGGCGTCGTTCGACAAGGCCAATCGTTCGTCGATTCATTCGTTTCGTGGCCTGGGTATCGAGAAGGGATTGAGCTTGCTCGCCGAAGTGAAGCGGCGGTTCGGCGTTCCAATTTTGACCGACGTGCACGAGCCCGGCCAAGCGGCGCGCGCGGCGGAAGTGGCGGACATCCTTCAGCTGCCCGCATTTCTGGCACGACAGACCGATCTGGTGGCGGCGATGGCCGCGACCGGGGCCGTCATTCATGTCAAAAAGCCGCAGTTCCTGGCGCCCGAAGAGATGCGGCATATTCTCGAGAAGTTCCGCGAGGCCGGCAACGATCGGGTGCTGCTTTGTGAACGCGGCACCAGCTTTGGGTACAACAACCTCGTCGTCGACATGCTCGGCATGGATGTGATGAAAGCCTATGCGCCGGTGATCTTCGACGTGACGCACGCGTTGCAGAAGCCCGGCGGACGTGCCGACAGCGCGGACGGTCGTGGATCGCAGGCGGCGGCGCTCGCCCGTAGCGGAATTGCGCTGGGGATCGCCGGACTGTTTGTCGAGGCGCATCCCGATCCCGGTCGCGCACTCTGCGACGGCCCAAGCGCACTTCCGCTCGACCAACTCGAACCACTCCTGGCCGCCGTTCAGGCCGTGGACAAGGCCGTAAAGAATTGAGGTCGATCAATTCTTCGGATCGGTGTCCGCCGACGGGCATTGTGCAGCGATGAGCGAAACGATGCGTCCGTTCCTGCGCATACCGCCTTTTCCCGGGCACCGTGCGGGCGTGCTGGCCGTGCCGCGGCACCGCCCGGCTGCTGCTATCAGCGATGCGGCCCCGCTCGTCCGCGCGCTCGCCGCGGCGCGGGTTGGCGGTGATTTCTGGGCTGCGCGGCCGACGCTTCCCGACGGCCGCGATCTCGTGCTTGCGCCCAGATCGCAGTCGCAGGCCGACGCGATGCTGCGCGCCGCGGCCGAGGCGGGGCTGGCCGATCGGGTGCTGTCGGTCGGCCGCTTTGCGGTGCGAGGGACGCCTGCGATCGCGCTACCAGCCGATCCCTGGCATATCGTTGCGCATGCGGCCGCGATCTGGACCGACGCCGGCGACGAGCTGGCGCTGGTCGCTGCGCTCGCGGCAAAGCCGCTGCGACTGTGGGGAGCAGGGCGGTTCGCTGCACTCGATGATCCGAGCGGCAAGCAGCTGTGCGCGTGCATCGCGCACGAACTGGTGCACGGCTTCGCGCTTCATGATCCCTTCACCGGTGACACGCTAACGCCCGAGGCGGCGATCGCTTTGCTCGCGGACTGGCGCGCGCTCATCGACGCGAACCGCGAAATCGTGGCGACATTTGGCATCGCGTCGTGGAAGCGCGAGACGCTCGACGTGTTGCTGTGGGGTGGCGAGGGCAGGCCAGCATTTCCTTCCGAGCATTCGCGCACGCACGATGCGCTCGTCGCCGGCGATCGCGTGTTGGCGTGGAAAGCCAAGGTTGCGGCGGATTTGCCGGAGGCGCTGGCGAAGCGCGGCGTTCTCGTCGGTGAAATCGAAGACGGGATGATCCGGTCGTCTGGGCTCGGCGCGAATTGCGTGCCGCCACTGTCGGTGATCGTCGATTTCGAGGGGGCGCATTTCGATCCGTCACTGCCAAGTGGGCTCGAGCGGATCCTCGAAGACGCGGATATCGACGCAGTGGCCGTAAAGCGGGCTATGGCGCTGCGTATCCGGCTGATCGCCGAAGGGATCAGCAAATATGGCCGCGATACGAGCGAGCCGCGCTGCGCGGTCGGCTCGCGCCGGCGCGTGCTGGTGACCGGCCAGGTCGAAGATGATCGGTCGATGATATTGGGAGGTGCTGGCTGCACCAACCATGATCTTGTGCGGCGTGCGCGCGAACTCGAGCCCGATGCCTATCTTATCTACAAGCCCCATCCCGATGTCGAGGCAGGTCATCGCAAAGGCCATGTCCCGGACGCCGCGATTCTGGCCCATGCGGATGAAGTCGATCGCCGGTCTTCGATCCAGGCGCTGCTCGACAGTGTCTCGAGCGTGCATGTGATCACGTCGCTCGCGGGGTTTGAGGCGCTGATGCGCGGCAGGGAGGTTACGACGCACGGAACACCCTTCTACGCCGGATGGGGACTCACGCGCGATATGGGCCCGATTCCTTTGCGTCGAACGCGCCGTCGCTCGCTCGACGAACTCGTCGCTGCGGCGCTGATCCTGTACCCGCGTTATGTCGACCCCGTCACGCTGTTGCCCTGTCCGGTTGAAGTCCTGGTGGCACGGCTTGCCGCGGATCAGGCGCAAAGCCGGTCGCCACTGGTGGCACTGCGCCGCGCGCAAGGACAGCTGAAATTGGCATTCGCGCGATTCCGGGGGGACATCGAATGATCAGTGCGCGCGCCGCCAATCGGCGTTTCCTTTTCTTGCAGGGGCCGCCCGGCCCGTTCTTCCTGCAATTGGCGCGGGAGCTGGCGCAGCATGGGGCGGGAATCTTCCGCATCCATTTGAACGGCGGCGATCGTTACGACTGGCCGGACGAAGCTGTGTCCTATCGTGGCACCCGCGCGAAATGGCCGGTGTTCTTCGACCGATTCGTTTCGCGCAACGCGATCACCGATCTTGTGCTGTTTGGTGATTGCCGGCCGATGCACGAGGCTGCAGTCCGGCTAGCCAAACTCCGGCGGATCAACGTCTATGTTTTCGAGGAGGGCTATATCCGGCCCGACTGGATGACGCTCGAGCGCGATGGCGTGAACGGGCATTCGACGTTTCAACGCGATCCGCGCTCGATCCTGGCCGCGGCGCAGCATTTGCCGCCCATCCCAAAGCTACCGTCGATTACCGCGCAGTTCAAACGCCGCGCGCGGGACAGCTATTGGCACTATCATCATGTCGTTGTCGGGCGGATCGCCTTCCCCTTTTATCGCTCGCATCGCCAAGGCAATCTGATTCTCCAGGGGATCGGCTGGGCATTACGGTTTCTGCGCAGTCCTCGGCGCGCGCGTCAGGCAGCGGAAACCCTGGCGGCGATCGCGGACCGGAACTACTTTTTGTTCCCGCTGCAATTGTCTGGCGATTTCCAGATCCGCGCGCATTCGCCGTTCGGTTCGATGGCGCTTGCCGCCGAATATGTGCTCGAGAGCTTCGCGCGATATGCCCCCGCCGATGCGCTGTTGCTGGTGAAGGAGCATCCGCTCGACTGCGGCTATCTCAACTGGCGCCGGTTCCTCGAGCGTCGCGCGCGCGCGTTCGGCGTCGTGGATCGCGTGCACCACATCGACGGCGGCGACTTGCAGGCCCTGTGCGGCAAGGCGGCAGGGATGGTATGCGTCAATAGCACTTCGGGCACGTTAGGGCTCGAAGTGGGCGTGCCGGTGATCGTGCTCGGCGATGCAGTGTACGATGTGCCGGGCATTACGCATCAGGGCGACCTCGATACGTTCTGGATCGCGCCGCAGAAGCCGGACCGCGAGTTGCACGACGCATTCAAGCGCGTGCTGCATGCCGAATGTCTGGTCCGCGGCGGACTGGCGAGCGAATCGGCGATCCGTACGCTGGTAGAGAACAGCGTTGATCGGATGTTGCGCGACAAGCCGCAACGCGACGTCAAGGTCCTGGAACGAGCCCGGAATCTTCCAGATATCCGCGCCGTCGCAGCATCCTGAACAGCGGATTGAGTAATGGATTGGACCAGCCACAATTGGTGGCAAAGTCGCGCTGCAACGTGTCGTGATGGCGCTGGTGCGCCGCAGGGGTCATCAACAGCCCCACCCGGCGCAACGCATCGATGAACCAGGGATTGTGCGCGCGATGGAGCGAACCGTGGAAATATTGGGCAAAGGCGCCGCCGACGATACCGGCGAAAGCGCCGGCCGCAATCCAGCCGGGCACGTTGGTCATGACGATCGCGGCATCGAGCGCGAGGGACAAGGGTAGTGCCGCGAGGATCACGGTCGAGCCGATCAGGCGCCACAGCGGCCGACGGCCGAGAGCGTCGGGGCGCGGATGATGGTTCTTGAAGTCATAGACCAGGCGCTCGAACGCGTTGATCGACGCCATCCGCGCACGCTGCAGCGTGAGATACTCGTCGGATTCGCGAGAGCCCTGGAAAAAGAAGATGTCGTCGAGCCGCTTGCCCGGCGGGCAGGGGCGATAATCCATGTACATATGGATCAATCCCGACGCCGCATCGGCAAGGAACCAGCCGAACAACGCCGCCGGAATCGACCACCAGTCCGGATGCACGATCGCGTGCCAAAGCACCACGCCGAGCGATGCCAAAAACAAGCCGAGTATCGCGCGCTGTCTTGCCATTACGCCATCATCACTTCCATACGCGCGCACTGGCCCCGCTCTTTCTGCCGCGAACTATACGATGAGGAACAAATAGGCTTGGCCACAATCGGTTACAACAACGCTGCATGGATCCGCGTCGAAAGCCCGGTCGTCGATACTCCTCCGATGCAGCGAGCGGCGGCGGACAGCGTGGAGCGCGACCTGCTGATCGACGTCAGCCGCCTGATATGGCGCTTATGGTCTGGGCGGTTGCCGACCGGAATCGATCGTGTCTGTCTTGCGTATGTGCAGCACTTCGGCGACCGGGCGCGCGCCGTGGTGCAGCGGAAGGCCAATCGATCGGTGCTTGGCCCGGCACTGTCCGATCGCCTGTTTGCGATCCTCACCGCCGGCGGTCCCCGCTTTCGGGCGCGGTTCCTTGCCCTGCTCCCGCATTTCGCCGCCGATCTCGTGACTGCGCCGGGCTATCGTGGGAAGGTGTTCCTGAACATGGGGCACACGGGCTTGAACGAGCCGTCGCTGCCCAAGTGGATTGGCGCGCATGCGCTCAAACCGGTCTATTTCGTGCACGATCTGATTCCGATCGCGCATCCTGAGTTCTGCCGTTCGGGTGAAGCAGAAAAACACCAGCGACGCATGCGCAACGTGCTGCGCACCGCCGTCGGCGTGATCGGCAATTCGCAAGCTACGCTCGATGATCTCGCAGCGTTCGCTAACGCCAATGGGCTGCCGATGCCGCCGACGTTAGTGGCGTGGATCGCCGGGCTCGGCCGCCCGGAAGTTGCTCGCCCAGCGACGATGCAGCGGCCCTATTTCATCACGATTGGAACCATCGAGGGGCGCAAGAACCACATATTGCTGCTGCAGATCTGGCGGCGCCTCGCGCGCGAGCTGGGTAGCGACACGCCCTATCTGGTGATCGTTGGCCAGCGCGGCTGGGAGGCGACCCATGCACTGGAGATGCTCGACCATGCGCCGGATCTCGCGCCGCACGTCCGCGAGTTCCCGCAATCGGAAGACGCCGAGCTGACGCGAATGATCGCCGGCGCGCGTGCATTGTTGATGCCGTCGTTCGCCGAGGGCTTTGGTCTACCGGTGGTCGAGGCGCTTCAGTTGGGCACGCCGGTCATAGCCAGCGACTTGCGGGCGCTGCGAGAGATTTCCGGGGGCGTTCCCACCTTCCTGGATCCGATCGATGGCAAGGCTTGGGAGCGGACGATCCGGAGCTTCAGCGACGACAGCGCGGAACGCCGGCGGCAGCTGACGCTCATGTCCGCCTATCACCCGCCGAATTGGGCAACCCATTTCACCCGTGTGGAGGAGTGGTTGGTCACTTTGTGAACACGAGCGCGTCGCCACGAACCTCTAAGCGGGTTGAAAGGAGTCTGGCCGCTATGCTAAGCGCGCCCGATCCAGAGTGTCCTTCGAAAGAGGGGGGCCTGGCCGTTTCGGCCATCGATTAGGTAGAATAAAATCTCGTGGTTTCGAATAACGATTTTGGCGTACTCTGGAAAAAAGCGAGGAATCTTCCCCTTCTTTTCTGGATAACTGTTGCAATACCGACAGCGGTTTCGATTATATATTTCGGACTGCTCGCGTCTGACGTGTATATATCGGAATCGCATTTTGTTGTGCGGAGCCCTGATCGGCCGGCCGTCACCGGTGTGGGCCTGTTGTTGCGAACGACCGGCTTTTCCAACGCCGACGACAAAATATATGCGACCAAGGACTATCTCGTCTCGCGCGACGCGTTGCGCGCAGTAAATCGCAAGAACGTGTTCCGCAACGCCTATAGCCGTCCATCGATTTCGCTTTTCGACCGCTTTGACGGTTTGAGTTTTGGTGGCGATACGACCGAGAGACTATACAAATATTATCGTAACAAAGTCCAAGTCGATTATGATTCGATAACGTCGATCACGACCCTGACTGTTCGCGCGTTCGATCCTGACGACGCCAAGAGATTCAACGAGCAACTGCTGGGCATGGCGGAGGAGAGCGTCAACCAGATGAGCGAGCGCGGGCGGCGCGACCTGGTCGAGGTTGCCCAGCGCGAACTCGATGAGGCTCGACAGCGGGCCCAGAACGCGGCTGTCGCACTCGCCGAGTATCGCAATGAGCAAGGGGTGCTCGATCCCGAGAAACAGGCGACCGTCCAGATGCAGATGATCTCCAAGTTGCAGGACGAGCTCATCGCCACGCGAACGCAACTGGTGCAGCTTCGCGCGCTCGCGAGTTCCAGCCCCCTAATTCCGTCGTTAACGACGCGCGAGCAATTCATCGCACACGAGATCGATGACCAGCTCGGCCAGGTCGCTGGTGGTCGGAAATCGCTCGCGGCTACGGCGGTGCAATATCAGCGACTGATGCTCGATAGCCAGATGGCGGAAAAGCAAGTCGCAAGCGCGCTCTCCTCCCTCGGGGAAGCGCGCAGCGAAGCGCGGCGGAAGAAAGCCTATGTCGAGCGGATCGTGCAGCCCAATCGGCCAGATTATGCGCTTGAACCGCATCGGTCGAAGGGCATCTTCACGACGTTCGTGCTGGGTCTGATTGCATGGGGAATTCTCTCGATGCTGCTCGCGGGCATCCTCGAGCATAAAGACTAGACATGGTAACCCAGTCGCTGCGGTCATTCCACGAGAGTGCGTCGGTTCAGTTTCGCGTGATCCACGCGCTGCTCTTGCGCGAGATTTTGACTCGCTATGGTCGGCACAACATCGGCTTTCTTTGGCTGTTCGTAGAGCCGATGATTTTCACAACCGGTGTCACAATTTTGTGGTCACTGACAAAGTCGGTCCATGGTTCGTCGTTGCCGATCGTCGCCTTCGCACTTACAGGCTATTCGAGTGTGTTGTTGTGGCGAAACATGCCAGCGCGCTGCATTCACGCGGTGATGGCCAACTTGCCTTTGATGTATCACCGCAACGTGCGGGTCCTCGATATATTTCTGGCACGCCTTATTCTCGAAGCAGCAGGGGCGACGATTTCGTTTATCACGCTGGCTAGCTTCTATGCTTATATCGGGTGGCTTGAGTTGCCCATCAACCTCCTTGAGGTTGTAGGGGGATGGTTTCTGCTCGGATGGTTCGGCCTTGCGCTGGGAATCTTCGTTGGCGCACTTGCCGAGCGCACCGAACTGATCGAAAAGCTGTGGCATCCGATCTCGTACTTGGCCTTTCCCCTGTCTGGCGCCGCGTTCACCGTGGATGCTTTGCCGCCTGAGGCGCGGCAGTACATCCTGTACATTCCGATGGTGAATGGAGTTGAAATCGTACGCGAGGGTTATTTCGGCAATGTTATTCGAGCCCATTACGATGTGGGGTATATGGTGGTCTGCTGCTTGGTGCTGACGCTGGCAGCGCTATCTCAGGTTGTCTATGTTTCGCGGCACGTGACTCCCGAATGATACGCCTGCGGCACGTCAACAAGACCTATCCCACTCGCGCGGGAGACCGCCTCGTGCTCGACGACATCAGTTTCGAATTCGAAAAAGGCGAGAAGGTGGGGATCCTGGGTCGAAACGGCGCCGGCAAGTCGACCCTGATCCGATTGGTGGGCGGTGTCGAGCGGCCATCATCGGGTGAGATTGAGCGAGGCATGTCGGTGTCGTGGCCGCTGGCATTCGGCGGGGCGTTTCAACACGCTCTAACTGGAGAGGACAATGTCCGTTTCATTAGCCGCATCTACAATCAGGATTTTCGTCAGAACCTGGATTTCGTGGCGGATTTCACAGAGCTAGGCCCCTATCTCCGGGAACCGATGCGGTCTTATTCTCAAGGTATGAGGGCGCGTCTCGCATTCGCAACGTCGATGACGATCGAATTCGATTGTTATCTCATCGACGAGATCAGCGCGGTCGGGGACGCTCGTTTTCACGAAAGGTGCAACGAGGAACTGTTCCTTCGGCGTTCTGATCGGGCGATGGTGATCGTTTCGCACGATCTTCACTACATCCAGGGGCACTGCTCTCGGTTTGGCGTGCTTATCGACGGGAAGTTGCATTTTCACGAGAACTTCGAGCAAGCTTATCAGGCGCATATGGAAGCGATGCACCTGGACGCGGTACCCCATTGAGTCGAATCCAGGCGCTGCGAAGACAATCCGTCCGTTACGAAAGGCTCAGTTTAGACAATGGTTCGAACGTGCGAATCGTCCGCCGCACTCTAAGATTTTTCCGGCAGAAGAAGGACCGGTTCATCCGAAAGAGCGAACTGTGGGTATGTCGGCTCGAACAGTCTGTCGTGCCCGGGCAGATTATTTCTCGGCGGGTACGACGGACGCGGCAAATCCGACCGATCTTGACCGTTCCTTCTTCGCATAAGCGGCGGTTATATGTCGATCTTGCAGTTATCAGCGTGCATGATTCAGGCACCGGAATTCAGCGGGTGGTGCGCGCGCTGGCGTTGGCGCTAACCAAGGCTAATCCTCTCGATCTGGAACTCCATTTCGTGACAGCCGGTTACGGGGTCCCGTATCATTGTACGGCTTGGCCGGAACTTCCTGTCGAATTGGACCGCACGCCGATCGTGGGGCGCGCCGGCGACATCTTTCTTGGCCTCGACTACTCACTCGAAACGATCCGGTGGAATGCGTCGCAACTGGTCGGCTTCCGCCGTGATGGCGGTCAGTTGTGGTTCCTGGTACATGATCTCCTTCCGGTACAAAAACCGGGTTGGTTTTCATCGAAAATGGTGCTTCGGTATCGCGCGTGGCTGCAAATCCTGGCGAGCACCGCCGACGGCTTTCTGTGCAACAGCGCACAGACGGAGGCGGATCTGAGGATTGCGCTGGCCGAACGCTTTGGCCTCGTATCGGGATACCGCACGCAAGTGCTGCCCATGGGCTGCGACATTGCCGCTAGCAACTTGCCGACCTCGACCGCGACGGCGGTTCCATCTATTTCCTTTGCGGCGTTGAAGCCCTTCGTCCTTATGGTCGGAACACTTGAGCCTCGAAAAGGCCACGCCGACATCTTGCGAGCATTTGATAGGCTCTGGCGTGAGGGGTGCGAGTACCGGCTGGTGATCATTGGGAGCCTGGGGTGGCGGGTCGGAGCGTTGCGCGAACTGATCGAGGCGCATGCCGAATTCGGCGAACGGCTGTTCTGGTTCGACGATATCGACGATTCTACGCTGATCGCGGCCTATCGCGCGAGTGAAGGCGTAATCGTTGCCTCTTATGGCGAGGGCTTCGGCCTGCCGCTAATAGAGGCGCTGGGTTACGGGCGGTCGGTGCTGGCGCGTGACCTAATGATCTTTCGTCCTCACCGAACGAATGGAGTACGCTATTTTCCCGCTGACGCCGACACTCCAACATTGATCAAACATATTGCTCTATGGCTCGACGCCCTGGCGGCAGGCGAGATCAATGTCACACCTCCGCACGCGGATTGGGGGCAGTCCGTTGAAACCCTATTGTCCGCCATCGTGTCGAATTGAGGTCGCCGCGAGCGAAAGCCGTTGGGCTAGGAGAAATCACATCGCGGCAAATGAGTTAAGATGACCCGGCGTTTGATGGTTGCCGACGTGCGCGTAGTTGCTAAAAGGGCTCAAGCGCATCTCGTCACCTTATCAGAACCGGGCGGGACAACCTGTCACATAGGGTCCGGTCGCGTGGCTCTCCCACTTTGACCGTCTCAATCTGGCTCCAGTAATTCATATTAATGCACGCCAATGGATTAGACATGACCGTTTTGACTGTAGAAGATATACTGGCATATGGCGGCGATGATTATATTTATATCGTCTATAATCTATTGCTCGGCCGTGATCCGGATACGGGTGGTTTGGAAAATTATCGAAAACTCATGTCCGGAAGAAGCGGAAAATTGGCTATATTGTTTGCGATATGGTCATCCGAAGAGTGTCGCGAGCGAGGCCTATCTATACCAGAATTTGATATCGCGTTACGGCGAGCGCAAGCGAGGAAGAAAGGAATTCTAAGGACATTTCGCAGGAACCCGAGCTGGGACAAGCTCGAATTGACCGCATCGAAGCTAAAATTACCCCTGATTGACGCGGAGCCGAGATCGGCGAAACTAGAGAGAGTGAAATCCCGAGAGGATGATCGCCGAATTGAACAAATTGATCGCTTAGAACGCGTCTTGCGCGGGTTTATAGCTGACTTCCCTCACGAGCTTAGATCTCGATTAGATGAGGGGTTTTCGGAATATCTGCCGAGTGGGCCAGCGTCAGAGCGAAGAATATTGGGTAAAGGTAGCGCTAGATACTTGTTCAACCTTTCTACAAGCTATCATTGGCGATCGCGGCCGGTCGGTATCGTGCGCGTCGAGAGAGAGCTGGCCAACTACCTTCGACAATTTGCCAATGTTGAGTTTGTTTGTTGGGACAAGAACAGCCGGAATTTACGTGCTTTTGGGCGAACGATGGTGCAAAGTATTCTTTCCAAGGATTGGGAAGAGTCTAGTCGCAATTTTTCTGGACATTCTATTGATTTTATGGCTCCGGTAAGAATTAGCGCGGATGATATATATGTTTCAGTCGGAATAGATTGGGATCTGTCACCAGTTCATGACCTCTTGAAATTCCTGAAGCCGATGGGCGCTAAGTCGGTTTTCATGTGTCACGATATTGTACCGATTTTGTTCCCAGAATATGTCGTCCGGGAGTCTCTGAGTGATGAATTCAAGAGGCAATTTATCGATATGTACTATGGCGCGTCACGTATTTGCACGCCTTCGGCTTCTACAAAGAGAGATTTGCAGAAATTCTGGGGCGACGCGGGCGTCACGGGAGAGGGACCGCCTGTCGACGTTATAACTTTGTCGAGCTATGTTGCGCCTGGAATACTACCTGAAACTGTTGCCCATGATACGTGGAGAATTCACGACACGTTTCTACAAGGCGATTATGTCCTTTACGTCAGCTCGGTGGAGCCCAGGAAGAATCACCGGATGCTGATCCATCTTTGGCGCGAGTTATTGGAGGAGCATGGAGACGCGTTCCCCAATCTTTTGCTGGTCGGAGGCCGCGGTTGGGGCGCAGGCGACCTGCTCGATCAGTTGCACCACATGGCGTATCATAAGCAAAATCGGATCATGCTGCTCTCCGGTGCCAGCGATGAGCTCCTGCATCATCTGTATCACAACGCGAAGTTTTGCGTTTTCCCGAGCCTGTACGAGGGATGGGGGCTGGCGGCTTCGGAAGCGTTGGCAATGGGCAAGGTGTGTGTTGTTAGCAACAACAGTTCACTGGAAGAAGCGACGCAGAGTTTGATGCCGCGCTACGATCCACTCGATTTCCTGGGGTGGAAACGCGAAATGGAGCGACTTGTTTTCGAACCCGATTACCTCTCCTCGCTCGAAGAAATCATATCCGAAAAATACGTCAAGCGGCGGTGGGGCGATTTTGCGCGCGAGTTCTGCATGCGCATCTTGTTGGGGGAATGAACATGTCTCGCGTCGTCATGAATATCACCACAAGCGCGCGATGGCGCAAGCGGCCGGTTGGAATCGTTCGTGTCGAACGAGGGTTGTTGGCGTCTCTCTATCGGCATTTTGGTCACGACATAGTTCCGCTCTGCCTGGATCGCGACAACGAGAAATTCGGAGTCGTGGATTGGGAACTTGTGGAACGGATTCTGGCTGATGACTGGTTGAACAGCCCAGACCCCGAGCGCGACAGTGATGAAGTGCATGGAACCCTGGGAGATTTCGCGCCTTCGATCGATGATCGCCTGATTACTGTCGGACTCGATTGGAGTCAAACGATACCGACCAAGGTTGGAGAGCTCTACGAATCGCGCCGGAATATGATCGGCTTCTGCCACGATCTCATTCCGGTGACATATCCGGAATACGCACCCGGCGCCGAATCGATTCTGCGTAATCATTTTCTGGAGATGGGAAAGTACGCCAGGTCGATGGGGGCAAATTCGCAGTCTACCAAGCTTGAGCTAGAGGATTTTTGGAAGCGCGAGTCCCTCGCGGGTGCGCCGCCGGTTATCGCCGTTCCGTTGGCGGCGGTGCAGGTTCCAGCTGAATTACCGCCGCTTGATGAATACGATAAGAAAAAATTCGATCAAACGGTCAAGGCTAACCCCTACGTGCTTTATGTGAGCACGGTGGAGGCTCGAAAGAACCATCAACTATTACTGCATATCTGGCGGCAATTGTATCGTGAGCGTGGGGATAAGTGCCCGACGCTTGTCCTCGTCGGTGCTGACGGCTGGTGCTGTCATGACGTTGCTCATCAAATTCGTCATTTGAACGCGTCAAGGGCGGAACGGATCGTCTGGCTCGAAAGCGTGAGCGAATCGCTACTGCACCATCTTTACCGAAACGCCTTGTTCACGGTGTTTCCAAGTTTGTACGAGGGCTGGGGCCTGGGAGCGTCGGAGGCGCTGGCGCATGGCAAGGTTTGCGTGGTTTCCAGCGCCGGTGCGCTTCAGGAGGCGACCTCCGGGATAATGCCGGCGTATCATCCGCATGACTATCCGGGATGGAAAAAGGAAATTGATCGGTTGCTCGACGACGCAGCATATCGGGAAGCATTGGAAATGCGTGTCGCAGCGCGCTCTCCCCTGAGAAGTTGGAAAGAGTTTGGCGATGACTTCATCGCCGCCTTCCTCACTGAATGATGTCATGAGAAGAAGTCGCCCATTTCTTAGTGGAACATTAAGTACAATGAAAATACTGCAGCTGACGCCGTTTCCGACGGCCAATCCCATCTCTGGCGGGCAAATCCGGTGTCATCAGATCGCCAGGACAATCGCCGCGGCCGGGCATGATGTGGAAAGCGTCGCGATCTACTTATCTAGCGCATATCCGAACCCCAGCGACATAGGGGAAAACGACATCGCTTTCGGCCCTTCCTCGGTGGGCTGGAGTGATGAGTTGCTGCTCAACGCCTATACAGATTATTATCTGGGCCTTTTTGCGATCGAGGATGAGGCCGCCTTCTCGACACTTCGGAAGATTGTAGCACACTTCAAGCCCGATCTGCTTTGGACTGAGCATCCCTGGCTCTATCGCGTGGCGTGCAAGCTAGCCGATTCGCCAAAGCGGGTCGTTCATTCTTCCCATAACGTTGAGTGGAGGCTGAAGCGTCGGCTGCTGGAACGAATGCATCTGCCGAGCAAGACAATCGACGATATCGTAGACAAGATTCAGAAGCTGGAGCAAGAAGCTGCGCGCGACGCTGGGCTGACGATCGCCTGCACGTCGTCGGATGCTGACTATTTTCGACAAGTCGGCGGGGCGCTCGCCTCGGTCGTCGTCGCTGGCAACGCGGTCGAGCCCTTTAGCTGCGCTGAGTCGCGTGTCGCGTCATGGCGGACCTTTTTGAGCCGGCCCACGGCTACCCTGGTGTCCAGTTCGTTCATTCCAAACGTCAATGGCTTTTGGGACATGATGGCGCCTGGCCTTGCATTCCTCAGGCCGGAGGAAAAAATCCTCGTGATCGGCACCGCAAAGGACACAATATTGGAGGTGCCGGGCAGCAAGGAATTTTCGCTGGTGAATCGGGAGCGGATGTTGACCATGGGCGTTCTCGAGAAAGTCGACATGCAGGCGGCGATTAGAGCCAGTCATGTGATCCTGCTGCCGACGACGGACGGGGAGGGGTCAAACCTGAAGACGGCGGAGGCATTGGAATCGAGTAACTATGTGGTGGGAACTTCTCGTGCATTCCGCGGATATGAAGACGCCGTCGCGCTGGATCACGTGCATATCGCCGACGATGCACCGGCTTTCAGGAGGAAGGTCCGCGAACTGTTGGACGCGCCACCGCATAAAGGCGGTACGCCGTGGGAAATACGGTCGCGCTATTATTGGGCTAACCAACTCTACCCCGTCGTTAAATTCCTGGATGGATACCGGGCGTAGATCGGAATGCTAGATCACAGATGCCGGATTTGACGTAGAAATCATTTAGTAAAATTTGGCTGTTGGTTTGAGATGCTGGAAAAGCGTGTATAGAATGCGGAGCTTAACGGAAGAGGGCTGAAGGTGGAGGATAATATGGTCGCTGATGGAATTAACGGAGTCGACCTTTCCGTGGTAATTAAGGATATGGGTAGAAGATATAGTAGAAGTGACCTGGCTGTCTCCGCGTCGAAACTGCTTCTGAATGACTTTTTTGGCGGTTGGACTGAGGAAGACCAGTCTATTCTACAGCGGTACGCTTTCAGCGATGGCCTGTTTCCGGCGCACGGCGAACTCATTGATTTCATTGGCGTTAAGACTGACTTACGAAATCACGCATGGATTTCCGTTCCTCCAAATGGTGGGATCCACCATGGCGATATTCCCATCCCCGATGATCAGGTGCATGCCGAAGCTATCGAGTATATTGCACTCTTCATGGCACTTGAGCGCGCACAAAGGCAAAATCCAGCCTCATTCAACTGTTTGGAACTTGGCTCATCCTATGGGCCCTGGCTGGTAGCGGCTGGCGTGTTAGCTAAGCGTATGGGATTTTCATCGATAGATCTTACCGGCGTCGAAGCGACACCTAGCGGTGTAGCGCGTATGACTGAGCATGCGAGCCGGAACGGATTAACTGAGGATTCGTCGATAATACTGCGCCCGCTACATGCTGCCGTATATCATGAAGATGCTCCCGTTTACTTTCCGAAGGTCGATGTGTCTTACGACAATGGTGCACAGATATCCGAGCGCGTGAGTGAAAAAGATTATCGCGGCGTTGAACTGGAATACGAAACGGTCGACGGTTTGAGCTTAAAATCGTTGACTGCACATTTGGATCGTGTCGACTATTTGCATATGGATTTGCAGGGTACGGAAAAAAGCCTTCTTGAGAACGATGAATTTGTCCAGGTTCTGAATGACAAAGTCGCGGTTCTATTCATAGCGACCCAGTCTAGATTGATTGAAGGTATTGCCCTCGATACGTTTTCTCGGAACAATTGGATTATCAAGCGGGAGCGGCCGACTATATTTGCGCAGAACGATAGGACCAGCGACGTAAACGGCTGGACGCTGCGCGACGGAGGGCAATTGTGGTTTAATTCAAAATTTAATGTGTGACTGCCGGGCCATGGAGAGAAACTCGCGGGTGACCGGCGACCTGTTCTCGGCTCACGCGGTTCGTAGGGTCGTAGTCAGACTGCACATCTTCGTGGTCACGTGCGGCTATCGATGATTCGTTGCCGATAGAAACAAGGGTCGGTAGCCAAGACCGACGATCGCTCGCTTTGGTCCTGACTGAGAGGAGGCGGCCGCCTGCAAGGCGCCTGATGCCTTGGTCGGCGGCCCGGAGAAGAATTCGACCCCTGCGAATCGGTTCCGTAATGCCAAGCCTTCTCCATTGAGTTCGAGTGGCATCCTGCTATGGCGGGATGCGATCCAGGGAAAATCACGTGGCGGAGATTTCGGCGAAGTTTCGGAACGATAAGGCATTTTTGCACGCACTGTTTTCCCGTGACGATGTCCGCTTCCTGCAGGCGCTGTCGTGGATCTTCCTGGAGGGGGAACTCGATCCTCGCGACCGAGAGGCACATCTTGGTCAGCTGAGGACCGGTTTTGGCCGAGCGTTCGTAATTGCCGAATTCGCCGGTTCCGATCGGGCGCATCGGAAGGGGCGTCCCGTACCGGCGCCACTCGCTGCGATTATCGAACAGCGCTCGCATCCATTTATCTGGGAGGAGCTTCGCGCCCTCGAAAGCCGCGCCTTCGTCCGCTTGGCCTTTCGGACGATCTTCGGTCGCGAGCCGACAGGAGAGGAGTTTCAGACCTGGCTGAACGCCCTGCAAATTGGCTGCAAGCGGCAGGAGATACTGCGAAATCTGCGGCAATCGCCGGAGGGACGCGCGTGCGGCGCCGAAATTCCGGCGATTGATCGGATGATCCGCCGCAGGGGAATAGCGCGCATTCCGCTCCTGCGACACCTGGTTCCTGCATCGCGTGGCGCGAGCAAACGGGCGATCCAGGAGGCCCTTAGCCGAATCGAAAGCAGCCTTATTGAATTTCGCGGCTCGCGTTTGGGTGGTCGGCTCGCGACCGCATTCGCCGATCAGGAAGACGGCGTCGCGCTCGAACGTGACAGGAAGGTCTTAACTGCCTTTTATGAACCGGAACCCGCTTCGAGGCAGGTCACAGGTAATGTAGCGCTTTCGGCCAGGGTGTGGAGTGGAGACGTCTCCATCCGGCGCATCCTGATCCTCAAATTGGATCACATCGGAGACTTTTTTGTCGGCGTCCGGCCGATGGTGATGCTGCGGCAGGCTTGGCCCGACGCGCATATCACGCTCGTTTGCGGTCCATGGAACGCCAGCCTCGCGAAGCAGCTGGGCATATTCGATCAAATAGTCGCCTATCGTTTCTTCCACCCCAATTCCGGCGACGATACGATCGATCGAGACGCAACGGATTGGGCGGCGCGTTGCGATGGGATCCGTGCACTCGAACTCGGGACCTATGATCTGGCGATCGACTTGCGCCACGATGCGGATACTCGTCCGGTGTTGACGCGTATCGAGAGCAAAATCCGGGCGGGTTTCGCGTCTCCTGAAATGACCCTGTCTTCAACCCCGCTGGACCTTTTCCTGATGGAGGTGCCAGCTGATTTCCGCGATCAACTCCACGCTGAGACGCGACTGGTGGCACTATCGTCGTTGGTCATCGAAACTTTGCTGCCGCCTGCCGAGCACCCGATCCGTCGGTTGATCAAATCCGAGTCTTCGGTTGCGACGCGCCCGTTCGAAGGACGCCCGTTCATGATCGTGGCTCCCGGTGCGGGATCGCCCAACCGGACCTGGCCCGCGGAGAATTTTGCAGCACTCATGCGCAAAGCTCTCGAAACGTGGAAAATCGGATTGGTGCTCATCGGGGGCGCGGGCGAGGCAGCAGTCAATGAAGCCATCGCCGCCCAGTTCAGTAGCGAGGATTGCGTCAACCTGACCGGCGGCCAGCTGACGGACCTGGCGACCTTGGCTGATGGCGCCGCGCTATTTGTCGGCAACGATACCGGGGGAGGCCATATCGCGGCGCTCGTCGGAACCCCGACGCTAAGCATTTACGCAGGCGTAAGCGATCCGCGCGTGTGGCAACCGCTAGGGAAGCGCGTATCGATCGTCCACGTTCAGACGCCATGCTCCTATTGCCATGTCAATTTGCGCGCAGATTGTCATTACGACCTAAGATGCCTGTCGGAAATCACCGTCGATATGGCCTGGACGGAACTGGAGCGCCTGCACGCGCGCCATGTGAGTTCTGCTGGCGCATTGACCAATAGGTCGGAGGAAGGCCTCCTTGACGCACTTGAATGATTTGCTGCACTGCAGTGATGAACAGTTCGTACGAAATTGCTATCATCTCATCTTGGGCCGTGAGCCCGATGGGGGCGGTTTTGCACATCACGTTTTGTCGTTGAGAAGCGGTCGATCACGCGTGGAAGTCGTACGCAGCCTCGTTCGATCCCCGGAGGGGCGCGCGCGTGGCGCTCGCGTGGCAGGGCTACGCGCGGCAACGTTGTGGAAGCGGCTTTTGCGAATCCCGGGCGTCGGCGCTCTATTGAGTCGATTGGCCTGGTCGCGCGACGCAAATCAGCTTCTGCAGCGGATTTGGTCCGTGGAAGCTGATTGCGCGCGCCTGGTCGCAATGGCAGCGGCATACGAAGCGACAATCCTGCGACGAGATTCACCAGACACCCGGCAACACGATCCAGAGTCTGCGTGAAACGATGTGGTACGACGGACTCTCAATCACGCTGCCTGAGGAATGGGTATGGCTTTCGTCGCGCCCGCTCCGGCGTATTCCGTGATCGAGCGAAGTTGATGGAGAAGTGCGTGGAATTCTCGATAACCGGAGAAATCACCGGGACGCTCGCTTCCTTGCAGCGAACTCTGACGCCTGATTTCGTTGCCGGTCTGGAGGAGATTGCTCACCGTTTGGCTCAGGCATTGCGCTCGGGCAACAAACTCCTCATCATGGGAAATGGTGGCTCGGCGGCCGATGCGCAGCACATCGCTGCGGAGCTGATCGGCCGATACAAGATCGAACGGCGGGGCCTTGCTGCGATTGCACTGACTACCGACAGTTCCGTGCTGACGGCATGGAGCAACGATCACTCGTTCGAAGCTGTGTTCAGCCGCCAGGTCGAGGCATTAGCGCGGCCGGGCGATATAGTTTGGGGGATATCGACGTCCGGTAATTCGCCAAATGTCGTTCGGGCGTTCGCGACGGCCCGCGAAATCGGCGCAGTCACTTTCGGTTTGCTGGGCCGCGATGGCGGCGAATTGGCAGCTCTCAGCGATCTTGCGGTGATCGTGCCGCTAGCCGCGACGGACCAGATCCAGGCGGCGCATATGCTGATCTATCACGCGCTGTGCGCTTACCTCGATGAAGCGTTTCGATCCGCTGCCGATGCTTGATGTCCGCGCCATCGCGCAACTGCGTATCCTCGTCGTCGGCGATGTCATGCTCGACGAATATTGGTTCGGCGACGTCAAGCGCATCTCGCCCGAGGCGCCGGTACCGATCGTGCACGTTTTGAGCAGCGACGAGCGGCCGGGTGGAGCGGCGAATGTGGCACGCAACATCGTCTCGCTCGGGGCCCAAGCCATGCTTCTGGCGGTGGTGGGTGCTGATTCGACCGCTGATCGCCTGCGAATAGCGCTCGATGAAGCCGGAGTGCACCATTGCCTGAAAGTGGATCCTAGCATGCGCACGGCGCTGAAGCTGCGCGTTATCGGCCAGCATCAGCAGATGTTGCGTGTCGATTTTGAGGAGGCGCCATCGCGCGAGACGCTGCAGACCAAGCGTATCGAGTTCGAAAAGCTGGTCGATGCGGCGGATATCGTCGTCTTTTCCGACTATCTCAAAGGCACACTCAGCCAAGTTGCCGATCTGATCACCATCGCCCAACAATATGGCAAGCCGATATTGGTCGACCCGAAAGGACGCGACTATCAACGATACGTCGGCGCCACGGTCGCCACACCCAATCGCGCGGAGCTTGCAGATGTTATCGGGCCCTGGGCTTCGTCAGAGGAAATGGACCAGAAGGCCGAGGTGCTGCGTGCTGAACTGGGTCTCGATGCGCTAGTCGTGACGATGAGCGAGCAGGGGATGAAGGTCTATTTGCCGAACCGCATCATCCATCAACCGGCGCAAGTCCGCGAGGTCTTCGACGTTTCGGGAGCCGGCGATACGGTGATCGCAGCGCTGTCGATCATGTTCGCGCTGACACGCGACTGGGAAATCGCAATTGCTTTCGCGAATATGGCGGGGGGTGTGGCGGTGGGCAAGCTCGGCACCTCAGCCGTGCACCTCGACGAAGTGCTGCAAGCCATGAAGCATGTTCCATGAGCATTTTCGACAAGATGGTCATTCGAACTGATCTTCCTCGCCACCTGCCGAGGCTGGCGCGGCCGATGATTTTCACGAACGGTGTCTTTGACATATTGCATCCTGGGCACGTCGAATACCTTGAGCAGGCGCGTGCCCTTGGCGGCTCGTTGGTCGTCGGCCTTAACAGCGATTCCTCGGTACGCGCGCTGGGCAAAGGAAGCGGTCGTCCAATCAGCTCGGAGATGGATCGCGCAATCATGTTAGCGGCGCTCGAATCGGTCTCGCTGGTGACCTTCTTTTCCGAACGCACGCCCGTCGAGCTTTTGACCGAGGTTCGCCCAGATTTGTACGTCAAAGGTGGGGACTATGACATCGAGAATCTCGCCGAGACTGGTCTCGTTCGGTCCTGGGGTGGCGACGCCCGTTCGCTGGCTTTTCGCGAGGGTTATTCGACAACGGCGCTACTTCATCGCATTCGCTCGAGCTTCATCGACTAGCGCGGATATCTCGAAGAAGCAGGCTCACGGGCCTGAAGGTCAGAAAGTTCCTCTGTGGCAAAGTCTTATACCAAGTTCCAGAGAGGTTGACTCGCGGGGGGTGCCAAGGCGCGCGCGGGTTGATTCAAGATGGCAAACGTCGGGAGCTTGCGGTAGCCGAGCGCGTGCAGTTCGCGGCTCAGCGTCGGCTTCGACACCGATACCGAGAACTCATCCCACAGCCATTGCATCAGATCGATCAGCCGCTAGCGAACTGCGCCGTGCGCCGCCGGTATCGGTCCTTGCTCGATTGTCTCGACCAGCGCCGCACGATGCGTCGCGTTCAGTCGTGACGGCTGACCGGGGGCTTTGCGGTCGATCAGTCCGGCAGGGCCCTCAGCGTTGAACTTCATCACCCAGTCGCGGATGATTTGCAGTGTCACCCCGCCGATCCGTACCGCCTCCGTGCGCGTCCCGCCGCCGTAAATCACCGCCAACGCCAGCAGCCGCCGCGCCTGCGCTCCATCCTTCGATTGGCGGGCTGCCGCCCGCACCTGGGCTGCGTCAAAATCCTCTCAAAGCGCAATCGGCATGGCAAACTCCCGACGTTTGCCATCTTGAATCAACCCGCGGGCGCCTTGGCAACCCCCCGCGAGTCAACCTCTCTGGAACTTGGTATAAGCCATCGATAGCCGCCGTCAAAGAGCTGATGGGCACGAACCGTGATGCGTTGCGTGAGATCGTGCAGGATCTGCTGCAGGAACTGCTTGAAGGCGAGATGACCGAGGCGCTGGGCGCATCGAAGAGCGAGCGGAGCGACGGGCGGATCGGGTATCGGTCTGGCCATTATAACCGGACGCTGATCACGCGGGTCGGCAAGTTGGAGCTGCGCGTGCCACAGGACCGGGACGGCCGGTTCTCGACCGAGTTGTTCGAGCGTTATCAGCGCTCCGAGCAAGCGCTGGTGGCGTCGTTGGCCGAGATGTACGTGCAGGGCGTTTCGACGCGCAAGGTGAAGACGATTACCGAAGAGCTGTGCGGTCACAGCTTCTCGGCCTCGACGATATCAGCGATCAACAAGCGGCTGGACGAGAGCCTGACGGCGTTCGCGCAACGCCGGCTCGATGAGCCGTTCGCGTATCTCATCATCGATGCCAAGTACGAGAAGGTCCGCCAGGCCGGCGTCGTACGCTCGTGCGCGCTGCTTGTGGCACTCGGTGTCGACTGGGAGGGCCGCCGCCAGATCCTTGCGGTCGAGCTCGCCAACCGCGAGAGCCGCTCGTCGTGGAAGGACTTCCTCGTCGGCCTCAAGGGTCGCGGCCTACACGGGGTCGAATATGTCGTTGCCGACGATCATGCCGGATTACGCGCTGCGGTTCGTGAAGTGTTGCCCGACGCATGGTTCCAGCGCTGCTATGTCCACTTCCTGCGCACTGCGCTCGATCACCTGCCGCGCAAAGCCGACGACGACTGCCTCCAGGAACTGCGCTGGATCTACGATCGTCGCGAACTGTCCGAGGCCAAAAGCGACCTTGCGGCATGGCTGCGGAAATGGTCACCGCGATATCCCAAACGTACCGGCTGGGCGGAGGAGACCATCGAGGAGACCTTCACCTTCTACCGGCTCCCGCGGCAGCATCACAAACACATGAAGAGCACCAATATGCTCGAACGCTTCAACGAGGAGATCAAGCGTAGGACTATCGTCCTGCGGATCTTCCCCAGTGAAGACAGCTGCTTGCGCCTCATACGCGCACTCGCCGTCGAGACCCACGAAAACTGGCTCGAGGCCAACCGCTACCTCAACATGAACGATCTCAAGGAGATGAAGAAAGCCGACCTGCGACAAGCCGCCTGACCAGCAGCCATGGCCGCTATTTGCAGGACTTGCCGCACACTACATTGCCGGGTGACAGTTGGCGAGTTCTTGCAGCGTCTCGGTCAACCGTTGATGCGTATCCGTACGTTGAAGGCCGCGGGGTAGCCACTTTGCGCGTTCGCGATGGATTTGGGCGAGGTCGCAGAGTTTTCCACGCCGAAGCGCGAGCACGCCATGACAGCAATGTCGTCACTCGGTCCCTAGACCCAGATCAAGCCGTCTTCGGGCTCCATTTCTTCGGCGTTGTCGGGGTGAGCAATTGCGTGTCTCCTTCAAGTTCTCGGGCGACGAGAGCAACGGTTTGAGGGAGTGGATTTTGTTGATGCGCGTGATCATGCGGCCAGTGCGGCAGTTCCCGATCGCTGCTTAGCGGTCGGCCTACCAAGCGACAGCGAGCAGGGTTTTCGCCTAATTGCGCGCGTTCTGCAGCACGGTGCTGACCGTCACGATCGGCGTGAAAAGCTGGCTGATGATCTGGATCAGCTTCGCGGGCTGGTTTGCCTGCGCATTACCGACGTAGAGCACGTCCTTGTCGCGCATGATGAAGCGCTGCGACAAGAAATAGGCCTGGGGTTTCATCATGTTCAGATGATAGACGGTGGGCTTGTCCTGACCATTCGCGTCCTTGACGAAGCGAAACACGAAGATCGCCTGGGGATCGCCCATGTCGGGATTGGGACCGCCGGCCTGTGCCACCGCTTCGGCCAGCGTGATTGCGGGCGTGTTGAAGGGCATCAGGTCGACCTTGCCCGGCGCGCCCATCACGGAGAAGCTGCGCGGGGCGCGGATCACTGCGATCTTGTCGCCGGGAAAGACCCGCAAGTCGCGGTCGGGCCCGCTCAATATGTCGCTCAGCCGTAGTTCGGTATTCAGGTCGCGGCGTTGTATGCGGACCGAATAGTCCTTCGAATCGCCCTTGTAGCCGCCTGCGATTGCGATCGCGTCGGACAGCGTCTCGCGATTGGTGCTGAGGACGATGCGTCCTGGCTTTGCTACTTCGCCGCCGACTACCACGCTGTTGGTGATGTTCTCGCGGATCGTCACGATGACCTGCGGATCCTGCGACATTCCGCGCAACGCCTGCCGGATCATCGCTTCGAGCTGGGAGGTGGTGTGCCCCGAGGCCAACAACGCGCCGGCGAAGGGAACACGGACATAGCCATTGTCGTCTACGCGACTGGGGGGGAGCTTCTCGACTTGTGTCGTGGGCTCGAGGCCTGGCGCCAGTTGCGAGCGAGCAGGGTTGGCGAACAAACCGACACCGGCTTCATAGATCGCGATGTCGAGCAGGTCGCCGGGACCAATCAGATCGGTTGGCGGCGCGGGCGCGTCGCGCGCGAAAACCGGCGGGCGCTCGGGAAGTGCCGGTAGGTCGGCGGAAGCGGACACTTCGACGATGTGGAAATCGGGGTCACCTTGCGGTGCCTTGGCCTCGTGCGTGATTTGGGAGCCTGTAGGGCCGCTCGACGGCAACGTGGCGCAGCCACTCAGGGCGGCGCTCGCGACGATTACTAGATGTACTGAAGTCCAGCGCCGGGCCGCTCCGGCATTCGGGGAAAATTTCATGAACGAAAGGGCCTTGATGCTGCAGCCGATTTTCGCCCGGCACTAACAGTGCAATTCCTCCGTTGCAAACAAAGTGCGTTCAGACGAGCGCCACTTCCGCCTCCGCCCACTCGTCGCGAAACACCGCATCGATCTGACGCGTGACTCCCCGCGTCAGTTCCCCAACCACCGTCACACGAAAACCGCGCGCGACCAGTCCTGCAACCGCTAGGCGCACGCAATAATCGGCCGCCACGCCCACGACCGTAACTTCGCGCACCCCGCCATCGTGCAGTTCGGCAAAGAATCGATCGCGCGGGTGCGTCTGGCCGAAGCGCGAGAAATTGCATCCGAAATCACCCAGCGCTTCGACCGCGCCACAGCATTCGCCCCACATGTCGAGCCCCGGCTTCTCCATGCGATAGAGCGGGACCGCATGGTCGATCTCGCCGAGATCCACCACCAGTTGCCAGCCCGGCGTGCCTTTCACGCAGTGCACCGGGAACGCCTCAGCTTCAGGCGACAGGGCGTAACTCCGCGCGTCGTGCGTGTCGAAAGTGAAGAGCACGCCCGCCGTGTCCGCGGCGCGCAGTCCCGCCAGCCACGCACGCAACGGCGCGACCAGCGCGGCGGCGCCTGCAACGGGCAACGCACCATCCGGCTGCATGAAATCACGCTGCGCATCGACCACCACAACGAAGCTACGCACGGCTAACCTCCCTCTTATATGCGTTTGACATATATCCATGTGGACCGTAAGTAAAGTGCGTATCGGACATAAGGGGGTCGGGGATGCAGGAAGCCGATTTTCTCGAGGAGTATGATCCATCGCAATATGAGCGGCCCTCGGTGGCAATCGATCTGGTGTTGATGAGCATCGTCGATGGTGCGCCGGTCGTGCTGTTGCTCCGGCGCGACGCGCATCCGTTTAAGGACAAGTGGACGTTGCCCGGTGGCTTCGTCGGCGTCGACGAAAGTCTCGACGAGGCCGCCCATCGCGTCCTCGCCGGCAAGGCGCACATGGCCGACGCCTATGTCGAGCAGCTCTACACCTTCGGAGCGGTGAATCGTGACCCCCGGACGCGCGTGATCAGCGTTGCCTATTTCGCACTGCTCAAGGCGGATCGGTTCGCCGAAGCGCTCGACGCGGATCGCGATCTGATCCTGGCGCGGCTCGATGTGCCCTGGCCCGGCGAAGCAGGCGGCGCGGTAGACGCGCGCGCGGCGAACGGAACGCTGCTACCTCTCGGCTTCGATCACGACGCCATCCTCGGCATGGCGATGCAGCGGTTGCGCGGAAAGCTCGATTATTCGGGAATTGCCTTCGCGCTGCTGCCGGAACGCTTCACGCTGCGCGAATTGCAGGACGTGTACGAAGCGATCCTCGGCGTTCGGCTCAACAAGCCCGCGTTCCGCCGCCGGATGCTCGACCGCGGTCTCCTGCAACCAACCGGCGAGCGCGAGACTGGCACGTCGTTCCGCCCCGCCGAACTCTATCGCTATCGCAACGGCAAGCATGGACACGCTTGATGGCGTGCGCTGCCGGGCTGCGATAGGGATGGCGCGATGACCGTCACCGACATCGCCACGCGCACCTACAACCATGGCTGGCGGCTCGATCCGATCGTGCGCAGCCTGCTCGATACCGATTTCTACAAGTTGCTGATGCAACAGATGATCCGGCAGCTCTATCCGGACGTCACGGCCACTTTCTCGCTGATCAACCGCAGCACATCGGTGCGGCTCGCGGAAACAATCGACGAAGGCGAATTGCGCGTGCAGCTCGATCATGCGCGTTCGCTTAGGCTCGGCAAGAAGGAGCTGATCTGGCTCGCCGGCAACAGCTTCTACGGTCGCAAACAGATGTTCGCGCCCGATTATCTCGCCTGGTTCGCCGAGTTCCGCTTGCCCGAATATGAGCTGCGCATCGTCGGTGGCCAGTTCGAGCTGCATTTCGACGGGCCCTGGACGCATACGATGATGTGGGAGATCCCGGCGCTGGCGATCGTCAATGAGCTCCGCTCACGCGCCGCGACGAAGGGCCGGGACCGGTTCGCGCTCGACGTGCTCTATGCGCGCGCCAAGGCCAAGCTATGGGACAAGGTCGAGCGGCTGCGGCACTTGCCCGACCTGGTGATTTCGGATTTCGGCACGCGCCGGCGTCATGGCTTCCTGTGGCAACGCTGGTGCGTCGAGGCGCTCAAGGAAGGGCTCGGCGCTCGCTTCATCGGCACGTCGAACGTGCTGCTGGCGATGGACAACGACCTCGAGGCGATCGGCACCAACGCCCATGAACTGCCGATGGTGCTCGCCGCGCTTGCCGATAGCGACGCCGCGCTGCGCCAGGCGCCGTACCGGGTGCTCCAGGACTGGCAGGCGCATTATGGCGGCAACCTGCTGATCGCGCTGCCCGATGCCTTTGGCACCGCTGCGTTCCTGCGCGGTGCGCCAGACTGGCTGGCCGACTGGACCGGTTTCCGCCCCGACAGCGCGCCGCCGATCGCCGGGGGCGAGCAGATCATCGACTGGTGGCGTGCGCACGGCCGCGATCCGCGCGACAAGCTGTTGATCTTCTCGGACGGTATGGACGTCGACGCGATCGAAGCGACCTATCGGCACTTTCACGGCCGCGTCCGGACCAGCTTCGGCTGGGGCACCAACTTGACCAACGATTTTCGCGGCTGCGATCCCGCCGGTGACGCGGCACTCGCGCCGATCTCGCTCGTCGCCAAGGTGACGCAGGCCAATGGCCGGCCGGTCAAGCTGTCCGACAATCCGGCCAAGGCAACCGGCGAGCCCGCCGAGATCGCGCGCTATTTGCGGCTGTTCGGTGCGGAGGGCAGGGTGGAAGCGCCGGTATCGGTGTGACGTGCATCCGCGCGGTGCATTGCTCCGTAGCTCGTCAGGATGACAGCGGAGCGAACATCATGGCGAGGACGACTTTCGGGGAAACCCTGCAGCTTCTATTTCGAGAGCATGAACTCGGCAACATAGCCGCGGCTGAATTCGAGGCCCGCAAGCACCTGCTGCTGAAGCGGTCGAAATGTCGGCTGCCGGCCTTCCTCCCGGACTGGCGTCGAGACCTTGCCCTCGCTGCTGCCGGGGCGGCAGGCGCGGCCGCAACGATGCTGTTCTTCTTCCGCTAAGGATTCCCGCGGCTCAGCGGGATATATCGCTCCAGCCAACCTCGAACCGTGCGAGATACTTGCGCAACCGGTCGGCGTCGTTCGACGAGGCGCGCTCTCACGGGTTCGCGCGGAAATAGGCGACCCAGGCGGCATAGGTCCCGTTCAGCTGCCGGTCGATCGCGTCGGCGGTGGTCGGGAAATTGCCCGAAAGCGTGTGGCCGCCGATGTAGATGTTCGAACCGTCCGGCGAGATCGCCAGCGCCCGGCCGGCGTCTTCGGCCGAGCCGCCGATGTAGCTGAGATAGCGCAGGCTCACCAGGTCGGGCGAGAGTACCGCGAGCCCGGCGTCCGCGCCGCCCTGGTTCGAGGTCTGGAACGCGCCGGCGGTGGCCGTGAGGTTGGTGGAAGTGATGTTCATGCTGAGCACCACCGCATCCGGTGCCCCGGCGCGGTGCGCGACTTCGATACCCTCGCCCGTTTCGATCCCGCTGCCGCCGAGAAACGTCGATGCGATCAGCCGCGATCCGTCGGCCGAGAGGATCGAGATGAAACTGTCGCCGGCGCCGCCGTACCGCTGCTGATAGGTGCCGGCGGTCACAGGAAAGTTCGAAGAGGTCGTCTCTCCGGTCACATAGATGCGGTCCTGTTTATCCAGCGCCAGGAAATGCGTCTCGCCACCTTCGTCGCCGGACCCGCCGAGATAGGTGGCGAAAGCCAGCGTATCGTTGGGCAGGAACTTCATCACCACCATATCGGTCGCGCCGCCCGAGTGTTGCTGGTACGCGCCAGGCGTCGTTGCGATGTTGAGGCCTCTGTCGCCGAACGCGATCACAGCCGAATTGTCCGACGCCACTTTGATCGACGGCACTCCGGTAGACGCGGCGGCGGCGCCCGGGGACCCTCCGACATAGGTGCCATATTCGACGCGCCTCGCGTCGGCGCTCAGTCGGATATAGGCGTTTTCCTGCGAATCCTGCATCGTCCGCTGCCACGCGTTGGCCGTAATGAGCGATGGGATCGGCTGCGTGATCTGGGTGAGCCCGATATAGGTCCGGCCCTGCGAATCCACGTCGATATCGCGGATGATCGCGCCGTCGGAATCGCCGATAAAGGTCGACCAGAGCAAGGTGCTCCCGTCGGCGCTGAGCTTCGAAACGAATCCGTCCTGCTTGCCATATTCATTGGTCGGACCATTGTCCCCGGCGAAGTTCGGCTGCACCACGCCGGTCGTTGTGGGAAAGCCGGGTCCAGCGCGCCCGGCGACATAGACCGAGCCGTCGGAGCCGACGCGGATCGCATAGGCGCGGTCGTAATTGGGGCCGCCCAGCAGCGTCGACCAGAGGATCTTGCCGGCCGGTGACATCTTCATGACGAACACGTCGCCGGGCCCCTGTGCTCCCACCGCGGTCGGACTGCCGCCGGCATTGCCCCCGAAGGTGCGGCTATAGGCGCCGGCGGTGGTCGGAAAGTCGGCGGCGGTGGTGCCGCCGGTCACATAGATGTTGCCTTGGGCGTCGATCGCCATTCCGCGCGTCATCTCGTAGGTAGTGCCAGAGGCGCCATCGAGCAGCGTCGAATAGAAGAGGCTGAACGCCCCGGTGGGAGCCGGTGTCGGAGAGGGGGAAGGCGAGGGTGTCGGCGTGACAATGGCCCCGGACCCGCCACCGTCTCCGCACGATGCCAAGGCCAATGCCGCCAGAACGATCACACTCCGAGTCTTGATCATGCGCACTCGTTTTGACCTCGCCTGATCTCTCGGAGCGTCTGCTCTTCCTTCTGGGCAAATCTATGACGGTCAAGGGCGGGACTCGCAGCCATCTCCTCGCTGCGGCCAGACGACGCAAATTGGCCTTGAGCCGAAAAAAGCCGTCGCTCGCCTCAGAGTGGCAACGCCTCGACGGCACGTCGTCGGCTTGTATGCACCGGCTGCCAGAGAAACGCCCCCGCATCGTCCCGCGAGCGAGCGACTTGGCGCGATTTCATCATTTTCTAACGGTTTGGGGGCCAAGTCGCGCTTGCGAAACGACGAGTCGTTCGTCAATGCCCGCCGCAGCATTTTAAATGCCTGTGCGCGTAGTTGGGAGCGATCGAGTTGTCTTTTGCGTTCCCGAGCCCGGCTCCGGCCTTTGCGGGCGTACGCTCCCTGTGACCGCGCTTCCATTCATATCATCGAGCGCTTTACCTCGCGCCCCAAAAGCGCCATCGGACGTGCGCGCGCCCGCAGTGCTCGGCTACCGTCCGGACATCGACGGGCTTCGCGCGATCGCCGTGCTTGCGGTGATTGGCTATCACTTTGGCTTCCCATTTTTTCAGGGTGGCTATGTCGGCGTCGACATCTTCTTCGTGCTGTCGGGATATCTGATCGGCGGCAACATGATCGAGCAACTTCGGTCGGGGTCCTTCTCGCTCGTGAACTTCTATGAACGACGCTTTCGGCGAATTTTGCCTGCGTTGTTCGTGATGCTGGCAGCCGTCAGCCTGTGCCTGTTGCCGTTGTCGATGCCCGCCGACCTAGTGAACTTCGGCTGGAGCCTTGGGTCGGCGTCGCTCTCGCTATCCAATATGACGTTCCAGTCGGAAGGCTATTTCGGGGGATTGGCCGAAACCAAGCCGCTCCTCCACACTTGGTCGCTTGCCGTCGAAGACCAATTCTATCTGCTGTTTCCGTTGCTTCTGTTGGCCCTGTGGCGTCGTCCGAGACTTTCGCTCGTCGTCTTCCTGATCGGCGGACTCTCGCTTGCCGTGAGCACGGTCGAGGCCATTCGCGCACCATCGGCCGCATTCTTCACGCTGACGAGCCGGGCGTGGGAGCTTCTGCTGGGATTCCAGGCATTCCTGCTTCGCGACCATCTGCCTAGGCGGCAAAGCGGTCGCGAAGCGGTGTCGGTTCTGGGCGGCCTGCTATTGATCGGTGGTGCCGTGCTTTGCGCCTATCGGCCCCCCTTTCCGGGCGTAACCGCGCTGCCGACGACGCTGGGGACGGCGATCCTGGTTGCGACTGGAAGCGCACATGTTCCGCGTCTGAACCGCGTACTTGCGATCCGGCCGCTGGTTGCGATCGGGCTGATCTCCTACTCGCTGTATCTCTGGCATTGGCCGATATGGGTCCTCTCGCACATCGAAGCCCAACTTCCGCCGGCAGCAATGGAGTGGAAGTTCGCTGCCCTGGGGCTGACGTTTCTCCTCGCTTATGCCTCCTGGCGCTTCGTCGAGCAGCCGTTCCGCGACCATAGGCGATTCACCAGCCGTTCGATTTTCGGCCTGGCATCCGGCGCAGCCGTTGTCCTGTCGGGAGCGGCACTCGCGATGGTCGCGTTCGATGGGCTGCCCGGACGCCTGCCACTCAGCGCCCAGCGAATCGCTGCGATCCGCAACTATGATCCGAGGGCCGCGTTTCGCTCCGGCCGTTGCTTCCTCGGCGGCGGCGGACCCGATTCCAGCTTCGACTTGCCCACGTGCACCGCGAGTCACCCGGGACGCAGCAGCGTTCTGATCCTGGGGGACAGCCATGCCGCACACCTTTGGCAAGGGTTCGATCGTGTCATGACAGGGAGCGACATCTGGCAGATCACGGGCGCTTTTTGTCGGGCGTCATTGCGTGAGGAAGCGCAGCGCGGAGCCCATTGCAAGGTGCTGGCGCGCACGCTTTCCGAGCTGTTCGCGCGTTCGTCGCCCGATCTGGTCGTCATCTCCTACCGATGGACTAGCGAAGACCTGAATCTGCTTGGTGAAATGCTGCGCACGATCCATCGGAGCGGAGCGCGAGCGCTGGTGGTCGGGCCGTCTCCCCTTTACAATGTCCCCCTGCCGACCTTGCTCGTGCACGAGATCATGACCGGACATGTCAGCAGGCACGCGTTTCTCCAGTCCGGCGTACGGATTGAACGGGATCTCGCGGCGGTGGCGGCGCGCGAAGGTGCGGGTTTCCTGTCGCTGGAAAAGCGACTGTGCAACCCCGCGGGCGATCGCTGCGAAACGCGCAACGCGGACGGCACTCCCCTGATCTTCGACGAGGGGCATCTGACCCCCGAAGGATCGGTAAAGATCGCGCGCTTCTTCGTCGGTGCCGACCCGGCGCTTTCAGCCAGTGCCGCTTCGGCAAAGGACAATGCCAGCTAGTCGCGCGGGGTCACGGGTTCGCGCGGAAGAAAGCGACCCAGCCGGCATAGGTTCCGTTCAACTGGCGATCGATTGCGTCGGCGGTGGTGGGGAAATTGCCCGATAGCGTGTGGCCGCCGATGTAGAGGTTCGAACCGTCGGGAGAAATCGCCAGCGTCCTCCCTGCATCCTCGGCCGAGCCGCCGATGAAACTGAGATACCGCAGGCTTACCAGATCGGTCGAGAACACGGCGATCGCCGCGTCGGTCCCACCCTGATTGGTCGTCTGGAACGCGCCCGCCGTGCCGGTGATGTTGGTCGAAGACGACGACAGGCCGAGCACCACCGAGTCAGGTGCACCGTTTTTCTGCGCAATCTCGATTCCCTGGCCCGGATCGACGCCGTTGCCGCCGATGTAGGTCGACGCGAGCAGCCGCGAGCCATCGGCCGAAAGCACCGCCAGGAAGCCGTCGTTCGCCCCGCCCCCGAACCGCTGCTGATAGGTGCCGGTCGTTACCGGCATGTTGGACGAACTCGTCGTGCCAGTGATGTAGACGCGGCCCAGCGAGTCCAGCGCCAGGAAGTGCGTCTCGCCGTTCTCGTCGCCGGAGCCGCCGAAATAGGTCGAGAAGCTCAAGGTGTCGGTGTTCGTGAACTTGACCACCGCCATGTCGAAACCGCCCGCGTTTGTCCGCTGATAAGCGTTTGCGGAGGTCGTCATGCCGGCACCTTTCTCGCCGAACGCGACCACCACCGAACCGTCGGACGCCACCTTGATCGACGGCACTTCGGTCGTCGCACCCGTCGCGCCGGGCGTCCCGCCGAGATAGGTGCCATATTCGACGCGCTTCGCATCGCTGCTCAGTCGGATATAGGCGTCGTCCTGCTGATCGCCCATCGTCGCCTGCCAGGCATTGCTCGTGATCAATGCCGGGATCGGCTTCGTGATCATGGCGAGCCCGATATAGGTCCGGCCCTGCGAGTCCACGTCGATGTCGCGGATGAAGGCGCCGTCGGAATCACCGATATAGGTCGACCAGAGCAACGTGCTCCCGTCGGCGCTCAGCTTCGCGACGAAACCGTCCTGCTTGCCATATTCACTGGTCGGACCATTGTCACCGGCGAAGCTCGGTTGCACCACACCGCTCGTGGTGGGAAAGCCGGGGCCGGCGCGTCCGGCGACATAGACCGAACCGTCGGACCCGACGCGGATCGCATAGGCGCGGTCGTAATTGGGGCCACCCAGCAGCGTCGACCAGAGGATCTTGCCTGCCGGCGACATCTTCACGACGAACACATCGCCAGGTCCCTGCGCCCCGACCGCAGTAGCACTGCCGCCGGCGTTGCCCCCGAAGGTGCGGCTATAGGCGCCTGCGGTGGTCGGAAAGTCGGCGGCGGTCGTGCCGCCGGTCACATAGATGTTGCCTTGGGCGTCGATCGCCATCCCCCGCGCCATCTCGTAGGTCGTCCCGGAGGCACCATCGAGCAACGTCGAATAGAACAGGCTGAACGCCCCGCTGGGGGTCGGTGTCGGAGAGGGGGAAGGCGAAGGTGTCGGCGTCGGGTTGTTGATGACGCCCGAGGTGCTACCGCCTCCGCAAGACGCCAAGGCCAATGCCGTGAGTGCCGTCACGCCTCGAGACTTGATTCTGCGCACCTGAATTTAACCCCGCCATCGTCTGATCCCTCGAACGTGCAGGCCCTTCCTTCAGGCCAAAGCGACGAGGGTCAAGCGCAGCTATCGTTGCGGTGCCGTGCCCGCGACCAGACGAGGTAAATCGTCTGCCAGCCGAGCGGAGGAACGCCTATGACTCAGATCGGCGGGAGCGCGGCAGTGACATAGTTGGCGCCGGACATGGTAAGGTGACCATAGTCGAAATGCATGGGCGTGCGGTCGGGCGCGAGGAGGCGGCATTTGCCGGCCGGACATTCACGATTCAGTTCGGAGAAATAGGTCGCACCGGTCCGGGCGACGATCGCCCGCATCTGTCGCTCGAGCCGGGCGGGTTCCGCCGAGCGGAACCGATCGAGCCAGGCAAGGTCGTGGCGCCATAAGGCCCGGGCGAGAAGCAGCGGAAACGGGCCATAATATTCGACGACCGGACCGATGACCGTGACTTTCACATGCGCCGCCTCGAAATGACGGATGGTGTCCTCGAGCTCGGCGATGACCTTAGGCTCCCAACGCGCGGCCAGGATGACGCGATCGATGCGGCCCGATCCCGCGAGCGGTCCCAGCACATAGCGCACGACATCGCAGGCGCCGCGTCCGGGCGAATGCACGATCGGGAAGCAGCCGCGCGTCGTCGCCTGCATCACGTTCACATCGGGGTGCTTGAGCGCAATCGCGCGCCAATATTGCGCCGCGTGGCTGTCGCCGAAAACGATCACGTTGCGCCTGGTCGCACTGGGTGCGAGGCAACGCGCCAGATAGGGATCGACTCCGCCGTCGAGCGCAAAGCATTCGTCGGGCCGAAATTGGACCTGGTGTTCCCGGGTATCGAAATAGTCTTCGTAGCGAGCGATGCGGAGCGTCTCTGCATCCCAGTGGCGCAAATGCGGACCGATTTTCATGACCGCGAATGCGCACAATCCCACAAGCACGGAACCGGCGAACGCCCCTAGAACCACTGGCGGCGCCCGAAGGCGGCGCAACGCCGTCTGGCAAGGCCGCTCGACGAAATAATAGGAAATCGCCGCGACGGCGAAGGACGATGCAATGACGAACGCGATCTCGGGGCCATCGAGTTTGAACGCGTGCCGCAGCAATTTGAAGTAGACGATGATCGGCCAGTGCCAGAGATAGAGCGAATAGGAGATTCCACCGATCCATTGCAGCGGACGCAGCGACAGGAGGCGCCCGGTCCAGCCGTTGGCACCATAGGCAATCATGAGCATGGTCCCGCCACAGGCGGACAGCGCCCAGGGTGAGGGGGTGAAGGTCTCGGCGCGCACGAACAACAGGCCGAGCACCGTCATCGCGAGACCTATGGCCGCGAGCAGGCTTCGTGCGGCGCTGTTCGAAACGCGGGGCACCATTTCGAGCGCCACCATCGCTCCCAACCCGAGTTCCCAGGCGCGATAGGGCAGCAGATAGAAATTGGGCTCTGAAAGACCGCGCAGTGTCAGCGCGGTCGCAGCTACGAATGACCCGACGACCAGCGCCAGGACCGCCGTGCGTAAGCCGTTTCTGCGCCAGAGCTTTGCGGCGGCGAGCAGCAACAGTGGGTATATTAGGTAGAACTGCTCTTCCACACCCAGTGACCAGGTGTGCAGCAGCGGAACACGCGCCGAATCTTCGGAGAAATAGCCAGTTCGATAGAAAGCGATGTTGGAGACAAAGGCGGCCGTCGCCACGGCCTTCTTGCCCAGATTGGCCAATTCATTCGGCAACAGCAGAAAGCAGCCCGCGGCCAGGGTCGCGATCAGCATCACCGAAAGGGCGGGCAAAATGCGCGACGCGCGCCGCTGATAGAAAGTCCAGAGCGAAAAGCTGCGATTGTCGATTTCCGGGACGATGCTTTGCGTGATCACGAACCCGGAAATCACGAAAAAGATATCGACGCCCAGATAGCCGCCCGCAACACTGCCGATGTCGGCGTGGAATAGCAGGATTGGGATGATGGCCAGGGCGCGGAGCCCCTGAACGTCAGGGCGAAACTTGGTCGAGATACGCTTCCCGCCCCCCATGGCATCGCGAAAAACTGCCACGGCTGTCTGCGACGCCGCAGTGTTATCGCTATCTTCGAAACCTGGGCGCTTTCCAATACCCAAATTCGAAATTGCAGATCTGCAATCCTCCGTGTGTCGAGGGCAGAAGCTTGCAAAAAATGGACCGTTGATCCATTCGTCGGGCCGGGCCGCTTTCCGAGTGAGCAGGAGTGGCCGGGGGGCTTATGTCGTTAACTGCGCCGGCAGGTGTCGGGTCGAAAGCTGAGTGTTTCCGCGCGCTTCCCTGCGAGCGACACGGACGCGAAGTTTGCTTTCTCAGGCTTCGGATCGTTGGGGAAACGGTGGCGCCCGCGATCGGGATCGATCGCGCATAGTGGCGACTGCGCTTGCCTCGATTGCGTTGACGGCACCGGTCGAACGCGCGCAGGGCGAGCACAAGCTTCGGTATCGGCCCGATATCGACGGGCTTCGCGCAATTGCCGTGCTTTCGGTGGTCGCATATCATTTCGACATACCATTTTTCGGCCTGTCGATTCTGCGCGGCGGCTATGTCGGCGTGGACGTGTTTTTCGTGCTGTCGGGCTATCTGATCGGCGGCAACATGATCGAACAGCTCCGTGCCGGCGAGTTTTCGCTGGTCGGGTTCTACGAGCGGCGCTTCCGGCGAATCCTGCCGGCGCTGTTCGTGATGCTGGCGATCGTCAGCGCGTTGATGCTGCCCGCCGCGATGCCAAGCGAACTCGTTGCTTTTGCCTGGACGCTCGGCTCTGCGACGCTGTCAGTCTCGAACATCTGGTTCAGCTCGCACGCCAACTATTTCGCGGGCGTTCCCGATATCAAACCGCTTCTCCACAGCTGGTCGCTCGCGGTTGAAGATCAATTTTACCTGTTCTTTCCGATGCTGCTGCTGCTCCTGTGGCGCCGGCGGCTCGCCCTGGCGTTTTGCGCGATCGCATTCGCCTCGCTTTTCTACAGCACTTTTCTCGCACTTCGGACCCCGCAACCGGCATTCTATCTGCTAACCAGCCGGGCGTGGGAATTGCTGCTTGGTTTCCTTGCCTATCAATTGCGCGACCGCTTGCCCGAAACGCCCATCGTACGAGAGGTGCTGGCCGTAGCGGGATTGGCGCTGCTGTTCGCCGGAATGCAGCTATGCGCGTTTCGGCCGCCATTCCCGGGCGTTACGGCGCTGCCGACGACGCTGGGCACGGCGATCCTGCTCGCAATCGGCAGCCACGCGCCGCCGCGACTCAACCGCGCGCTGGCGAGCGCGCCGCTGGTCGGGATCGGATTGATTTCCTATTCGGTTTACCTGTGGCACTGGCCAGTCCTGGTGTTGTCGAAGACGCAACTGCAGTTGCCGCTCAACACCGTCGAGACGAAGCTTACTGCATTCGCGCTGACGCTTGTCCTCGCCTATCTGTCATGGCGCTTCGTCGAGCAGCCGTTTCGCGACCGTTCGCGGTTCGGCAGACGATCGATATTCGCCTTGGCGGCCGTCTCCGCGGTACTGCTGCTGACGGTGGCCGGGACGATGATCGGGCTCAACGGGCTGCCGGGGCGGCTCCCGCCAGAGGCGCTCCGCATGGCCTCGTTCCTCGACTATAATCAGGACAAGCAGTTTCGCACGGGCCAGTGCTTTCTCGGGGGCGACGAGCGCGAACCAGCCTTCGATCTGCCGCGCTGCACCCCAACGCATCCGGGTCGTCCGCACGTGCTGATCATGGGCGACAGCCATGCGGCACAGCTTTGGTACGGGTTCGATCGACTGATGACCGGCAGCGACATATGGCAGGTAACCGGCGCAGGCTGCCGCGCGACTCTGGACACGCGGGCGCAGCCGCAGCGGCATTGCAAAGTCTGGGCCCACACTTTGTCAGAACTGTTCACGCGTGCGCACCCGGATCTTGTCGTGATGACCCACAATTGGCAACCGCGCGACCTGCCGCTGCTCGACGACACGCTTAAGGCCATGCGCCGGCAGCGATTGCACGTGATTGTGGTCGGGCCCGAGCCCAGTTACGAGATCCCGCTACCGACGCTATTGGCGCATCAAGCGCTGACCGGTCGTCCGAGCGCGACCGCCTTCTTGAAGACCGCCGCATATATGGAGCACGAGGTTGCCGGCATCGCGGCTCGCGATGGTGCCAGCTTCCAGTCGCTCGAAAAGTGGCTGTGCAATGCGAAGGGCGATTCGTGCACGACGCTCAACGCCGACGGGTCGCCGCTGCTGTTCGACAACGACCATCTCACGCCGTCGGGATCGATCGCCGTGGCGCGCTTTTTCCTCGGTTCCGACCCAGCACTGGTCCCTGCTTCCGGGAAGGCGCAGCTCGGCAAATAGGCGAGGAGGCGAGGGGCGCTTTAGCCACAATCGTCGCCGATATTTCGGCAATGAATTCGCTATTCCCCAACCCGTCTAAAGCGAGACTTCCCTGCGTTCTGCCGCGCTGAGCAACCCCGCTTCGATGATCTCGATCACCTCCACCCCGTCGCTCGCCGGTACGGGATTTCGCCCTTCGCCACGAATGGCGGCGGCGAGCTGGAGCCACAGCTGACGATAGTCGCCGCGCGCATTCGGGACAGCGGCGGTCGTGCCGTCGGAATGAGTCATCATGCCTTCGAGCGGATCCAGCCCCCAATCGCCCTCACCGGGCAGCCGTCCCGCGACGGCGGCTGCTTCCTGCGTATCGAGGCCATGCTTGATCCAGCTGCCGCGAGTCCCGTGCACGGCGAAACGCAGGCTGTGCTGCGCAACCAGCTTGCTCGAATGCAACAGCACACGGCGCCCCGGATAGCGCAGGGTGACATGGAAATAGTCCGGACCCGGCGCGCCCTCGCGCAGCGCCGCGATATCCGCAGTTATGCTCTCCGGCCGGCCGAACAATTGCAACGCCTGATCGACCAGATGCGGGCCGAGATCCTGCCACGAGCCACCGGCGCGGGCTTCCTTCCAGGTCGCAGGCGCCGTGGGCCGCCAGCGATCGAAATGGCTTTCGAATTGGACGACCTCTCCGAGCGCACCTTCGGCGATGATCTGCTTCAACGTCAGGAAATCGGCATCCCATCGCCGGTTCTGAAACACGGTGACGACTCGGCCGGCCGCTGCCGCGGCCTCTGCGATCGCGCGCGCATCCGCGAGGTTCGTCGCGAACGGCTTGTCGACCAGGACGTGCTTGCCCGCCGCAAGCGCAGCAAGCGCGTGCTCGGCATGGAGTTCGTCGGGACTCG
>Ga0068861_100000127_pt1 | contig 39140 bp, 26 predicted proteins | sample KBSSwiS42_FD_66593 | JGI IMG/M metagenome (GOLD analysis project Ga0068861, IMG submission 66593) | Switchgrass rhizosphere microbial communities from Kellogg Biological Station, Michigan, USA - KBS Switchgrass S4-2 | ecosystem: Host-associated > Plants > Roots > Rhizosphere > Soil ...
AAGCCGGTGCAATCGACGAACAGATCGCCTTCGATCTCGCCCGCCTGCTCGGTGACGATCGCGCGGATGTCGCCATTCTCCGCCATGGCGACCTGCTGCACGTCCGCCAGCACATGGCGCACGCCGAGCTGCTCGGTGCAATGGCGCGTCAGGAACGGCGCGAATTTGCCCGCGTCCAAGTGATAGGCGTAGTTCGCTGCGCCTTGATATTCGGGCGTGGTGATCGACTTGGGGGCGAGCCCATCGTCGCAGATCTTGCCCTGCGGGCAGACCGCATCGCAAAAGCTCTGCTCGCCGCCGCGCGCGAGCCAGTGCTGCGCCAGATTGAGCGTCTCGAAGGCCTGCGGCAGTACGAGCGGATGGTAATAGCCGTCGTCGGCGGTGCCGGTGGTCCATTTCGCGAACCACGCGCCCTGTTTGAACGCGGCGTCGCATTCTCGAAAGAAGTCGGTTTCCGAGATGCCGATCTTCTTGAGCGTCGAGCGCAGCGTCGGCCAGGTGCCCTCGCCCACGCCGATGATCGGGATATTGGGGGATTCGACCAAGGTCACCGTGAACTGGTGCGGAATCCGGCTGCGATGTCTTGCCGCGATGATGCCGGCGGTGAGCCAACCAGCGGTGCCACCGCCAACGATTACAACATTGCGGACCGGCGTAACCATGGCTGCCTTGAACGATAAAAAAGGGGCGCCCGGATGTCCATCCGGGCGCCCCGCAGGGAGGATTTAGTAGTGGAAGCGCGCCCCGAAGGTGAAGCGGCGCCCATAGGACCAGACGTCGAGCACTTGGTTCTTGAAGCGGCCATGCGTGCTGTAGGTCGAGTCGTTGAGGTTCGAGCCCTCGACGAACACCGTGAACATCTTGTTGATGTCATAGCTCGCCGAAGCATCGACCTGCAGCTGCTGGTTCACATAGACCGGCTCGGCGCCATAGGTGCCGCCCTGTCCCTGACCCAGGCCAGAGAGATACTCGTCACGCCAGTTGACCGACACGCGCGCCTGGATCCCATGCTTGTCGTAGAAGCCGACGAAATTCGCCGACTTGGTGAGCCCGGTGATCGTGAACGCAGTACCACTGATGTTCGACGCATCGAAGTTGCGGTTGGTCGACGGGATCGTGGCGTTGGCCTGGAACCCGAAACCGGAGTCGCCAAAGGTGTGCTGAAGCGCCAGTTCGACGCCCTTTACCGTGGCCTCCGGACCGTTGATCTGTGCGTTGACGTTGAAGATCGCAACCTTGCCTGTGCTCGGGTCGATCACGTTGTTGATCGTCTGCTGCGTAACGCCGCCTACGATGAAGTTGGTGATGTGCTTCAGATAGAAGTTCACCGCGAAATACGAGTTCCGCTGGTAATACCATTCGGCGCCCGCATCGAAGTTATCCGACAGATACGGTTTCAGGTCCGGATTGCCGCCGCTGGCATTCAGGCTGCCGACGCGCAACGTTCCCAGATTGACCGTCGGCCGCAAGCTGCCGAGGCCCGGCCGCGTCAGTGTCCGCGACGCATCGAGGCGCAGGATCAGGTTCGACATGATCGTGAGCTTGGCGTCGAGGCTGGGCAGTAGGAAATTATAGTTCGAATATTTGATGATCGGCTGCACCGCGGAATAGCCGTCGTGATTCGGTCCGAGCGCGGGATCGGGCTGGATCAGCGTCGGGTCCCCCGCCGGACGCGCCAGGCCAAGGACCTGGCGGGCCAGGCCCATCGTCGACAGATGCGTTCCTTCGTCGCGAATGCCCGCAGCGAAGTGGAACGGCATCCCAGCGATTTCCGAGTCATAGGCAGCCTTGAAGAAGATCGCATAGGTCTTCTCCTGCACCTGGAACACGCTGCCGGCGTTGAACGTGGGCGCAACGGATCCGCCCGTCGATTCGAGCAACTTGTAGACCTGGTACGGATCGAAGACGAAGAAGCCTGGCGCAAGGTTGCCGCTATACCCCGGAATGAAGTTCGCGGTGCTGATCGTTCCCTGGTAGACGCTTGCCGGCAGCGGGCAGATGCCGCCCGATGACCCGCCGGTGCGGCCCGAGCAGGTGCCATAGCCCGAACGGCTTGCGAACACGCCGTTGCTGAAGGTGCTCGTGCCTTCGCCGTACAGGCGATCCTCGATATACTGGCCGCCCAGCTTGACCTTGAGATCTCCCTTGTCCCAGCCGAGCGAGCCTCGGATCTGCTTCACGGTGTCGGTATTGTAGTTCGCGCCGCGCACGATCACGTGCGAACCGACCTTCGACGTGTCGAGGAACTGGCTGGCGTTGCCTGCCGGCCCAACGTCGTGAATCTGCGGCAGATAATCCGCGCTCGCCCCGAGGATCGTTACACCGGTGTTCGCGCCCAGAACGGTCGAACCAAGAATCGGGTTGCCGTTGGCGTCCTTGCCGCAGACTTCCGTCGTGTAGGTGCCAGGCGCGCCGACATAGCAATTCGTACCGCCGTAGCCGATATCCATGCTGTCGCCGTAGCCGTTCTTGCCCGGGTTGCGCGTACTGCGGGCAAGGGCGCCGTCGAGCTCGAACCGGAGCCCGTCCATGATATCCCATTTGAGGTTCGCGCCGAACTGGTTGGTCTCGAAGATGTTCCGCGACTTGTTCGCGTTGAAGTCCATCGGCGTACCGAACTGGTTGAAGTCGACCGCAGTGCCGTTCGAGTCCAGCTTGACGTTGCGCAGATCGCTGCCGTTGAACCAGGCCGCGTAGCCATAGGCGTTGCTGTGCACGGTCTGCCGGCTGTAATTGTCGTCAACCGTCAGCAACAGGCCATTCGTCGGGGCCCATTGCAGTGCGATGCGCCCGTCGAGCCGCTCATCCTGGTTGAAGGTCTGCTCGAGCCCCTGCTGCTGCGGAGCCCAGTTCGCCTTGCCCGTCCGGTTGTCGGCGGTTTTGTCGGCATCGGTGCAGACTGCGGTGAGCTGGCACTTGAAGAACCCCGGAATCACGACGCCGGAAGCATTCGTGCCCTGCTGTCCGATCCAGCCCGGGATGAACACATGGTTCGACTTGGTGTCGTGGCGGGTATAGGCGACGTCGCCCAGGATGCCGATCGTATCGTCCATGAAGGTGTCTGAAATCAGCACGCCGCCGGTCGGCGTCACGCCCTTGTCGCGTGACTGGTATGCGCCCGATGCCGTCGCTGCGATGTGCAGCCCCTTGCGGTCGAACGGCTTCGGATAGGCGATGTCGATGGTGCCGCCGATCGCGCTGGTGGAAAGCTCGACATCCGGCGTCTTGTAGACGCTCAGCCGGCCGACGAAATCCGCGCCGACGGTCGTGAAATCGACGCCGCGTCCGCCCGTTGCCGTCGAAATATGACGGCCATCGTAGAGCGTGTCGACGAAGTCGCCGCCGAAGCCTCGGATACTGACGCCAGTGGCTTCGCCACGGGCACCCGAGCGCTGGATCGAGACGCCGGGAAGCCGCTGCATCGCCGACGCGACGTTCGAATCCGGGAATTTGCCGATGTCTTCCGCCGAGATCACATCGACCACGCCCGACGCATTGCGCTTTTCGGTGAGGTTGCGCTGGAGCGAGCCGCGAATGCCGGTGACGACGATTTCGTCGTTGGCTACGGTGGCGTTGGCGGACCCCGCCGCCGGAGTATCCTGTGCCTGTGCCGGAACCGCGATCGCTAGCGCTACCACGGTTGATGCGGCAGCCACCATGAACCGCGCCGTCGTCCGCTGGCTGCTGCCGGTCGATGGGCTATTTATATATTTCATTTTTTGCTTCCCCTCCGATTGGTTCGTCATTCGGCACGCAAAACGGCCGTTCGCGAACGCCAAGGTCCCAGAGTTTGACTCTGCAATGCGACCCGGAAACGATATTGGATAGGCTGATGCCGAAAGCCCTGCCATCCCCTCGAATCCGAAATCTACTGCTTCGGTCGAGGGGGTGGTTAACCCGGAAAGGTAGCGCTATCAAGCGCTATTTGTCGGGCTAATAGTTGATCGGGCGGATGGTGTTGCAGATTTTCAACGCCTGGCGGAAGGACGGGGGAACGCGGCGCGATTCGCACGACAAATATGCTGCGCCGAGGACGGACGATAGGTTTCAGGAGGGATGGAAGTGGCCGAGGCACTCGAGATTCTGAACAATGCGGTGCATCGGCATCTCCGGCTGACGGCAGGGCCGGGCATCGCGCACCCGCATTTCGTCATGGTGGTGCTGGGCGAATATCCCGCCGCAGCCAGCAGCTGTCCGATTTTTTTCGCCAAGGATGCGGGAACCGGCGAGTTTTATACCGCCGCGCTATTCGGGTTCGAACCTGGTGAGATTCTATTCGAAAACGGTCAGCGCGAGGACGGTGGCGACGCCATCTTCCGACCGCTCGAACTGCAGCGACAGGGCTTCTTCACTTCAGGGGAGAATATTGCAATCGATACGGGTCATCCGCGTTTCGGCCCGGCGGCGACAATCGCGTTGTTCGATGACGATGGCCTGGCCAGCGAGGCATTGCGCAAGATCCAGACCGTCCTCGGTCAGCTACATGCAGGCATGGATGCCACGCGAGCCTTTATCGCAGAACTCCTGCGGCTGCGCCTGATCGAACCGATCGACATTTCGCTTCGCTTCGACGACGGAAAGCAGCTCCGCCTCGATGGACTTTACACGGTGAGCCGCGACGGGCTGTCCGACCTTCCCGACGAGGAAGTCGTTCGACTGTTTCGAAAGGGCTATTTGCAAGCTGCGATGTGCGTGACTTTTTCGCTCAATCAGATCGCAGTGTTGGCGCAACGCCGAAACGCGAGATTACGGGCATAAGGCGGAGCTGATATGGCGCAGCGATCGATCCGCGCGGTCGACGGTTCGAGCTTCGGCGAGCCGTCCCGATTTCGTGAGGAAATCGTCGAGGCATGCGAGCCGGTGGTGGCGCGCGGGCTGGTGCGCGATTGGCCGGTGGTCCGCGCGGCCGCTGAGTCACCGACTGCGCTCCGCGCCTATCTCGCGCACTTCGCGACGCACGCGCGCGGTGAAGCCTTTGTCGGAGATGCGGCGATACAAGGCCGCTACGCCTATGGGCGGGACCTCGAGGGATTCAATTTCACGCGCATCGAAACCGATCTGACGAGTGCGATAGACCGTATCGTGACGAATGCCGCAACCCCCGGCTCCGGGTCGGTCTACATGGGGTCGCTCGAAGCGGCGCATTTCCTGCCAGGCTTCGCGAGCGAGAATGCAGTTGCAGCGCTTCCGCCCTCGATCGGTCCGCGCGTCTGGATCGGAAACGCGTCCGACGTGTCCTGTCACAACGACACCTATGACAACATCGCGTGCGTCGTCGCCGGCCACCGAAGATTCACTCTCTATCCTCCCGACGCGTTGCCCGATCTCTACGTCGGTCCGATCGAATTTACGATGGCGGGGCGACCGATCAGCCTCGCTGCGGCGTCGCCACCCGATGATCCGCGCTTCCCGCGCTTCGCCGCGGCGCAGCAGCGTGCGCTCGTCGTCGAGCTCGAGCCCGGCGACGCGCTCTACCTGCCGAAGCTCTGGTGGCACCAGGTGGAGGCGCTCGATCCCGTCAACATGCTCGTCAACTATTGGTGGGATGCCTTCAAATCCGGCCCCGACGCGCCCGAAACCGCAATGATGCTCGCGATGATCGCGATCGCCGAGCGCCCGCTACCCGAACGGCTCGCCTGGCGCGCCTTTTTCGACCATTATGTCTTCAGGGCGGAGGGCCATCCGCTGGCGCATTTGCCGGTGGAAAAACATGGAATATTGGGTCCGCTTTCCTCCGGCAATTATGGCCGGATCCGCGCCATGATCATGCAAATGCTGCGCGGCGGCTGACGGCGCGAAGGCAGCTTTCTGGCCGGTTTGCCTGGAGATCTTCTTGCGGATTCGATGCCGGAGCCGAGTTGACATCGCGATTATTAATCCGACAAATTAGAGCACAAGCAGTTGTCGGTCGACGACCAATCCGAAGGAGAGGAAGTATGGCGAGCGGACCAACCCGCGCGTTTGCGATAGCGGCGGCGCTAGCGGTTTCGACCATCGGAGGTCTCGCCCAGGCGCAGGTCAAGACCAACGTGCCGCCGGTGGAACCCACCGCGAAGCCCGTGACGGTGCACCGGATCAAAGTCCATTCGGCGGCGATCGAGGGCAATCTCGAAGGCAATAGTCCCGATCGCGACGTGATCGTGATGCTCCCGCCCAGCTATGCGAAGAGCCCCGGCAAGCGCTTTCCGGTCGTCTATGCGCTACACGGCTATTCGATCGGCGCCGAGCAATGGTCGAAGGAAATCCATGTGCCCCAGACGATCGAGGGCGCCTTCGCGCTCGGGGCCAAGGAGTTCATCCTGGTTTTTCCCGACAGCAAGACGGTGCACAACGGCTCGATGTATTCGAGCTCGCAGACCACGGGCGATTTCGAAACCTTCGTATCGCGCGACCTCGTCGCCTATATCGATGCGCATTATCGCACGCTGGCAAAGCGCGAGAGCCGCGGCCTCGTCGGCCACTCGATGGGCGGCTATGGCGCCAGCCGCATCGGGATGAAACATGCCGACGTGTTCGGCGCCGTTTATATCATGAGCCCATGCTGCATGTCCGCGCGCAGCGCGATGCCGCTCTCGCCGGAAGTCCAGGCCGCGATTGCCTCGGCCAAGTCGCCGACCGACCTTGCCAACCTCGCGTTCGGCGCACGCGCGCAATTCGCCGCGGCCGCCGCCTGGTCGCCGAACCCGAAGAACCCGCCATTGTTTTTCGACCTCCCGACCGGCGATGACGCGCAGAAGCGCGACGTGCTCGCACGCTGGGCCGCGAACGCTCCGCTCGCCTTCGTCGACCAATATATCGGCAATCTGCGGCGCTATCGGGCCATCGCGATCGACGTGGGCGACCGCGATGGGCTCAAGGTCGACGCGAACACGTTGCACCAAATGCTCGATCGCTACGGCGTCGCCAACAGCTTCACGCTCTACTCGGGCGATCACACCAGCGAAGTCGCAGTGCGCTTCCAGAATTTCGTGATGCCGTTCTTCAGCAAGAACCTGGTGTTTTGACGATGGCGCACCGTCACGACGCACCGCCGCGCCGCCGCAACGCGCGCGCGCTCTGGCTGGCGGCGGCAGCCGCAATGACCATGCTTGGTTCGACGGCAGCGGCCGCACCCGCCGACCCGCTCGCACCGACCGGCCGCTGGACCGCCTATGTCCGCGGCGCCGCGCAGCTGCCGCCGATGGGGTGGAACAGCTGGAACGCGTTCGGAAGCGACATCAACGAAGCCAAGCTTCTGGGATCGGCGCAGGCGATCATCGACAAGGGGCTGGCGGCCAAGGGCTATCGCTACATCGACCTCGACGACGGCTGGTGGATGAAGCGTCGCTTGTCGGATAACCGGATCGTCGTCCGCACGGCGAACTTCCCCTCGGCGGCGCTGGCCAATGGCGAAACGAGCTTTCGCCCGCTGACCGATCGCCTGCACGCGATGGGGCTGAAGGCGGGGATCTATTCCGACATGGGGCGCAACAGCTGCGCGCAGCTCTACAGCACCGACGGCCTCAACCAGCCCGAAGGCACGCTCGCCGAGCGCGAAGTCGGGCTTTACGATCATATCGACCAGGATATCGGCCTCTATTTCGCCGATTGGGGCTTCGACCTGATCAAGGTCGACGCCTGCGGCCTGCGCGGACTTTCCGCCACCAGCCCCTGGGTCGCATCGGGCAAGGTTCGCGCGCTCGGGCCGTTCCTCGACAGCGAATCGCTCGGGCGCACCGATATCCCGCTCGTGCGCGGACTGTACGAGCAGGTCCGCAGTGCGATCGAGAAATACAATCCCGACAACGACTATGTGTTCTCACTCTGCCTGTGGGGCGCCGCCGACGTCCGGTCGTGGTCGCGCTATGTCGGCAACATGTCGCGCACCAGCGACGATATCGCACCGACCTGGGGTCGGATGCTGCACAGTTTCGACAGCGCCGCCAACCGATCGCTCTATGCGCATCCGGGGTCGTGGAACGATCCCGACATGCTGTACATCGGTGCCGGCGATTTCGACGCCGGTCATGTCGACGCCGCGCGCACCCATTTCACGCTATGGGCGATGCTCAATGCGCCGCTGATGATCGGATACGACCTGCGCAACCCCGCACCTGCGCTGCTCGACGTTTTCGGCAATGCTGCGGTGATCGCGCTCAATCAGGATCCTGCCGGCAACCAGGCAGTCGTTGCGTTCGATTCGAACGACCTCGAAATCCTGGTCAAGACGCTCGCGAATGGCGACAAGGCCGTCGCGATCCTCAACCGGACCTCGGCACCGCTCAAGGCGTCGCTGACCGCATCGCAAATGAAGTTCGTCGCCGATTCCGATGTCGACCTGACCGATCTCTGGAGCGGCGAGCAGATCCACTTCAAACGCGAACATGGCTTCGACCTCGCGCCGCGGCAGACATTGGTGTTCCGGGCCAAGGGTGCGCGCCGTCTGAGTGACGGCATCTATCTTTCCGAGATGCCGGGTAGTGTGAATCCCGCAGTCGACGGCGTCATCGTGCCCGAAGCCGAGCCGATGATCTATCGCCCGATCTTCTGGGCGGGCACGCACGGACTCGGCGAGCCGCCGCGCTACGGCGGGTGGGGCGGGGCGCAGGCCGATCGGACGCCCTACGGCCAGCAGCTCGCCGTAGGCGGCAAGCATTTCGACGCCGGAATCGGCATCCTCGCCAACTCGCGGCTCGAAGTGCGCAACGCCGGCCACGGGTCGTTCAGCGCGATGGTCGGCGTCGACGATTCCGCGCGCGATCGCAGCCAGCCGGTGACCTTCTTCGTCTATGGCGACGGCAAGCTGCTCGCCCAGTCGCGGCCGATGCGCTTCGGCGAAGCGCCGGTCGCACTTGCCGCGCCGATCGCGGGGGTCAAGCTGCTCGAACTCGTCGCGCGCACGCCGCAGTCCGTCCGCTTTCCCGATGCAGTCGTGTGGGGTGATGCCGCGCTGACCCGCTAGAGTCAGACATCCCGCATCCCCGCGAAAGCGCATAGGTGCTAACTTTGAGGGATTTACGCGCACAATCCCCCTTTTCGTCATTCCCGCGAAAGCGGGAACCCAGGGCACCAAGGTACATCGCTCGTGGCCCTGAGTCAGTGTCGGGTCGGATCGTCCCCCGGACGATCCTTGGACGTGCGGGGCACGTCCAACCCGACGCTCTTTCGCGGGGACGGCGATGAATTTCGACTGATCGTCCGGGCTACCTCAGCGGCGGAAAACCGAAATCCTCCGCCAGGTCACGCCAGCGCGGATTGTCCTTTTCGATCAATTGGAGCTTCTACGCGCGATTCCATTTCTTGATCCGTTTCTCGCGCACGATCGCGGACTCCATGGACTCGTGGACTTCGAACCAGACGAGGCGATCGACCCCATATTCGGCAGTGAATCCGCCCATCACCTTGGCGCGATGCTGGTAGATGCGACCGAGAAGGTCGGATGTCACGCCCGTGTATAGCGTCCCGTTTCGGCCGCTCGCGAGGATGTAGACGGCGGGTGTCTTGTCCATGGCGGCGACCTAACACACCGCCATCCGCGCACTCTACCCGTCTTCCCCGCGAAAGCGCATAGGCGCTAACTTTGAGGGATTTACGCGTACAATCCCTTTCTTCGTCATTCCCGCCCCTTCTTCGTCATTCCCGCGAAAGCGGGAACCCAGGGCCACACGCGACGTCCTCTGCCACCCTGGGAGTATCGGGTTGAGCATGCCCCGCATGCTCAAGGATCATCCTGTGGATGATCCGACCCGATGCTCTTTCGCGGGGATGACGGCGTGGGGTTGGGCTCTCCGGCAGATGTGTGAATCCGCTAGCCCTAACGGGGAGGGGCTAATTGAGCAGCCCAAACCCGATCGCGTTCGACTCTAATCTTCAACCCTGCGTAACGGCGTCCTTGTGCATCGCCGCGCGCGTGTCATTGAGCGCGAGATCGACGAGCACGCGCATCGCGGACCCGGCTGCGTCCGCGTCCCCGGCCACGATGGCGTCGAACACGCGCGTATGATCGGGCACCGGATCTCGCGGCAGCGCGCGCGTGCGCTGCTTGTATTGCGTCGTCCAGCTGACCGCGGCGCCGATGCTCGCGCTGAGCGTGATCAGCGCATTGTTGTGCGTTGCGCCCAACAGCGCGTCGTGGAATTCGCGGTCGGCGCTGCGCCCGGCCTCCGTGGCGAGCGTGTAGCGGCGCATCCGCGCAAGCGCGTCCTTCATCACCTTGATATCGTCTCGGCTCCTGCGTTCCGCGGCGAGCCGTGCGGCCGCCGGTTCGACGATCGCGCGCAGCTCGAACAGGTCGCGCACGAACTCGATGTCGGGCTCGCCGGCGAACGCCCAGGCGAGGACGGTCGGGTCGAGAATATTCCATTTGTTGCGCGGAAGAACGCGCGTGCCGGACTTCGGTCTGCTCTCGATGAGCCCCTTGGCGGTCAGGACCTGAACCGCCTCGCGATAGGCGCTGCGCGATACGTCCAGCGCCTCGGCATTGGCGACTTCGCCGGTCAGCGTTTCGCCTGGCGCGATCCGGCCCGAGACGATCGCGGTGCCAAGATAATGGGCGACCGCGCCGCGCAGCCGTCGGCCTGATCCTTTTTGGGACCGCGCAGGTAGCACGCTCTCGCCCTCGGAAGCGGGATCACCGCGCGTCTCCTGCGCCATTCGGTTCGCTCTCCTGTTTCGATCGGCCCTGCATAGTTCCGCACTTTTTTTCGAACCAATGCAAGATTGCCTTTTATGAAGATGCGAATATGTCGGAGTAATAGGGTTGCCGCGAGGGCGGTTGTCGAGGAGGCGGGATGACGATTCGGTTGTTGCAGCACAGGAACCGCGATGGCGTACGCCGTATCATCGCGGCGCGCGAGGGCGGGGCCGGCTTCGTCGTCGGCGGCGACAGCATCCGCACGCTCGCGCTCGCGGCAATCGACGCCGGCAAGACGCTCGCCGACCTCGTCGAGGCGATGGGGGTCGAAGGCAATGTCGATATCGCCGCCGAACTCGAAGCGGGAAATCTGGTTGCGCCGATCGATCACCCCGATCCCGCGCATATGTTCCTGACCGGGACGGGGCTCACCCACCTCGGATCGGCCGAGGGGCGCGACAAGATGCACCGCGACGCTGCACAGGCCGCGCACCAGACCGATTCGATGCGAATGTTTCTCGAAGGCGTGGCAGGCGGGAAGCCGCCGCTCGGCGAAGTGGGTCAGCAACCCGAATGGTTCTACAAGGGCAATGGTCACCAGCTGGTCGGGCCGCAGCAGCCGCTCGAGATGCCGGCCTTCGCGAGCGATGGCGGCGAGGAGCCGGAGCTTGCCGGTATTTATGTGAATGGGCCGGACGGCATGCCCTATCGCCTGGGGATCTGCCTCGCGAACGAATTCAGCGACCATGTCACTGAGCGGCATAATTATCTGTGGCTGGCGCATTCGAAGCTGCGCCAGGCCGCACTCGGAGCCGAGCTGCTCGTCGGGACGCCGCCCTCGGATGTGCGCGGAACGAGCAGGCTCGTGCGCGACGGCGCGACGATCTGGCAAAAGCCGTTCCTGTCAGGCGAGGACAATATGTCGCACAGCATCGCCAATCTCGAGCATCATCATTTCAAATATCCGTTGTTCCGGACGCCCGGCGACGTGCACGTCCATTTCTTTGGAACGGCGACCCTGTCGTTCAGCGACGGCGTGCGAACCGAGCCGGGGGACGTCTTCGAGATCGAAGCCGCACCCTTTGAACTTCCGCTTCGCAATCCGCTGGCGCGCGCCGCGGAAACTGCGGCCAATGTCCGGGTGCTGTGACGATGGAACCGATCCGCCTCGCGCTTGTCGGAATGGGCAAGATCGCTCGCGACCAGCATCTGCCTGCGATTCACGGCAACGCAGCCTTCACTCTCGCCGCGACGGTCAGTCCGCACGGTCGCGGGGTCGAGGGCGTACCGCACCATCTCAGCCTCGATGCGCTTCTGTCGGACGGGCCGGCGATCGACGCGGTCGCGCTCTGCACGCCCCCGCAAGTGCGCTACGACCTGGCCGCGGCCGCAATCGAGCGCGGCATCCATGTCTTTCTGGAGAAACCACCCGGCGCCACGCTTTCGGAAGTGGCGGCGCTCGAAAAGCTTGCTCAGGCCAGCGGAAGCACGCTCTTCGCGAGCTGGCACTCGCGCTATGCAGCCGGCGTGGCACCCGCCCGTGCGTGGCTCGCGGATCGTACGATCCACCGCGCGTCGATCGTGTGGCGCGAAGACGTACGGGTTTGGCATCCGGGGCAGGCGTGGATCTGGAATGCCGGTGGTCTCGGCGTATTCGATCCTGGTATCAATGCGCTGTCGATCGCAACCCACATCCTGCCGCGCCCGATCTATCTGGTCGACGCGACGCTGGAAGTGCCGTCCAATCGCGGCGCGCCGATCGCCGCACAATTGACGTTCCGCGACACCGCGGGGGCTCCCGTCGATATGGATCTCGACTTTCGACAGACCGGACCGCAAAGCTGGGACATCGAAGTCGAGACCGACGCAGGCACGCTCAAGCTCGCCAATGGCGGAGCAGTCCTCACGCTCCCCGGCGGAACGCAGCGCTCGGAAGACCTCGAATATCCCGGCCTTTATGCGCGCTTCGCCGCGCTCGTCCAGAGCGGAGCGAGCGACGTCGACATCGATCCGCTGCGCCTCGTCGCCGACGCGTTCTTGCGCGGTAAAGTCGAGTCCGTCGATCCGTTCTTCGACTGAGCGCGTGGAGAGAAATGCGACGCCGGCCCGCTCCCGACCAGCCATTTAGCGCGCGATGCGTTGGTATTGAATCAATTGTCGTCATCCCCGCGAAAGCACATTGGCGCTGACTTTGAGGGATTTACGCGCACAATCGCCCTCTTCGTCATTCCCGCGAAAGAGTATCGGGTCGGATCATCCCCCGGATGATCCTTGAGCATGCGGGGCATGCTCAACCCGATGCTCCCAGGGCCACACGCGACGTCTTCTGCCACCCTGGGTCCCCGCTTTCGCGGGGATGACGGCTTATTTGAAAAACACCGGCCAGTACCGCCTTGAAATGCGCTAATCCGCCCATTTCAAAACGAGGACTGAGCGCACCAGTCCACCGCCTGCAGTCCCGCCTACTCCACCTGAACGACCGCCACCGAATGCGCCGGCACATCCAGCACCACGCCGCTCGCGCCCGCGCTTCCCGCAAACGGCTTCGGCACCACCGTGGACGGCGCCGCAAAGCTGTTGACGCTGTCGAAGCGAGGCGCCGTCAGCACCTCGCCACGCGCGCCGTGCACGGAAACCCCCGCGAAGCTCGTCTCGACTCGCGCGGACCGATTGGGATCGACATTCGTGACGGCGAGCCACAATTTGCCGGCACCGTCGCGCGCCGCGATCGCATCGACACGCGGCAGCGTCACGTCGCCCTGGGTGTAGTTTCCGGCGTCCACCTTGACCGGCACGAACGTCGCTCCCTGGAACGGGACATAGAGTTTGTAGACATAATAGGTCGGCGTCAGGACCATTTTCTCCTTGTCGGTCAGGATCATGGCCTGGAGAACATTGATCATCTGCGCGATATTGGACATCCGCACCCGGTCGGCGTGGCGGGCGAAGATGTTGAAGTTGAGCGCCGCGATGATCGCATCGCGCATCGAGTTCTGCTGCTGCAGAAAGCCGGGATCCGATCCCGCGTTGGGCTTCAGCCACACGCCCCATTCGTCGACGACGAGCGGCACTTTCTTCTCCGGATCATATTTGTCCATGATCGCGGCATGCGTGCGGATCAGTCTGTCCATGTTGAGCGTCGCGCGGATCAGCGAGGCATAGGCTTTTTCGTCGAAATTCTCGCTCGCATAGGCCGGCGGCCAGCCGTTGGTGGTGTAGCTGTGGAGCGACAGCCCCTCGATGCCCCACGCCCAGGTCCGCTCCTTATACGCCTTCATCACCGCTTCGGTATATTCGGTCTTGTCGCCGTCCGGGCCGACCGCGATACGTTGCATCGCCTCCTCGCCGGTCTGCTTCGCATTGTAATTGTGCGTGAAGCGCGCGAACGGCTTCATCAATTCGACATAATGCTCCGGCGTGAACGACCCTCCGCAACCCCAGCTTTCGTTGCCAAGACCGAGGAACTTCAGCTTGTACGGCGCCGGATGCCCGTTCGCGACACGCGCCTTGCCGGCGCTGGTCTTGGGATCGGCGGTCATATAGGCGACCCAGTCGGCCGCTTCCTCGACCGTCCCCGAACCGACATTGACCGAGACATAGGCTTCGCTGCCGATCTGGTCGATGAAATCGAAATATTCGTCGGTTCCGAACGTGTTCGGCTCGACCGCGCCACCCCAGTTGGTGTTGATCGAAGTGCCGCGCAGTTGCGCGGGACCGACGCCGTCGCGCCAATGATATTCATCGGCGAAGCAACCGCCCGGCCAGCGGACATTGGGAACCTTGATCGCGCGCAGCGCGGCCACGACATCCTTGCGAATGCCGCGGACGTTCGGAATCGTGGAATTCCTGCCGACCCAAATGCCGCCGTAAATGCCGGTGCCGAGATGCTCGGCGAACTGTCCGAACAGATTGCGGTCGATCCGCGGCCCGGTGGTGCGCGCGTCGACGGCGATCGTCACCGCGGGATTGGCGGCGGACTGGGCGAACGCCGGCGACGCGCTCAAGGCCAGAAGCGAGGCCGCAAACATCAGCTGAGCACCGCGTATCATCAAACCCCTCCGAACCGTTGGTTAATGCAACGAACCCCTAGCGCGCGTTTATTAGTCGGACAAATGGTTTCACCATGGCTCCGTGACGCTCGCGCGCCTACCGAGCCGCGACGCCCCGATGGGGACGGCGCGAGGCTTCCGTCCTTTCGCGGGAAGGAGAGGCGCCTCGGCCGGCTTTTCCGGCGTCAAATTGTAATGAACAAATGTAGTGCACCCCTGCGCTAAGACACGGCTAAATGGGTGACACTCTATCGAGCCCGACCTCTCTGCAGCGCAGGGCATCGAGTATAGACGCCAGCGACACTAGCCCGGCTTCCCCATCCCCATCAGCTCAAGGGAATGGGACGCGCGAGGCGCGCGCGTCCCATTCGTTCAACCGACCGCTTCGAGCGCCAGCCCTGCGGGCATCGGCGCATAGCGCTCGAACGTCATCGTGAAGGTCGCCCGGCCCTGCGACAAAGAGCGGAGCGCGCCCACATAGTTGAACATCTCGCCGAGCGGGACCTCAGCGATCACCTCATGCGCCTGGCTTGCCAGGCCGGTCGACCACAGCTGGCCTCGCCGGCTCTGCAGATCGCCGATCACGCCGCCCAGATAGTCTCCGGGCGTCGCGACGACGACGCGCATCACCGGTTCGAGCAGCGCCGGATTCGTCTTGGCGAAGCCGATCCGGAATGCCTCACGCGCGGCGGTTTCGAACGCGAGCGCCGACGAATCCTTCTCGTGGAAGGCACCGTCGAGCAGGATTGCCCGAATACCGAGCACTGGATGGCCCGCCGGACCGCCGTTCGCCAACTCCGACTCGATCGCCTTCGCGATGGTGGGAACATACTCCTTGGGAACAGCCCCGCCGACGCTCCGGTTCTCGAACACCAGCCCGTTTTCGCCTTCGGCCAGCGGCTCGAAGGCAATGCGCACCCTTGCCATCTGGCCTGGCCCGCCATTCTGCTTGCGCAACAGATGGTCGACCTCCGCCCGGCGCGTGGCCGCCGCGCGATAGGCGACTTGCGGTGCTCCGACCGCCGCTTCGACGCCGAAGTCTTCCTTCAGCGTCTCGACGACGATCTTCAGATGCAGCTCGCCCATTCCGCGCAACAGCGTCTGCCCGGTTTCGCTGTCGACCGACACGTGCAGCGACGGGTCGCTCCGCGCCATCAGCGCCAGTGCCGGGCCGAGCCGGTTCCGGTCTTCGGCGGTGCGCGGCTCGATCACCGCCTCGATCACCGGATCGGGCACCAGGAAGCCGCTTAGCACGATCGGTTGCCCCGGATCGCTCAGCGTATCGCCGGCACGGACCGATTTCAGCCCGACCGCGGCGACCACCTCTCCAGCGGTCGCCTCGGCGATTTCTTCCTGCGCATCGGCGTGCATCCGGATCAGCCTGCCGATCCGCTCGGCCTTGCCGGTCACGGTGTTGAGCACCGACATGCCCGGCACCAGCCTTCCGGAATAGACTCGCAGAAAGGCGAGGACGCCAAATCGTCCCGCTTGCACCTTCGAGATCAGCGCTGCCAAGGGTTCGCCGGCGCTGGGCAACCGAAGCACGGTGGCCCCGCTCGGATCCACGCCTTCCACCGCCGGCCGGTCCTCCGGTCCCGGGGCGAAGTCGACGATTGCATCGAGCAGCGGTTGCACGCCGATATTCCGATAGGCCGAGCCGAACAGCAATGGCGAGCAGCGGCCCGCCAGGCACGCGCGGCGCATGCCCGCCCGGATCGCGTCCGCCGAGAGCATCGCCGGATCGTCGAGCCAGGCTGCAAGCACCGCATCGTCGCAATCCGCCAACGCCTCGATCATGCACCTACGGGCCTGACCCGCCGCGTCCCGAAGTGCTTCCGGAATCGCCGTCCGTTGTGGCTCGGGGTCCCGCCCGTCCCACAGCAACGCTTCCATCGCGACCAGGTCGACAACGCCGGAGAATTGCGCGCCCACGCTGAGCGGCAGTTGCAACGGCAGGGGATTCGACCCGAGCCGCTCGCCAATCATCGCCACCGCGCGCGTCGGGTCCGCCCCCGGCTGATCCATCTTGTTGATGAAACACAGCCGCGGCACGCCGAACCGGCTGGCCTGGCGCCACACAGTCTCTGATTGCGCTTCGACCCCGGTGACCGCCGAGAACACCGCAACCGCGCCGTCGAGCACCCGGAGCGAACGTTCGACTTCGATGGTGAAATCGACATGGCCCGGCGTGTCGATGATCGTGATCGCGGCATCGCGCCACGCGCAAGAAGTCGCCGCCGCCGAAATGGTGATTCCGTGCAGCTTCTCGAGCGCGTGGCTGTCGGTAGTCGCGGTCCCGCTGTGCACGTCACCCGCTTTGTGGATGCGGCCGGTGTTCAGCAGAATGCGCTCGGTTAGTGTAGTCTTGCCAGCGTCGACATGCGCCATGATGCCGATATTGCGAAGTTTTCTGGTCATGATTTTTCTCGCGATTTTGGTGGGCGTGGTCATGAACCCGAGAAGCGGGCGCGCGTGATCGGCCCGCATTCGCAAGTCGAATGCAGGAAAAACCCAGCCCGCGCACGATTAGCGTCGATCGCTCGGCGCGTTCACAAGCTCATGGTTTGATTTGCCGGCAGCACTCTGCCGGGTTTTTTGAGGGGGGGCGCGCCCACGCGCCTCTACGGCAACGTCAGCGGCACTCCCGGTGCTGGCTATCGTCCGTCATCGTCCTACCTCTACTTACTCGCGTCTTGCGAGCGGGCGCGGCCTATTCAAGCCCTCGCTGTTTGTCAATGCCGACCCTTGGACAATGTTCTCGACGGTCCGACCATCGGCAGAATCGTGTCGAGTATCTACGGGGTGCCTGTGCACTTGTTTCGCTGGATTCTCATCGGTCGTGTCAATTTCGTGGACTGTCAGCGCAATCGACCGTAACCGCGTTCAGCCGGTAAGGATTTCGACCCAGCGTCGCTCAACCCAGCCAGAGCGGCAGTGACCGGACAGCCAGATATCCAAGCCATCCGGCTTCGCCCCATCGCAAGGCTTGCCAGCTGCACGATAGACGATGCCGATCCAATATTGCTCACGGTGATCACGAGCCTCGTTGCAAGTGAAAACCATTGTTCCAGCAGGAAGCACGTCAGCTTCCGCGTATCGTCGTCCAGGCCCGACACGTACCTTCACGTGCTGCGCTCGGCGGATTTCGGCCACGTTGCAACGCTCACCTTTTGCGCTTTCAGGTGGTCGCCGACTGCCGTCCCATACGGGAACCTGCGGCGACGTCGAGCTAAGCAAGGCTAAGAACCAGGCCGTGAGCAAAACGCACCTCCAACACGAGCCTACCCTACACATGGTGGAGCACAACTGTCGGTGGCGCGGATGGGTATTTTGTGATTCGGACGTCTCGGCGCGAAGGTGCGGCGGTTTTCGAAATTCTCGCGAAGTCAGCCAGCTTCGAACCCGCGACCACGATATTTGACTTGATCGTGGGGCGGCGACTTTCCGCTCGAATTCGATAACGTTGACACTGCGTGCAATTGAGTGCTGTCGCACCGATAACGTCGCTTTCGCATGCGCGGTCCTGGGCGCTTTGACCGCTACGCGCCTACTGCACGAACCAGCTGCGCGGGAGTGGTGTGCGGTGACCGCGCCAACGAGGGCGCTGCGGCTGGATTGAGCGGCACCGGCGGCAGGCAGGCCCTTTCGAGTCCTTCAACTTATCGCAGCGTTGAGGCCCTATCTCTTCGAGAGCATGGCGAACTTTGCGGACCACAATGGTCGGCCGGACTGGGCATGGGCGCTGCGCACGGGTAGCGTGGCGCGTGCTATAGCGTCTGATTCGAAATGCGCGAAAGGGCGAATTTCGAAGGCGGTACCGGCCCGCACCCCCTCCCGGCCACCCGTTCAGGATATGCTATGGGTGGCCGTGAGGGGGAGCGGGCCGGTACCGCAACCCCGAAATTCCGTGGAATACGGAGTTTCGGATCAGACACAACTATCGTTCGAGAGGGGGTTTCATGAACGGCATGGGAGGGAGGATTGCTGGCGTGGCGATTGGCGCGGTCCTGCTGCCTTCGTGCGCCATCCAGACGCCAGGTACCAGCGCGGCGCCTGCTGCAAGCCTCGCGGGGCTGCGCCTGGAAGTTCCCTGTGCGAATCCGAAGTTCAACCAGGGCACTGAATGCCACTGGGACCAGAAGCTGCTGCAGACGGCCGATCCTCAATGGAAACTCAGGCGTGAGATCGTGCGGACTTTTGGCGGCAAGCCCGGGATGACCTACCAGGTAACCCTGCATGCGCGCGGCGTGGTGGAGCCCAAGAACTTCACGGGGGGCACGGTTCAGTTCCAGCACTTCCAGACCGATGGCACGCCGGTCAAGAACGACTACAACTTCTACAGCCTGCACGTCTCGGACCCCGAAGCCACGTACACCTTCAATCGCAACGAGGAGAAGGTGGGTCACTACACGTTTCCCATCGACTATCGCGTGACGATTCCGATTCGCGGCGGCGCGACGGTGACGATGGGCGCGTACGACTCCAATGACGTGGCGATCGCCAACCACCAACATTTCGTAGTGGCCGGCGTGTCGCCGGCACCTGCGCCTTTCGACGGGCAGTTCTTCCAGCTCGATGTGGAGTCGGTGAAGGCCGCCCGCTAGGGCGGAGCAGGTCAGCAGTGCAGAGGCATCTGTGGACGGGCAATTCCGAGGACACGATATCGAACTCGTATCGGCGACGCAGCAGCTATGTTTCGGTCGCAAGAAGCGAGAGCGCAAGCAGTCGGTGTAGCGATAGGTGTCTGGGTTCCGCTGCGTGAAGTGCGAAATCGATATTGCGCCCCTGTAATTCTTGGGGAAGGTAACTCCGCCGAATAGAGCAGGATGCGCGTCAGCGCCGAGCCCTACAGTTTCTTGTGACCTATCAATACAAAGGCTTGCTCCCCAGGCCGCGCCTGCTAGATTCGCCCTGCTGAACGAAGGGGGGGGCTTTATGCGGTCAGCGTTGACGTGGTGCGTCGCTGCGGTGCTCGCCGTGACTGGAACGTCCGCACAGGCGGCTTGGTTTGAGGCAAAGTCGAAGCATTTTATCGTCTATGCCGACGAGCCAGCGAGCGAGCTCCAGCAATATGCCGAAAAGCTCGAGCGGTTCGACAAGGCGGTCCGATATATCAGGGGGATGGACGATCCGGAGCTGACAGACTCCGGCCGAGTAACGGTCTTCATTTTGCCAGACGCCGAATCCGTTGGTCAGCTTCTGGGCTCTTCCGGGGTCAGGGGCTTTTATGTTTCCCGCGCGGAGGGCTCATATGCGTTCGTGCCGAGGCGATCGGGGGCCACAATGACAGTGGGCACGAGCGACGGAATCGGGATCGATAGAGACAGCCTCGATGCGCAGGAAATCTTCTTCCATGAATATGCGCACCATTTGCAGCTGCAGGACTGGACTGGCGTGATGCCCGTCTGGGTTTCCGAGGGCTTTGCCGAATTCTTCGCAACTGCCGAGATCGACAAGAATGGGAACGTGACGATCGGCAAGTTTCCGACATACCGCAGCTGGGACGTCTTCCTCGGTAAGAGCCTCACGGTCGACGACCTCGTTTCGGCCGATTACGACGACCTCAACTATTATCAGATCGCAGCTCTTTACGGCCGGTCCTGGTTACTCACCCATTATCTGAACGTGCCGGGCAAGCGCAAAGGTCAGCTGAACGACTATCTTGACGGAATCGAGAAAGGGATGAAGCCGCGCGATTCCGCGAGAGTCGCCTTTGGCGACCTGAAAGCGCTTCAGCATGAGCTGGATGATTATATCAAGCCGAACTCCCTGGTGGCGTTCACCGTGGACGCGCACGTGATCCCGGTCGGCCAAGTCACGCTGCGCCAGCTAAGTCCGGCGGAAGCCGCAATCATGCCGGTGCGAATCCGCTCCAAGACGGGCGCCAACGAGCACACCGCGCCGCGGATCGCCGCCGCGGCGCGTGGAGTCGCGGCTGCATATCCCAAGGATACCCTAGTGCAAGCCACGCTCGCCGAGGCGGAATTTGATGCGAAGAACTATTCCGCCTCGGAGGCTGCCGCAGACCGGGCGCTCGCGGCCGATCCGAACAACCTCGCCGCCCTAATTTGCAAGGGGCATGCGGAACTCGAACTCGCCAGCAAGAATCCCACACACGCCGATTGGGAGGCGATTCGCCGCTCGTTGCTGCGAGCGAACAAGATTGACACGGAAAACGCGATACCGCTCGAGCTTTATTACGAAAGCTTCGTCGATGCGGGTCAAACCCCATCTGAAAACGCCCTGAATGGCCTCCTCTATGCGGCAGACCTCGCGCCGCGCGACCCGGACCTCCGAATCAATGCGGTGCGCGCGCTGGTTCTGGCAAATCGTTTCAAAGATGCGAAAGAGCTTTTCGCTCCCTTTGCCTATCAACCGCACATCGGGAAAGAGCTGCGGCAGGTCACTTCCCAGGTCATGACGGCTCTCGCCGCGAACGATCGGAAGTCAGCGGCCTCGCTGCTGGATAAGGCGGCGGAGGTCGCTAAGAAGACCGACTGAAAGCCTTGGCACGGCCGACGCTGAGCCATCAACTCTCCTCGGCGGACCGGAGCCGCAACAGTGACGTGAACCGGGATCACATGGGGTAATCGTTGGCAGCGCGTCCTCCGCGGTGGACGCCGTGGCACTCCCCTCGCGGGACGACAACGCGCCGCTGGCGGTCGTGGCCGAGCCGCTAGCGCCCGCCCACAGCGACCGGATCGGCCATGCGGCTGCGGCGGGCGCGATACTTTTCATAGGCGACTCCGCAGAGAGCCGTTCACCGTCCGCGGAACGAATCCGCGTCGTCTATGACCTGACACCGCCGGAAGCCAGGCTGGCTTCGGCAATCGTCCGCGGCGAGGGGCTCGTGTCCGCGGGCCGCATTCTTGGCAGCTCACCCAATACGGCGAAATATCATCTGAAGGCGGTATTCGGGAAAATTGGGGTTGCGAGTCAGGCCCAGCTCGTCCGCAGGGTGCTCGCCGATGTGGGCGGCCTGGCCGAACCCGAAATGCTGCGTCCGCAGGTGTAGTCCGGAGGCGTCAAATCTGACACCGCCCCTCGGTCTGGTTGAAATTATTCCCTCTACTGGCGAACCAGCTTGAGCCGTTCCGCTCCGCCCCGATTCCGGTGACGTGGCGTAATTGAGGTAGCCATCCTCGGCTCGCTCGCAAGAGGGTGGATGCATTTTCGCTTGTAATATATCAATCCTTCCAATGCACACAACGGAAGGAGGTCGCGTGATTGCTGTCGATCCGGTTGCTGTAATTCAGTCGGCCCAACCCGAGCTTGAACCAGATGTCATCGAAATCGTAGTAACTGGATCCCAGCAGCGGGAGAAAATCGACCGCCGGACGTATCGCGTTCAGGAAAATCCGCATTCCGCTCAAAAGGACAGCCTTCAACTGCTGCGGGGGCTTCCTGGAGTGACGATCACTTCCAACGATGACGTCCAGCTATTGGGAAGCTCCGGCGTGACGATCCTTGTGGACGGTGGTCCGGTGCATGGCGATGTGCGGCTCTATCTCAAGACGTTGCACGGAAGCGATATCGATCGGATCGAGGTCATCACCAATCCGTCCGCGCAATATTCGTCACAGGGTACGGGCGGCATCATCAATTTCGTTCTGAAAAAGAAGAAGGAGGATGGCCTGTCCGCCTCAACCAGCGTCGAGGTGTCGAGCTTCGGGGCCGTCACGAGCGTCAATTCCATCCGGGTCAAAAAGGGCAAGTGGACATATCAGGGCCAAGCGGAGGGCTGGCACGGGGGAGACCTCCGGGAGCACTCCGAAAGCCTGCGTTCCTACGAACGCACGCCGGGAGCGACGCCGACGATCAACACGCAAGAGGGACGAAGCACCTATGGCTTTGATTTCGGATCGCTGGGTGCTTCCGCCACTTACAGTTTCAACGACCGGACGAGTATTGCCGGCGACATGTTCATCGGGACGTACAAGACGATATCGAACGCGCGGACCGCGTGGGAAGGCATAACTTCGGATTTCCCGTCCTTCGTCGAACAGCAGCGGGCCGAGGATGGAATGACATACCGCGGAGGCGGGCTCTCGTTCAATCATCAGGGCAAGAAGCAAGGCGCGACGCTCCAGATCTTTGCCTCGATCTATGGCGACCCATCCCGGTACCGCCGGGTGAGGGGCAATGGGAGCGACGGCACGCCCTACTTCATCGATTCGTCGAACAGGAAGTCGGGAACCTGGTACAAGATCGATTGGAGCCGCCCGGTCGGCAAGCAAGGCCTTTTGTCTGTCGGTACCGAGCGGACGTTCCAGCACCGGTACCATGATTATCGTTTCGCGCTCGGACCGAGCGCAGCGAGCACCTTCGAACGCTTTGAGGTTCGCGACGGGCAGGAGGCTGGCTGGGCAACATTCCAGCGGCATTTCGGCAGCTGGACCGTGATGCCCGGCGTCCGCATCGAGCGCCTCGACCGCGATTTATCCCAGCCCGGCAGCCCCACGATCCGCGTCGACCGTACGGATGTGTTCCCGACATTCCATTTGCAAAAGCCGCTCACCAAGACGCTCGATCTGACGGCCAGCTACAGCAAGCGAATTTCCCGGCCGGACGATGATTATCTGCGGCCCTATCGGATCGCCACGGGCGCGCTGATGCTTTCCGACGGCAATCCTTATCTGCGCGACCAGAGGACGGACGCGTTCGAGCTCAACCTCCATTACCACCGCAAGAGGCTCGACGCCGGCATTATCGTTTACGACCGCGAAACCGACCAATTGTGGAGCGCCATCTATGCGGTGGATCCCGATGGGTCCAACCTGATGAACTGGGTCAACGCCGGCAAGCAAAGCGACCGGGGCGCGCAGATCGACCTCAGCACGCCCTTGCTCTCCCGCGTCAAAGGCACCGCAAGCGTCAACCTGTTCGCAAGTCGGGTCCCGATCAACGACGCTACCGGGCTCTCTACCTTCGAGAGCTTCCGCTACACCGGCAATGCGACGATCGAATGGAACGGCCCTGACCGAGCAGGAAAGTCGGGCGATGTCGGGCAGCTGCAGCTTCAATATGAGAGCCGGGCGCAGGCATTCGAAGTTCGTTATGCCGCCACCTACTCTCTTAACGCGTCGTGGACGCACAGCCTGACGCGCAGCTTCTCGTTCACGGCCTCGGCCGATCGCCTCGGTCCAAATCGGCTTCGCTACTGGGTGTCGACCCCGCTGGTTGAGTCTCATACTATCAATCATCTTGCCGGTCCGGAATTCAAGATTAAGCTGGTCAAGACATTCGGGGGGGCGAAAGCGCCCCCTCCGACCAACCCTCCGCCCGTCCCCATCCCTCGCTAGCGATGTCGGGCTGGATTCCGGGTTTCAGTGACAGTTCACACAATACTCTCAATAGGTCGCGGGCATCATGTCCGAGCTCACGGTATCTCCAAAATGGACGACGGCTTTGCGCCTCAATTTCAGTCGTTCGAGCTGGGTCGCGTTGATCCGAAAGCGGCCGTTGGTGCGCGCGTCTTCATGCGAACCCGCGAGATACAACAACACCGAAACCTGTTTTATGTACGATCCAAAGAACAGGGACCTAAGCCCCCGTAAGCTCGATGAGTGCAAACCGAATCCGATTTGGTACAACGTGATCATGGACCTGCACGCCCCAAGGGCTATGGAGCTCAATTGTGATGAGTATTGCGGATCTTGGCGCAGCCAATGAAGTCAAGATTTTCGATCCCAATGATCCAGTCACCGGTTCGTATGCCGCCGAGCTGGTCGATGCTGCAATCATTGAACGGTGCGGCCAATGGTGGCTTTTTCTGGCGGGTCAGCCTCCGGGGCACGGCGCCACTGACATTTACAGCGCGTCTCTCCCATCGAACGAGCCGCTCTCCGCTGCTGGCTGGACACCCACGCGAAATGCGGACGGAGTGTTGCTACCTGTTGCAACCAACAAGCTAAGCCACCCTTGGGATGGCAGGGGCGGGCGGCACTGCCCTTCATATGTACGTGGCTGGGACCCACGCAAAGGCCGGTGGGTTGAACGGATCTATTATGCCGGAGCAGTAGACAATCTGTGGGGGCCGTACTCAATCGGATTTCTGGAGTGGGACGGAGAGACGTGGGCCGACCAATCTACACCCGCATTTGTTCCGAACGAAGCATGGGAACACGGGAGCGTGTACGAACCAAACGTGATCCACCACGAAGGCAAATGGAAGATGTGGTATGTCGCAGGTTCGAACCACGAAGATTATCTCGTGCAGGGATATGCCGAGAGCGACGACGGCGCGACCGATTGGCGAAAACACGTGGTCTTCGCTCCACCTGAAATGAAGATGTTCGACTTTTGTGTTCGGGAGCGCGACGGCATCTTTCACGCTATCTTCTCGCGTGTCTGGGTCGGACAGGGAGAACCGCCACCAGAAACAGGCTTTTGGTGGTGCAGCGCTGACAAGCCTTCGAATAATCTCTCCGATTGGAGCCGCCCGATACAGATCATGACGGCTGATGATCGCGGATGGCACGCCGGCCCATGGAAGCCTTCGTTCGCATTTGGGGAGCAAGGCGACGTACTTGTTTTCTTCAACGGTATGTACCGGACGAGCGATCCCGGCCCGTTCCCATTCGCGTTTACACTTGGCTGTCGAGAGATAGAGTTGCCAGCCGGTTGCTAGCAAAAGCCTTTAAGCGCTTGAACGGCACTCTGGGCCGGGAATATCGAGCGAAAGCACATGATGATCAGTATGCATCGTCCGCTTTTGCTATCATGGTGCCCGAACGCGGACAGGCAGCTAACGGCCCAAGAGCAGCCAGACGGCTTTCAGCCCAAAGCCTGCCGTTCCATCATCGCATCAAGGGCAGGGGGCGCATGGCCCGGTTGCAATGTAGGAAAAGGCCAATTACCCGAAAGGATGTGAACAAATAGGGAACAAAACCATGAGTTCCTCACCGGCTTCTCAATCAGCGATTCCCGGCAACCGCCACGGCGCAGTTCGCACATCCAATCGCCTCTCGCCACCTCCCGACGTCGACACTCGCACTCCCCGCGCCGACGGCTGGACCCCATCCCGCATTCGCACTTTCCTCGACACCCTCGCCGAATGCGGCGTCGTCGCCGATGCCGCGCGCGCGGCGGGGATGAGCAAGCAGAGCGCCTATGCCTTCCGCAACAGCGCGCGCGGGCGCGCATTCGACACCGCATGGCGCGCCGCGCTGCTGCTTGCGCGCCGGCGCCTCGCCGACGAGGTCATGTCGCGCGCACTCAACGGCTGTGTCGAAGTGATCATCCGCGACGGCGAAGTGTGGGGTGAACGCCACCGCTTCGACAATCGCCTGACCATGGCGGTGCTGACGCGGCTCGACGCGCTTGCCGATTCCATTCGCCAGCTCGATGACGGCCCGCGGCGCGTCGCGCACGAATTCGAGGCGTTCGTCGACAGCGTCTGCGCGGGCGACGACGAGGCGGCCGAGTTCGTGCGTGCGCGTGCGGAGCTTCCGTTCCAGGCGTTCTCTGAAGCCCAGATCCTCGAACGCAACGCGGCCTATCTGTGCGCCCGGGAGCAGGGCAGGGACGTCGAATGGCAATTGTTGGAAGAGCCTCCGTCGGAAATCGACGTGGCGCCCGGTGTCGGCTCCGGGACTGGGGAGCCGGACCAGAGCACACCGGATCGGGGCGGGATCAACGCTATCGACGAAAGCGGTTCCGACGGCGCGGATCGGGCGGGTGCGGAGCCTCTCCGTTGTGCTCTCGATCCGGATCAGCCCGCCGCTCGTGCAGCGGAAGATCGCCCCGATGCGGGGCAGGGCGACGACGAATGGCAACCGTCAACATCGTCAACTTCGTTGGATTTGGACGCGCTTGTCGGTGTCGTGGAACCGGGCGCCGATGCCCGCCCATCCGGCGCTCGGATGACGGCACCGCACTCTGTCCGCGCGAACCGGGTGCAGCCCGCCACCCGCGTCAAAAGCTGCGTCGTGCGGAGCGGGGGCGCGGCGATTGCCGGCAGCCCCTCGAATCGCCTGGTGCCGCCATATGGGGCGCCGGGATGACGGCGATCCTTCGAAGTCGGTTCGATTTTCGCGATCATGCTGGCTTTGCGCGCTTTTCGAGCGGCCGAGGCAGATCAGCGGCGACGTGAATTCTATTGAACAAACTTGGATTTCATTTATGAAAAACGGAATTGGCGAGGAAGAGGGGCCGTCTTGAAAGCCGTAGTTTGTACCGAACCCTATCGGCTCGATCTGGTCGAACGGACGGCGCCCGACTTTCGCGATGGTGAAGTGCTCGTGCGCATCCGGCGTGTCGGGCTGTGCGGCACCGACTATCATATTTACGCCGGTCGCCAGCCGTTCCTCTCCTATCCGCGCGTAATCGGGCACGAACTTGGCGGCGAGGTGGTGCAGGCGCCGACTGGATCGCCGTTTCGGCCCGGCCAGACCGTCGCGATCAATCCCTACCTCAATTGCGGAACGTGCATCGCTTGCCGAAAGGGCAAGCCCAACGCCTGCACCCAGATCCAGGTGCTGGGCGTGCATGCCGACGGCGGGATGTGCGAGTTTCTCTCGGTCCCGGAGCGCGCTGTCATCGACGCGACCGGGCTCAGCTTCGATCAGGCCGCAATGATCGAGTTCCTCGCGGTCGGCGCGCATGCCGTTGCGAGAGCGGGCTTGCGGCCGCAGTCCCGCGTTGCGGTCGTGGGAGCCGGCCCAATCGGTATCGGCGTAGCGATATTCGCGCGGCTCGACGGCGCCCAGGTGACGCTCGTCGACACGCGCGCAAGCCGCCTCGAATATGCCAGCAAAATGTTCGGGTTCGGCGACACCGTGATCGCCGGCCCGGAGCTGGCGCAGGCACTGGCTGAGCGCAGCGATGGCGAGATGTTCGACGTGGTCTTCGACGCGACCGGCGTGCTCGCCGCGATGCGCGAAAGCCTGTCGTTCGTCGCGCACGGCGGTACTTTGGTGCTCGTCGGCGTGGCGATCGGCGACCTGACCTTTTCCGATCCCGATTTTCACAAACGCGAGACCACGCTTTTGGGCAGCCGTAATGCGCTGCACGCCGATTTCGCGCGCGTGATTTCGGCGATGCGCGATGGCAGCATCGACACCGACCTGCTGCAGACGCATGCGCTGACGGCCGACGAACTTCCCCAAAGACTGCCTGAGCTGATTCGCGACGCCGATCATGTCCTCAAGGCCGTCGCCGCTTTTTGAGCCCATCAGGAAGGGCACGCCGGTGCTCGGGCGGCTCGCCGCATGCGCGCCCTATGGATTTGGCGCGTCGTCGCTAGGCAATCTCTACGCCGAGATGAGCGACGCGTCTGCGCATGAAGCGGTCGACGCGGCCTGGTCGCTCGGCGTGCGCTACTTCGATACCGCTCCCTATTATGGCTTCGGTCTCAGCGAGCGCCGACTCGGCGATGCGCTTCGGCGGCACGACCGCGACGACTATATCCTGTCGACGAAAGCCGGGCGGTTGCTGATTCCGGCCGAGCCCGCGGCCGAACGCGGCGGGTTTCGCTCGCCGATGCCATTCACCGACCAGTTCGATTACAGCTATGACGGCGTGATGCGATCGTTCGAAGCCAGTCTCCACCGGCTCGGGCTTTCGCGCATCGATATCCTGTTGATCCACGATCTCGGCGCTGCGACGCACGGGGAGAGTCATTCTTTCCATTTCTCCGAGGCGGTGCGCGGCGGATTTCGCGCGCTCGAGGAGTTGCGCGCGCAAGGGCTCGTCTCGGCGATCGGTTTGGGGGTCAACGAGGTGGACATTTGCGCCGAGAGCATGGCGCATGCCGATTTCGACCTGTTTCTCATCGCCGGCCGTTTCACGCTTCTCGACCAGAGCGCATCCGCCTTCTTCGATAGCTGCCGGGCGCGCGGAGTCGGCGTGATTGCGGCGGGAGTCTTCAATTCCGGAATATTGGCGGGCGGCGGAAGCATTTCGTACGATTATGCGCCGGCCTCCGAATCCGTTCTGCGCCGCGCCGAGGCGATCGAAAACGTCTGCCGCGGGTTCGGTGTGCCGCTGCCGGCCGCGGCGCTGCAGTTTTCGGCGTCCCATGCCGGCGTGACGCTACCTCTGCTCGGCGTTCGTGACGCCCGTGAAGTCGCCGCGGCGCATAAGCATGCAGCCGTACAGATTCCGAGCGCGCTCTGGCAAACGCTGCAAGAGCTTGGTCTTATACAAAGTGCGCATCTGGCACCGCTGATTCGGGCCACCGCACAACAAAACGTCGAGGAGTGGACCAATGGCTAGCCTGGTAGAAGATTCCCTTCCTTCTCAGGTATTTAGTGAGAGGCGAGGGTTTGTGACGCCGGGCTATCGCTGGGGATTCGTCCTCGTCGTAAGCCTGTTCTTCATGTGGGCATTGGCGAACAACTTCAACGATCTGCTGATCCGCCAATTCCAGAAATCGCTCGCGCTCAACCGCGCCGAGGCGGGATTCATCCAGTTCGTCTTCTATATCGGCTATTTCGTGGTGGCTTTGCCCGCGGGCTTGTTGATGCGCCGGCTGGGCTACAAGGCGGGAATCCTGCTGGGTCTCGGACTGTACGCGCTCGGGGCATTGCTCTTCTATCCGGCCTCGCTGATGCTGAGCTACGGAACCTTCCTCTTTGCGCTATTCATCATAGCGTCGGGCGCGGCGTGCCTCGAGACTACCGCCAATGCCTATGTCGGAGCATTCGGCGGCCCCGAGACCGCGGTGCAACGCCTCAATTTCGCCCAGGCGTTCAACGGACTGGGCGGATGTCTCGCACCGGTCATCGGCAGTGCGCTGATCTTCTCCGGCATCGAACATTCGAAGGCGGCACTCGCTGCGATGCCGGCGGCCGAGCTCGCGGCCTATCGCGTGAGCGAAGCGGGTACCGTGCGGTTGCCCTATCTTCTGCTCGCCGCTTGCGCGCTGATCATCGCAGTGGCGGCGGCGCTGGCGCGCATGCCGCGCGAAGTTCGTAGCGCCCAGACGCCGCTGCCGACGCAGTTTGCCGTTGTCCTCAAACATCGCCCGTTGATCGGGGCGGTGATCGCGCAATTTTTCTATGTCGGCGCGCAAGTCGGCATCTGGAGCTTCTTCATCGACTTCGTGAAGGACGTCGAACCCGCGGTGAGCGAACGCAACGCCGCATTGTTGCTATCGTTCAGCCTGGTTCTGTTCATGACCGGGCGCTTCGCCGGTACCGCACTGATGTCGCGCATCCGTCCGTCGGCGCTGCTCGGTATTTATGCGCTCGCGAATGTGGTGTTGTGCGCCATTGCGATCAGTGGCGCCGGATGGCTCGCACTCGGCGCGGTGATTCTAACGAGCTTCTTCATGTCGATCATGTTCCCGACCATCTTCGCCCTGGGCGTGGAAGATCTGGGCGCCGCGCGTCCGCTCGGGTCTTCCTTCATCATCATGGCGATCATCGGCGGAGCGATTTTCCCGCCGCTGATGGGACTGATCGCGGTAAGGATGGGCGGCGTGCCCTGGGCCTTGATCCTGCCGCTCGGCTGCTTCGTCGTGATCGCGCTCTACGCACGGCGGCTGCGCTCGGTGGAGAGAGCGGCCTAGGCGGGCATTGCGTGCTGCGGTTGGTGGCCGAGCGAGTCCGAGGTGCGTGCCGCCGCTTCGGCGAGCAGCGCGCGGGCGTCTTCGATGCTTACCTTCTGCGAACCGTCGATCAGTTCGAGAAACGGGATGGTCAATGCCGCTGCCACGGTGCCGTCGAAGCCGAACACGGGAAAGCTGATGTCGGTCACGCCGTGCGTGATCGGGCTGCGGCGGCTGTCGAACCCTCGCGCGCGGATCGCCGCAAGCTTCTCGGGCAGCGCATCGTCGACTGCGCCGTCGCGATACGCGGCGGTGGCTTCAATGATCGCCGTTGCCCGTTGCGGAGTCGAGAAAGCGAGGAGCACCTGACCCGAACAGCTTTTCAATATGTCGACGCTCGCGCCCACCTTGACCGCGAAGCCGCGCACGCCCGGAGGTTCCTCGCGGGCAATCACCAGCCCTGCGCCGCCATTCGGGACGACGAAGTGGCACGACTGTCCCGTCGCCAGCGCCAAGGTCTGCATCTCGGGAAGCGCGGCGCGCACCAGATCCTGTGCCGGCGTCGCGCGGAAAGCCATGTCGAGCAATTTGTAGGTGACGGTGTAGCGCTCGGAGCGCGCCGGCTTGCGCAGGTATCCCAGCCGTTCGAGGACGATCACCAGCCGAAAAAGCTCACCCACCGAGCGGCCCGAATCCGTCGCCATTTCGCTGATCAGCGCGCCGTCCGGCCGACCGGCGAGCAGTTCGATGATCTCGAACGCCTTTTCGATAGCGGGAGCGGAATAAGTGCCCTTCGGGCCGGAGCGAGCCATGCTGGTCCTTCGACGGTGAATAGCATCAAATGCATCGGACCCGCCGCCACTGTAAAGCTACCGCATTCACACATCTGCTGGAGAACCCAACCCGACACCCGTCATCCCCGCGAAAGCGGGGACCCAGGGCAGCGAGCGATGTCCTTCTTGGCCCTGGGTCCCCGCTTTCGCGGGGATGACGATGGTGGACTGGCCTTGCGCGGGGCCGCCAGCTCGATTTTGCCCCGATGTAGTTCTGTGATTCCCACAGGCTGTAAAGCGGGAGGATAGCGAGCGGTGATCGACGCGCATCAGCATTTCTGGGACTTGGCCAACCCGGGTCATGAATGGCCCACCGAGGCGGAATCCGCGATCCACCGCAACTTCGCGCCGGCGGATCTACGCCTTGCGGCCGAAGGACTGGCGCTGGAAGCAACCGTGCTCGTCCAGTCGCAGCCGACCGACCGGGATACCGACTGGATGCTCGAGCTTGCCGGGCGCACGCCTTTGGTCGCCGCTGTTGTCGGCTGGATCGATCTTGCATCCGCCGGCGCAGTCGAACGCATCGCGGCGCTTGCCCGCCACCCCAAGCTGCGCGGACTGCGCCCGATGCTGCAGTCGATCCCGGATACCGACTGGCTGCTCGACGAACACCTGGAACCGGCGATCGCGGCGATGCAGGATCACGGCCTGCGCTTCGACGCACTGATCCAGCCGCGTCATTTGCCGATGCTGGCGCGCTTCGCCGATCGCTGGCCGGACCTGCCGATCGTGATCGATCACGCCGCCAAGCCCAGGGCTGCTGCGGGCGAGCTCGATCCATGGCGCGAGGAGATCGCCGCGCTGGCGGCGAGGGGCCTTTGGTGCAAGCTCTCCGGCCTCAGGACCGAACAGGCACTCACGCAATCGGCAAGCGAACTCCGGCCCTATGTCGCCTGGCTGGTCGAACATTTCGGAGAGCGCCTGATGTGGGGCAGCGATTGGCCGGTGTTGCTCATGTCGGGCGACAGCTATTCCGAGTGGGTGGCTGCGGCGAGGGAACTCGCCGGCGTCGCGGATGCGCGGCGAGATCGGCTGTTCCGCGGGGCCGCCGCCGAATTCTACGGCATCGAGCTGAGCGACGCCGGCGTGCCGTCATGATCCAGGATTTGCGGGAATAGCCATGCACCACCTCGCTAGTCGGCGTTCGTTCCTGCTCGGCAGTGCTGCGCTCGCGTCGGGAACAGCTGCCAGCCCGCTCTGGGCTGCCCCGCCGGGCCGGTCGGCCGATTTCACTGCGGTCCTGCCCGATGGCACGCTGCAGGTGATCGCTCTGACGGATCGCGCCTTTCGCGTGCGCTTTGCGCCCGGTCTTGCGCGCGATCAGGTGCCGGAGAGCGAGATCCTGCTGGCCACCCGCGCGCCGCGGCCGCGTCGCTCTTCCCGCAATGGCGTCACGCGGCTCGAACTGCCCCACATCCGCTGCGACATCGACGCGCACTCGAATCTCCGTTTCTACGACGGCCAGGGGGCACTGTTGTTGAGCGAGCTGCCCGGCACGCGCCGACTCGCGCCCAGCAAATTGGGCGAGGAGGACGTGCACATCGCCGAACAGGGCTTCGCCACGCGCGAAGACGAGTGGCTCTTCGGCAGCGGCTGTTTCCAGGACGGGGCGCTCGATCTCCGCGCGCTTCCGCGGCGACTGACGCAAGTGAATACGCAGATCAGCCTGCCGTTCCTCCTGTCGAGCAAGGGCTATGGCTTGCTCTGGCACAACCGCGGCATGGCCGAGCTCAACCCGCCGCCGAATGCCATCGCGCTGCGAAAAGGCGCCTCGGGCCAGGCACAGACCAGCGACGTGACCACCACCAGCGGCAATGCCCGCATCGAGCGGCGACTGACGACATTCGAAGGCGAGATCCGGGTCGAACGCGCCGGGCGGCAGGCGCTGTTGCTCGACATCGGGCAAAAGATGGCGTCGATCTACCATGTCGAGATCGACGGCAAAGTCCTGGTCGACTTTTCCAACCTCTGGCTTCCGCCGACCACCAGCTTTTTCGCCGACCTGGATGCCGGCACGCATCAGGTGCGAGTGCTCGCGAACGACAAGGACGCGCCGGTTCTGCACTATGGTCCCGCCGAAGCGCGGACGGTTTGGCGATCTCCGGTCGCGGCGGCGATCGACTATGTCGTGGTGGCAGGGCCGAGTGCCGACGACGTCATGGCAGGATATCGCGAGCTGCTCGGGCCCACGTCGGTGCTTCCGCGCTGGGCCTATGGCTATATCCATTGCCGCGAACGCTTCCATTCCTCCGCCGAGATCCTCGACACGCTCGACACCTTCCGTCGCCGGGCACTGCCGGTCGACGTAATGGTCCAGGATTGGCAATATTGGGGGAAATACGGCTGGAACGCGATGCGTTTCGACGAAGCCAATTATCCGGATCCCGCCGGGCTCGTGCGCGCGATCCATGAGCGCAAGGCGCGCTTCATGCTCTCGGTGTGGTCGAAAGTCGGCAAGGACACCGAACTCGGCAAGCGCGTCGCCGCCAATGGCTTCTATATTCCCGGCACCGAGTGGATCGACTTCTTCAATCCCGCGGCCAGCCGCTTCTATTGTGCCAGTCACGACCAACTGCTCGGCAAGCTCGGCATCGATGCCTGGTGGCAGGACGCGACCGAGCCCGAAAATGACGATCTGGTCGGCCGCGTGACGGGTGCGGGCCGAGGCGAGCATGTCCGTCTCGCCTATCCCCTCCAGGTCGCACGCGCGGTCTATGAGGAACGTCGTGTGGCGCAGCCCGAGGTTCGCCCGATGATCCTCACGCGCTGCGCCTTTCTGGGCCAGCAGCGCTATGGTGCCGCGACCTGGTCGGGTGACATCGGCAATGATTGGGACACGCTGGCGCGCCAGATTCCGGCGGGGCTCAACATGGCTGCTGCGGGACATGCCTATTGGACGGTCGATGCCGGGGGATTCTTCCGGCCCGGCAAGGAACAATATGGCGACGTGAACTATCACGAACGCTTCCTGCGCTGGTTCCAATATGCGACGTTTCTGCCGCTGCAGCGCGTCCACGGCTATCAGACCGACACCGAGTTCTGGCGCTATGGCGAAACCGTCGAGAGCATCGCGCGGCGCTTCCTCGAACTCCGCTACCGCATGCACCCCTATCTCTACAGCATGGCCGGCGAGACGGCGCTGCGCGGCGTGCCGTTGATGCGCCCGCTCGTGTTCGATTTTTCCGCCGACACGCGCGCGCTCGACGAGAAGCACAGCTATATGTTCGGCCGCGCGGTTCACGTCGCCCCCGTGCTGAAGGCGGGCGCGCAAAGCTGGCCGGTCTATCTGCCCCGGAGCGAGGGCGGTTGGTTCGACCTGTGGACGGGCGAACATCGCCCAGGCGGCGCGGTCCACGACGTCGCCGCGCCGCTCGATCAACTTCCGCTACATGCCCGCGCCGGCAGCATTTTGCCGATGGGTCCGGTGTTTCAATCGACCGCGGACATGACGAGCGAGCACCTCGAACTCTATGTGTTCCCGGGCCGCAGCGGCAGGTTCACTCTCTACGAGGACGATGGACTCAGCACTGCGTATGAACGCGGCGCCTATGCGTCGATCCCCTTGCATTGGGACGACGCCCGGCGCGAATTGACCATCGGAGCCGTGCGCGGCGATTATCGCGGTGCGCCACGCCAGCGCCGGTTGACGTTGCACCTCGTCGCCCCCGGCAATGCGCCACTGGGGGCGCATCGTGGCGTGGATGTGACCTACACGGGGTCGCCGCTGCGCCACCGGTTCGGTGCAGGCGCGGCATAGTGGCGCGGGGCGAATGGCCGTCGCCCCGCGCCACCGGCACTCAGAACTTGAAGCCTGCCGAGAGCCCCCATTCGCGCGGCCGGCCATAGCTTGCCTCGGCAAGTCCGAACGCGCCCGACACATTGCCGGACACGATGTACAGCGTGTTCGTCAGGTTGGTGCCGAACGCCGACAAGGTGATCGCGCTGTGCGGCAGCGTGTAGCTCAGGCGCGCGCTGAGCAATCCATAGCCGTTGTCGGTGACGATCGGGGAATTGGCGACGTCGTGATAGATGCGGCTGTAGAGGCTATAATCCACGCGCAGTGTCGCGCGCGAGCCGTCGTTGAACTCGTGCTTGACATCGACGCCCGTGGTCACGGTCCATTTCGGGGCCTTGACGAAGTGGGTGGCGAGCGTGATCGGAAGGACCTGGGTCGGACCAAGACCCTGGCCGACCTCGGTATATTTGGCGTCGAGATATCCGACCGCCAGATTATAGTTCAGCCAGGACGCGGGGCGCATGACCGTTTCGAGTTCGAACCCGTTGATCCGTCCCTTGGCGGCATTGGCCACGAAATTCTGCGGCGTCTGGTTCACCGTCAGCTGGATATTGTCGTATTTGGAATGGAATGCCGCGAGATTGGTCGTCAGCGTGCCGCCAAGCCACTGCGCCTTGACGCCGGCTTCATAGGTGTCGAGCGTCTCGGGCGCATATTGCGTGACTTCGCTGGCGCTGGCGAGCGGGCGACCGTTGAACCCGCCCTGTTTGAAGCCACGGCTGAACGAGGCGTAGAGCAGCAGGTCCCTGCGAACCTTGAAGTCGATGCCGAAGCGCGGCGTGAATTTCTCGAACGTGGTTTCTTTCGTCACGTCGACGAACTTGACCAGGTCGCGTTGGCGGACGTTGATCGACGTGAAGCGCTTGCGATCGCTGGTATAGCGACCGCCCACCGTGAACGAGAGGCGCGGCACGACTTCGAAGTCGAGCTGCCCATAGACCGCCAGGCTGCGGTTGTTGGTGTAGTTCTGGATGAACACTGCAGGCGAGGGCGGGGGCGTGGTCACGGCCGGCGCCCACAGGCCGATTGCCAGGTCGGCCGTCGCGATGTCGGAGGCCTTCTCCTGGAAATAATATCCTCCCAGGACATAGCGCAGCCGATTGCTCACGGCCTTTCCGGTCAGTTGCAGCTCTTCGCTGAACTGCCATTGCCGATCGCGATTGGTGGTCTGTCGGAAAGTGAAAGGGGTGTTGTCGCCATCGCGCGTGAAATAGGCGACCATGTGGCGATAGGCAGTGACCGACTTGAGCGTCGCGCCGCCGAAGTCATAGGCGACAATGCCCTGGGCACCCCACAGGTCGAGATCGTTGTGATTGGGGCCGCCCGCCCAGGTCTCGAACGGACTGGCCGTGATGTAGCTGGGGTTGAGCGTCTTCAGGCCGTTCGGCGCCGTGATGCCGAGCCCCGGCGCGACGAACGTATTATAGTTCGCCAGGAACGGTATTCCCGAAATCCCGGGCGCGTTGCCGACGGCGAGCAGATCGGATGGCGCGGAGGTTTCGCGCGCACGGGTGTAATCTCCACCGATGTCGATCGTGAGCGCCTCGGTCGGTTTCAGCCGAAGCTTGCCGCGCATCATCTGCGCCGACCGGTCACCCTGCGTGCCCCCGTCGTACAGGCGTTTGACATAGCCGTCGCGGTTGAGCGTCGCGGCCGACAGGCGCAGTGCCGCCTTGCCTTCGACCAGCGGCAGGCTGATCGCCCCTTTTGCGTCGATGCGACTGTAGCTTCCGGTGGTCGCCTCGATCTGTCCTTCGACCGTGTCGAGATTGGGCGCCCGGGTCGAGATCAGCACTGCGCCGCCGATGGTGTTCTTGCCAAACAACGTCCCCTGCGGTCCGCGCAGGACCTGGACCGTGTCGATATCGACTGCGTCCATCACGCCGCCGATGGATCGCGCATAATAGACGTCGTCGACGTAGAAGCCGACGCCGGGGTCCGAGAAAATGGCGAAGTCGTTCTGGCCGACGCCGCGGACGAACACCGTCGCGTTGTAATTGCCCCCCGACAGCGCTGCCGCGCCGTCGAATCGAATGTTCGGCGTGTATTTCGCGACTTCGTCGAGCGTCGCGACGCTCCGATTCTCAAGGTTCGCGCCGCCGAAGACGGTAACGGCGACCGGCACGTCCTGCAGCCGTTCGGTGGTCCTTCGAGCAGTGACGACGATTTCGTTGCCTTCGACCCTACCGCCGGTGGCGGCGGGTTCCTGGGCTGCGTTCTGGGCGCAGGCGCAATTGGCGAGCAGCGTGGCTGCCGCGGCTCCGCATAAGAGCAAGCTCTTCATTTCCCCTCCTGTTATGCCGCGCGATCTCCCTTCGCAGACAGCGCGAATCCTATCATGAATAGTTATGAGAACAAACCAAAATTGAGATGGGAAATAACTATCCCCGATAGCTTGCCCGGGGGTCGAGGGTTACGCTGGCAATGCCGGCGAACTGTAGGCACACTCGCCAAGGGGTTGCGCCTGCGGCGCTGGAAGGAGGGATTTGCCATCGCAAGCCAAGTCGAATCATCCGAGACGATGGACCTGGGTCCGATCGAACACCTCGTCGGCTATTATCTGCGCCGGGCGTCCGCCGTCATGAACGCCGATTTTGCGCTATCCGTCGAAGGGACCGGCATGCGCCAGGTGCTGTTCGGCATCTTGTCGGTGATCTCCGCCAACCCCGGCATCAACCAGGGGAACGTCGCGCGGGTACTCGGCGTGCAGCGTACGAACATGGTCGCGCTGGTCAACGATCTCATTGCGCGCGGCTTGGTCAGCCGCACGGTCGACCGCCAGGATCGGCGCGCGTTCTTGCTGCACTTGACGGTTGCCGGGGAGGCCATGGTTGCCGAGACTCTGGCCCGTATTCGGGTCCATGAGGATCGTATGCTCAAGGGCGTTTCGGCGCGGGATCGCGCGACCCTGATGCGACTGTTGGGACGGATCGCGGCCAATGGTGAGTGACGCGACTGATCAGCGGCAAGCCGGTCGGCCATGTCGACCGGCAGGGCGGCAAAGCTTTGGCTTCATCTGGAGTTGGCATCCATCATGCGCCGCTGCTACGCGCGCGGTGCGACGTTAGCGATATCATTGGGATGAGACGTGCCGTGACCAAAGATGCATGCTGTGCCCGCGCCTCGCGGCGCAACTTTCTTCTCAGTGCAGGATCGACGGCGCTCGCAGCCGGTACTTTCTCTCTCGCTCCGGCATCGGCATTTGCGATCGAACCACAAAAGTCGGGTGCCGCACCGGTCGCGAAGCTGCAGCCGTTCGACCTGGCCGACGTCGAGCTTGGTGAGGGGCGGTTCCTGCACGCGCAGCGCAAGACAGCCGCCTATCTGCTCAGCCTCGACCCCGATCGCATGCTGCATAATTTTCGCGTGAATGCCGGACTGCAGCCCAAGGCGCCGGTCTATGGCGGTTGGGAATCCGAGCCGACCTGGGCGGACATCAATTGCCACGGCCACACGCTGGGTCACTATCTTTCGGCGTGCGCCCTGGCGTTTCGTTCGACGAGAGATGCGCAATTCAAGCAGCGGATTGAACATATCGCCAGCGAACTGGCCGAATGCCAGAAAGCCGCGGGCACGGGACTGGTCTGCGCGTTCCCCAAGGGGCCGGCGCTCGTCGCGGCGCATTTGCGCGGTGAGCCGACCAGCGGAGTGCCCTGGTATACGCTGCACAAGATTTTCGCAGGCCTCCGCGACGCGGCGCTTCTCGCGGAGAGCGACACCGCGCGCGCCGTGCTGCTGAAATTTGCCGACTGGGCAGTCGTCGCGACGCGGCCTTTGTCCGACGCGCAGTTCGAGGCGATGCTGGGCACCGAACACGGCGGCATGAACGAAGTGCTTGCCGACCTGTATTTCATGACCGGCAATCCCGACTATCGCGCGTTGGCCGAGCGGTTTTCGCACAAGGCGGTGCTGGAACCTCTCGCCAAGGGGCGTGACTATCTCGATGGGCTCCATGCGAATACGCAGGTGCCGAAGATCATTGGCTTTCAGCGCGTGTACGAGGCGACGGGGGACGCCCGCTACGCGGAGGCAGCGGCGTTCTTCTGGCGAACGGTCGTGCATACCCGTTCGTTCGCGACCGGCGGGCATGGCGATGGCGAGCATTTCTTTCCCATGGCGGACTTCGCCAAGCATGTCTTCTCCGCCAAGGGGTCGGAGACTTGCGGCATTCACAACATGCTGAAGCTCACGCGTGCATTGTTCCTGCATGATCCCCAGGCGGATTACGCCGACTATTACGAGCGCGCGCTCTACAATGGCATTCTTGCATCGCAGGATCCCGACACCGGAATGGCGACTTATTTCCAGGGCGCGCGGCCGGGCTATATGAAGCTCTACCACACGCCGGAAAACTCCT
>Ga0068861_100000147_pt1 | contig 36347 bp, 39 predicted proteins | sample KBSSwiS42_FD_66593 | JGI IMG/M metagenome (GOLD analysis project Ga0068861, IMG submission 66593) | Switchgrass rhizosphere microbial communities from Kellogg Biological Station, Michigan, USA - KBS Switchgrass S4-2 | ecosystem: Host-associated > Plants > Roots > Rhizosphere > Soil ...
ACAACGGCCGCTGCGCCCGCGGGGACCAGGACCGCGGACAACGCGCCCTATTATACCAGCCTGCCGCTCAACGAACTGATGCCGCATGTGATGCAATATGCGGGCGAGGGTATCTGGAAGCGCCAGGGCTATATCGTCAACGAGACCGGCGAGCATTCGCTCTTCCCCAAGAACGACGAGGAGTGGGAAGAGGCCGAAAGCGGCGCGCGCACGCTCGCCGAAGTAACCAACACCTTGCTCATTCCCGGTCGGCGCGTGCCCGAGGCCGATTGGGACAATGCCGTGATCGCGGTGCGCACCGTCGCGCTCAAGGCCGCCGCCGCCGCCGAGAAGCACGACCAGAAGAGCTGGTTTGCCCTGGGCGGCGAACTCGACGAGGCGTGCGACGCCTGCCACATCAAATACGACCCGTCGTTCAAGAACAAGAAGCCCTCCTGATCGGCCGCCGCGCGGGCTGACCCCGCGGCGGATCACCAATTCCGTCGCTGTGACCAGGGCGCTGAGACATGCGCGTCGCAAGCACGCGAAGCGAACCACGCGTAATCGGCGCTAAGCTCCGCTTTTGGCACTGACGGCACGCTTCATCCACGGCGCCAGCGCGACGGCGGCAAACACGATCAGATAGACGTCAAGGAACGCGCGGTGGCTGGTATGTCCCCACAGCACTGCGGTTTCGCCGACGAACACCAGTATCAGGGCGTAGAACAGGCTGTACAGCCGCCAGCGCTGGCGTTCGCGCCACAGCCCAATCAGCGCGAGCAGCAGCACCGGACCATAGCTCAGCGCGTGTGCGAGATTTTCGGCGAGGCCGTGGCGCGGGCTGGGTGAGATGCCGAATGCGGCGATGTTCTTGCGGACCGTGTTCACCACGAATACCTCGGGATGGGCGTGGATATAGCGCAGTGCCCGATCTCGCAGCCAGCGGCCGTTGCCCGGCGCATAGATATTCCGTTCCAGGCCCGCGCGCACGGCTTCGGGCCAGCTGTGCCGCCAGGCGAGCGCCTGGCTCTTGTCGATGCTGGCCTTGGGATAGAAGGCGAAGGTATCGGGATTGTTGCCGACGAACAGCGTCCGCCCGAAATCGGTGCTGAACGCCCAATAGCCGAGGACGGCGTGCTGGCGCACCAGCCACGGCGACAGCACGGCAAGCGCGGCGGCGAGCGCCAACAGGCTACCGCGAACGCGCGACGCCCAGTTCACTCCAGATGCGTGCGAAAGCGCGAGCCAACCCGCCGCGAGTGGGATCAAAGGTGCGACGGTTGGCCGGGTCAGTGTGGCCAGGCCCAGCATTGCGCCGGCAGCAGCTGCGCTCAGCGCCGTCCGCCGCTCGCGTGCCACCAGGAACAACAGCATCGCGAGCGCGGTCACGAACGTGAACAGCCCGGTTTCCTGCAGCGCCGTGTCGTGTCGAACATAATAGGGATAGATCGCGACGATCGCCGCTGCGATCAGCGCCGCGCGGCGCCCCGCAAGCTGGCGCGCGATCAGGGCAGCGCACGCGACAGTGCCCGTTGAAACCAGCGATTGCGCCGCGACCATCGGCCAGAAGTCGCGATAGCCGTGCAGCAACGCGACGAACAAAGCATAGAGCGGCGGCCGATCGGTAAGCGGAATATCGGCGCGGTTGAGATAACCCCGTCCTTCGGCGAGCGCCCTGGCCGCCGGGGCATAGTCGCTGTAGCTGGTCGCGTAGAATTCGGCCGCGCCGGTGGCGGCGCGGGCAAGGACGCGCACGGCGAGCGCGAGCAACAGGATCGCGGCGAGCGCAAGGCGATACCGCCGTTCGCGCGAAGCCCCTTCTGCGGTGTCGATTGCGCCCCTCACGATCTCTCCGGCAGCATTCTAGAAGGGCCGGGGCGGCCTGGCCAGAGTATCGTGCCGCCAAGAAAACCCATCTAGCCCATCGAGAGCCAGCCGTTACACAGACTTCGGTACCGGGGCGACACCGGTCTTGCAGGAGATATCGCGATGGCCGACAGCGACGATGGCGCGAACAACCAGCCGGCGGGCTATGTACCGCCCAAGGTTTGGGTGTGGGACAAGTCCAATGGCGGCCAGTTCGCGAACATCAATCGTCCGGTCTCGGGCGCGACGCACGAAGCCGAGCTTCCCATTGGCAGGCACCCGCTCCAGCTCTACTCGCTCGGCACGCCCAACGGCATCAAGGTGACAGTGATGCTCGAGGAACTGCTCGAGGCCGGCCATTATGCCGAATATGACGCCTGGCTGATCAACATCGGCAACGGGGATCAGTTCGGCAGCGGCTTCACGGCGATCAACCCGAATTCGAAGATCCCGGCGATGCTCGACCATTCGACCAGTCCGCCGACGCGGCTGTTCGAAAGCGGATCGATCCTGATCTACCTCGCAGAAAAGTTCGGCAATGCCTTCCTTCCTACCGAGCATTATGCCCGTGCCGAGACGTTCAACTGGCTGATGTGGCAGATGGGCTCGGCGCCGTTCATGGGCGGCGGCTTCGGCCATTTCTATGCCTATGCACCGTTCAAGATCCAGTACGCGATCGATCGCTTCGCGATGGAGACCAAGCGGCTGATGCATGTCGCCGACACGCATCTCGCGAACCATGAATATTTCGCCGGCGACATCTATACGATCGCCGACATGGCGAACTGGGCGTGGCTCGGCTCGATGATGCGCGTCGCCTATTCGGCGCAGGAATTCCTCTCGGTGCAGGATTATCCGCACTTGCGGCGCTGGGTCGACCAGGTCGGCGCGCGGCCGGCGGTGCTGCGCGGCGCGAAGGTCAATCGCACTACGCCCGAGGGCGAAGTCCTGCCAGAACGTCATGACCGCAGCGATTTCGATCGGCTGGGCGAGCAGGTCGCGGACAAGGCGATCGTCTAGCGCGCCGGGCCCAGACCGCTCCCGGCTATTGTGCCGCCGCCGTCGGGCTCAGTTCGTCGGGCAGGTTGAGGTGATAACCGTCGCGTTCCCATAGAGACTGCGTCTTGAGCGGATGCACTGCGACCAGCCGGCTCGCGAGATTGGTCGTGCCAAGCGACTGAACTTCGTACAACGCTTCGAACGCCGGCGACTTGGCCTGGGCGGCGAGACGCTGCAGCTCGGTGGGACTGGTCACCACGTCGCTCATAAGCGAGAGGCCGGCGTCGCGGATCCCGGCGATCACGATGATCGGATTGCCCGACGGACCGGGGAGGCTGGCGAAATAGCCATAGTCGCGGTGCCGTTTCCGCTGGTCGGTCTGGTCCCAGTCGGTGATGTAATGCTTGGCGTTGGTGCGGTCGATCAGCTCGTCATAGGTGCTGCCGACCTGGAAATTGCTCGCGCTGAACAGTGGATCGCGCAACAGCCCGAGCCCGCTCATCCAGCCGACATAGACGATCTGGCCGTCCTTGATCCGCTGCGCATTGAGCGTGGACGCGGATAGCACATGGTCGGCGCCCGCGGTGCCCGGGCCTGCCCAATGCACCACCGGCTGGATCGCGCTCAGCACGGATGCCGTGCCGCGCGGCAGGTAGCTCAGACCGAGATCGACATAGGCGCCCATCTTGTCGGGATTCATCATCAGATATTCGTCGAGGTCGTCCTTCGAGTTGATCGCGAACTCGCGGACGAGACGCGACACCTCGCCGGTCTTCCCGTTCTCGCCGAAGATATAATAGTCGCCGACCACCAGATAGACTGGCTGCGCCTTGTTGAGCTTCGACCAGGGTGCGAGCGCGAGCGCATCGTCCTGGTTTGCACTGCGCTCGCGCGTCAACACCCAGGTCCAGCCGAGCACGCTCGCCATCAGCAGCACGATCGACAGCATGAGCACGAGATGTCCCGGCGCGAACCCCCCGGGACCGACGGGCGCAGGCCGCGGCGCGGCGCTTTCTGCCTCCACGGCGGGCTCGCCAAGCGAGAGCGTCAGCCGATACTCGCCCTTGGGAATCGAAAGCCGCGGCCCTTCGCTCGCGGTGTAATGGTCGTCGAGCTTACGCCGCAACCGGAGCACCGCGACGCGGACCGAAGCGTCCTGGATCGCGTCGAAACCGCTGTCCTTGCCGAACACTGCGAGCGCGACTTCGGCTTCCTTGGGCGGATCGCCCGCGCGCGAGCGTTCGACAAGATAGTCGAACAACCGCCCGAGCACGTCGGAACGGCCGAGCGCGCCGCTGTCGCGCAGCTTGGCGACTTCATTGTCGAAGATTTCGGCGGGGCTGGCGGGTTCCATCGCATGACGCTGTAACATCGTGTAACATTGATGACGATGGGCAATGTCGGTACGTGCGGGCGGTAGGATTCCGCGGTTTTGGCCGCCCGGTGTGACTTCCCGAACACACCGATCCCAGGCGAACCGTTCCGTAACTGGCGGAGGCCAAGCGTCCTTCTCTAACCCTCCGCCATTGGAAGATGATGGGAATAGGGGTTGGAGTGATCGATTTGTTTGCCGTGCGGTTATCACCCGCCCTTTTGCTCACTGCTACGTGTCTCTGCCCGGTTGCAGCCCAGGCGCAGTCGCAGAATGCGTCGTCGCCAGCCGAGTCCGACAATGGGCCGTCAGACCAATCGCCGAACGGTCAGGAGATCGTCGTGTTCGGTCGCGCGGAAGCGAAGATCGGCGTCGCCGCGGCGGCGAGTGAAGGCACGATCAGCGGTCAAGATCTGCTGGTGCGTCCGCTGCTCAAGGTTGCCGAACTGCTCGAGGCCGTGCCCGGCATGGTCGCCGCGCAGCATTCGGGCAGCGGCAAGGCCAACCAATATTTCCTGCGCGGTTTCAACCTCGACCACGGCTCGGATTTCACCACCTATATCGATGGCGTGCAGATGAACTTCCGCACCCACGGCCATGGCCAAGGGTATCTCGACCTCAATGGCCTGATCCCCGAGATCATCGACCGCGAGGATTTCCGAAAGGGCCCATACCGGGCCGACGGCGGCGACTTCGCGCTCGCCGGCGCCGCCTATATGAGCACAATCGACCAGTTCGAACGCAATTGGGTCTCGGCTGAAGTTGGTTCCCATGGCTGGCGCCGCCTGGCGGCCGGCGGCACGATCGGCGACAAGACCGCGCGGGCGGTGACCTTCGCGATCCAGGGCAAGGTCTATGACGGGCCTTGGGGCGAGCCCGAGCACCTCCGCCACCTCTCGGGTTTCGTTAAATATGTCCAGCCGCTCGGCGCCAACGAGCTGTCGCTCTCGCTCCACGGCTATCACGCGACGTGGAACCCGACCGAACAGATCCCCGAGCGGATCATCGGCACCCCCATCTGCCCCGACGTGTTCTGCTCGCCCGACCCGACGGCAAAGGGTATGACGACGCGCTTCATCGGTGCCGCGCAATTCAAAGGCCAGGGGTTCAAGGCCAATGTCTCGGCGCAATATTATAATTGGTGGATGTTCTCGAACCCCACTTACGCCAATCCCGATGGGACGAGCGCGCAGATCCGCCAGTTCGATCGCCGCTGGATCTACCAGGTCAATGGCGAGAAAGGGTGGGACATCTCCGATGCGCTCAAGCTCTCGGTCGGTGCAGACGGCCGTATCGACAAGATCGGCAACGTCGGCGTCTACCACACGATCGCGCGCCAGTTCGTGAACAGCTTCGGTGGTTATGATGTGAGCGAGAGCTCGGGCGCGCTGTTCGCAGAGGCGACGGTCAAGCCGTTCAAGCGCCTGCGTATCATCGGCGGCGTGCGCGGCGACCTCTACCGCTATAACGTCAAGGCCAAGGACGCCGAGGCCGCGGCGATCGGCCAGGGGACGGGCAGCGCATCCTTATTCTCGCCGAAGATTGCGCTAGCCTATCAGCTCTCCCCGCATCTCGAATTCTATGCGAACTGGGGCCGCGGCTTCCACTCGAACGACGTGCGCGGTGCGGTCACTTCGACGCCGGTGCCGGTGCTGGTCAAGGGCACCGGCAAGGAAACCGGCGCACGCTTCCAGATGGGCAAGCTCACGCTGACTGCCACTTATTGGTGGCTCGACGTCGGCAGCGAACTCAAGTTCGTCGGCGATTCGAACGCAGTCGAACCGACCGGTGCGTCGAAGCGGCATGGTTGGGAGCTGGTCGGCTTCTGGCGCCCGATGCCGTGGCTCGCACTCGACGCCAACTACACCTATAGTCACGCGCGCTACGACAATGGCGATCACATTCCCAATGCATTCGAGAACGCCGGCCAGGTCGGCATGTCGTTGATCTTCGACAAATGGAAGGGCGCGGTGCACTTCCGCCACCTCGGCCCCTATCCGCTGATCGAAGACAATTCGCTGCGCGACAAGGGCAGCAACGTGCTCAGCTTCCGCGCCGCGCATGAGATCGGCCGGTTCGAGCTCTATGCCGAACTCGTCAACGCACTCGACAGCCGCGACAAGGACATGGCCTATGATTATGAATCGTACATCCCCGCATTCGATAGCGCGGGCCCGGTCGACGGTCGCCTCAGCCGCGTGATGGAGCCGCGCACGCTGCGCGTGGGCGCGACGGTGAAGTTTTGACGCGATCTCAGCGTGCGGGCGCCGTCAGCTCGATTGCGGCATTTGGCGCAAGGTTCCCGCGCCGCGCGTCGCGGCAAGCGCTTCGATCACCACCATGGCGACCGCGGCAACCGCCACTCCGAGCAGCAGGTCGATGAAATAATGCGTGCCCTCGATCGGCGTCGACAGGAACATCGCGGCGTTCATTGCGAACAGCGGCCAGCGCAGCGACGCGATCCGCCACCCAGTTACGATGTACAAAGTTGCCGCCGCGGCGTGGAAGCTCGGCGCTTCGACCAGGCCATGGAGCTGGGTCAGGTTGATCCAGCGCATGTGTTCGGCACGTAGCGGCGGAATCAGATCCGCTTGCCACACCGCGCTTTCGGGCATGTACGGGATTGGCCCGTGCCACAAATAAGAGAGCGGCCCGAGCGCGGGCAGCATCGGATAGGCGAGCAATGTGATGACCGCAGCCAGCCAGAACCCCGCGAGGAAGCGATAGGCCGCGGCGCGCTGGCGATTCAGCGCGAAATAGCCGAGCAGCAGCGCGGGCGAGAGATAGATGCTGCGATAGGCAGCGGTGCCCGCGATCTGCAGCCAGCGATGCTCGGCGACCGTGCGGTACCAGGCGAGCCAGTCGAACCCGAGCGCTTCATCGACGCGCTGCAGCGTCGCATCGTGCATCCCATGGCTCAGGCCGGCGATCGGATAGGTCGCAACTGCGCCCATCAGCGCGATCAGCCCGAACACCGTATAATATTCGGCGCCGGCGCTCACGATGTGCGCGTGGCGCCAGCGCGTTGCCGGTAGCACGAAGCGTAGCAGGCCCATCACGCCGGCGGCGATGGCGAACGGGATCAGGCTTTCCGACGCAAGCCGCAGGTTCGCGGCGAGCAATAGTAGTGCGACTCCGCCGGCGCTCGCCAGCAGCGCGTAACCGAGCAGCGACGCGATCGCCGGTGTGGGCTCGCCTTGGGTCTCGGGCGGGGACTCGAACAGGCGGCGCGCGACGGTACGAAGACTGGTCGCGCGAGACGGTTGCGGCTGAATCTTGCTCTTCCTCTTGTGGCGCTTTTGGACGGCGCATGAGAGGGATAGCGCAAAGCAACGGCGCTGGCTCTCGCTATTTTTGCGGAATTGTGACCGTTTCGCTCCAGTTTTATGACTTGGACCCGCTCATGCCGCGAGGCCGGGCATCGGTCCGACATAGCGTGACTGCGGACGCAGCAGCCGGCCGGTGAGTGCCTGCTCGCGCGCATGTGCGAGCCAGCCAGTCATGCGTCCGGCGGCAAAGACACCAGTGAAAGCATGCGGCGGAAAGCCAACCGCTTCGAGCAGCAGCGCCGTGTAGAATTCGACATTGGTGTCGAGCCGCCGATGCGGCTTGTGCTCGCGCAGCACGTCGAGCGCCACGCGTTCAACGTCCTCGGCAAAGGCGATGCGGCCGCCGCCGAGCGGTCGTAGTGCCGCTTTGAGCGCGTCGGCACGCGGATCGCGCACGCGATAGATGCGATGCCCGAAACCCATCAGTCGTTCACCCCGCCGAACGCGGTCGACCAGCCATGCGCGCGCGTCGCCCGCCGCGGCGACCGCATCGAGCATTTCGATCACCGGTCCCGGCGCGCCGCCGTGAAGCGGGCCCTTGAGCGCACCCAGGCCGGCGAGTGCCGAAGACATCAGTCCCGCGCCGGTCGACGCGACCACTCGCGCCGCGAAGGTCGAGGCGTTGAGACCATGGTCGCACACCGTCACGAGATAGGTTTCGAGCGCGTGTGCCTGGACCGGCGTTTCGACGCCGCTAAGCATCCGATGCATGTCGCCGGCGTGTCCAAGCCCGGCGCGCGGCGCGAGCGGCACTTCCCCGCGCGCGATGCGCAGGATCGCGGGCAGCAGCACTGCAGGGGCTGCGATCAGTCGGAGCGCGTCGTCGAGCGTGTCGCCGTCGGGAAGCAGTGCGATTCCGGCGCGCATGCCGTCATAGGCGCCCAAGGCCGAGAGCTGCGGCAGCAGTGCGGCAATCCGCGCGTGCACATCGGCCCGCGCCTCGCCGAGCATTTTGCGCAACGCGCGCGGCTCGGGCAGATCGTAAAAGCCATCGAGGAGCAGCGCGATCGCCGCTTCGGCACTCCAGTGGCCGGACAAATCGGCGAGCGCATGGCCGCGGATCGTCAGCCGGCCCCCGGCCCCGTCGACATCCGACAAGACAGTCTCTGCTGCCACCACATCGTCCAAGCCGCTCGCCATGCTCTCACCTCCTTGCGTGCCGGTGGAGATGGTGCAATGCATGAAGTCAATCAATCTTGATCAAGTGAATCAACTATGGCGAAATGGATCGGCCGGAATGATGCGCTGACGCGGCTCGGCGTCCGCGCACAGACGCTATACGCCTATGTCAGTCGGGGCCGCATCGGAGTGCAGCCGGACCCGGCCGACCCGCGGCGCAGCCTGTACAATGTCGACGATATCGAAGCGCTGGCGTCGCGCCGCCGTCGGGGGCGCAGTGCGCAGGCGATCGCCGCGAGTGCATTTGCCTGGGGCGAGGCCGCGATTCCGACGCGAATCTCGACCATCGCGCACGGCCGGCTGATCTATCGCGGGCACGATGCGGCAGCGCTGGCGGACACGGCGTCGCTCGAAACCACGGCGGCACTGCTGTGGGATGCGGGAGGCTCGGTCGCCTTCTCGATGCCGAGCAAGGCGCCCGCCGGCGCCTATGCCGCGCTCGCCGCGCTCGCCGATGGCGCGCCGGCGACGATCGGCCGCTCGACCGACGCGCAGTATCGCGATGGCGCAATCGGCGTCGGACACCTCGCGGCGGGTTTTGGGCTGGCCGCGGCCGATGCGCCGCTCCACAAACTGCTTGCACTAACTTGGAGTCAGGATGACGCAGGCGCTGCGCTGCTCCGGCGCGCGCTGGTGTTGATGGCCGATCACGAGCTCAACGCATCGACCTTCGCAGTGCGCGTCGCAGCATCGACTGGCGCGCCGATCGCCGCTTGTCTGCTGGCCGGCCTCGCGACGCTATCCGGACCGCGCCATGGCGGTGCCGGCGCGGCGCTCGGCATGCTGATCGAAGGTGCGGAACGCTATGGGGTAGAGGCCGCGCTCGCGCAGTGGCTCGGACTCGGCGTTCCGGTGCCCGGCTTCGGTCATTCGCTCTATCCCGACGGGGATGTCCGCGCACATGTACTGCTCGAGCATCTTCCGCCGGACTCGCTGCTTAACGCCTTGGCGAAAGCGGTCGGCGAAGCCACCGGCGCGCTCCCGAATATCGATTTCGCGCTCGCCGCGCTCCAGCGTCACCTCGCGCTGCCGAGCGACGCGCCTTTCGTGTTGTTCGCGCTCGGCCGCAGCGTCGGCTGGGTTGCGCATGCGGTCGAACAGGCGGGGAGCGGCACGTTGATCCGGCCGCGTGCGCGCTATGAGGGGCTGACGTCCTAGCGAAACAGCTTGAGGTCGATCGACGCCGCTGTCGCCTTATAGCCAGCATCGTTGCCGTGGAGATGGTCGCCCGAGTGATAATCGGCGCGCATGCTCTCCGGGTCGTGCGGATCGCGGATCACGGCATCGAAATCCAGCACCGCGTCGAATTCCTTCGACGTGCGGATGAAGCGGTTGATCTCCTGCCGTGCCGCCTCGCCCCTGTCGGACCAATAGCCCGCGCCCTTGTAGGGCGCGATCGTCGCGCCATAGATCTTGATGGCGCGGGCATGTGCGCGCGTGATGATCTGGCGATAGCCGTTGATCACGTCCTTCGCAGTGATCGACGGCGGCGCAGGGCGCGCAGAGGCTCCGGCGGGGGCGGGCCGCTGCGGGCCGAAGCCGACGCCGAGATCGTTGACGCCTTCGAAAACAATCATCGCCTTGACGCCCGGCATCGCGAGGATGTCGCGGTCGAGGCGTGTCACTGCGGCTTCGCCGGCGCCGTCGTTGAGCACTCGGTTGCCGCTGATTCCCTGGTTGGCCACACCCCACACGGTACCCTTGCGCGCCGCGAGCCGTGCGGCAAGGAAGTCGGGCCAGCGGCGGTTGGCGCCACTGGTCGATCCGATCCCATCGGAAATCGAATCGCCGAGCACCGCCACGGTCGCCGCGCCCTTCGCTGCATCGACTTCGACGCCCGCGATGAACGGCCGGCTTTGGATCTTTGCCTCCGGCGCGAATTCCTTGCCGGTGAAATCGCCCTCGGGAGAGACCAGCACGGTGTCGAGTCCCGCCTGGTGGCAGGTGCAAAGGCCGGTCGCTTCAGGGAAATAGAGATCGAGCGAGACGCGCGCGAGCGCGGGCAATTTGAGGTTCACAGCGTCGCTCACCATCGGCGCGCCTCTTGGGATCGTCACGCCGCCGGCCCCGCCGAAGCGCAGGATATGCGCACTGCCGGGAATTTCCTTGCCACTGTCGTCGAGCAGCGCAATGCGCGCAGCGCCGACCTTGAGCGGCGCCGCGCCGAACGCATTGGTCAGCCGCACGCGCAACGCGGTCCCGCCGGCGGAGAGGCGGAGCGTCTGGCGGATCGTGCGATTGGTCCAGCTCGGCGTCGCGAACGCCCCGGGACCCGGGTTCGGCGGCAGCGGCGCCGCGGTCCAACTGGTGATCCAATCCGCCCGTGCAGGAACGGCTGAAAGCAGCGATAGCCCGATCGCTGCGGCAAAGAGCCTGTTCATGGTCCCTCCTGCGAAATTCGTCTTTCGATGACCCAGCCATGCCAGCCACCCCACCGGCGGGCAAGACGATAGCGACGCGCGCGGTCGGCGCGCCCACCGCAGGGCACTCGCCAGGGGGCCTCCACGCTATCCGACGCGCCGGACCCGCCCGACCGTTTCGGCGAGTTTCGTCGCATCGATCGCCCTTTCCCAGCGCGCGACTACAAAGGTTGCGACACAATTGCCGATCACATTGGTCGGTACCAGCGCGACGCCGAGGATGCGGTGGATGCCGAGCACCAGCGCGATGCTCGCGACCGGAATCGAACCCACCGCGCCGAGCGTGCCGGCGAGCACCACGAATGCCGCGCCGGCGACGCCCGCTGCGCCCTTCGAGGTCAGCAGCAACACCGCGAGCAGTTCGATCTGCTGCGTCAGGCTCATCGGCGTGTTGGTCGCCTGCGCTAGGAAGATCGCGACCGTGGTGAGATACAGGCAGGTGCCGTCGAGGTTGAACGAATATCCCGAGGGAATCACGAACCCGACCACGCTTTCCTCGCAACCTGCCGCCTCGAGCTTCTCGATCAGCCGCGGCAGCACTGTCTCGGAGGAGGCTGTGGCCAGCACCAACACCAGTTCGTCGCGAATGAAGCCGATCAACCGCCAGAAGCTCACGCCCGCCAGATGCGCGATCGGCCAGATCACTGCGAGCAGGAACAACAGGCAGACGAGGAAATAGGTCGCGATCAGGGCGCCGAGCTGGACCAGCGATCCCGCGCCGAACTTACCGACGGTGAAGGCAATCGCGCCGAGCGCGCCGAGCGGCGCGAACCACATCACATAATGCACGATGCGGAAGAAGATGTTCGACAGCGCGCCGATCAGCGCGGTCACTGGCTTGCCGCGATCGCCTGACGCAGCGAGCGCGCTGCCGAACAGTACCGACACGAGAAGCACTTGCAACGTTTCCCCGTCGCTGAACGCGCTGACGAACGTCTTGGGGATCAGTCGCAGGAAATGCGCCCACACGCTGTCGGCCTGCGCGCTATGGACATAGTCGCGGATCGCATGGGTATCGATCGCATGCGGATCGACGTTCATGCCGGCACCGGGTTGAAGCAGATTGACTGCCGTGAGTCCGATGATCAGCGCGAAGATCGTGATCGCTTCGAAATAGAGCAGTGCCTTGAGCGCGACCCGGCCGACGCGCCGCATGTCGCGCATTCCGGCGATGCCGTGCACCACGGTCAGGAAGATCACCGGACCGATCAGCATGCGGATCAGCGCGATGAAGGCGTCGCCGAACGGCTTCCATCCGTCGACCGCACTCGGCCAGCCGAGCCCGATCGCTATGCCCGCGAGGGTTCCGAGCACTACCCAGAGCCACAGCTGGCCGAAAATCCGCAGTCGCGCCATCCAGCTCCCCTGACGCCAAGCGTGGTTGGCGTCAGGGCTATGGCATGCGGCGCAGCAGTGCAACGCCTCCAGCCAGCGCCGCCGCCGCAGCGCGGTCCCTGCGACGTTGCGTGACGAAGTCCTGGAATCGTTGATAATGTCCGTTTGTGCGACTGGCTTCGCACGCTAAGGATCGATATAGCGGCCGGCGAGATCGCGGGTTGGACAGCGCCGCGGCCAGTCGAACAGCAATGGCAGGGAGGGTCTGAATGAAGCATCTCAAATTGGGCGTGGTCGGGTTGGCGGCTGTCGCTGCGAGCGGCGCTTTTTGTGCCGCGCAAGCGCAGTTCGGCGGCGGGCCGACCGATCCGCCGCCCGCCTATGTCGCGATGCTGATCGACGGCACCGGCACCACGCTCGGCCCGGCCGGCGTATGGCAGACTCCCGAGGGACTTGCAGTCACGGTCCGCGTCGAATTCCTGCCGCCGGGCAAGCATGGCATCCATGTCCACACTGTCGGCAAATGCGTCGGGCCGGATTTCCAGTCGGCCGGGGGGCATTGGAATCCGACCAGCAAGCAGCACGGGTCTATGAACCCGGCCGGTCCGCACCAGGGCGACCTGCCGAACATCGAGATCAACGGCAACGGCTTCGGCTTCGTCGATTTCACGATTCCTGGCGCGACGCTCGACAGCCTGATGGATGCCGATGGCGCCGCGGTCGTGATCCACGCGGACGTCGACGACCTGAAGACCGATCCCTCGGGCAACAGCGGCGCGCGCATCGCCTGCGGCGTGCTCAAGAAGCCCGTTGCACTCGCACCCCGCGCCGCCCCGCGTCCGCGTCCGCAACAATAAGGGACGACCAACCGCCAGTCCTTCGCGCCTTGCGCGCGGAGCGGCAATTCTACTGAAAATCAGAAGCCTTAGCCCGCGGCGCGCGCCGCAGCCGCGGGCAGCCACGTCAGCGCCCCGCTGCACCGTCGCGAGCGAGGTCAACCCGTGGCGGCTGCGACGCCGTCGAGCGCCGAGGGCAGCCACAAATGGAACACCGCGTACCAGGTCGCCAGCGCGAGCAGCGCGCTCGTCGCGAGCAACGTGCCGCTGGCGGTCCAGCGCAGCGCACCGCCCATTCCGCGCCGCGCGCGAATGAACATCTCGGCGACCGCGAGATTCGGCAGATAGAAGAACACGTCCATTACGAGGTCGAACCCGCCGCGGAAGTCGTTGGTATGGCCCCATTTGCCCATCGTCAGGAACCAGAAGCCATATTCCATGCGATAGAGCCACGATCCGATCGCGAGCGCGAACAGTCGGATCGCCCAGGCACGATGCACTTCGAACCGGCGTGCGCGGGCGTTGGCGAAGGCGAGCCATGCGCACGCCATCATCGATGCGCCGTAGAGACCAAATCCCAGGCTCATCGCCGGACCGCCGATGGTCCCCTTGGCCAAGATGAATCCGAGGCCGCCGAACCCCGCAAGCGCCGCGGCGCCGACATATAGTCGCCCGCACCAGCGGTGCACCGCCGGCCAGCGTCGGCGCACGCCGCCGATCAACTGGATGGGTCCCAGCAGCAGCAGGATTCCGCCGGTCACGAAATGTGCGCCGATTGCCAGCGTCGCGCCCGGCGTCGCCGCTTCGTGCAGCCGCGGCAACGACTGGTTCCACCGCCCGGGAGTCCCGCCGACTGCCATGCCGCCGAAAAATGCGAGGATATACGCGCCGAACAGGCCGGCGCTGATCCAGCTCATCGCGACCAGCAGCGTAGCGCTCCAGCGCAACGCGCGATCGGCGAGCGGGTCTCGGAACGGTTCCGCGGTGCTAGCCATACAATCCCCTTCAGCGTGGGAGATAGCAGGCGAAAAGCACGTTCCCAACGATTCGGCGTGGCGCCTTGCAGGGGCGGGCAGCGAGGCACCGTCCGGACTTCGTGCGCTCATGAACTCAGCGGATAGCGCGCGACCGCTTCATAGCTCGCCCCTTCGCGACCGAGATGGCTCTCGAACAGGATCACGGCATCGCAGCGGAACGGCTCGCTGGTCAGCGCGGCGTGATCGGCGAGCCAGCGGTCCGCTGCCCCTGCGGCCGCGTTCATCCGCGCCAGCGTGATATGCGGCAGATAGGCGCGGCGCTCCGGCTCGAACCCGACGCGCACCAATGCCTGGTCGACCTTGCGGTGCAGGCGTGCGAGCTCGTCATGCGGGCGGACCCCGGCCCAGATCGCATTCGGCCGCCCGCGCGCATCGAACATGCCGACGTCGGCCAGCGCGATGTCGAACGCCGGGAATTGCACGCCCGCCAGCGCGAATGCGGCATCCTCGGCCTGCGGGCGATCGACTTCGCCGATGAAGCGCAGCGTCAAATGCAGCTGTTCATCGCTCTGCCAGCGCGCGCCGGGAAATCCACCCATCATGCCGAGCAGCTGAGTACGGATCGGCTCGGGCGGCCGTAGCCCTACGAATAGTCGGTGCATGGCCAGCTCCTTAGCTGCCGGCGCGCCGCGGGGACAATCTCCTCCCGCGGCGGGCATATCGCCTCGCTTCGCTGGCGCGCCGTTCACTTATGTGAAAGCCCGGCGCGCCTAACGCAGTTTAGCTTGAAATGCGCCCGCTCTGGGCCGATATTTGGGCGACGCCGGCATTGGGTCCGGCAAAGGAGTTTGCAATGGCCAATTGGTCTGATCCACGGACGAGCGGCACGCCTTTCGTAGCGGCCGGTACGCGCACCGCCGCGTACGACGCGGGTCTTCGGTCCTACATGCTGTCGGTTTACAACTATATGGCGTCGGGGGTGCTGCTCACCGGCATCGTCGCGCTGCTATTCTCCTGGGGTGGTGAGACGTCGCCGGCGGCGCAGGTGTTCATCAACGGCGGGATCCTGAAGTGGGTCATCGTGCTGTCACCGCTCGCGATCATCTTTGCGATGAGCGCAGGCATGGCGCGCATGTCCGAGATGGCGATGCAGGGGCTCTATTGGGCCTTCGCGGTGCTGATGGGCCTGTCACTCTCGACGATCTTCCTGGTCTATTCGGGCACGTCGATCGCGCAGGCGTTCTTCGCCACCGCCGCGGGTTTTGCGGGCCTGTCCCTGTGGGGCTATACCACCAAGCGCGACCTGTCGGGCTTCGGCACTTTCCTGATCATGGGGCTGGTCGGCCTGATCGTTGCGAGCCTGGTCAATCTGTTCCTGCAGAGCGGTCCGATGCAGCTGGTGATCAGCGTGCTCGGCGTGCTGATCTTCGCCGGGCTGACGGCCTATGACACGCAGAAGGTCAAGAGCATCTACGCCTATGTCGCGGGCACCAGCATGGTCGGCAAGGTTGCGATCCAGGGCGCGCTGACGCTCTACCTCGACTTCATCAACATGTTCCTGTTCATTCTGCGGCTGTTCGGCAGCCAGCGGAACTAGCAACAGCGCAGCGAGAAACGATCGAGGCCCGGAAGGCAACTTCCGGGCCTTTTCGCTGTCATTTGATTCACTCGTCGCTCGCCAGGGAACGAGCCAGCGGGGGCGTTCGTTTTAGATCGCCAACGCAACGGAGTTTTGACTCATGGAACGGATCGACGAACGCGCGCCTGACGGCAAGACCGCGGCGCCGGCGCATCCGACGAAAGACCGCCCGGCGGTCGGCTCGGCCGACGCGGGCACCGACGCTTCGATCGCCGAGCGGCTCGAGCGCAACCCGGAGAGCCGCGAAGCGCGGCTCGATCGCGCGCTCGACGAGTCGATGGACGCTTCGGATCCGCCTGCCTCGGTCCAGCCCGTGCACTCGCACGAACCGGTGGCGTCATCGGGTTTCGACCCCAAATACGAGCGCAAGCTTGCCGCCCAGAAGAAGGGCTTCCTCGGCCGAATTGCCGCGCGCCTCGGTCTGGCCTGAGGCCAGTAGCGCGTGACGCAGCACGGCGGCTGGCGCGATAACCTCGTCGTCGTCGCGGCACTGCTCGCCAATCTCGGAATCGCCGTCGCGAAGTTCATCGCGGCGGCGATTTCGGGTTCGTCCTCGATGCTGACCGAGGGCGTCCACTCGCTGGTCGATACCGGCAATCAAGCCCTGCTGCTCTACGGGGCGAAGCGCGCCAAGCGCCCGCCCGACCCGGAGCACCCGTTCGGCTATGGCCGCGAGCTCTATTTCTGGAGCTTTGTCGTCGCGATCCTGATCTTCGGGCTCGGCGCCGGCGTGTCGGTCTATGAGGGCTATGTCCACATCGCCGAACCGGCGCCGCTCGAAAGCGCGACGGTGAACTATGTCGTGCTGGGCGTCGCGCTGGTGCTCGAAGGCGCGAGTTGGACCATCGCGATGCGCGAATTCGCCAAGGCCAAGGGCGACAGTGGCTGGTGGCAAGCGATCCAGGCGTCGAAGGACCCGGCGAGCTTCATCGTGCTGTTCGAGGATTCGGCGGCGCTCGCCGGCCTGGGCGTCGCCGGCGTTGGCGTCTGGGTGAGCCACGCATGGCACGACCCCCGCATCGACGGCGCCGCTTCGATCGTGATCGGCCTGATCCTGGCGGTCGTCGCCACCTTGCTCGCGCGTGAAGCGAAGGGCCTGCTGATCGGCGAGCGCGCCGATCCCGGCGTGATTGCCTGTGTCCGCGCCATTCTCGACCGCGAGCCGCGCATCGTCCATATCAACCACGTCCGCACCATCCATACTGCGCCCGAGCGAGTCTTCGTCGCGATCAGCGCCGATTTCGACGACACGCTGACGATGGGCGAGGGCGAGCGGCTGATCGAGCGCATCGAATGCGAGCTCAAGGCGGCGATGCCGGCGCTCAGCTCGATCTACATCCGCCCCGAACGCGCCGAGGACGCGCAAGGCGTCGTGGCGGTCGGCTGAACTCCCGGCTAGAAACGCCGCCATGCAGGCCAGGGAACCCAGTCGCACCGCCTGGGGCGCGGCGCGCCACCGCGCCGTTCATCAGCTGATTGACGGCGGCGCGATCTTCGCCGACCCGCTCGCCGTGCCGATTCTCGGCGGCGACGTCCGCATCGCTGCCGACGGCAGCGACGCACTGGTGCATGAGGACGATACCCATCCCGGCAGCCGCGCGATGCGCTTCTTCATCGTCTCGCGCAGCGCCTTCGCCGAAAGCAAGCTCGCTGAAGCAATCGCCGAGCGTGGCGCCGTGCAGCTGGTGGTGCTCGGTGCCGGGTTCGACACCTTTGCCTATCGCAATCCGTTCGGCGAGCGGCTGCGTGTGTTCGAAGTCGACCATCCCGCCACTCAGGCGTGGAAACGCGAACGGCTTGCGACGATGGGAATCGCTCTGCCGGAGTGGCTCAGCTTCGTCGGCGTCGATTTCGAGCATGAGTCCTTCTCGGAAAGGCTAGTCGAAGCGGGGTTTGATCCCGCTCGGCGGAGCTTCGTCTTCTGGCTCGGCGTGTCGATGTACCTCAGTGCCGAGGCGATCGACGCGACGCTCGCCACTGTCGCCGGCTGGCCTGGCGGAGGCGAGATCGTGTTCGATTATGCCGAGGCGCCGAACGACCAGATGTCCGAGGTCGGTCGCGCCGCGCGCGCGGCGCTCGAGGCGCGCGTCGCTGCGATCGGCGAGCCGTTCATCGGCTGGCTCCAGCCCGACGAGCTCCATCCGCGGCTCAGGTCGCTGGGCTATATCGAGATCGAGGACCTGGACGGAATCGGCATCGCGGAACGGTTCCTCGGCCCGGCCGTCGCGGCCATGGCGAAGGCCGCGGGCGCCGGCCGTGGCGGCGGCCATGTGCTGTTCGCGCGGACTTAGGGTGGGGGCCCGTCCTGGGCGGGTTCGACCGGTTTCGCCGGAGCGGCGAGCGCCTCTGCCAACAGCGCTTTGCGCCGCCGCTCCAGCGTCCGATACGGCACGTTCCACAGCCACCGCCGGCCGGCGACATACAGGATCAGTGCGATCATCGCGATCAGCGCGAGCTTCACTTCCGACGCAAGCTCGAGCATCGACAGCAGGATCGCCGTGGCGACCACTTCGATCGCCAGTCCCGCCGCGAGCGCCATCGTCACCGTCTGCCAGGCGCGCTGGAAGTCCTCGATCATCGCCGCGCGCTCGTCGGCGTCGACCAGGAGGCCGGCAGGCTTTTCGTGGCAGCGGAACAGGAACTTCGCCCCGCGCGGCTCGAACTGGGTCTCGAGCTTGGCAAGATCCCGGGCGAGCAGGTTCATCGCACTATCTCTTCAGCAAGTCCCACGCCGCCGCGGTCAGTGCCTCGGTCGCCGTCGCGATCACTGCTTCGGCGTCGGGCGCCCATGCGGGGCTGTGCAGCGAGGGCAGCTTCGCGCCGCTCGCCTGTGCTGCCTCCCACTTCGCCTTGGGCACGCCGCCCACCCAGAAGATGGTGCTCTGAATGGCATTGTCGGCGAGGTAGAAGCGCCCGAAATCCTCGCCTGCCATCACCGCCGGCACGTCGAACACGCGTTCCTTGCCGAAGCGGGAGGTAAACAGCGCCGAGAGCCGCCCGGTCAGCGGCTCGGTGTTGTAGGTCGAGGGCGTGAATTCGTCCTTCACGGTTACCACAGGCATCGCGCTCTCGGGGAAGCCCGAGGCGATCGCTTCGCCGCGCGCCACGCGTGCGATGCCGTCGAGCAGTGCCTTGCGCACCTCGGGCTTGTAGCTGCGGACGGTGAGCAGCAGGGTCGCCTGGTCGGAGATGACATTGTGCTTCGAACCCGCATGGAACGCGCCGACGGTGATCACAGAGGGATCCTGCGGGTCGGTCTCGCGGCTCACCAGCGTCTGCAGCGCCATCACGATCTTGGCGCCGAGTACGATCGGATCCTTGGTCATATGCGGATAGGCGCCGTGCCCCCCGACGCCATGGATCACGACATCGACCGAATCGACGTTCGCCAGCGCATAGCCCGATCGCATCCCGATCGTGCCGGCGAGCTGGCTCGCGCTGTCGTGGAACGCGAGCGCGTAGTGCGGCTTGGGAAAGCGCGTGAACAGCCCGTCGTCGAGCATCGCCACGGCGCCCTTGCCGCGCTCCTCGCCCGGCTGACCGATCATCACAACGGTGCCCGACCAGCGATCCTTGCTCGCGGCTAGGTTGCGCAGCACGCCCACCCAGGCGGCCATGTGCGTGTCGTGCCCGCAGGCGTGCATCACGCCGCTCTCATTGCCTTCCTCGGTGGTGGCGCGGACCTTCGAGGCGAACGGCAGACCGGTCTCCTCAACCACCGGCAGCGCGTCCATGTCGGCGCGGATCAGCACCACGGGGCCGGGTCCGTTGCGCAGGACCGCGACCACGCCGGTCCCGCCCACTTTCTCGGTCACTTCGTAGCCGGCCTTGCGCGCCTCTGCGGCGAGCTTCGCTGCAGTCTGCACTTCGGCCATGCTCAGCTCGGGATGCGCGTGCAGGTCGCGATAAAGCGCGACCAGCGACGGCAGCTCGTGCTGAGTCAGCTCATGTGCCGGGTCGGCGGCGACTGGGGAGGCGAGAATCATCAAGACGCCTGCTAGCGAGAGGAGCTTCATTGCACCCTAGCTAGCAGCAGTTGGCGCGCTGGCCAGCCCCCCGCCGTACGGCAGTTGGCGAACGTGCAGTGTCGCGCGGCGGATTCAGCCGGTCAGCGCGGGTTGCGACAGTGTCGCCGGCCGCAAACTCTCGCGTTCGTTCGCCGGCACCGGCGCCGTCGGATCGGGCCGGAACGCCTCGGGTGCGCGGTGCTGCGCATCGGGGCGCGGCTGGTCGAGCGCGAGGTCGGGCGCGGCGTGCTCGGCGTTGCCGGAGGCAGACGCGAACCGCAGCAGATAGCCGACGAGCGCGACGCCCGCAGCCATTCCTACCGCGCCGAGCGCGATCAGCACCCCCGAACCCTGGCGTTCGCGCGCGGGTTTCCCCGCGCGCTTCGCCCGCGGAGCGCTGGCGCGCTTCGGCGCGCGTGCGGTCCGGGCGGCACTCACCGGCAACTCACGTCGCTGTTGTCTTTGTCGACCGCCGAGCCGATAGCGGCGCCGCCGGCCGCTCCGAGCACCGTGCCGAGCAGTTCCGAGCCGCCCGGGGCAATGACGTTGCCGAGCACGCCGCCGGCAATTCCGCCGACGATCAGGCCCGTGGTGCCGTCTGAACGGCGGCAATAATATTTGCCGTCCTGGCCGCGATAGATGCGGTCCTCGCGACGCAGCCGATATTCGCGGTAGCTCGGGTCGTCGCGATAATAGCGATCGGCATAATAGCCGTTATACGTCGGATCCGGGCGGTTATAGTCATAGTCGCGGTAGTAGCGCGAGCTGGCATAGCCGCTTCGCCCGCTATCGTAGTCGGTGCAGCCGGCGAGCAGCACGGCTGCGCTCGCGGCCGCAAGGCCAATCATGGTACGCATGGTACAAACTCCTCTCCATTATGATACGGGAATGCCCCGCGACGGGCATAGGTTCCGCCTTGCTCCGCGATCCGCGGCGGCGCATCACCGGCACGGGAGGGGCGCATGGCCCGTTATGTCGAACCGCGCGCTGCGCGGCACCGCGTCGAACTCGTCGATGGCTGCGAGCAGTTGCGCATCCCGGTGCGGCGCAACTGGGCGTTCACCTTGTTCCTCGGATTTTGGCTAGCGCTGTGGAGCGTCGGCGGCGTCGTGGTGATCGTCGAGCTCATCCGGCACTTCGACCCGTTCCTGCTGCTTTGGCTGACCTTCTGGGCGCTCGGGTGGCTGTTCGCCGCGGCCACGCTTGCGGCGCTGGTCGCCGGCTCGGAAGTGGTGCGCGTTGTCGATGGCGATCTCGAGCTGTCGGCGGGCGTCGGCTTCATGCGCCGCGCCTGGCGGTACCGCGGTAGCGCGATCCGCGAACTGCGGCGCGCCGAGACGATGGGCTGGGGCCCGTGGTTCGCGCGCAGCCAGCCGATGCCGATCTTCCTGCGTCCGCGTACCGGCGCGGTGCGGTTCGACTATGGTGCCGATACCGTCTATTTTGCGAGCGGAGTCGATGGGCCCGAGGGCAGCCAGATCGCCGCCTGGCTCGCCAAGCGCCTGCCGCCAGCTGCGAGCGCCTCCTTCGCCCAAGGCGTAGTCGAATGATCCTGCTCGTGCTCGCGCTCCAAGCGCAGCCGGTGCCGCTGCCGCATGTCTCGACGCACCCGGGCAATCCCGCGGCCGCCGCCGCTTATCCCGCGCGTCGCCAGAACCTCGTCACCGACGGTCGCGCGCTGATCGTTCGCAGCCAGGTCGCGCGGACCGGCTACAAGGCTGCGCCCGGCCGCCCGCGCAAGGCCGAACTCGACGCCGCCACTGCCGAGCTCAAGCGCGCGCTCGACGCGATGAACGCTATGCGCGAGATGCAGTCGCTGCGGCTGCAGATGGCGATGGAGCGCGTTTCGAAGTCCGAGGAAGTGCTGTCGACCCTGCTCAAGAAGCTCGGCGACACCGACAAGGGGATCGCCCGGAAGAAGTGATCGGCTTGCTGCCGGCTACCAGCGAAAGCCCTTCGCGGCGGCCAGCCGTTCGACTTCATCAAGCAATGCTGTCTTGCTTGGAGTACGGCGAGTGCCGGCGTTCCGGGGCGCAGTCAGGGATTCGCCTGTTTCGGCTTCGAATGCCGCACGCCGGCACGCTAATTCGCGGGCGTACTCCGCGAACGTAACGCGGCGTCCGGGCCAGTCGTCAGTCGAGATCTTCGATGCCATGGTCGCCAATCGTTTCCGTCCGGATGCGCCGCTCTAGATAATCGCGATCCAGCGAGAGCGGAAGGCGGTACATGACGCGCGCCTGGTCCCGCATGTCGGGTGCCGTGCCACTGGCAAATTGCCCCATGCGATCGGCGATCATGTCCTCGACCGAAAGCAGCACAATGTCGCCCTCGCCGGGGACGGCTTCGACGAGCATCAGATGATCGGCAGACGCGCTGCCACCCATCGGGCTGCTGCCGACCACTTCGAAACCCAGGCCGATTCCGGGATGTACCCACCCCCGTGTCGCGCGCCGGGGCCCGAGGGCCGAACGAAGCCGAGCGTCCGTAATTCTTCCTCCAACTCCTGCTGCGCCGGTGAAGTGACATCGATGTCGCCGGTCATCACGGCGCTTCCGGTATAGAATTCTACTGCACCGCCGCCCACAAGCACCGGGCGCGGGAGTCCCCGCGCCGCCATTGCGTCGCTGACTCTCGCCAGCATCCGCAGCGCCTCGACGAATTCGGGTCGCCAGGGCAATTCCGTTGCCACGCCCGCATTATCGAGGCGTCGGACAACGCTGGCAATGCCCGCGTCACGCCAGCGTATAGCTCAGTGTCACTTCCGCCTTCATCAGCTTCGACACCGGGCAATTCTCCTTCGCGCCCTGCGCCAGCGCGGCGAACTGTTCTTCGTTGATCCCCGGCACGGTCGCGGTGAGCGTCAGGTCCGAGCGCGTGATCGCGAACCCGCCGTCGACGCTGTCGAGCTTCACTGCCGCCTTGGTCTCGAGCGTGCCGTCGCTGAACCCGGCGCGCGCCAGCGCAAAGCTCAGCGCCATGGTGAAGCAGCCGGCGTGCGCCGCCGCGATCAGCTCCTCTGGATTGGTGCCGGGCGTATCCTCGAACCGCGTGTTGAAGCCATAATATTGCTCGCTGAGCACGCCCGATTGCGTCGTGAGCGCGCCGCGCCCTTCCTTGCCGAAGCCGGTGTAGCGAGCAGTTGCGGTGCGCGTGGTCATGGCCTGGAACTCCTGTCGGTTGGGACGCGGCAGATATGGCGAGCCCGTCGGATTGCGAAAGGGGGCGAGCCGCGACCAGATGCCATGGTCATCCGCAACTCCGCTGCGATCGAAGTTGACATGCCTTGGGGACCATGGTGCCACAAGCGCATGCCGATCGAACGCCTTGTGCTCGACATCCGATGCAACAGTGCCGCCAGCAGATCGATCGGCTGAGCGCGCGATGGAGCTTCCGCCCTTCCTGCTCGATCAATGGCTGACGGCGCATGAGTTCGCCGATCCCCCGATCGCGTTCAACCTGGCGGCGAGCACCGGCCCGCGGTTCGCCGTCGCGGAACTGCTCGCGCTCGGTGGGAACTGCGATATCGACGGCGTGGCACTGACCTATTCTCCGCCGGAAGGCGATGCCGGGCTGCGCCGCGCGATCGGCGATTTCCTGGGTGTCGACCCGGATTGGGTGGTGGCGACGACGGGCGCTTCGGAAGCGCTGTCGATCCTGTTCTGCCTCGCGGCCGGACCCGGCACCGAAATATTGCTCCCCGACCCGCAATTCGCCGCGTTCGGGGCGATGGCCAATGCGTGGGGCGCAAGAGCGGTCGGCTATCGCTTGCGCCGCGAGGAACGCTTTGCGCAACGCGCCGCGTCGATTCTCGCCGCCGCCGGGCCGCGTTGCGCGCTTGCGCTGGTCAACACGCCGCACAACCCGACGGGCGCGGTCATGGAGCCGGCGGAACTCGCGGCGCTCGCCGATGCGCTCGGTGCCCGCGGCGTCCCGCTCGTCGTCGACGAAGTCTATCATCCGCTCTATTTCGGGGCGCCGGCCATGTCGGCGGCTGCGGTCGACAATGCGATCGTGGTCGGCGACCTGTCCAAGGCGCTGTGCCTCCCCGGACTTCGTACCGGTTGGATCGTCGACAGCAACCGCGCGCGGCGCGCGCGCATCGTCAATGCGCGCAGCTATTTCACGGTCAGCGGGTCGCCGCTGCTCGAGGCGCTGGCGGCGCATGCGCTGCGCAATTCGGCGGCGATCCTGGACCGGCTGCAGCGCGTGGCCGGCGCCAACCTCGCAGCGCTCTCCGGCTTCATGAGTCACTCGGGCGACTTGCTCGACTGGGTCGCCCCGGCGGGTGGGCCGGTCGCATTCCCATGGTTCCGAGACGGCCGCGACGCGCGCCCGTTCTGCGAGGCTGCCGCAACTGCCGGCGTCTTGATCGCGCCGGGCGATTGCTTCGACGCGCCCAGCCATATCCGCATCGGCTTCGGCGCGCAGGCGAGCGGCTATGACGAGGCGCTGTCGATCCTCTCGCATGTGCTCCGCAGCTATTGACCAGGATCGAAGCGACGCAACCCGTCACCGCGTCTTCTTACCGCCAAGCGGCAGCGCCCGGATCACGGTCGGCGCGAGCGGTGCCTTGCCGATCAGTTTGCCGTTGAAATCATAGCGCGGTCCTTGGCCATCGACGTACAGCAGCTCGTCGTCGCGGATCACGCCGTTGGTCGGCTCGCCCCAGCCCGGCGCCTCGCTTTCGAGCACGTCGACGCGTTGGATCCTGCTGCCGGCGGAGTCGAGCACCAGCCGTAGGATGCGGCGCGGGCTGGTGCCGTTCTGGATTGCGATGAGGTCGCCGCGATGGCCGACCAGGCCGTCGACTCCGTCGAGCATCGTCCTTGCGGTCGAGGGAAGCGGCGCGACGCTGCCGTCCGCGAGGTTCACTACCATCACACCCATCGCATAGTCGGCAACATAGAGCCGCTTGCCGTCGCTCGCGGGCACCAGTCCTTGCGGGCTGGTCAATGCGCCGCGGCGGACCAGGATCGAAAGCGACTGGTCGCCGAGGCCGAGCCGATAGACCAACCCGCGCTGCGATTCGCTGGCATAAACGGTGCCGTCGGGACCCACGGCCAGGTCGAACGGCGAGCCCTCGTTCGTCACTGCCACGCGCCGGACTTCGCGCAGCGTGTCGAGGTCGAGCGCGACCAGCCCGCGGAACGCGGTGAGCCGGTCCGGCGTCTGCCTGGTCGAAGTGGACGACAGCCAGAGCAGCCGCCGGGGTGCGTCGATGGCGACGCCTGACAGGCCGCCGACGTCGAGGTCCGGCACCTTGCGCCATTGCTGGCCGTCGCTCACCAGCAGCGCCCGCCCGAGCACAGCGGTCGCGAACAGCCGATGACGCGGGGCATCCCAGGCGACGGCTTCGACCAGCGCCTGCTCCGGGCCGATACTGGCGATCGGCCGCGCGGCACTGCGCACCAGCCGGTTCGCCACGAAGCGGCGGCGCAGCGCCTCGGCTTCGGAGGCGGGCAGGCGCTGCGCGATCTGGGCGAGGGTCCGTGCACGCGGAACATAGCCGAGCTGGGCGAGCCGGTTCGCTGCTGCCGCCAGCCGTGCAACATCCATCGAACCCAGCGCGGCGGCGATCTCGCAGCGCAGGAAATAGGCGCTGTTCGGGAAGCGCGCCGACGTCGCGACCGCTTCGGTGGGCGCCGGTTGCGGCGGCGGGACGGGGGCGATTTGTAGCGCGACGATCGCCAGCAGAGACAACATCGCACCCAGCCCCACTCTTGCGCAGCCACACTGGCGTTCTGGCTCGTTCGGTGCGAACCGGCAAGGCGCAAGAGGAGGTGGGCGGCCGTGTTCAGCCCTTCAGCGCAGCCGGCACCTTCCCGCCGCTCTTCTCGAGCTGTTCCATCACCTTCTTGTGCAGCCAGATGTTCATCTCGGCCGAGCCGTCCTTTGCGCCGGTGTAGCCGAGCTCGCCGGCGAGCTCTTCACGATTGTGCAGGCTCGAGTCCAGGTCCAGCAGTTTCATCAGGTCGACGATCGAGTGGCGCCAATCGAGGTTGGGATTGCCCTTGCTCGTGGCGATTTGCGTCAGCACCGCTTCGACGTCGACCGGCTGCTGCGGCGTCTGCATTTGCGGCATCGCTGGTTTCTGCGCCGGCTGCGCCTGAGGAGCCGCTTGCGGCTGCTGCTTCGCCGCGGGATGTCCGAAGATCGCGTCGCGGATCGTCGAGAAAATGCTCATCTACGCCTCCTTGAATCCGGCGCCCGAGAGGACGCCGATTGGAGTTAGAACGCGTGAAGCCGCACGAGTTCAGCGCGCTGTCGTCGATTTGCGACGAATGGCCGAGAAATCTCCGCCTGGGGCGACCGGGACCGGCCGGCGCGGGCGGTTGCCCCAGCTATTTATTGATCCTGAGGTGCGTCTTCCCGTCCTCACCGATATGCTCGCGATTGTCCTCGCAGACATATTCTTGCAGCTTGTACCCCTGCATCCGCTTGTACGAGTAGCTGTAGGTCCACGGCTTTTCGAGATAGTCGTCCTCGATCGTGATCCGGTCCTGCAGGATGTCGGGCGCGATCAGCCGGATGCGCTCGGTGATCTTCATTGCCTCCGAATGCGGCGTCCAGCGGAAGGTGACGTTCTGCTTGATGCCGGTGGTCTCGATCACCAGCGTATCGCCTTCCCAATGGCCCACCGCGGTGCCGTAGAAGCCGGGATCGACTTCGTCCCATTTGGGCAGTTTCTGGTTCATGTAGATGCGGCGTGTCTGGGAAAAGGCTTCCTGGGTGATGTTGATCTGCTCGCCGCGCTGGAAGATCTCCATCGGAAACATGCCCATCATCATCGCCGGCATGCCGTCGGGGATGCAGTGGACGTAATTGTCGCCGGCCGGCTGGCTTTCCTCGAGCCGTTCCTTGAGGATCTTCTGGCCCGCCTCCCATGCCGCGCGATATTGCGGCTTGAGTAGCGGATCGGGAATCCCCGAGGGCGCGTAGCGCGGATCGGCCTTGGTCCCCGGCGCGGGATAGCGTTGCCAGGTGCCGCTGAAATCGGGATGCCGCTCCGGCGCCGCCGCTGCGACCCCGATCATCCACGCCCCGGCGAGGCAGGCGCCGAGCGCCCAGCATCGTACAGCCATTGTACCTCTCCCCCTCACGACGTGATCTTGTAGCGTTCCGCATTGGGTACGCCGGGCAGCATCTCCTTGCCGTTCGGAAGCGTCAGGATCAGCAGCAGTCCCCCCGGCTGCCCATCCTTCAGCGGTGACATCACGGCCTTCACCATGTCGCCGACCTTGACCGTCCGCGAGGTCCAGCCGCCGCGGCTCATCATGTTCGGGCTGGTACATTCGAGCGTGTAATGTTTGGTCCCGCCCTTGCCGTCGTCGGCGTCGAGCTCGACGAAGGCGTGCGGATTGGTCCAGCGATATTCGGTGACCTTGCCACTCAGCGTCACCGACCGCGTATTGTCGAACATCGCGAAGCTGTGGTGCGCCTGCGCCGGAAGCGCCAGCAGCGCGGTACAGGGCAGGACGACACGCAACCCGAGCTTGAACGGCATCCAGGCTTCCTCTTCCATGGCAGCCCGTTCGAACGGGCACCTCGTTGACGGCCGCGAGGCTACGCCGGGGACGCTGGCGTCGGCAAGGGGCGGATTTCGGCGCGGGCGGCGACTGCCGCCAAATCCAACGAAGTTGACTAAGTTGACGGCCGCCATTCGTCGCCGCTGCCCTTCGCGCCGGCGACGCCGATCAGGCGCGCCGCGCGTGACGCGCGCACGATCGAGCGAGGTGCGGCTGCGGTCGAATAGCAACGTGTTCCCTATATGTTCCATTGCCTTCGCCTAATCGGAATAGTCCAACATCGCAACCCGTGGTCGCGGTCGCTGCGCCGGGATACGCGCGCCCACCTCGCGTGGAACGACCAGCGAACGGCGCCGTTTCAAGCCAGATGAGGATGGCAATTATCCTGGCATTGGTGTTGCTTGGCGCTTGCTCGCGCGGGGGCGAGGCGGACCTGCCGGCGATCGTCGCGATGCGCAGCGCCGCTGCCGAATGGGCGCTGGTCAATCGCGAAGCGTTGCGCGGCCGGCTGACGGCGTCCTATGCCGCAGGGATGCGCGCGGCGGCGCGTGAGGCAATCGCGACCGAGGCGCGGGGGCTGCGCGACAATGCGGCAGCGGCGCGCGAAGGCGCGGCGCTGCAGGCATTGCCGGGGGACGCGGCGCCCGAGCAAATTGCTCGCCACGCCGCGGCGCTCGAACGGATCGAGAAGGCGCTGTGAATCCGCTCGAGCTGATGCTCGGTATCCTCACCGCCGTCGGCGGTTTCGTCGATGTCAGCGAGCTGGTGTTCGCGGCGCAGGCGGGTTCGGGCTTCGGCTATGCGCTGATCTGGGTGTTCGCCATTGCCACCATCGGCATCATGGTGTTCGGCGAGATGAGCGGGCGCGTCGCCGCGGTCGCCAAGCAGCCGGTGTTCAATCTGATGCGGCATCGGCTCGGGCTCGGCCTCGGGCTGGTGACCTTGAGCGCGTCGGTCGCGAGCAATCTGATCACCTGCGCGGCCGAAGTGGGCGGCGCCGCGATCATCCTTCATTTGCTCACTGGCGCTTCTTATGCGCTGATGGCGCTGGCGATGACCGCGGTGCTGGTCGCCAGCATCTGGGTGCTGCCGTTCAAATGGATCGAGCGTGCCTATGGGCTGCTCGGGCTGGTGATGATCGTGTTCGCCGTCGCATTGGTGAAGATCGATCCACCCTGGGGCGCGATCGCGAGCGGGTTCGTGCCGCAGGTGCCGGAGGGACTGTCGGTGCGCGAGCTCACGCGCTTCGCCTATTTCGGCGTCGCGATCGTCAGCGCAGTGATGTTCCCTTACGAAGTCTATTTCTATTCGTCGGGCGGGATCGAGGACGAGTGGGGCGTCAAGGACCTCGGCGTCAATCGCCTCACCTGCATCGTCGGCTTCGGGCTGGGCTCGCTGCTGGCGATCACGATCCTATCGAGTTCGGCGCAGCTGTTCGGCCCGTTCCATATCGACCCGCAACTGCCCGGCTCGGCCGCGCTCGAAGTCGAGCTGCCGATGGGACGCACCGGGCTGCTGCTCGCACTGCTCGGCATGTTGTTCGCGATCTCGGGGGCGGCGATCGAGACCTGTCTCGCCAACGCCTATGGCATCGCCCAGTTCTTCGGGTGGAAATGGGGAAGGCGCAAGAAGCCGTGGGACGCGCCGCGCTTCACGCTGGCATGGATCCTATTGTTCGCGCTTGCGCTCGCGATCGTGCTCACCGGCATCGACGTGATGCGGCTGGTCGAATTCGCCGTGCTGTTCTCGATCCTCGTGCTGCCGCTCACCTATCTGCCGCTGCTGCTGCTCGCGTCGGACCGGCGGTTCATGCGCGAACACCGCAACGGCTGGCTCGCGAACGGGCTCGGCTGGGCCTATTTTGTGGTGATATTGGTCGCGGCGGTTGCGGCAATACCATTGTTCGTGCTGACCTCGGGAGGGCAGGCATGACCCCCGCGGACGAGATCCAGCTGGTCGGCGGCCTGCTCGACTTGCCGATGCTCGACTGCGACGGACGCTATTGCGGGATCGTCGACGACGTCGAGTTCGCCGACGCGCCCGGCGCGCCGCGCGTGACCGCGCTGCTGGTCGGTCCGGGTGCCTATCGTGGGCGTCTGCCCGGCTGGGCGTTCGCGGTGATTCGCCGTCTCGTCGGCGCGCATATCACGCGCGTGCCGTGGAGCGCGGTCAAGACGATTGCCAGCGCAGTCGAGCTCCGGGTTTCCGCCGAAATGCTCGGGCTCCACGCCTGCGAGGACCGTGCTGGGCGGCTGCTCCCGCGTGGGGGAGCCTTGTGATGAAGCTCAGCGCGCTGATCGGACGGCCGGTGGTCGACACCGCCGGCAAACGGCTCGGTCGGCTGGAGGAACTCCGCGCGGTCGATGGCGTGGTCAGCGAACTCGTCTATGGGTCAGCCGGACTGTTCGAACGGCTGACCGGTCGCGCCCAACCGGTCGCGGTCGCCTGGTCGCGCGTGGTGCGCGTGGGCGACGCGATCATTGTCGATTAGCGCAGACAGACTTTGGTGCTCGGTACGGCGTCTCGGCCGTGTCTCGACCAGGTTGCGATGAGTCGCGTTCATCGCAACCTGGTGCGAGTTCGGTGTTCGATACCCGTGGCGTCCCACGGGCCCGGCATAGGGTCAGGCGGCGAACGCCACCTTGGTGCTGCGGCGGCGATACGCCGCGCCGGCCAGCCCGAAGCCCGCGATCATCATCGCCCAGGTCGCCGGTTCGGGCACGGACGCCGGGGCGAGGAACAGGACGGCGTCGGAGGTACCGCCCGGGTTTTCCGCCTTGACGGTCAGTGAGGTGACCGGCGACTGCAGCATGAGCTTGTAGATCGCATTCTCGCCGCCGCCGTGACCGCCCCAGTGCATGCCGACAAAGATGGTGCCCGAAAGCGTCGGCGCACCCGACCAGCTGAGGTGCGTCGCGCCGGTGAGGTTGCTCAATTTCAGCGGCGACCCGTTGGCGTAGAGCGACGCGAAATTGATCGAGCCGGCATTGACGAAGCCGAGGCTCGTCAGCATCGACGTGACCGTCGCGACGTTGCCCGAATTGTTGTTGAAGATCGTGGGTCCGTCAACGTAACCGGCGCATGCGGTCGCGGCGGGCGTGAAGTCGCTCAGGGCGCACGTCGTCGCCTGCGCAGGCAGCGCGAAGATGGTTGCCGAAGCTGCGGCAGCAATAAGCATGGTTACTGGCTTCACGATGTTTCCTCCTGTTCGGTCGGACGCCGGTATAGACCGACATTCCGCCTTTATTGTCGTGGGGAAAGCATAGCGAAGTTGGCGAAGTATTCATTACTGAATTCAGGTGTGGTTCCGCGACACAATGTTCCGTCTTGAGACGCGCGAAGCAGTTAACCAAATTTCTGTCGCGTGCGAATCGCTTGACCAACTCCAGCGTGAATCTTCGCACGCCGAACGTCGGACCCCCGGAGTCCCTCGAATACGGATTAGTGGGGATGATCCTCGAAGATCGTGCCAGCGGGACTTTGATGCCGAATAGGTCCTGGGCGATGTCGTATTGAAGTGATGATCCTCCCCGGCACGGGAGGGGGACCGCCGAAGGCGGTGGAGGGGCTCTTCGGCTGGGCGAATCGCGTGTGGAGGGCCCCCTCCACCATGCTTCGCATGGTCCCCCTCCCCGTTCCGGGGAGGATCCTTTCCCGCGAGAAATTGGCTTGCTCAGACCACAAGTTAGCCCCTGGAGGACCAAGCCGGCACGTCGATCTAGTTGCAGCCCTCGAGACCCCTGCAGCCGATTAACGCCTGTCCACCACCACTTTACCCGATCGCAGCACCAGCCTCACCTTGAGCGTCGCGAGCATGTCGGCGATCGGGTCGCCGTCGAGCATCACTACGTCCGCTGACTTGCCCGGTTCGAGCGTGCCGGTTTCGTCCGCGACGCCAGCGGCGATCGCGGCATTGCGCGTGAGCATCGCGACCACGTCAGCGCCCGAAAAGACCGAGCCGAGCGCGAGCAATTCATGGCGAAGCGATTCGCGCGGGGAGAAGCTGGTGTCGGTGCCATAGGCGAGCGTCATGCCGGCGTTCCACAGCAGTCGCGCATTGACCGGGCCCTGGCCGGCGCTGTGCAGCGTGGCCTCATAGGGAAAGGCATGCATGTCGCGCATCACGCCGTCGCCCTCGGGCCCGAAATAGGGCGTGAACACGCCGAGCGTGGTCAGGATCGGCAGGTGCGATCCGGCGATCTTCGCGAGTGCGCCATTCTCATCGACCCAGCCGATATGCGGCATGTGCATCAGCACATCGGCCTTGCCGGCAATCGCGACCAAGGTGTCGTCGACCGATGTCGCATGGACGATATAGCGCAGGTGGAGCTTGTGCGCTTCGTCGGCGACGGCCTGCATCGTCGCGATTTCGGCGCCGTCGGGACTGGCGATCAGCACCGTCTTGATGTTGTCGGCGCCCTTGGCCGCCGCGGCGCGGACCATCGCGCGCGCCGCTTCGGGTGCGATCGGCGCGATCGGCTTGCGCTGGCCGATCGGCACGCGTGCCGGGTCGGCGCGCGCGGCGTCGGTCACGCCCTGCGGCATCGCGATAGTGTTGACCGGCACGAACCCCGAGATACGCAGCCGCGGACCTGGAAATTCCCCACGCTCGATCTTGTTGCGCAGCGCGGCGAGCGCATCGACGTTGCTGAGCGCGTCGAGCACGGTGGTGAAGCCGGCGTCGAGGAACGCCTGCATGTCCTTGGCCGAAGTCGCGGCGTTGAGATGCCGGTGCGCATCGATGAAGCCGGGCATCAGGGTGCGGCGGCCGGCGTCGATGACCTTGCTGGTACCCTTCGGCGCGGGCCCGGTGCCGATCGAGACGATGTGCCCGCCGGCGACGACCAACGTGCCGTCGTCGATCACTTTGCCGGTACCGTCGACCAGGCGCGCGTGCGTGATGGCGAGATCCTGTGCGCGCGCCGCGCCTGGCGACGCCAACAGTGCCGCCGCAATGACGAACGCCCATGCCGATTTCATGTCTCTGCCTCCCCGATCGATTATGAAAGCATGCTAACAGTCGTGCAGCGGGCGGCAAGGTCAGGTGCAAAACCCGCCTTCAGCCATGAACCCGTCGCTGCCCATGGATCGCGTTCACGCTGTCATATTCTTCGGATATGCACGCAAGGGATGTAGTGCGGGACAGCGGTTCCTCAGAAACCACTTGTCTCGCATCCCCTTTTCCCATCATGGATCGCGTGCAATGCAGCAGAGCGGGTGACAATGGCACTTTCAATCTCGGAATGGATCCGCGACAATCCCCTGCTGGTGGTGCTGATCGGCATCGGCCTGATCCTATTGTTCCTTGTCATCGTCTTTTTCAGGAAATTCCGAATCAGGCGGCCGTCGAAGGCGCTCCGCAAGGACAATTATTTCAACGACGAATTTTCCGGCTCGGTGATCCCGGGTCGAAAGCTGGTCAAGCGCCGCGTGACTCAGATCTTTCCGCTGATGGCCGCGGAAAATCCCGATTGGCCCAGCTATTCGGGACTGGGAGGCTGGCGAATCGAGCCTAGCCTCGCCGCGCAGATGGAAACGGATCCGCTGCGCGCGGCTATCGTCTATGCGCTGTTCTTCGATGCGTCGGACTATCGACATCGCATGAACGACCCGACCTTCAGCTATGAGACGATGCGCGGGTTCATCTCCGAGGCGATGTTCCTTTTCCGTCGCGAGTTCACGCTCGCCGAAATCGATGTCGCAGTGAAGGACGCGCTGGCCAAGGAAGCTGCGGCGCAGGCGGCAGCTCCGGACCCGTCGGCCAGCCGTTGGACGGTTCGGCCCGTCGGGTGACCTGACGGCGGGATCAGGTGGCGGCTTCGGCGGCGAACCGCTGACCGGCCCTCCGCCCAGTCCGATCGGCGGCGCGATGGGAACCCAAGCGGCCCATAATGGTTCGGCCGCCATGCGCGATCTGACGGTCCAAGGCGCAGAGAGCGAACTTGCAGCCTCGTTCGATGGCACGGGCGATGCACTGCCGGTGCTGCTGCTCCACGCCGATTTGGGCAATCGCGACCAATGGCGGTCCGTTTTCGATCTGCTGGCCGCCGAGCGCCGAGTCGCGAGCTTCGATCGTCGCGGCCACGGGTATTCGCCAGTACCGGCCAGTCGCCATTACGACTATACGGCCGAAGTTGACGACATTGCCGCCGTCGCGGATGCCGCGCAGTTCGATCGTTTCGTGCTGGTCGGTCATAGCGGCGGCGGCGCGGCTGCCTTTCTGTTCGCCCAAACCAATCCGCAGCGCGTCGCCGGACTGCTGCTGGAGGACCCGGCGCGGTCGGGAAGCGCGACGCCGCCGGATCGGCAGGCGGCCATGCTCGAGCAGATCCGCCGCAACCCGAAGCAGGAAGCGATTGCATTCTATACCTCGCTCGCCGGAAACGACCCCCAAGTCGTCGAGCGCGTCGTTGCGGACATCGAGTCGACACCCGATGAAACGATCGTGGCGATGGTTGCGGCGCTGGGCCGTTTCGATCCTGCGGGCATCGATCTGCGCTATTCGGGGCCTGCGCTGGCGGTGGTGCAGTCCGCGGACAGCGCGCCGACGCTGCTCCATTGCCTCGCTTCCTATCCGCATCGGGTCGTGGCCGATGCCGGCCATTGGATTCATCTCGCGGAGCCGCAGCGCTTCCAGGAGATTCTGCGCCAGTTTCTTGCCGAGGCGGAAGTCCACGCGCCCTTCGCCGAGGCGCTGCGAAGCTGAGGCATCTCGCATCGGATCGGTGCTGACTGCACTCGTCAGGGGAAGCGTTTCCCCAAAATCCTACGCATTTGGCCACGCCGGGCGCGCCTGGTCCATACGCAGTTTGCAGTATTCCGTCCGCGGTCGTCGCACGCTCTGACGTAGGTGGCTTTCCAGCCAGATTCGGAGTGATCCATGGAAGAACCGGTCCCCTCACGTCGCCAATTCATGGCGGCGATCGGCAATTTGGCGAGCGCGAGCTGGATCGCGATGAACTGGCCGCAGATCGCAGTCGCCGCCGAGCATGTCGGTCACATGGGCCACGAAGGCCATGCCATGGCCGAACCGCCGAACACGCTCAAAACGCTGACCGCCGCCGAAGCGGCTGAGGTCGACGCCATCGCGAACCTGATCGTCCCCGGCGGCGCCACGCCAGGCGCGCGGGATGCCCGGGTGATCTTTTTCATCGACAATGCGCTCGGCAGCTTCTTTGCGGCGCAGCTGCCGGCTTTCCGGCAGGGCCTCGCCAAATTCTCGGCTGGCTATACTGCGCGCCACGGCGCCGACAAACCCTTCTCCGCGGCGTCCGAGGTAGCGCAGACTGCCTGGCTGCACGAAGTCGACAAGACGCCCTTCTTCACTGCGGTGCGCCGCCTCACCGTGCTCGGGCTGCTCGCCTTGCCCCAGTACGGCGGCAACCACGACTATGCGGGCTGGAAGCTGCTCAACGTGGTCGACAACCATTATTGGGAGCCGCCCTTCGGCTATTACGACCAGGATTATGCGGGGTTCGTCCCCTATCCCGGCACCAAGCCCTACACCGCCTGACGGAGCCGCCGCATGCCGAGCAAGAAATACAAGATCAGCGAGACAGTCGATTTCATCGTCGTCGGCTCCGGTGCCTCGGGCGGCATCGTGGCGCGCGAACTGTCGCGCGCCGGCAACAGCGTGATCGTGATGGAGCAGGGCCCGCGCATGGCGCCCTCGGACTTCGAGCATGACGAGCTGAAGTACCGCAACCTTTCGGGCATCACCAACAACCCGGCCACCAATCCGCAGACGTTCCGCAGCAGCCCGGACCAGAAGGCCGAACGGGTGGCCGGCCGGAACCCGCTGACTTATGCGCGCATCGTCGGCGGCAGCAGCGCGCACTTCAACGCCAATTTCTGGCGCTTGCACGAGATCGACTTCATCGAAGGCAGCCGGCTCGGCCCCATCCCGGGCGCGAGCCTGGTCGACTGGCCGATCACCTACGCCGAACTCGAGCCCTATTACACCAAGGTGGAATGGGAAGTCGGCGTATCCGGGCTCGCCGGCGCGAGTCCGTTCGATCCGCCGCGCAGCAAGCCTTATCCGATGCCGCCGCTGCCGGTGAAGTCGTCGGGCGTGCTGTTCGAACGCGGCGCGCGCAAGCTCGGCCTGCACCCCTATCCGGCGCCGATGGCCATCAATTCGGTACCCTATAAGGGCCGCCCGCCGTGCGCGCAGTGCGGCCTGTGCGGCGGTTTCGGCTGCGAAGTGATGGCCAAGTCATCGTCGGTGTGGACCATGATCCCAGAGGCCGAAGCGACCGGCCGCTGCGAGGTGCGCCCCGAAAGCTATGTGTTCCGCATCGGCATGAATCGTGCCGGCCGCGCCACCGGCGTGCATTACTATGATCGCGACCGCAAGGAGCAGTTCCAGAAAGCGCGCGCGGTGGTGGTATGCGCCAACGGCTCCGAGACGCCGAAGCTGCTGCTCAATTCGGCGACCAGCGGTTTCGAGCATGGCCTGGCCAATTCCAGCGGAGCGGTGGGCCGTTATTTGATGTTCAACAAGGGCGGCGGCGCGGCGGCGCGGTTCGAGCACCCGCTCAACGAATATAAGGGCGCCAACGTCACGCGCGTGCTGCACGACTTCTACGATTCGGATCCGAAGCGCGGCTTCTACGGCGGCGGCGGCTTCGATGCGCGCTCCGGCGGCCCGCTGACCTGGGGCCAGTCCGTGCCCGAAGGAACGGCGACCTGGGGCCCGGGGTTCAAGGAATATCTCGAATCCTACACCTATTGGATGACCTGCTCCGGGCATGGCACGTCGCTGGCGCAGGAGACCAATCGCGTCGACATCGATCCGGAGCTGAAGGACGATTGGGGCGTGCCGGCGATGCGCGTCACCTACAAGGACCATCCCGACGACATCAAGCACGCGAACTGGCTGGT
>Ga0068861_100000155_pt1 | contig 35555 bp, 31 predicted proteins | sample KBSSwiS42_FD_66593 | JGI IMG/M metagenome (GOLD analysis project Ga0068861, IMG submission 66593) | Switchgrass rhizosphere microbial communities from Kellogg Biological Station, Michigan, USA - KBS Switchgrass S4-2 | ecosystem: Host-associated > Plants > Roots > Rhizosphere > Soil ...
GAAGCGTTCGGAGCCGAAGTCCTGTGCCCATTCGCGGGTGTATTTGATGAGCCGGTTCGGATACAGAACCGACGCTGCGAATACCTGGACGGCGAACATGGCAAGGAATGCATAGGCTGCGATCATGATGACACCTCACTTCTGCGGCGATGGTTTGCCGACGGCGTCGGCAAACGCATTGCGAATTTCCGAATCGGTCACACCTGCCTCGCGCAACTCGCTGACCGTTTCGCTGAGCTTGCGTAGCGTCCACTCCTGCAGATTGAACTTGCAGTTGGCCTTGGCCTTCGGGTGCACGTAGGTGCCGCGGTAGCCCTTCGTTTCGATGATCGAATCCCGGGTCAACAACTGGTAGGCCTTGGCCACCGTCTTGCTGTTGAGCCCCAGGTCGTTGGCGAGCTGGCGGATCGAGGGCAGCGAGTCTCCCGGCTTCAGAACACCGGCCGTGACCGCGGCCTTCACCTGTTCGATGAGCTGCTCGAACTGGGGCAGGGGGTTGTCGATATCGACCGTTATTTCCAATGCGCGGACCCTCGATGTACCAGTCGTACCCATGGTACAACTGGATCATCAGGTTTGCAACCGCCTTCGCTATCTAGTGCATGCCGAGGGTGTGCAGCCACTCCTCCACGAGCACGGGCCAGTGATCGATGGGCAAGCCGGTGGGACGCAGGCCGAAGGCATGTCCGCCGCGCGCATACAGGTGCATTTCTGCCGGGACACCGGCCTTCTGGAGCGCCGCGTAATAAGTCAGCGAATGTTTCACGGGATCTATCGGATCGTCTTCGGCATGCAGCACGAAGGTCGGCGGCGCATTCGCGGGAACCTGGATGTCGGAGCGCAGTGTCAGCTCGGTTCCCGGCGTCCACAGGTGTCCCGGATAAAGAAGAATGGCGAAGTCGGGCCGGCAACTCAGATCGTCGGCGGCATCCACCCGTGGGTATGTCCGCTGCGCGAAGTGTGAGCTGACGGCTGCGGCGAGATGTCCGCCGGCGGAAAAGCCGATCACGCCGATCTTGTGTGGATCGACCTGCCAATCCGGGGCGCGCTGGCGCACCAGCCCCAGCGTGCGCTGCGCGTCCTGCAGCGCCGTCTGTACCTTCGGGTAGTAGCCGCGCCCGTTTTTCATCGTCGGGCCCGAGTCGGGCACGCGGTACTTCAGCAATACGCAGGTGATGCCACGCGACGCCAGCCAGTCGCAGATCTCCGTGCCCTCATTGTCCATCGCCAGGAATTGATAACCCCCGCCGGGAAACACCACCATGGCCGCGCCGGAATTGCGGCCCTGTGCCCGATAGAGCGTCATCGTCGGCTGGCTCACATCGTTGGCCCTCGGCCACCACTCGCGTCCTGCGGGAGGACCGACCGACTCCGGCCTGGGGTTGGGCAGCGCGTCGGGTACGGCCCCAGGCCATATCGGCAGCTGGACATGACCCGGTGGCGGTTGCCAGACGCCAACACGTTCCTGCGCGTGCGCACCGGCAAATCCGAACAGGAAAATCATGCAGATCGGCAGCTGCGGGCGTTTCATCGGGTCTCCTGCAGTTCGGGAAGCGACCTTGCGGGACAATTGCGGCGGACCTGCGAGCCAATTCGGGCAAATTGTGAAGTTGAAGTACTTCGCTCTGAGTGGCGCAGGCAGGTCATCTGCTTGCTGTAATCGCAGCAACACTCGGTAACTTGTCGAATGGAGCAAGTCCCATGTCCACCCCCGCCAGGCAGACTGTCCAGGATGTATTTGCAGACATGAAGCGGGTCTTCGCCCTCCAGCAGGCCCATCAATGGGAGATGAAAGCCACGACCGCTGAGCAGCGGAAGGAAAAGCTGAAGAAGCTGCAAGCAGCCATACAGGCTCACGCCGATGAGATCATTGCAGCCGTCAGGCAGGACACCCGCAAGCCCGAACCCGAGGTCAAGATCACCGAGGTGCTCGGCGTCATCGGCAACATCCAGGGGAACATCGACCATCTCGACGAGTGGATGAAACCCGTCGAAGTCATTCCCTCGCAGAACAAGAACGACACGGCGCGAATCGTCCACGAGGCGCGCGGCGTGTGCCTCATCCTCGGGCCGTGGAATTTTCCGCTCGGCTTGACCATGGGGCCTCTCGCCGCCGCCATTGGCGCGGGGAACTGCTGCATGGTCAAACTCACGGACCTCTGCCCGGCGAGCGCGCGAGTCGCCGCGAAGATCATCCGGCAGGCCTTCGATGAAAAAGAAGTTGCGCTGTTCGAAGGCGGCGTCGACGTGGCAACCGCGTTGCTCGAGCTGCCGTTCAATCACATCTTCTTCACGGGTAGCACGCGAGTCGGAAAGCTGGTCATGACGGCGGCCGCGAAGCACCTGGCCAGCGTCACGCTGGAGCTCGGCGGCAAGTCTCCCGTCATCGTCGATGAAGGGGCGGACGTGAAAAAGGTGGCGGCGGATCTAGCCGCGGCCAAACAATTCAATGGCGGCCAGGCGTGCATCAGCCCCGACTACGTCTTCGTCAAGGAATCGCAGAAGGGCGCCCTGATCGAGGAATTCCGCGCGAAGGTCAAGGCGAACCTCTACGGCGACGATGGAAAGATCAAGAAGGACAGCATCGCCCAGATCGTCAACGACCAGAACTTCGGGCGCATCAAGAAGCTGTTCGACGATGCAGTCGCCAAGGGCGCGAAAGTGGCCGTGGGCGGCACGCTGGAGCAGGGCGATCGCACCATCCATCCCACACTGCTCACCGACGTCACTCCCGACATGCAGATCCTGCAAGAGGAAATCTTCGCGCCCATCGTGCCGCTGGTGACGTACCGGAATTTCGACGAAGTCATCGCGCACATCACGCGCGGCGGCAAACCGCTGGCTCTCTACATCTACAGTAACGATCGAAAGAACATCGACAAGCTCCTCGAGCGCACGTCATCGGGCGGCGTGACCATCAACGGCTTCTTCTCTCACTACCTGGAGAAACAGTTGCCGTTCGGTGGCGTCAACCAGAGCGGCATGGGCAGCTACCACGGCGTCTTCGGGTTCAGGGCGTTCTCGCATGAGCGCGCCATCTACGTACAAGAGACTCGATAGTCTCCGGTAGGCGCGTGCTTACTCGAGCCGTGCCGCCAGCGACAATCCGGGCATCGAGGCTTCGTCCGACACCGGGGGAACATCGCAGCTGTGGCCCCCGGGCTGACCGTTTGTAGTTAGAAACTACGTCCTGTCGCCGATCGACGTCGCCCGGTTGGTCGATGTCGCGATCCTGCGTCAACGACCCGGCGCCCGCCGCGCGAACGATACGCGGGCCCCGGGCTCCAACGTGCACGATGACTCATTGGTCATCACCTCAATCCATCAGGAGAAAGCATGAAATTTTCCACTCCGTTTATCGCCGTGGCAGCTGCCGCGGTTCTGCCGCTGGCGGCTTTCGCCGGCGAAAAAGACCAGACGATGAATCCCTCCGACAGCTCCAGCCGTGCGCAATTCACCAAGCTGGATACCAATCGCGACGGGCGCATCTCGCAGTCCGAAGCGTCCGTCGATTCGAGGATCGTTTTCTCGACCGTTGACAAGAACGCCGACGGTTACCTGGACAGCGGCGAATATTCGCAGCGCGACATGTCGAAGGATTCCATGCCGAATTCGACCGATCCGGCCACCGATCCGGCTTCCGACGCGACCAAACCGCGCCAGTAGTCAGGCGGGCTGAAAGACAGAAGGGCGCCCCTCGCGCGAGGAGCGCCCTTCCAGAGCCCCGGACTTACCGGTTCTTGTTGCTCATCAGCCAGGTCATCGCCGGACGCGGTGTGCCGTTGGGCTGAATCAACCCGCTGCCATTTATCCAGGTGCTGCCCACCACGTATCCCCAGAGCGTGATACCCGCCACGGAAGGATGGTCGCGGAACAGCGGGAACTGCGCCCGCATGATGTTCAGCTGCTCCTGGTCGTTGGTCCTCGCGACGTCGTACTCCGTGATGTAGATCGGCAGTCCCAGCGCCGCCACCCGGTTCAGTCGGGTCTGGATATCGGCCACAGACCAGCTCTCCAGGCCGTGAGCCTGTTCGCCCAGGGCATCGACCACACCGGCGGCGATCACCGGCCTCGCCAGGGTGATGAACGCGTCGGTATCCCAGCTCAGCACGTTGTAGTCGTTGAGGATCAGGATGGCGTTGGGACAGTACTGTCGTGCCAGCTGGAAGGAACGGATGATCCAGTTGTCCCCGAACGCATTCCGTGCGAACGCGGCCGGCTGGTGACCCGGAATGGCTTCGTTGACCACGTCGATCAGCTTGGTATTCGGATAGCGGGCGCAGAAGTCGCGAATCCACTCCTCGATCTCCGCGGCCTGTTCGGATGCGCTCAGCGAGTTGATCCAGGTGGGCGCCTGCGCGCCCCAGATGAACGTGTGCTGCTTGAACGGGATGTTGTTCTGCTGGGCGTAGTTGTAAGCACGGTCCAAGCCAGCCCAGTTGTATTGGTCACGGTTCGGCTCGACCTGGCCCCACTTGCCCTCGTTCTCCGGCGTGATCTGGTTCCAGTACTGGATGAAATCCGACCGGACCTGGCCGGCGGTCGTGATGTTGCCGACGAAGTACGGCGGGAGTTGACGGCCGCCACCGCCGCCGCTCACCGGCCCGAAGCCAATGTAGCCGTTGCAGTGCAGCCATTCGCTCAAGCTGCCACCGCCGCAACTGCCGTTCGCGAAGACCCCGGTGTTGACGGTCTGCGCCTCGGCCTGGCGTGTCGTGCCATTGACAGTGATGTTGTCCACTTGCACGTCGCGACCGCTGGCGTCATTGGTGAAGGCCACGGTGATGGCGCCGTTGAGGTTGGTCGACGCGCTGTAGTTCTGGAAGCTCGTCGTCAATGTCCAGGTCGCCACCGTGGTGTTGTCCAGCCGCAGGCTGATGGACTCGCTGCCCGCCGTGCCGCGTGCGCGAACCACGATGCTGTTTGCCGAATTGGAGACCGCGCCATAGTTGATGGCGCCGTTGCAATGCATCCATTCGCTGTTGCCACCGCCGCCGCAACTGCCGTTCGCGAACACCCCGGTGTTGACGCTCTGGTTCTCCGACTGGCGCGTCTGCCCGTTGACGATGATGTAGTCCACCTGGACGTCGCGGCCGGCGGCGTCATTGGTGAAGGCGACGGTGACGGTACCGTTGAGGCTGGTCGTCGCGCTGAAGGTCTGGTAGCTGGTCGTCAGCGTCCACGTGGCGACGTTGCTGTTGTCGACACGCAGCGTGATCGACTCGCTCCCGGCCACGCCGCGGGCGCGCACCACGATCGTATTCGAACCGGTTTGAGCGTTCGCCGTCGTAACGAGCGAGGCCAGCAGCAGGGCCGCGATCGCAACAAACCTGGTCGCAGGATGGATGTCCATATCGGAATTCTCCTTGGCACTCGCGGCCTGGTGATCATCTGAAACTAACTACTTGGCGCTGGCTCGAGGGAAGGGAGCCGCGTCGTGGTAGCGTTATCCATTCAGTCGCGGGAACATGCCATAGGGGGTTTACGCAGGCGGCGGCGCGTCGTGCGGCACACCCCGATATACCGACTCGTATGGAGCATTTCTATTTCGCATATGGATCCCGTGTGGCCACCCGGCCGCGCGGGTATTTGCGCGGGTCAGGCGAGTGCGGCGCTGACGATGCCCTGCGCCTCTTCCTGGATCCGCCGCAGGTGCGCGGCGTCGCGATAACTCTCCGCGTAGATCTTGTAGACGTCTTCCGTCCCCGACGGACGTGCCGCGAACCAGCCGTGTTCGGCGATCACCTTGAGCCCGCCGATGGCGGCGTTGTTGCCCGGCGCGCGAGTCAGGATGGTCTGGATCTTCTCGCCGGCCAGTTCCGCAGACTTCACCTTGTCCGGCGTGAGTTGCGACAGCAGCTTCTTTTGCGCCGGCGAGGCGGCCGCGTCGATGCGCTCGAAGCAGGGCGCACCGAATTGCCTGGTGAGCTCCCGGTAGGCTTCGCCAGGATCGCGCCCGGTGCGCGCTGTGATTTCCGCAGACAGCAAGGCCGGCGCAATGCCGTCCTTGTCGGTGGTCCATACGGTGCCGTCCTGGCGCAGGAATGCGGCGCCGGCGCTCTCTTCACCACCGAAGCCCAGCGAGCCGTCGACCAGGCCGTCGACGAACCACTTGAAACCCACCGGCACTTCGTAGAGCCGCCGTCCGAGTTTCGACGCCACGTGGTCGATCATCTGGCTGCTGACGACGGTCTTGCCGACGCCCGAATCGGCGCGCCAGCGCGGGCGGTTCTGAAATAGATAGTCGATGGACACCGCGAGATAGTGATTCGGCGGCAGGAGGCCTGCGCTGCGCGTGACGATGCCGTGCCGGTCGTGATCGGTATCGCAGGCGAAGGCGATGTCGAAACGGTCGCGCAGCCCGATCAGCCCCTGCATGGCGTGGATTGACGAAGGATCCATGCGGATCTTCCCGTCCCAGTCCACCGTCAGGAAGCGGAACGTGGCATCCACCGTGTCGTTGACGATGGTGAGATCGAGCTTGTAACGCTCGGCGATCGCCGGCCAGTAATGGACTCCCGCACCGCCGAGCGGATCGACTCCCATGCGCAGCTTTGCGCCTCGAATCACTTCCATGTCGATGACATTGCCCAGGTCGGCGACATAGGCACCGAGAAAATCATGCTCGTGCGTGGTCGCAGCCTTGCGCGCGGCGGCCAGCGGGACGCGCTTCACACCGGCCAGGTTCGCGGCCAGAAGTCGGTTCGCCTCGGCTTCGATGGTGCTCGTGATCTGCGTGTCGGCAGGCCCGCCGTTGGTCGGGTTGTATTTGAAGCCCCCGTTGTCGGGTGGATTGTGCGAGGGCGTGATGACGATGCCGTCAGCCAGGGCGTTCTTCCGTCCCCGGTTGTAGACCAGGATGGCGTGCGAGATCGCGGGCGTGGGTGTGTATTCATCACTTTTGGCGATCATCACCTCGACTTCATTGGCGGCCAGCACCTCGAGCGCGCTGGCGAAGGCCGGCGCCGACAGCGCGTGGGTGTCGAAACCCATGAACAGGGGGCCGGTGATGTTCTGCTGCTTTCGATAGCCGCAGATGGCCTGGGTAATGGCCAGCACATGCGCCTCGTTGAAGCTGCGCTCGAAGGAACCGCCTCGATGTCCGGAGGTGCCAAAGGCCACGCGCTGCGAAGCGATGGCGGGATCGGGGCGCTCGGTGTAATACGCCGTGATCAGCTTCGGCAGGTCGACTAACAAGTTTGCGGGGGCCGGTTTGCCAGCCAGCGGGCTTATTCTTGTGGCGCTCGTCATCGTGTAACTCCGGTCAGCGTGCCGAAATCATAAGTCGCCAGATCGGCGATGTGTTCGATATCCAGATCCGCGGGCGGCAAGCCGGCGTTGCCGGCGGCGTCTGTTGCGTAGTGACCCTGGCGGGGAAAGACCGTGAACAGCCTGTCGGCCAGCACTGACTTCATCGCCGCGAGCAGGCGCAGCTTGTCGTCCACCATCACGTAACGGCGGGCCGGGAACAGGCGCGCTACCTCATCCAGCATGAGTTCCTTGTGGACGTAGATGAGTACCCGACCCTCGACTGCATCCCGGATTCCCGAGCGCTCGAGCTTGCGGGGCTGAAACACCGCGTCTCCGTCGGACAGGATCACCGTCGTTCCCCAGCGACGACAATGCTTCACGGCCTCGAGCGCCCCTGGATAGAGCCGATCGGCGAATGGATAGTCGAGCAGGAAACCGGACAAATGCAGCACGCTGGGATCCTGTTGCCGCCCCAGCCGAAAGCGCTGCACGGCACCGAGATAGTCGGCGTAGCCCAGCGCCGTGCGCAACGATTCAAAGTCGCGCCAGTAGCGTGCAGCCTCCGCGGCGCCGAAGATGTCTCGCAGGTGCGAGTCCAGGTCGTCGTGCACGCGATCGTTGTCGAGCAGCGTGTTGTCGCAGTCGAACAGGAAGACGATGTCTACACGATCCTGCAGGGAATCCACGCGTCCTCGTTGACTTCGTAGACGGCGCAAAGGCGGTGATAGCCGTCGGCCACGACCACGCGCCCGTGTCTCTCGTCCCTGATCAGCAGAATCGGCGAAAGCGGGATGCCTTCCCTGATCTTCCTGCGATCCTTCGCGACCCGCAGGTTGCTGATGCCCAGCCGCGACAGCTGCGAGGCACGAAAGATGTCCTTCGCCTTGAAGCGCGCGGGTTTCGCACTTCGCAGCGCCGCGACGAGTTTGGCGCTTCGCTTGCTCGTATGGATCAGCTGCAGATACGACTCCGCAGCTTCGAAGTCGTCCGCATCCACCTCGTCGTGCCACTTGGGTTGTTTTCGGGATCTGCCGGACATCGAGCGCAAGTGTAGCAGCGCAGCATGCGAGGCGGCCCCACGATCGGGCAACGCTTCGCAAGCTGCCGGTCAGCGTGTCAACATGGCGCATGAAAGTCACCCGGCGCAGCGCTGAGCGCGGCCACGCCGATCACGGCTGGCTCAACTCGTATCACAGTTTTTCCTTCGCCGATTACGTCGACGAGCAGCATGTCGCGTTCGGTCCCTTGCGCGTGCTCAACGAGGACCGTGTCGCGCCCGGCAAGGGATTCGGCACTCACAGCCATCGCGACATGGAGATCATCAGCTATGTGCTCGACGGCGAGCTCGCGCATCAGGACTCCATCGGCAATGGGTCGACCATCCGCCCGGGTGACGTGCAGCGCATGAGCGCCGGAACCGGCGTGCGGCACAGCGAGTTCAACGCCTCGCAGCAACGCGTCGTGCATTTCCTGCAGATCTGGATCATTCCCGAGGCGCAGAATCTCCCGCCGAGCTACGAGGAAAAAAACTTCGTTGCCGAAGAAAAGCGCGGTCGGCTGCGGCTCATCGCCTCGCGGGATGGCGCCGAGGGGTCGGTGCTCGTCCACCAGGACGTTCGCGTCTACAGCGGGCTGTTCGACGGCGCGGAGCACGCGTCACTCAAGCTCGCCCCCGAACGGCTGTGCTACGTGCACCTCGCGCGCGGCAACCTGCACGCCAACGGGGTCGAGCTCGAAGCGGGGGACGCGCTCAAGCTCACCTACACTCGCGACATCGAGCTCGGGCGTGGCGCCAACGCCGAAGTGCTGGTATTCGATCTGCCGCCGGGCTAGCTATTTCACGAGCATCCACTACTGCTTTTGTCCGATTGAGGACTACACGCCGATACGCGAATCATTCCCTACCGTGAAAGCGTGGAACTTCCGCTGCCTGTTGACTCTCGGATGGTGCGTTGCGCTGGCAGCCGCGGCGGGCTGCGCGTCGATGCAGGCGAAGGACCCGCTGCAGGTGACGGTTGCGGGCGTCGAGTCGATCCCGGGCGAGGGCCTGGAACTGCGCATGCTGGTGAAGCTGCGCGTCCAGAATCCCAACGATGACCCGCTCGAATTCAACGGCGTGGCGGTCGAGATGAACGTGCAGGGTCGCACCTTTGCGACCGGCGTCAGCGACGCACATGGCAGCGTGCCGCGCTTCGGTGAGTCGGTCATCGAAGTACCCGTGACCGCGTCCGCGTTCCGCATGGCTCGGTCGGCGATCGGCATGATGCGTGGCAATGGCGCAGGCATGCAAAAGATCAGCTATGAGCTCAAGGGCAAGCTCAATGGCCCGGGTTTCTCTACCGTGCGATTCCAGAATGTTGGAGACTTCGACCTGTCACCGACCGAGCCCGCCACGAAACCCTGAACACGCGCGAGCCTGACCTGGAGTCGTCATGAGAAAGCTTGTGACCCTGGCCGCGTTGATGTTCACGGCGCCGGTCGCTCATGCCGACGCCACGCACCTGTCGCCCCCGACCAGGGTCGTGTTGCAAACCGACGGTCCCACGATCGTCGGCTTCCTGTACAAACCCGAGGGAACCGGCCCCTGGCCGGCGCTGGTGTGGAACCACGGCAGCGAAAAGGATCCCGGTGCCGGGCCGCAGTTTCCCACGGTGGCGTCGTTCTTCGTCCCGGCGGGCTACGTGGTCTTCGCGCCCGAGCGTCGCGGTCACGGTGAATCGGAAGGGGATTACATCGTCACGCGCATGAAATTCACGGCCCGTAACCAGGGCCGCGATGCGGCAGACCGCCTGACGGTGCACCTGCTCGGGACCGAACAACTTCACGACCAGCTCGCGGGCCTCGCCTACGTGCAGCAGCTGCCGTACGTCGATCGCCGGCGAATCTTTGTCGCCGGATGCTCATTCGGTGGCATCGAAGCACTGTTGGGTGCGGAGAGTCGAGCGGGTTACCGGGCGGCGGTGGCCATCTCACCCGGCGGGCTGATGTGGGACCGAAGCGAACAACTGAGAGCGCGCATGCTCGATGCGGTGCGCCGCATGGAGATCCCGGTGTTGCTGATACAACCGGCCCATGACGCAAGCCTCGGGCCGACCCGCGTGCTCGGTGTCGAGGCGGCACGACTGGGTAAGCCCATTACGACCAGGGTGTATCCGGAGTCCGGACCTGACGAGGAACAAGGCCATTGCTTCGGCGGGGCGAAGGGCTTGCACGTCTGGGCAGAAGACGCGAAGGCTTTCTTCGAAGCGAACATGCCGCGATAACTATTCCGCGCGTTTCCAGCCTTCCTGCTCCGTGTTAGCGTACCCGTAACATTCCGGCAAGGTCGTTGCCGGCGCTTCACGCGATGGTCCTGCCCCGATCCAACAGGCGACCGTTGCCGATACGGGGGGACGATTCACATGGCCATTCGGCAGGCTCGCGCATGATCCGCAGGTTGTGGGGTTTGCGCTGGTGGATGATCAGCCTGATCACCGTCGGAACCGTCTTCAACTACATGACCCGCGCCATGCTGGGCGTGGCCGCACCCTTTCTCGGCGGAGACGTCGGTGTCACCGAGAAAGAATTTTCCTGGATCCTGATCTTCCAGCAGGTCGGCCTGCTGTTTCAGCCGGTCGCCGGCTACGTCATGGATGTCGTGGGCCTGAAGCTCGGCTTCGGCCTGTTCGCGGCGGCGTGGGCGGTCATCACCATGCTGCACGGCGCGGCCACCAATTGGCAGATGCTGGCGGGACTGCGCGTCCTGTTGGGTTTTGCGGAAGGCACGGCGCAGCCGGGCGGCATGAAGGCGGTCGCGGAGTGGTTTCCGACCAAGGAGCGCGGGTTCGCCGCCGGGTTCTACAACATCGGTGCTTCGTTCGGCGGGATTCTCGCGGCGCCGCTGGTTGCCTGGGCGATCCTCGTCTACAGCTGGCGCGTCGCCTTCGTGATCGCAGGCGGCGCCGCGCTCGTGTGGGTGGCGCTGTGGTTCAAGAACTTCTACTCGCCGAAGCAGCATCCGCGCCTGTCGGCGGACGAACGGGCCTACATCGAGTCCAACCAGGAGTCGAACCTGGCGGCCACCGAAGTCAAGCCGTCGGTCTGGACCCTGCTCAGGCAACGCAATACCTGGGGTATCGCGATTCCGCGTCTGCTCGCCGATCCAACCTGGGGCACGTTGACACTTTGGGTGCCGTTCTACCTGACGACCGAACGCGGCTTCGATCTCAAGCACATCGCCATTTTTGGCTGGATGCCGTTGCTGGCGGCGGACATCGGCTGCCTGGCGGGGCCGACCATCGCGATGTTCCTGCAGAAGCAAGGTGTGAGCCTGATCAATGCGCGCAAATGCGCTTTCACGGTCGGCGCGCTGCTCATGACCGGCGTGATGTTCGTGGGCCAGGTGAAAGATCCGTACTCTGCGATCGCGCTGCTGTGCCTGGCTGGCTTCGCGCACCAGACGCTGTCGATCACGGTCATCACCATGTCTTCGGACCTGTTCCGCAAGAACGAAGTGGCGACGGTGGCCGGCGTCGGCGGTTTCTGCGGTAATTTCGGCATCATGGTGTTCTCGGGGCTCCTGGGCCTGCTGGTGAAAAGCATCGGCTACAGTCCCTTCTTCGTGGCGCTTGGCGTGTTCGACATCCTCGCCGCGATCTGGCTGTGGACCGTGGTGCGCGAGCGCGCCAGTACGCCGCCACAAACTACTACTGCCAACGCGACATGATCCGCAATCCCATCCTGCCCGGCTTCAATCCCGATCCGTCCATCGTGCGGGTCGGCGACGATTACTACATCGCGACGTCCACCTTCGAGTGGTATCCCGGCGTGCAGATCCACCACTCGCGCGATCTCGTGCACTGGCGGCTGCTGACCCGGCCGCTGAACCGTGCGAGCCAGCTCAACATGCTCGGCGATCCCGACTCATGCGGGATCTGGGCGCCGTGCCTCACGTACAGCGACGGCCTTTTCTGGCTCATATACACCGACGTCAAGCGCTACGGCCGCACGAGCGTCGGCGGAGCTTCCGGCGCGTCGTTGCGCGACTTCCATAACTACCTGGTGACCTGTCCGACCATCGACGGCGAGTGGTCGGAGCCTGTCTACCTGAACAGCAGCGGCTTCGATCCCTCGCTGTTCCACGACGACGACGGCCGCAAGTACCTGGTGAACCAGCTCTGGGACCATCGCGCCGGCCGCAACCGCTTCAACGGCATCGTGCTGCAGGAGTACTCGCACGCGCAAAAGAAGCTGCTCGGCGAACGCAGCAATATTTTTCCCGGCACGGCGATTGGATTCACCGAAGCGCCGCATCTGTACAAGCGCAATGGCTTCTTTTATCTGATCACCGCGGAAGGTGGCACGGGCTGGGGCCACGCGATGACGATGGCGCGTTCGCGCTCGCTCACCGGGCCGTACGAACTGCATCCGGACAAGTACATCGTCACAGCACGGGATCGGCCGCACGCCCCGCTGCAGCGCGCCGGTCATGGCGATCTCGTCGATACGAAGGACGGTGAGACTTACGCCGTCTATCTGTGCGGACGCCCGCTGCGAAATCGCGGCCGCTGCGTGCTGGGCCGCGAAACCGCGATACAGAAAATGACCTGGGGCAAGGACGATTGGCTGCGCACGCTCGACGGCAGCGGAGTGCCCGAGCTCGAGACGCCGGCGCCTGTGATGCCTGCCACACCATTCAAGGCTGCTCCGGTGCGCGAGGACTTCGACGGCAAACAACTGCCCATTGATTTCCAATGGCTGCGCTCCCCGTTCCCCGGGGAGCTGTTCTCCCTGACCGCACGGCCGGGATTCCTGCGGCTGTTCGGCCGCGAAACCATCGGCAGCTTGTTCCGGCAATCACTGGTGGCGCGCCGCCAGCAGGCGCATTCCTACAGCGCCATCACCGCGATGGAGTTCGAGCCGTCTCACTACCAGCAGGCGGCGGGGCTGGTTTGCTACTACAACTCGGCCAAGTTCCACTATCTGCACGTGTCGCATGACGAGGAAAAAGGCCGGCACGTGCGCGTCATGACCTGCACGCCGGATTCACCGCAATCCGATGCTTTCACGGTGCCGATTCCGATTCCCGCCGGCCGTATCGAGCTGCGCGCCGAGGTGGACCAGGAGCGCCTGCGGTTTGCGTACCGTCTTGGCAGCGGCGCGTGGAACTGGCTGCCCGAGGTATTCGACGCCAGCATCCTGTCGGACGAAGCCACCGCGCCGGGCGCGCCCAATTTCACGGGTGCGTTCGTCGGCATGGCTTGCCAGGATGTTTCCGGAACCGCGCATCCGGCAGATTTCGATTTCTTCGAGTACCGGGAACGAGAGTACGTTCGTTCGGTTGAGTGAGGCTTTCGCTGGACCCTTTGGTCCATTGACGTCCGAAGTTTGCTCCAAACCAGTGCTGCTGCGACGCCGGCGCCCACCGGAGCGCCGCAACACGTCGCACATCGGCGCATTTATGCAGACCCGTATTGACAGTGCATAACGTCTGTCTGAGGATCGCCGCGCCTCACGTCGCAATTCAGGGAAGGTCTGCAACGGTTCAATAAAAGCGACGACCGCAGAGTTCTCTTGCAGGAACCGCAGAGCTCCCGTTCGCTCAACCGAAAAGGAAATTTCATCATGAGCACACGTCTATCGCGGGCCTCTCCGGGCCTGCGCCTCAGGTCTCTTTTTCTTCTTCCAGCACTCCTTGGCGCTGGCCTGGCAACAGCAGCTGGTCTCACCGATGAAGCGCGTCACTACGACGCACGCGCAGCACTCGCCCAGGGGCGCGCGCTGTCCGTTCCCGACCAATTGAGATCGCAATCGCAAACTCCTCCGGGTCTCTCGGCCGACGTGCAGGAGTTCTCCGCCGTCGAAGTCGATGAGGTCACCGGCGCGGTGCGGTCGCTGTCGAGTCAGCGTGGTTTTCTGAGCGCGCCCACACCCGGAAAGCCCATGGATATCGCCATGGACTTCGTGAAGCAGAATCTATCGGCGCTGAATCTCGAGGCTTCTGACCTCGAGGGTTACAGCGTGTCGAACGTGGTGTTTTCGAAGGTCACGGGTGCCACCCGCATCTACCTGCAGCAGCGCTACCAGGGCATTCCGGTCTACAACGCGCAGTTGCAGGTCAACGTCAATCGTGACGGCCGCATCATCAGCGTGAACAACTCGTTCATGTCGGGCCTGCAGCGCGCGGTGTCCGCGGTGAAGCCTGCGAAGCAGCTGTCGGCGGCGGTGGGCGAGGCGTTGAAGTTTTCCGGCATGAAGATGCCGGCGCCCGGTTCCGTGGGTGCGAATCGTGTCGCGAACGCCGGGATTTCCCTGGAACCCATCAACGGGACGCTGATGCTCCTGCCGGTACGACCCGGTGAAGCCCGCCTGGTGTGGAACTTCCAGATCCACACCCTCGACAAGCAGCACATGTGGGATCTCACGGTCGACGCCAACAGCGGCCAGGTTTGGACGCGTTTCGATTGGGTCGCGGGTGACCAGTACCGCGTGTATCCGCGGCCGGTGGAGAGCCCTAACCACACGACGCCGCTGCCGCCCTCCGATGGCCGCACGCTGGTGGTGAATCCGGCCAATGCGCTGGCGTCACCCTTCGGCTGGCACGACACCAATGGCGCCGCCGGTGCCGAGTCCACGCTGACCACGGGCAACAACGTCGATGCCTACACCGATGTCGACGCCAACAACTCTGCCGATGCGAACTCGCGGCCCAACGGCGGCGCTTCGCTCAACTTCGATTTTCCGCTCAATCTCACCTTGGCACCGAGTGGCTACCGTCCGGCCGCGGTCACCAACCTGTTCTACATCAACAACATCATCCACGACATCCAGTACCAGTACGGCTTCGATGAAGCCGCGGGCAACTTCCAGGTGAACAACTACGGCCGCGGTGGCGCGGGCAACGACTCGGTGCGCGCCGAGGCGCAGGACGGATCCGGCACCAACAACGCCAACTTCGGCACGCCCTCGGATGGCCAACGTCCGCGCATGCAGATGTACATCTGGACCAGCCCGAATCCGGATCGCGATGGCGACCTCGACACCGGCATCGTGGTGCACGAGTACGGTCACGGCATTTCGAACCGCCAGGTGGGTGGCGGAAACGTGAACTGCCTGACCAACAACCAGCAGCCCGGCGAAGGACTGTCGGACTGGTGGGCACTGGCCTACACGGCGCGGCCGAGCGATACCGGAGCGACACCGCGTGGCCTGGGCACGTACGCGCTCAACCAGCAGACCAACGGTACCGGCATCCGCACGCAGCGTTACAGCACCGACCCCGCGGTCAACACCTGGACCTACGCCAGCATCAACGGCATGGCCATTCCACACGGCGTTGGCTCGGTGTGGGCACAGGGCGCGTGGGAGATGTACTGGAAGCTGGTCGACACGTACGGCTTCAGCACCGATCTCTACAACGCGGCAGGCGGCGCCGGAAATCAGCGCGCGATGTTGTACGTGAACGAGGGCATGAAGAACACCGCGTGCAATCCGACGTTCACCCAGGTTCGCGACGGCATCATCCAGGCGGCCCAGGACAATCACAGCGGAGAGGACGTGTGCCGCATCTGGGAGGCGTTCGCGGGTTTCGGTCTCGGCAGCAATGCGGTGAGCGGCGGCGCCAACAGCACTTCGCCCACGAATGGCTTCAACGTTCCGGCGTCCTGCCAGGGCGGCGGCGGCACCACGGTGTTCTCGGATACGTTCGAGACCGCGCTGGGATGGACCACCAATCCGAACGGCACCGACACGGCAACCACCGGACAATGGGAACGAGGCGATCCCGAAGCGACGACCGACCAGGGAGGTGCGAGGCAGCTCGGCACCACGGTCAGCGGCGTGAACGATCTCGTCACCGCGCGTCTTGCGGGTGCCAGCGCCGGAGTGAACGACATCGACGGTGGCGTGACCTCTATCCGCTCTCCGGCCATCACGTTGCCGGCAACGGGCACACTGACGCTGTCATTCAGCTACTACCTTGCGCACAGCTCGAACGCGTCGAGCGCGGACTTCCTGCGCGTCAGCGTAGTGGGCAGCACCACCAGCGTGGTGTTCCAGAAGCTCGGTGCGGCGGCGAATGTCAATGGCGCCTGGGCCACGGCAACCGCGAGCCTGAACGGATTCGCCGGCCAGAGCGTGCGGATCCTGATCGAAGCGGCTGACGCGAGCACGGCGAGTCTCGTCGAAGCCGGCATCGACGATGTGAAGATCACGCAACAATAAAGAGTGGTTGAGGGAGTGGGCCCTGCGCGTCATGCTCAGGGCCCGCTTCATTTTGCCAACCTGATTTCCATGTTGCGACTCGCCGCCATCCTCTCGTGTCTCGCCCTTGCAGGCTGCGGCGCGGTGCCCGCGCAGCAGCCGCCCACGGTCGAGCTCGGCGCGGAAGTCACGCTGGCCCCCGGCGAGGGCGTTGCAGTCAATAACGCCAGGCTGAAGCTGCGCTTCCTGGGCGTGAGCGAAGACTCGCGCTGCCCGCGCGATGTGAATTGCGTGTGGGCGGGTGAGGTCAAGATTCAGCTCGAGATCTACGCCATCTCGCAGTCCCGGGTCGAGCTTCTCGAAGGCGGCAGCACGGTCATCGGCCAGAATCGCGTGACGCTGGTGCGAGTCGCACCCGAACCCGCCAGCACCGCAAAGATTGTCGCGCAGGACTATCGGGCGACACTGAAGATAGACTGAGCCGCACATGGCCTTCACCAACCAGGAGCTGCAAGCCGGATTCCTGATCGGCGAGTGCCTCATCGAGCCGCGCACGAACCGTATCGTGCGCGGCGAGACGGAGGCGCACGTCGAACCCAGGGTTATGGACGTGCTGGTGTGCCTGGCGGAACACGCCGGCGAGGTGGTCTCGCGGGAGACTCTGAACCAGCGGGTGTGGACCAATCTCGTGGTCACCGACCAGGCGGTCACCAACTGCATCTCCGAGTTGCGCCAGTACCTTGGAGACGATCGCGCCACCAATCGCGTGATCGAGACTATCCCGAAACGGGGCTATCGACTGGCGGCGTCGGTGCGGTTGGCGCCGCCCGAGGCTGCCCAGTCCGTGTCGGCACAGCCCGCGCCTGCCCGATCGATCCGCCCTCGCTGGTTGCTCGCATCGACGCTATTGCTGGCTGCTGTGCTGGCGGGGTCCGCGTGGTGGTGGCGGAGCAGGCCAGCGACCTCCGGTCTAACCACCGTCGCCGTGTTGCAATTCGAGAACGCGGCCGGCGACGAATCGCTGGATTATCTCCGCCTGGCGCTGCCCGACGAGATCGCCACCCTGCTGACCAAGTCCAGCGATATCGTCGTGCGTCCCCTTGGCTATGTCGACGGCGGCAAACCCCTGGCGTCGGCGCGCGAGCGTCGCGTGGAAAACATCGTCAGCGGACGCTACTACCTCGAGGACGATGGCCAGCTGAGCCTCGCCGTCGAGGCGCAGGATGTCCGGCAGGAGCGCGTGATCTGGCGCACGCGTATCTCGGTACCGGTGGGCGATTTGCTCGTGATGCGCGGACGCCTTTCCGAAGGCGTGCGGGGAGGACTGCTGCCCGCACTCGGCGCGCACGCGACGCCGGTTTCGGGCCCGATCCCGACCGACGGCGAGGCCTATCAACTCTACCTGCGCAGCCTCGCTATTCCGCAGCAGCCGAAGCAGAACGAGCGGGCCATCGAGATGCTGGAGAGGGTCGTGACGCTGGAACCCACGTTTGCACCGGCCTGGCATGCACTGGGCCTGCGCTACTATGACTACGGCACATGGTGGGGAGGCGGAGAGGCAGCGCGGCGGCGATCGGTGGCGGCGCATCGCAAGGCCCTGGAGCTCGATCCCGAGTTGATCGCCGCCGCGCGCAGCATCATCACCCATCACACCGAATCAGGCGATCTTGAAGGCGCCTATCGTGAGGCGCGACGCCTGATGGACCATTTCGGTCCCGGCGCCGAGACCCATTTCACGCTCTCCTACGTCATGCGTTATGGCGGCGAGTTCGAAACAGGTCAGCGCCAGTGCGAGCTGGCCCGCGAGTTCGACCCACAGAGCCCGCGCATGCGCTCCTGCGCCTATACCTATCTATATGCGGGAAAACTCTCGCGCGTGATGGACTACCTGATGCTCGACGAGGGTTCGTATTTCGTCCACTGGGGCGTCGTGCTCTACAGCCTGCGGATGAATGATCGGGATACGGCACTGCACGTCGTGCGCCAGGCGGCCGAGGACCCGACTCGCGCCCTCATGGAGCCCTGTCTCCAAGGCGCGCGCGGCAAGGATGTCGACGTCCCGGCCGCGGAGTTCCTCAGGCACTGGGGAAACACGACGGATCCCGAGAATCCGTTCGCGGTGGCGCCGATATTGATCTACTGCGGGCGTCCAGACGACGCGCTCCATTTCCTGGAGCGCGCCGTGGACCTCGGCTTCTGTGTGTACCCGTCCGTGGACCTCGATCCGATATGGGCACAGTTGCGCGACGAACCCGAGTTCAAGCGGATCCGCGCCAAGGGCATGGTGTGCCACGATCGGTTCGTGCGCGCAGTCGCAGCCATCGACGCCGGCGGCGCTTAATCCGTGAAGCGCCTGCCGGGCCGCGGCACGAGCGCCGGCACCTGCTGCCGGTAACGCTCGTAGCGTTCGCCGATGTTATCCACGAGATCCCGCTCCTCGTAGCGCAGCGCGATGAGGATGTAGACACTCATGCCTGTCGAGAACAGCAGGTGGCCCGCGGTCAATGTCGGCGCCCCCCAGAAGATCAGCAGCCATCCCAGGTACAGCGGATGACGCACGATCTTGTAGAGGTACGGCGTTACGAATGCCGGGCCGCGAAGCTCCTTCGCGCGCAGGGTCTGCCAGCCTTGCTGCAATCCGAACAGCTCGAAGTGGTCGATCAGGAAGGTGGTCCACAGGAGCACGAACACGCCGAGCGCCATGACCGACCATGCCAGGGCCACGCTCCAGCCCGCCTCCGCGTGCCAGAGCACCGGTGTCGGAATCGGACGCCATTGCGCCATGAGCACGATCAACACCGCGCTCGACAGCAACACGTAAGCGCTGCGCTCCAGCTCCTTTGGCACGATGTGCGTCCAGGCCCGCTTGAACGCGGGCCGCGCCATCACCGAATGCTGCAGGCCGAAGAGCAGAATGAGTCCGACGTCTACCAGCACCGCGATGCCGGGCGAGCCCATGTCCCGCCCCAGGTCGATGGATCTCGCCATCGGCAGATTGCCGAGGAAAGCGAGCAGGTACAGGAACACCAGCAGGAACACGCCGTAACAGGCGATGCTGACCAGGAACACCGCGGTGCGGTAGGCGGCGGACGGCACGTCACTGCCCCGTAGCGCTGTAGTTTTCGCAGGACACGTCGGAGTGCCAGTTCACGAAGACACCCGTCGGGCTCGGCTTCCACGCCCAGACGTGCAGCGTGTAGAACGCCGGCAGGCCGTAGCGGTTCGGACTCTCGATGAGGTGCATGAGCTGGCCCATGATCTGTGGTGTGCCCGTGTTACTGGCATGCCAGTCAGCGGAGAACACGAGAAAGTCCGCGCCGATCAGGCGGCGGCCGCCATTGGGCAGTGGCTCGTAGATGACGATCTCGGGACGTGTCGGATCGAGCGTGGGATCGGCGACCAGCGCCATGTTGACGTAGTGCAGTCCCATCGCGCCGTCGTCCGGCCCACTGACGCAGCCAAACAGCAGGCCGTAGCCCTCGGCCTCCGCCTTCCTCACGTCCAGAAAGCGCCGCGTGGAGTCACGCACGATGCGGACCAGGTCGCCCGAATGCTGCTGTTGCGAATGACTGCCCGGGTGCTCGCCGAATGCCTGCTGCGGAGTCGCTGCCGCGACGAGGAAGACAGTTGTGAGTGAAAGGCAGACGCCCAACCCTTTGATGCTCATGAGTTCATCTCCGTGTTTTACGAGTAGCAGGAAATCGATCCATTCGATTTCCCTCGATCGCGAATACACGGGAACAGGAGCCCCTTGGTCCTCAGGAACACCTACGGAAGTGATACGGATTTGCACACCGGAACTGGTTCACACTCTCGCGGATCCACTGCGACATAACGTCGCCGCGGTTTGACATGACGCGCTCCGCGCACGCAGTCTCCTCCCACTGCTCCAGAGCACACCTTGCGAAAGCAAGGGCCGCAAAGCCACCGGTCTACAGGTTTTCCTACGACAGCGGGGTTGCCAGTCATGTCATTCAATGCCTTTCTTTCGATCACACCCTGGCCGCTGTTCTCGGCCCTCATCTGGATAGTCCTGCTGATCGCGGTGATGTATTTCGCGCGCCGCACGGCCCACCAGGCAATTCGTACCGCCAGCGGCGCGCTGGCACGCGGTCTCAAGATCGCCTCGCACTCGATCACGCACGCCGAAGGGCGGCTCGCCGAACGCAACCGCGAAGTGCTGCTGGCCGCGGGCCGCGAAGCAAAGGAGCGGGTCATCGAGCGTGAATTCACGCGCGTCGGCGACACCGTCCGCAAGGACCTGGCTAACTACCCGCACCTGCACCGCGGCCTGAGCGAGGCCATCGGGCGCATCGAGAAGGACCACCAGGATGCCGTGGAAGTCCCGCCGGACCCGCCCGGATGGGTTCGCGCCGTGGAGGCGGTCTCCAGACTCGACGCCAAGGACGGTGGCGGTGACGTGCTCGCGGACATGCACAAGTCCATCGTCAAGGCGCACAAGGAGGCGATGGAGGCCTACCGCGAGGCGGGCGCCGAGCGGCACGAGCTGCTGCGCGCCATGATGCCGCGCTGGCGGGACGTGCAGCAGCTGCTGACCGAGGTGGACAAGAAGGCCGAGAGCCTGTTGACGCGTTCGGCAGGTATCGACCGGCACATGCAGGAGTACGAGCAGATCGTCAAACGCGAGGACAAGGCCGTCTCGGTGCTGTCGTCCTCTTCGCTGGTGCAATTCTTCGTCTCGGCCATGGTGCTGCTGGTCGCCCTCGGCGGCGCCGCGATCAACTTCTCGCTCATCGCGCGCCCGATGGCCGAAATGGTCGGCGGTACCAGTTTCATCGGCATCTTCAAGACGGCGGACATCGCGGCCCTGGTCATCATCATGGTCGAGATCTCGATGGGCCTGTTCCTGATGGAGAGCCTGCGCATCACGAGGCTTTTTCCGGTGATCGGCGCGCTGCCCGACAAGCTGCGCGTGCGCATGATCTGGATCACTTTCACCATCCTGCTGCTGCTGGCGAGTATCGAAGCCGGCCTGGCTTACATGCGCGAGGTGCTGTTGCAGGATGAGCTGGCGACGAGCGCGCTGTTGCGCGGCTCGGAGGCTGCGGTCGACAGCGGCTTCCTGTGGATCACCACCGCGGCGCAGATGGGCATGGGATTCATCCTGCCTTTCGCGCTGGTGTTCGTGGCCATTCCGCTCGAGACCTTCATCCACTCGCTGCGAACCGTGCTCGGCCTGGCAGGTATCGGCTTGCTGCGGGCCCTGGCCTTGCTGCTGCGCGTGCTCGGCAACGGTTTCCGGCATCTCGGCACGCTGACCGAGCGGCTGTACGACCTGCCGCTGTTCGTGCCGCTGTGGCTCGAATCCAGGAATGGCAAGCCGGAAATTTCTGTTCAGGAGGTGACGCCATGAAACGCACCGCATTGCTCGGCTGCGTCCTGCTCGTGGCCTGCTCGCAATCCGTACCCGTCGCCCGCAACAAGGGCGTGTACCTGCTGCTCGACACTTCCGGCACCTACCGCGCGGAACTGCGCAAGGCCGAAGACGTGATCCTGTACACGCTCTCGCGGCTCGAGCCGGCGGATTCGTTCGCGGTGGCACGCATCGACACCGGCAGCTTCAGCGAGAAGGACATCATTGCGAAGACGACCTTCGACGAGCGCCCGAGCGTGGCGAATGCCCAGAAGCGCGTATTTGCGCAGAAGGTGCATGACTTCATCTCCCGGGAGAACTCCGCGCAGTACACGGACATCACCGGCGGCCTGCTGCAGGCAGTCGAGTTCCTCAACGAGAAGGGCACCGGCCGCAAGACCATCCTCATCTTCTCGGACATGGAACAGGACCTCGACAAGGGCTACATGCGGGACATCGTGGTGCCGTTCGAAGGTTTCGACGTGGTGGCGCTGAACGTGGTCAAACTGCGGCAGGACAACTACGATCCGCGCCAATACCTGGCGCGGCTCGATCAGTGGAAGGGCCGTGTCGAGAAAGCCGGTGGGCATTGGCGCGTCGTGAACGACCTCGATCGACTGGACCACATGTTGTGACAGGGGCGCTGCCGTGCCCAGGTTTCTGCGACGCGTGCGTTCCCGGCTGACGAGCTGGCGCCGCCGGATCGTTTTCAACTGGCTGGCGCGAGGGGGCGGTGGCTTCTCTTCCTTCGCGATGTTCGCGATCCCGGCGCTGGCCATTGCGTCGATAGTCACCTTTGCCTGGTCGAGCCGTTCGCGCGGCGAGACGCGACGCGTCGAGGCCGCCCAGGCGCGCGCCGCCGAGCTGACGTGTCTCGCGGAGAACATTTACTACGAAGCCCGCGGCGAGCCGCTGGACGGGCAATACGCCGTCGCCGAAGTCACGCTGAATCGGGTGAGGTCGCCCTTTTTCCCGAAGACGATCTGCGCGGTGGTGCATGACACGCGCTGGGATCCGCTGCGCCGCCGCTTCACCGCGCACTTCTCGTGGACGCAGATGGAGGGCCGGGGCGAGCCCTGGGGTCCGCTGTGGCAACAGTCGATCGCGGTGGCGACGGCGGTCATCGACGAGGCGCACATGCCCGTCGTGCCCGACGCGCTCTACTATCATGCGAACAGCGTGCAGCCGTACTGGGCGAACACCCGGCGGGTCGTCGCCCGGATTGGCAGCCACGTGTTCTACAGATGAGGCTGCACAACCGCGCGACGCCACCGCGTCGCGCGGCTGGCATGCCGCCAAAGGTCTGATCAGGCCGCCAGTTTTCCCTTCGCCTTCGCGCTGTGTGTCGCGATCAGGTCCATCAGCGCGGGCGACAGGCAATCATAGGGCTCGAGCTTGAGTTCCTTGAGTCGCGCGCGCACCGCCGGCATCTGCTGCGGGTTGAAGCCCGACTCGATGATCGAAGACACGAACGCCGCGAATTCCGGCGCCGCCCAGCCTTTTTCGCTGGAAAGCTCCACGTGTACGAAGTCGAGACCGTAGAACGGGTGATCCTTCTTCTCGATGCGACCGAACATGTGCACGCCGCAGCCGGTACAGGCGTGGCGCTGGATCACTGCACTGGGATCCACCACCTTGAGCTTCTGCGCGTTCTCGGTGACCTCGAGCTTGTCGCGCGAGATGACCGCCACCACTGAGAACAACGCACCGTCGGGCTTCCAGCACTTGGTGCAGCCGCAGGCGTGGTTGAAGGCTACGTCGCCATTGAGGCGCACCTTCACCTGTTTGTCCGAGCAACGGCAGACGAGCGTTCCGCCCGCGAAGTTCGCCGTCCCCGCTCGAACGCCGTTGTCGACCGAAGGATGAATTGATACAGCGCTCATGTTGATTCCTCCATCTATTTGTCGTGATTCACTTGTTGGCCGATCTCGCGTGGGGCGATCAGCTCGCCGTGCGCGTCCAGCAACGGCACGCGGTAGCTCGCCAGGATGGACTGCACCTCGCGCTCATGCGCGCCTATCCACTGATCGAGCGTGTCCTTCCATTCCTTTTCGCCGAAACGCACACCCATCGAGATCTCGTAATCGAACTTGATTGCCGGGTCAGGCTTGAACGGCAGCGCGCGCCAGGCCGTACCCTGTGCATGCCGGCCGGCGAGGAATCCCGCGATCGGTCCCCACAGGATCCCGAAGTCGATCTTGCCGGCCGCCAGGTCGCGCTCGATCACGTCGGCGGGATTCTCCGCCGGATCGCCGCTTTGCGGCGCGTAGAAAACGGCATGGTCGAGCATCTTGTTTCGCAGCAGCCAATCCGATCCGGGCGAACGGCCGAAGACGCCGATTCGCAAGGCATGCAGCCGCTCCGGCGGCAGTGCCAGCAGATCTTCCGGCGACTGCAGCCGCGCGAATTCCTCGCGCCCTTCGAATACCAGCGCGTAGGTGGAACGCATGTAGGGCCGCGTGGTCGCCGTGAGCTCGAAGCCCTTCGGTACGCCGATGATCACGTCGCACTTGAACTGCTGGGTCGTCTCGTCGCGCAGCTTCAGCGTATTGCGCACGAAGCCCATGCGCTGCGGAAAGTACGTGAACTCGATGCGGCGGCCAAGGTCGCGCGCCAGCGCCTGCGCAATCTTGTTTTCGTAGCCTTCGCCCTGTTTGTTGGACAAGGGCATGTTGCCCGGATCCGCACAGACTCGTAACACGGCCGCGGAATCCTGTGGCCGTGCAAGCGGCGACAGGCAGGCCAGCCCGGCGCCGACGAGCAGCGCCCTGCGAAAGCCAGCGCGGAGCGCACTCCTGGAGCGGCCCTCAATTGATTGGAAAGAGGTGGCCGGGCTGAATTGCGCCATCGGAACGGCCCTTCAGGTAGGCGTACAGGCCTTCCCAGTTCTGCATGACCATCTGACTCGCACTGAACGGCGGCATTCCCTTGTCCGGCCGTCCATTGATCATCAGTTTGTGGAAGTCCTCTTTCGACAGGGTCTTCAGTCGCTCGACGAGCGAGGGCCCGACCAGTCCTTCCTGGGAGGCACCATGGCAGCGCTCGCAGGCGAGCGCTCGCCAGGTTTTCCATCCCATCAATGTCTTCGCATCAACCTTGGTGCCTCCCTGCACCTGGTAGAGCTTGACCTCATCCCCGGCGCCGCTCGCGAGCGGCGCCAGGATGAGCATCGATGCCAGTATCGCCCAACGCATTCGCCCTCAGCGCGACGCGGCCGTCGATGGCAGCGCGAACACGAACAGCGAGCCACCGAGCGTGGTGTACTTCGCGAGCTCCTTGTAGCCGCCGACCGCGCCGAGACCTTCCGTGGATTCGGTGAGACCCGCCGCCATGCCGATGCCGGCCCAGCCACCGATGCCGGAGTACACGCCGACGTACTGCTTGCCGTCGTATTGATAGGTGAAGACGTTGCCGATGATTCCCGAGGGCGTCTTGAACTTCCAGAGTTCCTTGCCGTCCTTGGTGCTCACGGCTTTCAGATAACCTTCCAGCGTGCCGTAGAAGGCGATGTCGCCGGCAGTCGTCAGGGCACCGGACCACACGGAGAATCGCTCGGGCTTCGACCACACGATCTTGCCGGCGGACGGGTCCCACGCGATGAAGTTGCCCATGCCGCCGTGGCTTCCCGGAGTCGGGAACATGGTCAGGGTGGCGCCGACGAACGGCTGACCCGCCGTGTATTCGACCTGGAACGGCTCGTAGGTCATGCACACGTGGTTGGTCGGGACGAGGACCAGTCCTGACTTGCGGTCATAACTCGCCGGCTGCTGATCCTTCGAGCCGAGCGCGGCCGGACAGATGTCTTTCACGTTGACGTCCGGACCGGTCGTCTGCGGCGAGTACTTCTTGTCGACGATCGGGCGGCCGGTCTTCATGTCGACCTTGGTGGCCCAGTTCACCTGCGGATCGTACTTCTCGGCCACCAGCAGCTCGCCGGTCACGCGATTCAGCGTATAGCCGAAACCGTTGCGATCGAAGTGCACCACCGCGGGCACTTTCTTGCCCTTGGAGTCGACGTCGATCAACAACATTTCATTGACGCCGTCGAAGTCCCATTCATCGTGGGGCGTCATCTGGTAGACCCATTTCGCCATGCCGGTGTCGAGGTCGCGCGCAAAAATCGTCATCGACCACTTGTTGTCACCGGGACGCTGTGCCGGATTCCACGTGCCGGGATTTCCCGAGCCGTAGTACACGAGGTTCAGTTTCGGATCGTAGGCGTACCAGCCCCAGGTGGTGCCGCCGCCTAACTTCCACTGCTCGCCCTGCCAGGTCTTGAGCGACGAGTCCTTGCCGATCGGGGCCATCTTGCCGTTGGTCCAGGTCATGGTCTTGGCCGGATCGACGAGCAGTTCGTTGTCGGGACCGATGCTCCAGGCGGTCCACGCCTTGTTGCCGGTCTTGAGGTCATAGGCGATGAGGCGTCCGCGCACGCCGAACTCACCACCGGAGATTCCGGTGATCACCTTGTCCTTGAAAATGTGCGGCGCGTTGGTATTGGTCTCGCCGATCTTGGGGTCGCCATTCTTGGCGCTCCAGACAACCTTGCCGGTGTTGGCATCCAGCGCCACCAGCGTCGTGTCAGCCTGCTGCAGGAAGATCTTGCCATCTGCGTATGCCAGGCCGCGGTTCACGGTATCGCAGCACATGACCGGTACGACCTGGGCATCCTGCTTCGGCTCGTACTTCCACTTGTAGGATTGGTCCTTCAGGTTCACCGCGTACACGTTGTTCGGAAACGGCGTGTGTATGTACATCATGTCGCCGATCACCAGCGGCGAACCCTCGTGACCGCGCAGCACGCCGGTGGACATGGTCCACGCGACCTGCAGCTGCCCGACATTCGAGGCGTTGACCTGGTTGAGATTGCTGTAGCGATGGTTGGCATAATCGCCGGCCTGCGAAGCCCAGTTCTTCGAATCGGCCATGACCTGCTCGATATCACTGGCGGCCGCCATGCCGCTCAACGTCGCAGCGAATGCGGTGACGCCGACTAGTAAGGAGCGCTTCAGATGTTTCATGTTCGTTTCCCCTGCCTGCACGGTGCCCAGTCATTGCAACGTCTGTGCCATGGGCGGCTGAGTACCGGTCTCCTGGGCGCCCTGTTCTCGGCCGTCGCCTTGGCCCCCGCGAATGCTGCGCCACCGGCGCATGACTACCCGACTCAGGCGCGGGTCGAATACGTGAATGACTGCGTGGCGAGGAACGGCGGCAAACTGTCACAGGTGTACCAATGTTCGTGTGTCATCGATGACATTGCGAACACTCTCTCCTACGACGAATTCGTCGAGGATTCCACGTTCGCCCACTACGCGACGCTGCCGGGTGAGGGCGGTGGAATCTTCCGCGACTCGGACGAAGCGAAGGCCAAGGCGAAGCGCTATCGCGAACTGGAGAAGAAGGCCTACCGCGCGTGTGGACTCAAGGACCCCGTCTAGGGCGCGAGCACCACGCCCCAGGGTGAGCGGCCGACCGGAATTTTCCGGATGGTTTTGAGCGTTGCCGTATCGACGATACTGACGTCGTCGGAAGGTCCGTTCGCGGTGTAGAGGCGCTTGCCATCCGTGGAAAGTGCCATGCCCCAGGGCCGGGTTCCGACCGGCACCTCGGTGACCAGCTGCGGCGCGTGCTTCAGGTCGATGACCGCGACTGTGCCACCGCGGCCGGTACTCATGAACAGCCGCTGGCGTGGAGCATCCAGCACCAGCGCCATCGGGCGCGCCTCCTTGCGCAGCTGCAGGACGAGCTGGGCAGGCTCGTCGCCCTTCAATCCAATGCGGTACAAGGTTGCGTCGAACTCACCGCTGACGTAGGCGACACTGCTGTCCGGCGCGAATGCGATGTCACGCGGCCGCTGGCCCACGGACACGGATTTCACCACCTCGAGTGAATTCGCGTCGATCACGGAGACCGCATGGTTGGATTCATTCGTGACCAGCACCCAGCGGCCGTTGGGCGCGACGGCGACTCCCTCCGGCTCGGTTCCAACAGGAATGCTCGCGATCAGCTTGCCGCTCGCGATGTCGACCACCGAGGTGCGCCCGGCGTCCTCGTTCGACACGAACAGGCGCTTCTCGTCGGCACTCAGGGCGAACTGCTCGGGATCCGAGCCGGCGGCGAGTACCCGCACGACCTTGTGAGACTTTGTATCGATGATCGCGATGCCGTCGGCGCTCAAATCGCGCTGGCGCTTGGCGCATTCCTCGTCCGGCACCGACGGCGGGCATTTCGGCAGCCCGCTCACCGCGACGAACAAGCGCGCGCCGGCGCGATCCAGCTTCATGCCGCGCGGCCGTTTGCCGACATCGATGGTGGCGATGACCTGCGCGCGTTGTGTGTCGATCACCGAAACGCTGTTGCCATCCTCATTCGACACGTAGGCGCGCTCGCCACGCGCCGCAGTGGCAAGCAGGCATCCGGACAGCAGGCAAAGACTGAGGAATCGCTGGTGGATCAGAATGACAAGTACGCCCCGAGGTTGAAGTTGCTGCTGTCGTTCTCGACACCATTATGCGCTTGGGCGTTTGTATCGGTGAATTCCCCCAGCAACGTGAGGTTTTTGGTGAGCGAGTAGTAGACACCGAGCGTGTACTTCTGGTTCTTTTCCACCAGGTTCGAAACTGCCTCGCCCGACGCGAGGTCCAGGTTGCTCTCGCCGTAGTTGAGCCCCAGTTTGAGATCGCCGAACTTGTAAGTGAACTGCGCGAGGAACCCGTCGGAGTCCCGCTCGTTGCCGAGGCCGTCGCTGCCAAACAGGAACAACGCGGTGGTTCCGAGTCCTTTGCCCTGGTAGTACCAGGCGAGGAATTCAGCCTGCCCGAAGGTGACCTTGCCGCCGACGTCGAAACCGAAACTGTCGAAGTCCGATGCATCGGTGACGCCATTGTGTTTCTGGCTGATCATGCTCGCGGAGAAATAGAAAGGCTCCTTGGTAAAGGCGACCTTGGCGTGAAAGCCGGGGGCGCTTTCCGGAGGCGCCGAGGTGCCGGGAGGCAGCGCCTGTCCGAGCGGCTCGAGCGGATCGAAGATGCCGAACGTGATCTTGAAGCCGCTGAAGTCACGCGTGGTGTAGTCGATCTGCGCGAGCCAGTCCGTGTAGATGTAGCCGAGGCCGATCGATCCGAGCGAAGTGTTGGAAGGCGTGGCGTAGTTGCCATTGCCCGCGCCCACGCCCGGCAGCGTCATGTCGTTCAGGATCGCATCGGCGCCGAACAGGCCGATGTTGCGTCCCATCAGGAATTGCCCCATGTGTTCGTTGCCGAACGTGAGGAAAACCTGCCGCATGTCGATGCTGGCGCTTCCCAGCGCCGTGTTCGTCTGCGTCGCGCCCTGCTGGAGGTTCGCGCTGCCGTCGTTGGTGCTGATGCCCGGATAGAAACCGAAGGTCACGGCCAGGTCGTAGCCGTTTTGCGTCGTCGACGCACTGAAGGCCAGCGCGGCCGGGAGCAGGCCGTTGCTGATGGATGAAGTCTTGTCTTCGCCTGCGGCGCCCCGGCATGCCAGGCCACCCGCCACGGGCGGCGTCGCTTCGTCCTCACAACTCGAACCGATGTAGTGGACATTCACATTGCCGTTGGCAGTGAATTTCCAGTCGCCGGCCGTCATTTCCACGGCCATCGCGGGTGCTGCAGCGCAACCCGTCGCGAAAGCCAGTACGGATCCCCATCGCAGTGAATTTCGCTGATTCATGGCACGTCCTTCCTGTTGCGCGGCCACGGGAGATCAGTACAGAGCAAGGCCCGTGCCAGTAGGAATGGGCCTACAAACAAGTTGCTAGGGGTGGCTGCTCGTGTAGTTTGGGCACAGCGGAAGCATCCGGGCCCCGCCGGGCACTGTCCCCGCACTGACACGGTTCGAACCAACGCCGTGACAGGTGATACATTCCAGCCCCTCGGGGAGGCGTCATCCATTTACGGAAGCAGGGAGCTCCAGATGGATTCCAATGTCGTTCAACATGCGACGAACGTACTCGACTTCGTCAGCGGACGGGCGGCGCGGCTGAAAGGGGAGGCCGGCGACCTGGACCCCGCAATCGCGGATTCCTGGCGGCGCTGTGCGCTCGACTATTCCATCGATCCCGCGCGTCACTACGTTCCCTGCGTTCTCGATGCCGCCGCGCTCGCGCGCCGCCGCGAAGAATACGCGGACCTGGTGCAGATCGCGTCGGCGGAGATCGACTGGCTGTACGACTACATCGCCAAGTCCGGTTATGCGCTGGTGCTCACCGACGCCAGCGGCGTCGTGTTGTACGAGAAGACGGATGCGGCGCTGGCGCGCACCTTCCAGGACGCCGGGCTGGTTTGCGGCGCGGACTGGAGTGAGCGTCGCGAAGGCACCAATGGCATCGGCACCTGCATCGCCGAGAACCGCTCGGTGACCGTGCACCTGGGCGAACACTTCCGTTCCTGTCACATCGGCCTGTCCTGTTCCGGCGCGCCGATTCGCGATCCGTCGGGTTCGCTGATGGCGGTGCTCGACGCCTCGACGCTGACGCAAACCACGCGTGCCGGCGTGGCGCACACGGTTGCACTGGTCAACTTGTCCGCGCGCCTGATCGAGAAATACCTGTTCCTGCGCCACTTCCAGGATGGCGTCGTGTTCCGCTTCCACGCGCGGCCGGAGTTCGTGAATCTGCAGCACGATGGGGCCATTGCGCTCGCGCCGGATGCCACGATCATGGCCGCCGACGAGACCGCGATGCAGCTGTTGCATGCGGAGAATCGCAGCGCATTGATCGGACGGCCCATCGACACGGTGTTCGACGTCAATGCGGCCGAGCTGATCGAGCCCGGGCGCCGCGCATCCGGTTACTCCGGCGGCGAGCTGCGTCCGGTGCGCGACATGGCGCTGGGCCGGCGTTTCTTTGCCAGCCTGGACCGCGGCGCGTTGCACGCGCCGGTATCGATCCGCGCGGCGAAGCCCGCGCGGGTCATGCAGGTGGAATCGCCGGGCGCACGGCGCGAGTCGCTGACCCTCGAGGAGCTCGCCGGCGAGGATCCGCAGATGCTCCGCAACGTGCGCAGTGCCTATCGGATCGCGAAATCGCGCGTGCCGGTCATGATCGAGGGACCCACGGGCGCCGGCAAGGAAGTGTTCGCGCGCGCGCTGCATGCCGCGAGCGATCGCGCGGCCCGGCCCTTCGTGGCGCTCAATTGCGCCGCGATCCCGGAGTCACTCATCGAGAGCGAGTTGTTCGGTTATCGGCCCGGCGCCTTCACCGGCGCACGCAAGGAAGGAATGCGCGGCAAGGTGCTGCAGTCCTCCGGCGGCACGCTGTTCCTCGACGAGATCGGCGACATGCCGCTGGCCCTGCAGACCCGGCTGCTGCGCGTGCTCGAAGAGCAGGAGGTCGTGCCGCTCGGCACCGAGATTCCGGTCAAGGTGGATCTGCACGTCATCAGCGCCTCGCATCGCAACGTGCGCGGCATGATCGCGCGCGGCGAGTTCCGCGAAGATCTTTACTATCGCCTGAATGGCATCACGCTCGAGTTGCCCCCGCTCGCCGCGCGCACCGACAAGGAGCGCCTGATCCGCGAATTCCTGGCCGCAGAAACCAGCGACGATCGGCCGGCCGCCATCGAGGTAGCCGCCTTTCAGCGACTGCTCGCGTATGACTGGCCGGGAAACGTGCGCGAGTTGCGCAACGTGATCCGCACCGCGCTCGCGATCTGCGACGGAGGTGTGGTGCGGCTCAGCGATCTGCCGAGCGAGCTTCGCAATGAGTCCATGCGTCACTCGGTCCCGGCGCGAGAGCCGGTGACCGAATCGGGTGCCCGCGAAGATCTGTTGCGTCAGATGCGTGCATGTGACGGGAACATGTCACTCACGGCCGCGCACCTCGGCATCAGTCGCAACACTCTTTATCGCCGCTGCAAGCGGCTCGGCATTCCGCTGCGGCGGGCGGGACCTCTCGCGTAGCAAAAAGATGTTCCCGGCTCTGGCATGTTATCTGCATGTCATGAAGCGTGAGGAGTTCGAAGGATGAAGCTGCGCGCAGGAGTGTTCGCCTCGCACCCGGGATTCTCCTGAGGGGTAGCGAGGAGAGTGGCGCGCAGGTGGTGCTGGTGAGTCCCGAGGGGAACGTGCCGTTGAATTCCCTGGCGGCCGAAATCCTCGGCCTGTGTGACGGCTCGCGAAAGCGCGCACAGGTCGTGGCGGAAATCCTGCAGCGGACGCACAACCGCGCGCGTTCCGCGGACATCGTCGAATTCCTGGATGCCGCGGTCGCGCGGGGCTGGATCCGCGAAGCCTGATCCGCCCTTACTCGTCGTTGTCACCCCACACGTCGCCGTGATTGCCACGCTCGCGCCTGCCGAGCTGGATCACGTGCACCGAATAAGGGCCGGGCGAAAAGCTGAGGGTTGTTCCTACGGTCATCGACGATTGCTGCACGTCGGCCGAGCCCGTGCCGGTGTGCGCGGCCTCATCCTGGTCGATGCCGTAGCTGAAGACTTTCGCTTTCTCGCCGCGCCGGAGTCCGGGCACGGAGATAGTAGCGTTCAGCGCCGCGGTCGGATGCTTGTTGATCACGAGGATGCGCAGCGAACAGTCGCTGCCCTTCACCGCGTACACGGCCAGGCTGCCGTAGTCGCTCGAAGCCGGCACCACGGTTTCGCCGCCGCGCGCGAAGTTCTTGAGTAGTTTGTTGACATAGAAGGTCGGGTAGCGGTCGGCGGGGCCGGCGGGATCGGCCGAATTCACGATGCCGTAGTCGCCGTAGCGCCGCCAGCCGTACAGCGACGGGCTGTTGTTGTTGCCGCCTTCCTGGCCGTTGCGCAGGTCCCACCACAGGAGCGCGTTGAACTCGGTCTTCAGCAGGTTGCCGACCGCATCCGCATAGAAGAGTCCGTTCACGAGACTGGTAGTTTGCTTGCCGGGATTGCTGAACACCGAGTTGTGTTCGGTGACGGCCATCTCGACGCGGCGCGCCTTCGCTCCGAGATAATCGTCGAGCATCTGCCGCAGTCCGGCGGCATCGTTCGCCCAGCTCGAGGCCGAGTTCAGCAGGAACAGGTCGCTCTCGCCGCCCGGTCCCTGTTCGTAGCGGTGATACACCACGAAATCGGGTGTGACGCCGAGCTGTCGCAGCGTATCGAGCAACACGGGCGTCCAGCCGCTGTGCGTCTGGCCGGTGCGCGGATTGGTCACGGGGTGGTCGGTGTAGTTGGCGAAGGCGTCTTCACCGAGCGACACCACGGCGCCGATGCGGATCGACGGATCCACGCGTTTCATCTGTCGCCAGTATTCCTTGAAACGATTCGCATAGGTCACCGGGTCGTGCGGCCGGGTATTGTTGTCGGCCTCCCAGCTGCCGTAGTTCTCGTTGCCGACTTCCCAGTAGCGCACGTTGGTGCGCTTGACCTTGTTGGCGTGGTTCACCCAGGCCGCGGCTTCCTCGGGTGTGCCGGTGCCGTAGTTGACGGTGATGTAGGCGGCGGCGCGCGTCGCGCCCGCGATCTGGATGAACTCATCGAAGTTGGTGGCCCACTCGAAGGTTTGTCCCTCGCTCATGTTGGTCTGCCAGTGATAGACATCGGAGAGCGAGCCGCCCGGGAAACGCAGCGCCTGGTTGTTGAGCTCGGTGAGCAGGGCCTGCGTATTCGGCGAGGCGTACGCACCATCCCATATCGCAGCATTGATGCCGAACATCCGGCGATCGACCTTGCGAATGCGGGTGCGGGGATCGACGCTGACATTCACCGTGGAGGGCGGCGGCGCGAATTCCAGCGAGATGTCATCGACGTAGAACGTGGGCTGAGTCGTTCCGGAATTGTCCTGCAACCACAGGCCCGACAGATCGCTCACGTTGGCGATGCCGAGCTGTGCGAGCGGGATGACGAACTCCTGCCAGGTGCCGGCCTGCAACGGACCGATCGTCACCGCGGGTTGCGCGACATCGCTGCGCAGGGCGACGACATTCAGCGTCTGTCCGCCGGTTGCGCCGCCGTTCACCCAGAACTTCAGGCTCTCGTAGGCGCCGGTGGGCAGTGCGGCGTGCTGCAGGTACAAGGCTTCATAGGCATCGGCGGTCACCGCGATGGCGCTGGAGCCGGTGTGCACCGTCGTCGTATTCGCAGTGCCGACTTCGGCCCAGCTCCAGTTGTTCCAGCCATTGACCAGTGCATCCTGGTAGAGGGCCATGCCGTTGACCGGTGGTGGCGGCTCCGGTGGTACACCGGACTCGAGCACGACGTCGTCGACATAGAAGGTGGGCTCTGCGATGCCCGCGCCTTCCTGGACCCAGAAGCCGCTCACGTCGGTGCGGTTGTCCGCACCGAGCGCAAACAGCGGCACCGTGATCTTCTGCCAGGTTCCGGCGGCGGGCGAGGCGACTCGTACGCCGGGCTGCGCCACGTCGTTGACCACCGCGATGACCTGGATGGTTTGTCCGCCGGCGGTGCCACCATGCACCCAGAACGTGAAATTCAGGTAGCCGTTGGTGTCGAGCGGCGCGTCGGCGGACCGCAGGTACAGCGCGGAGTACGGCGTGTCGGGCGTGACCGCGATCGACACCGCGCCCGTGTGGGCGTTGGTGGCGCTGGCGAGATCGACCGTCGCCCAGCTCCAGTTCTGCCATCCGGGCGCGAGCGCCTCGTCGTAGATCGTGCGATCGGTAGCCGCGAATGCCGCGCCTTGCAGGCACAGCAGCATCAGCAGCAGGAAGGCGCGCAATGAGAGGCGCGCGGGTGCGCCCGAAACAGTCCCTGTTTTCATGATGTTCCCCCTGAACACTGGCGTCACGGATTGAATCACAACTGCGCGCCGAAGGGGCTAGGTATAAATTGCAACGCACGCCGGCGTCGCGAGCCAATCGAGACAGGCGACATCGCGCAGGACATTGGTAGATAGGCGAGCAGTCCTACGCCATGTTTTCCAGCGAGACCTGGCGCACTTCGTGTGTGGAAAGGTAGCCGGGGTTGAAACCGGCGGCGGCCTGCAAGGCCGCGTAGTCATGGATCAGCACCTGGCGGTTCTGGAACGAGACGAGCTTCAGCCGGCGCAGTTCCATGAGCGTGCGATTGACGTGCACGGCCGACAGGGCAAGCGTGTCTCCGAGTTCAGCCTGCGTGAGCGGCAGATCGAACGCGTGATCGTGCGTGAGCCCCACGGCCGCGAGACGCTCGTGGATCTCGCAGATCAGGTGGCCGAGCCGCTCGAAGGCCGAGCGTTGTCCGACGTTGATGAGCCACTCGCGGGTGATCGCCTGCTGCATGAACGCATGACGGGCCATCGCCAGCGCGATGTTCGGCTGGCGCTCGAGGCGCTGGACTGAATGCACGGACAACATGACGATCTCGGCGGGGCCGAGCGCGTACATCGTTTCAACGACCTGCGGAACCAGCAGCTCGCGCGGATCGCACATGTCACCGGCAAGCAGGTAACCGAGGATCTGCCGCCGGCCATCCGGCAGCAGGCGGTAGCGGTAGAGCAGGCCCTCGAGCACCACGAGCAGGCGATTCGCGGATTCGCCGGCCTTCGCCACGTTCTCATGTGACGCGTAGCGAATCCCCGCGGTCGAGGCCGCTTCCTCGAGTACCCGTTGATCCTCGAGCGTGAGTGCCGCGAAACGCGCCAGCCTTCGGATCCAGCGGGAAGCGGCGGAGTTCATGGGGAGTCCGACCTCGATGCGTGCCGCAATGATGTCGCAAAAGAATCCGTTGGCAAGGGGTTGTTTGTCACCGGCGACTTCCGCAGGCGAGGGCTTGGAATCGGCCTTTCCCGTGCCTGTAGCGCTGCGGCGCGCCCCCGG
>Ga0068861_100000168_pt1 | contig 34678 bp, 23 predicted proteins | sample KBSSwiS42_FD_66593 | JGI IMG/M metagenome (GOLD analysis project Ga0068861, IMG submission 66593) | Switchgrass rhizosphere microbial communities from Kellogg Biological Station, Michigan, USA - KBS Switchgrass S4-2 | ecosystem: Host-associated > Plants > Roots > Rhizosphere > Soil ...
ATACCCTTTCCACTCGATGAATCCGCCGCCCACCGAGTAGTACTCCTGCTCGAGCAGCACGTCGTTGCCGCCGAGGAGCTTGACGGTCATCGTGTTCGGGTGCTTGAAGTCGCCCTTCGTCGCGTCGTAGATGACGTCCTTGAGGCTCACGTCGATCGACTTGCCGCCGAGCTTCACGGGGAACACCTGGCCAGGCTTGTCTCGCAAGCTGTCCAGAAACTTCGGATCGACCGTCGCCGGTTCGTGCCCGACGAGCCCTGCGAGCGCGGCTCGTTCCGTGCCGTGTCCCTTGCCTGTGGCGCTGAGGCTGCCGAACAAGTTCACCTGCAGCTTCGTCGCCTTGGCGAGCGTGTCGGCGGGCAGTTTGGCGGCTCGTTGGTAGAAGTCGTAGGTGATCCGCATCGGACCAATCGTGTGCGAGCTCGAAGGGCCCGGGCCCACCTTGTAGAACTCGTCCACGGTCGTCAGCACCGGCCCGCTTCCCTTCTTCACGACATTCAGATCGGGAGCCAGCTGGACCGAGGCCGCAGCGGGCGCCTTTGCAGCTTCGGCTGCTGGCGGAGGGGCGGCTTTTTCGGTCTCCACGCGCGTGCAGCCGTTCATCACCGCAGCCGCCGAGATCACGGCGCCGCGCATGATGAACTTCCGGCGGTCGACGCCCGCCGGAATCTCCGATGGCACCTGCGGCGAGGGACCGAGCGGATCGCGGTCGTTGTCTCTCACGTCTTCTCTCTTGGACATGGATCTTCCCTGCGCTCCTTTTCCGGCGAGGAAACGACCGCTCGCGCGTTGCATTGACGGCGATCGAGCGGCTGGTCGCTGACCGGTTGTTTCAAGCCGTGGGCCAGACAACGCTCACGAGACGATCGCAGGACATTCCCCGGAATCGGCGGGAATTCAGCGGGAATTGGCCACGGACGCGAGGAATGACTCGCGGAATGCGGTGCGCGTCGCCTCCGGCGGGGAGGCCGTAACTCCGACGGGACGGAGTCATCGTACGGTGATGCGGCGGAGCGAGCGCACACGGTCCGTGCGGCGATATCCTCAGCTGCCGGCATCCACTCGCGCGTACTCGCCGTTCCGCGTGCGCTTGAGGAACCCTCCGTCCACGAGGGCGTCGAGCAGCGTATCGCACGTGTGCGGGTCGAGTCCCCACAGACGACGGACCTGAGGCTTCGTGAGGCGAAGATCGGGGATTTCCCGGAATTCGCCGCAAACGATCGGGAGCCAGTGCTTGACGGCCGTTTGTACGTTTTTCATGTGCGGACGTCCTGCCATCCCGCTCCAGCTGCTGCCGGCACACCGGCCATGTTCGGTGGTTGTCCGGTCGACGCGAGGACGCTGCTCCAGAGCGCGCCGTCCGGATCGATCGTCTTGCGCTGCGACACCGCCAGGGCGATCGGCAGATGCGTGAACTGGTGATTCCAGAACCCGACGAGCATGTTGGTTCGGCCGGTCATGCCTGCGTGCACCGCCGCGTGGCCGAGCAGAAGACAGAACGCCGAGTCGTGGGCGGTTGCCGGCACGCACCTGATCGCGTAGCTCGGGTCGATGTACTTCAGGTTGATCTCGAGGCCGGCCTGCTTGAAATGCCGGATGATCGCATCGCGCAGGAACACGCCGATATCGCCGTGCCTGACGTTGCCGGAGGCGTCCCGTTCCTGATCCCGCCGGACGAGGTCTTGTCCGGCGCCTTCGGCGACGACGATCAAGGCGTGGCGGCGCCGTTCGAGCCGGCCGGCCAGCTCGTTCAGGAACCGGTCGAGCGTGAAGGGCACCTCCGGAACGAGGCAGAAATTGACGTGGCCGTCGACCAGCACGCAGTACGCGGCGATGAACCCGGAGTCGCGGCCCATCAGCTTGACCAGCCCGATGCCGTTGCGCGCCCCCTCGGCTTCGGCGTGGGCCGCGGCGGTCGCCCGCCTGGCCTCGGTCACCGCCGTCTCGAAGCCGAAGGTCTTCTGCACGAACGAGACGTCGTTGTCGATCGTTTTCGGCACGCCGATCACGCTGATCGCGGCTCCGCGCCGCGCCACCTCGGCGCTGATAGCCTGCGCACCGCGCAGCGTGCCATCGCCGCCGATGGTGAAGAGGATGCCGATCCGCAGCTCCTGCAGCATCGCCACCATCTCGGCCGGATCCTGCGGCCCTCGTGAAGAGCCGAGCACCGATCCGCCCGCCGCATGAATCCGGTTGACCGCATCGGGCGTGAGCTGCAGCGGTGCGTGCCGGGAACTTCGGACCAGCCCTTCGTAGCCGAAGCGGAATCCGTAGACGGTCTTGACGCCGTAATGGTGATGGAGGCTCAGGACGATCGCCCGGATCGTATCGTTCAGCCCCGGACAGAGGCCGCCGCAGGTGACGATGCCGCAGGCCAGCTTCGACGGGTCGAAGAAGAGCGTCTGTCTCGGCCCGGCGCACTCCATCGACGGCGGCTCGGCGCCGGCGTGCATCGATCGTCGCATCTCCGAGAGCGTCGCCGGATAGAGGACACGGTCGTCGTCGGTGGTGAACCGGACGCCGGACATCGGCGACGGGATGCGGCACTCGCCGAGCCGGGGAATCGAGAAATCAGGATCCTGCCGCATGGCGCCGCTTCCTGCTGATCACTGCATCAACGTCGTGCCGGTCGCCCGCAGCGTTGCGGCCGCCTGGCCGACGCGCTCGGCCATCGCCCGTTCGGCGAGGGCGAGATACGAACGCGGGTCGTAGGCGTTCTTGTCGCCGACTTCGGCGTCGACCCGGAGCACCCCGTCGTAGTTCCTGAAGCAGTGGCCGGCAACGGCGCGGGTGAAGGCGTATTGCATGTCGGTGTCGACGTTCATCTTGACGACGCCGTAATCGAGCGCTTCATGAATGTCGCGCGGGTCCGAACCCGATCCGCCATGGAAGACGAAGGAGAAACGCGACTGTTCGCCGAATTCCGCGACCACGGCGTCCTGGCACTGCTTCAGGATCGACGGCTTCAGCGTGACGTTGCCGGGCTTGTAGACGCCGTGGACGTTGCCGAACGTCGCCGCCAGCAGATACCGGCCGCCGCCGTTGGTGTTCAGGCGGCGCGCGACGGCCAGCGTGTCGTCCGGCGTGGTGTAGAGCTTGGCGGCGGCGCTGGCGCGAACCCCGTCCTCTTCGCCGCCGACCACGCCCACCTCGATCTCGAGCACGAGATCGCTTTTCCGGAAGCGCTCGAGCAGCGCGGCCGCGATGTCGAGGTTCTCGGCGAGCGGCAGCGCGCTGCCGTCGAACATGTGGCCGTTGAACAGATTCGGGCGCCCCGCCGATCGTCGCCGCTCCGTCTCTTCGACCAGCGGCAGGACGAACGCCTCGAGCCGTTCCTTCTGGCAGTGATCGGTGTGCAGGGCGACGTAGATCGGGTAGCGATCGGCGACGCGATGCACATGTTCCGCGATCGAGATCGCGCCGAGTGCCATGTCCTTCACCGCCGCGCCCGACGCGAATGCCCCGCCGCCGGTCGAGACCTGAATGATGCCGTCGCTCCGGCTGTCGGCCAGTCCCTTCAGGACGGCGTTGGCGGTGGTGAGCGAGGTGACGTTGATCGCCGGATAGGCAAAGCGCCCGCGCCGGGCGCGCTCGAGCATCTTGCCGTAGATCGCGCTGTCGGCCACCGGCATGGCTACCTCCTTGTCGCGGGGCGCGGGACGAGCGGCATCCCAGCGTCCGGCGGTCGATTGTGGTCGGTGGCGTCGCCGGCTCGACCCGCCGACACGAGAACGACGACGGAACGGGGCTGCACCAGGTAGCGGTCGCTCTCCACGCGAGCGCCCTTGGCCCACACGGCAATGTCGTCAGGAGACGCGAGTGCCGTATCGATGAAGCGGCGCCAGCACCGCCCGTCGCCTGCTGCAACCGCCGGCAGCTCGAAGGTCAACGGCTCCCAATAGGCGTTCAGCATGCCGTGGACGAGGTAGCGGGCGCGCACGCTCTCCAGCGTAAAGGCGAGCGTATGCGAATGCTCGCTCCAGTCGGGACGACCGAGCTCGACACCGTGCCACTCGAGCCGCACCCGCTGCAGCATCTGCGCCAGGCTGATCGGCGTCCCTCGCGCGACGATGTCGCGCCCGCGACGGAAGGCGGTGAGGTGCTTGACGAACCGGTGGATGCCGGCGTGGCGTTCGAGCGCGCGCCAATCGAACCAGCTGAGATCATTGTCGTGGCAGTAGGCGTTGTTGTTGCCGCCCTGGGTCTGCCGCGCCTCGTCGCCGGCGCGCAGCATCGGCGTACCGGCGGCGATCATGGTCAGCGCGAGGAAATTCTTGACCTGTCGGTCGCGGAGTGCCTCGATGGCCGGATCTTCCGTGGGCCCTTCCACGCCGCAGTTCCAGCTCGCGTTGTCGTCGGCGCCGTCGCGGTTGTTGTCGCCGTTCGCGAGATTGTGCTTGTCGTTGTACGACACCAGGTCGTTGAGCGTGAAGCCGTCGTGGCAGGTGACGAAGTTGATGCTGTGCTCCACTTCGCGCTGCTTGTGCTCGTAGATGTCCGGGCTTCCCAGCAACCGCGCCGCCAGGCGCGTCACCGTGCCGTGATCGCCCTTCACAAAGCGGCGGATGTCGTCGCGGAACTTCCCGTTCCACTCCTGCCAGCGGTCGCCGACGAAGCTGCCGACCTGGTAGAGGCCGGCGGCATCCCATGCTTCCGCGATCAGCTTGGTGCCGGCCAGGAGCGGGTCGGTCTCGATGTCCCACAGGATCGGCGGGTTGGACAGCGGCCGGCCCGACTCGTCGCGCGACAGGATCGACGCCAGGTCGAAGCGGAACCCGTCGACATGCATCTCGGTCACCCAGTACCGCAGGCTGTCCTGGATCAGCCGGCGCACGATCGGCTGATTGGCGTTCAGCGTGTTGCCGCAGCCGCTGAAATCCGCGTAGCGCGAGCGGTCGTCGTGGCGCAGGAGGTAGTAGAAGTCGTTGGCGAATCCGCGGTAGCACAGCGTCGGGCCGTCGTCTCCCCCTTCGGCGGTGTGGTTGAACACGACGTCGAGAATGACCTCGATGCCCGCGCGGTGGAGCGCCTTGACCATGTCGCGAAATTCATCGACGGCTCCCAGCGGGTGGCGGCGCGAGCTGTAGCCGTGATGCGGCGCGAAAAACGACACCGGCTGGTATCCCCAGTAGTTCGGCCTGCCGCCCGGGGCATCCTGCGGATCGAATTGAAACACCGGCAGCAGCTCGACGGCGGTGACGCCGAGGTCGCGCAGGTAGGGAATCTTCTCCATCAGTCCGGCGTAGGTGCCGCTCCTCTCCGGCGCGACGCCGGAGCTCGGGTGCCGCGTGAACCCGCGCACGTGCAGCTCGTAGATCACCGTCTCGACGAACGGCCGGCGCAGCGGCTCGTCGCCGTCCCAGTCGTAGCTGCCGCGATCGGTGACGACGCTTTTCATCGCCACCGCGGCGTTGTCGCCAGGGCGCCTCGCGGCCGCGCGCTCATAGGCGTCCGGCACCGCGACGGCGAGGCCGTACGGATCGATCAGCACCTTCTCGCTGTCGAACCGCAGGCCGCGTTCGGGCGCGAACGGCCCGTGGGCGCGGTAGGCGTAGACCTGCCCTGCCGCGAGGTTCGGGACCAGCGCATGCCAGTAGTGGTAGGTGCGGTGCGTCCTGGCCTCGAGCGCGACGACCCGCGACGGCCGCACCGCGTTCACGTCGTCGAACAGCAGGAGCTCGATGAGGGTCGCGTGCTTCGCGAAGACGCTGAAGTTGACGCCGTCGCGTGAGAGCGTGGCGCCGAGCGGGGCGCTTCGACCCTCGCCGACAGACACCGCCGTCGCCGGACGCGGGATGCCGGGCTGAGGCGCGATCGCCGCCTGGCTGGCCGCCTCAGGCGCGCTCATCGTTTCCATTGCCATTACCCGGGTTGATGTGCCAGATGTCACGGCAGTACTCGCGAACCGACCGGTCCGACGAGAAGCGGCCGACGCGAGCACTGTTGAGAATCGACATTCGCGTCCAGTTGACCGGGTCGAGGTAGGCGTCGCTCACGCGCTGCTGGGTGTCCAGATAGCTCTGGTAATCGGCCAGCAGCATGTACTCGTCGTGCTCCAGCAGCGAGTGCACGAGCGGGGCGAACAGGCCGCCGTCACCATCGGAAAAGGCGCCGGACGCGATCTGGTCGATCGCTTCGCGCAGCTCGGCGTTCGATTCATAGATGTCGCGCGGGCGGTAGCCGCCGGCTTTCCGCGTCCGGACTTCGTCGGTCGTCAGGCCGAAGAGAAAGAAGTTCTCGGCGCCGACCGCGTCGCGGATCTCGATGTTCGCCCCGTCCAGGGTGCCAATCGTCAACGCGCCGTTCATCGCGAACTTCATGTTGCCGGTGCCCGAGGCCTCTTTGCCGGCAGTCGACAGCTGTTCCGACAGATCGGCGGCGGGATACACACGCTGGCTGTTCTTGACGTTGAAGTCGGGGAGAAACACGACCTTCAGCCAGCGCGAGACGGCTGGATCCCGGTTGACGACCGCGGCGACGCCGTTGATCAGCCTGATGATCAACTTGGCCATGCGGTAGCTGGGCGCGGCCTTGCCGCCGAGGATCAGGACGCGCGGCGCGATTGCCGCGGGCGGCGTGCTGCGCCTGAGCCGGTTGTAGAGCGTGATCGCGTACAGCACGTTGAGGTGCTGCCGCTTGTACTCGTGCAGTCGCTTCACCTGGATGTCGAAGAGCGATTCCGGATCGACGATGATGCCGGCCCGCTCGGCGATGAAGCCGGCCAGCGCGCGCTTGTTGTCCCACTTCACCGTCCGCCACTCCTGCTGGAATCGCCGATCGTCGGCGAGCGGCTCGAGGCGCGACAGCTCGTGCTCGAGATCGAAGATCCAACGGTCGCCGATGTGCCTGGTGATGAGCGCGCTCAGTCGAGGATTGCCCAGGGCAAGCCAGCGCCGCGGCGTGACGCCGTTGGTGACATTGAGGAATCGCTCCGGCATCACCCGATGGAAATCGCCCAGAACCGTCGTCTTGAGGAGCTCGGTGTGGAGAGCGGCCACGCCGTTGACCGCGTGGCTGCCGACGCAGGCGAGATGGGCCATTCGTACGGCCTTCTCTCCGGACTCGTCGATCAACGACAACCGGCCGGCGAGGCGATCCTCGCCTGGATGGCGCAGCCGGACGTCGTCGAGGAAGCGGCGATTGATCTCGTAGATGATCTCGAGGTGCCGCGGCAGCAGCCTGCCGAACAGCGGCAACGGCCACTTCTCCAGCGCCTCGGACAACAAGGTGTGGTTGGTGTAGGCGCACGTCCGCTGCGTGATGTTCCACGCGCGATCCCACTCGATCTGGTGCTCGTCCACCAGCAGCCGCATCAATTCCGCGACCGCGATCGCGGGGTGGGTGTCGTTCAGCTGCACGGCCCAGCACGAATGGAGGTCGTCGAGCGACCTGCCGCGGGCGAACTGAAGGCGGATCATGTCCTGCAGCGAACACGAGACGAAAAAGTACTGCTGCGCCAGGCGCAGCTGTTTGCCCGCCTCGGGCTCGTCGTTCGGATACAGCACCTTGGAGATGGTTTCCGAGGCCACCTTCTGGGCGACTGCGCCCGAGTAGTCGCCGACGTTGAATGCCTGGAAATCGAAGGACTCGACCGCCTGGGCCTTCCACAGCCGCAGCAGGTTGGTTGTCCGCGCACGGTACCCTGGCACCGGCGTGTCGTAGGCGATGCCTCTGATCACCTCGTTGGGCTGCCAGCGCACCCGCTCCCGACCATCCGGGTCGCGGTAGCGCTCCGTGCGTCCGGCAAACTTCACGTCGACCGTGACTTCCGATCGGACGATCTCCCACGGATTGCCGAAGCGCAGCCACTTGTCCGGCAGCTCGATCTGCCAGCCATCGCGAATGGCCTGGTCGAAGATGCCGAACTCGTACCGGATGCCGTAACCGATCGCTGGAACATCGACGGTCGCGAGCGAGTCCATGTAGCACGCGGCCAACCGGCCGAGGCCGCCGTTACCGAGCCCCGGCTCCTCCTCCTGATCCAGCAGCGTGGCCAGGTCCTGGCCGGCCTTCGACACCGCGTGCTCGGCCGCCTGCCAGAGCCCCAGGTTGAGCAAGGCATTGCCGAGATGCGGCCCGGGCAGGAATTCCGAGGAGAAGTACGCCACCAGCTTGGCGCTGGTGTCCGCGGCGGCGACCGCTTCCACGGTGCCGATGTAGCGCCGCAGCATGCGGTCGCGAACCGTATAGGCGAGCGCCATGTACCAGTCGTTGGGCGTCGCATGTCGTGGCAGCTTGGCCTGGCGGTAATACAGGTTGTCGATCAGCGCTTCCGCGAACGCATCGGCACCGAGGCCGGGCCGGATCTGCTCGCGGGAAGTCTGGTCTTCCGACAGGCCCCGAGGTTGTCTGGCGGTTTTGGAGTTCATCGATCGGACTCGCATGCGTACGCACAGAAAGCCGAAATCCCTGATCCTCGACGTGCGTGGCGACGCTCCGCCGGGATCGGCGACACCGCTGTCGTCCCCACCGTTCGCTGACGGATGGCAGTCAGCGGTGCGAGACGCGTGCCAGAGCGGCGGCGACAGCCAAGGGGGTCGAACCTGCGCACTGATCGCGCCGCGCAATACGGATCACATGCGTTTTGGCCATGATCGCGGGGAACGCGCTGAGGCCGGGCGTGCATCCGCCGCCGCCGCAGATCGTGCGTGCCTCCAGCAGGTCGTAGGTCGCCGAATCGATCGCGCCGCCCGACTTCGATCGCGGCTGCCCCCGCCGACCTCGCCCGGTGTCGCCTCTCACGGGCCGGCCGATCCGCCGGGAACTCGGACAGGAGCACACGGAACTGGAATTGCTGCTCGCGCGATGACGCACCAGCGGTGAGCTGAGGAAACGCGACCGCATCGGAGTGGAGTGACGATGTACACCGTTGATGTCGCCCAGGCCGTCACGACCCGAACGAAAATCGTGGCGACCATCGGCCCTGCCTCGCGCACGCCGGAGGCGCTTCGCCGGCTGTTACTGGCGGGCGTCAACGTGTTCAGGCTCAATTTTTCCCACGGTTCCCACGCGGAACACAGCGACGTCCTCTCCCGCATTCGAGCCGTGAGCCGGGAGGCGGGACAGCACGTCGCCATCCTGCAGGATCTGTGCGGCCCCAAAATGCGGCTGGGTGCGATTCCCGGCGATTCCGTCGAGTGCGCGCTCGGCGAAGAGTTCTCGCTCGTCGCCGATCCGGACGCGACCGGCGCCCGCGAGCTGACCTGCTCGTACCGGGAACTGGCGAACGATCTGAAAGTGGGCGAGACGGTCTTGTTGGCGGACGGCACCGTCGCCATGACGGTGACCGAGGTCCGCCCCGGGCGGGCGCGGCTGAAAGTCACCCAGCCGGGGCGCCTCCGCTCGCGGCAGGGCGTCAACCTGCCGGGATCCGATCTGGCGGTCAGCTCGCTGACCGACAAGGATCTCGCCGACCTGGATTGGACCGCGCGGCACGCGGCCGACGTGGATTTCGTCGGCCTGTCCTTCGTCCGCAGCCCGGAAGACGTCGCCTCGCTGCGCCATCAACTGGCGGCGAGAGCCATCCCGGCGCGCGTGGTCGTCAAGATTGAGAAGCCGCAGGCGGTGGCGCAACTCGACGCGATCGTCGCGGCGGCGGACGCGGTGATGGTGGCGCGCGGCGACCTGGGCGTCGAGATGGACGTGCAGCGCGTGCCGGCGATTCAGAAACGCATCATCGCGCTGTGCAATCACGCCCATCGCCCGGTGATTACCGCCACGCAGATGCTCAACAGCATGGAACACGCGAACCGGCCGACCAGGGCCGAGGCCAGCGATGTGTTCAACGCCGTGCTCGACGGCAGCGACGCCGTCATGCTGTCGGGCGAGAGTGCCGTTGGCGAGTATCCATTCGAGGCGGTCAACACCATGCGCGACCTCTGCGCGCAGGCCGAGGCCTACCTGAAAACATCCCGCATCGCCCGCGGCGAACTGCCGCCGCTGGCCGGCTTGATTGATCCGCTCACGGAAGCCGCGGTGGACGCCGCCTGCCTCATGGCCGGCCGGCTCGACGCCGAACTGATCGTGGTGGCGGCGAAGACCGGCCGCACGGCGCTGTCGCTCAGCAACCGCCGGCCCGGCGCCGCGATCCTGGCGCTCGCGCACTCCGAGCGCGTGGCGTGCGCCCTGAGCCTGTGCTGGGGAATCACGGCGACCCTCGCGCCGGACGTCTCCACCGCGGAACAGCTGATGGCCTTCGCCATCGATTGGGCGCGGGCACGCGGGCTCGTGCGTCCCGGCCAGCATGCGGTGCTGCTGCGCGAGCAGGTCGCCGGCCACGCAGATGCCCGCGCGGTTCTGGCCGGGCAGGTGCGGTGATCGCCGTGCCGCCCGAAAGAAGGCGCGTGCCTCCGACCAGTCGGAGGACCGGCCGGCACCGGCTGGACGCCGGCACCGTGCCTCCGCTGAAACCCGCGCAAATTCCCCGGCGTCGAGGCGGCGCACGGCGGGCACACGGTTTGTTCTCCCGTCGTTTCGGCGTCGCCTGACGGCGCGACGCCAGCGGCCGGACGGCTGCGCGCAATCGCCGCCAGCGATTGCGACAACGGGGAGGCATCGTGACGAGACCCGCACCTGACGTGCAGAGCCGTCGCCGGATGACGGTCGACGGGAACGAAGCGGCCGCGTCGGTTGCGTACCGCGCCAGCGAAACCATCGCCATCTACCCGATCACCCCGAGCAGCCCGATGGCCGAGGTCTGCGACGAGTGGGCGAGCAAGCGGAAGCCGAATCTCTGGGGCGCCATACCGGAGATGGCGGAGATGCAGTCCGAGGCCGGGGCCGCCGGCGCCGTCCACGGCGCTCTTCAGGCGGGTGCGCTCTCCACCACGTTCACCGCGTCGCAAGGCCTGCTCCTGATGATCCCGAACATGTACAAGATCGCCGGCGAGCTGACGCCGTTCGTCATGCACGTCGCCGCGCGGACGCTGGCGACGCACGCGCTCTCGATCTTCGGCGACCACCAGGACGTGATGGCCTGCCGGCAGACCGGCTTCGCGCTGCTGTGCTCGAACTCGGTGCAGGAAGCGCACGACATGGCGGCGGTGGCGCACGCCGCCACGCTCGAGACGCGGCTCCCGTTCCTGCACTTCTTCGACGGGTTCCGCACCTCGCACGAGGTCGCGAAAATCGAGGAGCTGTCCGACGACGATCTCCGGTCGCTGATCGCGGAGTCGTCGGTCTTCGCGCACCGCAGCCGCGGCCTGACGCCTGACCGGCCGGTGCTGCGCGGCACGGCGCAGAATCCCGACGTCTTCTTTCAGGCGCGCGAGGCCCAGAATCGTTTCTACGACGTCTGCCCCGAGGTTGTCGAACGCACGATGCGGCAGTTCGGCGAGCTGACCGGCCGCCGCTACGGCCTGTTCGATTACGTCGGCGACCCGGCTGCCGACCGCGTGATCGTGCTGATGGGATCGGGCGCCGAAACGGTCCACGAAGCGGTCGAGCACCTGACCGCCAGGGGCGAGAAGGTCGGCGTGCTGAAGGTGCGGCTGTACCGGCCCTTCGCGCGGGCCGCGTTCCTCGCCGCGCTGCCCCGGAGCGTGCGCTCCCTCGCCGTTCTCGATCGAACGAAGGAGCCGGGCGCGCCGGGCGATCCGCTCTATCTCGACGTGATGACCGCGCTCGCCGAGGCGCAGGCCGAAGGCGTCTCGCCCTTCGCCGCGCCGCCGCGCGTCGTCGCCGGACGCTACGGCCTGTCGTCGAAGGAATTCACGCCGGCGATGGTGAAGGCGGTCTACGACAACCTCGCGAAGGACCAGCCGAAGCATCACTTCACGATCGGCATCGTCGACGACGTGACGCACACGTCGATCCCCTGGGATCCGTCTTTCCAGACCGAGGCGGCGGACGTCACGGCGTCGGTGTTCTACGGGCTCGGCGCCGATGGCACGGTGGGCGCCAACAAGAACTCGATCAAGATCATCGGCCAGGAGACCCCGCTTTACGCGCAGGGCTACTTCGTCTACGACTCGAAGAAATCGGGCGCGATCACCATCTCGCACCTGCGCTCGAGCCGGCGGCCGATCCGTTCGGCGTATCTGGTGACCAGGGCGGGCTTCGTCGCCTGCCACCAGTTCGAGTTCGTGGACAAGATCGACGTGCTCGAACATGCCGCGCCGGGCGCCACCTTCCTGCTCAACGCGCCGTTTCCGGCCGACGAGGTCTGGGACGAGCTGCCCATGGAGATGCAGGAGCAGATCATCGAGCGGAAGATCCGCTTCTTCGCGATCGATGCCTACGACCTGGCGAAGCGCGCCGGCATGGGCACGCGCATCAACACGATCATGCAGACCTGCTTCTTCGCCATCGCCGGCCTGCTGCCGCGCGAGGAAGCGATCAAACACATCAAGAAGTCGATCGAGAAGACCTACGGCAAGCGCGGGCCCGAGGTAGTGCGCCGCAACTGCGAGGTGGTCGACCAGGCGCTGGCGCACCTGCACCAGATCGACGTGCCGGGCGCCTCGAGCAGCCGCCGCGGCCGGCCGCCGCTCGTGTCCGAACGCGCGCCCGACTTCGTCCAGAAGATCACCGCGGTGATGCTCGCCGGCAAGGGCGATCTGCTGCCGGTGAGCGCGTTTCCGGTGGACGGCACCTGGCCGATCGCGACGGCGAAGTGGGAGAAGCGGAACCTCGCGCTCGAGATCCCGGTGTGGGATTCGAAGATCTGCATCCAGTGCAACCAGTGCGCGCTCGTCTGTCCGCACGCCGCGATTCGCGCCAAGGTCTACGACGAGGGGTCGCTGGCGGATGCGCCGCCGACCTTCAAGTCGACGCTGTTCAAGGGCACCGAGCACAAGGGCAAGCACTTCACCATCCAGGTCGCGCCCGAGGACTGTACCGGCTGCAATCTGTGCGTCAACGTCTGCCCGGCGAAGGACCGCACCAACCCGAAACACAAGGCGATCGACATGCACCCGCAGGCGCCGCTGCGGGATCCCGAGCGCGCCAACTACGACTTCTTCCTCAACATCCCGGAAGTCGACCGCACCGCCATCACCCGGCTCGACCACAAGAGCTCGCAATTCCTCGAGCCGCTGTTCGAGTATTCGGGCGCCTGCGCCGGCTGCGGCGAGACGCCGTACCTCAAGCTGCTGACGCAGCTCTTCGGCGACCGGCTGCTCATCGCCAACGCCACCGGCTGCTCGTCGATCTACGGCGGCAACCTGCCGACCACGCCGTATACGACCAATCGCGAGGGCAGGGGACCGGCCTGGTCGAACTCGCTCTTCGAGGACAACGCCGAGTTCGGCTTCGGGTTCCGGATGGCGCTCGACGCGCACGTCGCCACGTCGCGCGGCCTGCTGCAGCAACTGGCGCCGCAAATCGGGGACGGCCTCGGCCTCGCCCTGCTCGAGGCCGACCAGTCGAACGAAGCGGGCATCGCGGCGCAGCGGCAACGGGTCGAGGCGCTGCGGCGCGAGCTGTCCCGGATCCCCACGCCGGAGGCGCGCCGGCTCGAGACGCTTGCCGACTACCTGGTCAAGAAGAGCGTGTGGCTGGTCGGCGGCGACGGGTGGGCGTACGACATCGGCTACGGCGGGCTCGACCACGTGCTCGCCAACCGGCGCGACGTCAACATCCTGGTGCTCGATACCGAGGTGTATTCCAACACCGGCGGGCAGCAATCGAAGGCGACCCCGCTCGGCGCCGCCGCCAAGTTCGCCGCCGCCGGCAAGCCGGTCGGCAAGAAGGATCTCGGGCTGCTGGCGAACATGTACGGGCACGTCTACGTCGCCCGCGTCGCCTTTGGCGCCAAGATGGCGCAGACCGCGCAGGCGTTCGTCGAAGCCGAGTCCTACCCCGGGCCGTCGCTGATCATCGCCTACAGCCACTGCATCGCCCACGGCTACGACATGGCGCACGGTGTGGCGCAGCAGAAACTGGCGGTCGACTCCGGGGTCTGGCCGCTCTACCGCTTCGATCCGCGCCGCCTGGTCAAGGGCGAAGCGCCGCTCAAACTCGATTACGGGCCGCCGAAAGTCAACGTCGTCGACTACCTTCGAAACGAATCGCGCTTCCGCACGATCGAGCGCGCCGATCCGGAGCGCTACCAGCGGTTCGTCGCCGAATCGCAGGCAGCCGCCGAGCGCCGGTATGCCGTCTACGAGCAGCTCGCCGGCATCACCGTGCCGGTGATTCAACCGAAGGACGACAAGAAACCGCTTCTTGACGTGGTGGAGACCTAATGGACCTCAGCACCACCTATCTCGGGATGCGACTGCCGCATCCGCTGGTCGTCGGCGCCGGTCCGCTCGGCGACTTCGTCGGCATCGCCCGGAAGCTCGAAGACTCGGGCGCGGCGATGCTGGTGCTGCGCTCCCTCTTCGAAGAGGAAATCACCGGCGAGCAGCTCGACGCGTTCGTCAACGTCGAGCGGCACGGCGACTCGTTCGCCGAGGCAACCAGCTTCGAACCGGCGGGGCTGGCGACCATCGGCCCCGACGAGTACCTGGATCACGTGCGGTTGATCAAGGGGGCGCTCGGCATCCCGGTCGTGGCGTCGCTCAACGGCACGACCCCCGGCGGCTGGCTCGGCTATGCACGGCTGATCGAGGAGGCCGGCGCCGACGGCCTGGAGCTGCACCTCCATCACCCCGCCAGCGACATGACGCTGAGCGCGGCCGAGGTCGAGCGAGACGCGATCGAGATCGTGCGCGAGGTGAAGCGCACCGTCCGGATTCCGATCGCGGTCAAGATCGCGCCGCTGTTCACCGCCTTCGCACACTTCGCGCAGCAGGTCGACGCGGCGGGCGCCGACGCGCTCGTGCTCTTCACCCGCTTTCACCACGTCGACATCGACGTCGACGAGCTCGAAGTCGTTCGCAGCCTGCCGCTGTCGGACTCGTCGGAGCTGCCGCTGCGCCTGCGCGGCGCGGCGGCCCTGTCCGGCCGCATCAAGGCGTCGATCGCGATCACCGGCGGCGTCCACACCGGGCTCGACGTGGTCAAGGCGACGATGGCCGGCGCCCACGCGACGCAGCTGGTCTCGGCGCTGCTCCGCCACGGCCCGGACCGCGTGCGCACGATCCGCCACGAAATCGAGAGCTGGATGCTGGAGCACGAGTGGACATCGCTCGGCGAGATGCGCGGCAACATGGGTTTCCAGCGGATTCCGGATCCGGCGGCTTATGAGCGGGCACATTTCCGGCTGGCGTTGAGATGACGGCGCGATTGGGAGGGTGATCGTGCGACAGATGCTCTGGCTCGCCGCGATCGGGTTTCTGACCGTCGCGATCACGGCCGGCGCCGCCGGGCCGGGTACAACGACGGCGATTGCCGCCGCCAAGGCGGCGCCTCCGCCTGCCGCCGCGCAGGCTGCGCAGCCGGCTCCCCCATCAGGCTATGCGGGCAGCGACACCTGCGTCATCTGTCATTCCGACAAGGGCGATTCGCTCAAGGGCACGCCGCACGCGCGGGCGAACAATCCGCGCACTCCGGCCGCTGGCCACGGCTGCGAGAGCTGCCACGGCCCCGGCCAGGCGCACGTCGACGACGATGCCAAAGGGCACATCCTGAAGCTCGCCCAGGCATCACCCGCGGAAGCCAGCCAGACCTGCCTGGCGTGCCACAACCGCGGCGATCACGCCGGCTGGGAAGGCAGCGGCCACGAGCGCCGCAATCTCTCGTGCACCACCTGCCACAGCGTCCACAGCCCGAAGTCGACCGAGAAGCAGCTGGTGAAGGCGACGCAGACCGAGCTCTGCGCGACCTGCCACCGGACGCAGGTGGCCAAGACCGAGCGCGCGGTCGCGCACATGCCGGTGCGCGAGGGCAAGATGTCGTGCACGTCGTGCCACAACCCGCACGGCTCGATCAGCAACGTCAAGGCGCTCAAGGTCGGCAGCTCGGTCGCTGAGAGCTGCACCAGCTGCCACACCGAGATGCGCGGGCCGATGCTCTTCGAGCACGCGCCGGTGCGCGAGAACTGCGCCACGTGCCACGACCCGCACGGTTCCTCGAACGATCGCATGCTGGCCGTCCGGATGCCGATGCTCTGCCAGCGTTGCCACATCGCCAGCAAGCATCCGGCGACGCTGTACGACAAGGACCAGATCACGACCAACAAGAGCAACCGGATGTTCGGTCGATCGTGCGTCAACTGTCATTCGAACGTCCATGGATCGAACCACCCGTCCGGGCAGTTCTACATGCGCTAGCGTTCGGAGGATGACATGCTCCGCTTTTTACCGGTCTTGAACGTCGCCTGCCTGCTGATCGCGGTTCCCGCCGCCGCGCAGACGGCGGGCCAGACACCGGCGTCGGCCTCCGCCCAGCCCGCTTCGGGATCGACGTCGGCCTCGCAGCCGCCGCCCGCCCCGGAGACGCCGACGCGCAGCCTGTTCGACACCACCTGGCACCAGTTCCAGTTCGGCGGGCGGTTCACGAGCGTGGACGGCGATCCGGCCCGCTTCCAGCGCTATCAGGACATCCGCGATGGCGCGCTGTTCAGCGACGCACGCTACGCGCTCGAGGATCCGGGCGGAGCCTGGCTCCTCAAGACGACCGCCGACAAGGTCGGCTGGCGCGATCAGCACTACAGCGCCGAATACGAACGGCCCGGCCGATTCGTCATCTCCGGTCTCTGGGACGAGATCCCGCAGTTCTACAGCGTCGACACCGCGACGCCCTACACGCCGGCGCCGGCGCCGCTCGGACTCGACGACACGACGCAGCGGCAGATCCAGAACGGCCAGGGGACGCTGTCGTCCTACGTGCCGATCGCCTCGCAGTTCGACCTGATGGAGCGGCGCGACATCGGCACCGTGCGCGTGCGCGCGACGCCGACGCCGCAGCTCGACGTCACGGCGGGCTTCAGGACCCAGCGCCACAGCGGCGAGCTGCCCTGGGGCGCCAGCTTCGGCTTCAGCAACGACGTCGAGGTGGCGCTGCCCTATGACTCGCGCGCGAACGACGTCACGGTCGGCGCCGAGTGGAACAACAGCAAGAACATGTTCCGCGTCGCCTACGACGGCTCGTGGTTCGACAACCTCGACCCGACGCTGGTGTGGGACAGCCCGCTGCGGTTGGACGACTCGACCAGCGCGCCGGGACGCGGCCGCTCGGCGCTGTGGCCGAGCAACTCGGCACAAACGGTGAGCGCCGCCGGCTACACCCGCTTCCCGCGCAAGACGCAGCTCACCGGCTTCGTCTCCTTCGGGTTCTGGAACAACGACCAGCCGCTCCAGCCGTTCACCATCAACGCCGCGCTGCCGCAGATCGCCCTGCCTCGGGCGACGACCGAGGGCCAGGCCAACGTCGTCTCGAGCAACCTGAACCTGACCTCGCGGCCCCTGCCCGACTGGCGGTTCGGCGCGCGCTTCCGCAATTACACCTACGCCAACCACATGCCGGCGACGAGCATCACGCAGTACGTCGCCTACGATTCGAGCGTGTCGACAACCCCGACCGGCGGTCCCGATCTCTACGCCCACGACCGGACCACGTTCGATGCCGACGCGACGTGGACCAGGATCAACCCGCTCGCGCTGACCGTGGGCTACACCCACAACGCCAACGGCTACGACGCGCGGATCTTCCAGTCGAGCGGCGAGGACGTGTTGCGCGTGTCGGCCGACGCGGTGGGATCCTCGTGGGCGACCTTCCGGGTTCAATACGAGGTCGGCAGCCGCAACGGATCCGGCCTGGACCAGCAAGCCCTGATCGCCATCGGCGAGCATCCGGAGATGCGGCATTACGACCTGGCCGACCGCACCAGGAACCGCTTTTCGGGGCAGGTCGACTTCGTTCCGTCGGACCTCTGGATGTTCAGTGTGTCGGGCGGGATCCTGCACGACGACTACAGCGACACGTTCTTCGGGCTGCAGGAGTCGACCGCGCGCACCTTCTCGCTGGCCGCCGACTACCACCTGCCGAACGGCCTGGGTGCGGGCGCCACCTACAACTTCGAGCGCTACGCCGGACTGCAGCAATCGCACGAGGGGGATTCGTCAGCCGCGCAGTTCAACGATCCCCTGCGCAACTGGACGGCCGACTCGACCGAGACGGTCCACTACTTCTCGATCTACGTGAGCCCACCACGCATCGGCCCCAACACCGAGGTGCGGTTCGTCTACGATTTCAGCCACGCGGAAGGCAATTACCTCCAGACCATTCCCGCGGGCAGCCCGATCACGGCACCCAATCAGCTGCCCAACGTGTTCAACAAGCTGCAGCAGGTTCACCTCGACGTCCGGCACCGGCTGACGAACCGGCTCGCCGCCACGCTCTCGTATCTCTACGAGCCGTTCAACGTCTACGACTTTGCCTTCGACCCGTCCGTGGTCAACGGCATCGTCCAGCCAAGCTCGCTGGTACTGGGTTACGTCTACCGGCCGTACACCGCGCACTCCGCGATCGTCGGCCTGAGATATTTCTTCTAGTCCGTCACACCGCATCTGGAGGATTCATGCCGACGCTGATCGGGAAGACCGGTTTGTTTTTTGCCGCGGCGCTGCTGGTTGCCGGTGGAACCACGGTGTCGATGGCCGGACAGGGCGACGTCAAGCGCGGGCAGGCGGTCTACACCGCGCAGAAGTGCCAGCTCTGTCACGCCGTTGCCGGCAAGGGGAACAAGGCCAATCCGCTCGACGGCGCCGGCACGAAGCTGACTGCCGACGACATCCGGCAGTGGATTACGCACCCGACGGAGATGACGGCAAAGGCCAAGTCCACCAAGAAGCCGCCGATGCCCAACAAGTACGGCAGCCTGCCGGCCGCGGATCTCGACGCGCTGGTGGCCTACCTGCAGAGCCTGAAATAGCAGCGGCCCGCGTGATCAGGATCTCCGCGCTCGCCCGCCACCCGCTCGCGATCGCGGGCGCGCTCGTCGCCACGGCGATGGCGGTGGTGTTCGTTGCCCTGGCGATCGCGATGACCGCAGGGTGGCTCGACAACCCCTACGCCGGCCTGGTCGTCTTCGTCGTCGTCCCCGCGCTGTTCGTCGTCGGGGTGCTGCTGATCCCGGCGGGCATGCAGTTGCAGCGACGAAAGCAGGCGCACCACGCCGATCCGGCCGAGGACTGGCCGGTCGTCGATTTCCGCCGGCCAGTGGTGCGGCGGACCGCGCTCCTCGTCACCGCCCTCACTGCCGTCAACGTCGTGATCATGCTGCTGGCGGGATACGGCGGGCTGCACTGGATGGAATCGCCCGGCTTCTGCGGCCAGGCCTGCCACACGCCGATGCACCCGCAGTTCACCGCGTGGCAGAGCGGGTCGCACGCGCGCATCGCCTGCGTCAAGTGCCACATCGGCGAAGGCGCGGCCGCCTTCGCGCACGCGAAGCTGTCCGGCGTCCGGCAGCTCGTTCACGTCGGCGCGGGTTCCTACGAGCGGCCGATTCCGCCGGGCGCGCAGATGCCGCCGGGCGCCCAGGCGCAGACCTGCCTCGGCTGCCACCGGACCGATCGCATCACCGGCGACGTGATTCGGGTGATCCGCGAATACGCTGACGACGCGGCGGGAACGGAAACACGGACCATCCTGCAGATGCACGTCGGCGCCGCGTCGCCGTCAGGACGGGCGATCCACTGGCACGCCGATCCGGCGGTGCGGGTCGAGTACATCGCCACCGACAATCGCGCCGAGACCATTCCCTACGTCCGCGTCACCAGGCCCGGCGGTCAGGTCACCGAGTTCGTCAGCCCCGATGCGAAGGAGGAGGCGTTCGACGCCGGCATGCGGCGCAGGATGGACTGCATCGACTGCCACAACACCGTCGGCCATCCGATCGCGCAGACGCCCGAGCGTGCCGTGGACGACGCGATCGCCGCCGGCCTGGTGAGCCGGCAGCTGCCGCACGCCCGCCGTGAAGCGGTGCGGCTGATGACCGCGCACGCCACCGACGCCAACGGTGCGGGTGCGATCGAGCGCGGCATGCGGACCTTCTACCAGGCGCAGCAGACGTCGATCGACCAGCGGGCGCTGGCGATGAACGCGACCGCCCTCGAAGGCCTGTATGGACGCAACGTGTTTCCGGCGATGAAGGTCACCTGGGGGAGCTACCCCGACAACAAGGGTCACGTCACGTCGAGCGGGTGCTTCAGGTGTCACGGCGGATCGCAGGTGGCGAAGGACGGATCGACGATCAACGGCGATTGCGAGTACTGCCACAAGCAGATCGAGGCGCCGCCCGGCTCGTGACCTCGTGTTGTACGTAGTGTCCGCCTTCAGTTGTACGTAGTGTCCGCCTTCAGGCGGACCGTGTCACGGCTACTGTGACTTCTGCCAGCGGCTCACCGCCACCGGCTGCCCGTCATTGCCCTTGGTCGTCAGGGTGAGGACGTTGCCCTGGACGTCCCAGTAGCGCGGGCGGTCGAACGCCAGCGGATCGACGGGCGCGGTGGCGACGAGCGGGCGCTGCCCTTCGAGGATGTAGGTGAGCGTGCGTCTCTGCACGTCGATCACCGCGCGGCCGGTGGTCGAGATGACGCCCTCATTGAGAGGAATACCGGCTCCCTGCAGGGCGGCGGACGTCGCCTGATCGGTCACCCGAATCTGCATCTCGAGGTTGCCGAACTCGTCGTAGACGAGCGTCCCGGAGCCCGCAATCTGGAGCGCCGAGCGGGCCGGCGGGTACACCTCGTACGACAGCAGGCTCCATCGCCCCTGCAGGAACTGTCGTGCCGCAGTGGCCGTGGTCGGCCCTTTCTCGATCGGGCTGGTCGGCAGCGGGCGCGCCCGTGGCGCTGCGGCGCAGGCTCCGGCGATGAGCGCCGGCCCCACGGCGATGGCAACCAGGCATGCTCTTGTTGCGGCGTCGTTCTTTCGACTCGCCATCACGATTCGTTCCCTTCTCTCAAAGCTCCGCTCTGCCTGATTCGAGCGCCCGCGCCTGCAGCCGGCCCCTCAGCCCGAACGCCACGCCGAGCCACGCAAAGGTGAAGACGATGTTCAACGCGGCGAAGCCGCCGACGGTGAGCGCGGTGAGCTCGCCGGCGTAGACGATCCCGGCCTGGAGCACGTCGCCGGCGCGGACGCAGAACGAGTCCACCACCTGCTTCGCCTTGTACTTGCTCTCCCGGCTGGTCGGCAGCCACAACGCCTGCATCGCCGTGTTGCTCAGCGAGTAGGCGACGGCGTTGTCGACGATCTTCACCGCCCGAATCGCTTCAAATGACGGCGCGCGCAGCATCAGCAGGTAGCTGACGAGCGCGATGATCGGGTGAATGAAGAGCGATCGGGCCACGCCGAGCAACTTGAAGACGCGGGAGACGACGAACAGCTGCAGGAGAAATCCGAGCAGGTTGATGTAGCTGAAGTAGCCGCTGTAGATCTCGCCGATCAGCTGCTGCCGGGCCGCTTCGCCGTCGGGGCCCGCGCCGAACCGCTCGGTCGCCAGCGAGACGACGTAGCGGCCGAACACATATTCGCCCGAGGTGTTGACGACGTTCAGCAGCAGGACGAGGAACCCGATCAGCATCAGGTATCGATCGGTCGCAATCATGCGGAAGCCGCCGGGACCGCCCGCCAGCTTCTCGTGGGCCGGTTTCTCGGCGCGTGCGTCGCGCCGCGTCGCCCGCTCGGCGAGCCGCGCGAGCACCACGCACACGACCAGGATCACCGCGCCGCCGAGCAGCAGCCGCGATGGGCCGGCGGTCCCGACCAGGCTGCCGGCGCGCACCGATCCGACCCAGGCGCCGAGGCTGCTGCCGACGCCAATCAACGGAAACAGCCGCTTGCCCTGCGTCTCCGTGTACAGGTCGGCGGCAAGCGCCCAGAACTGGGCGATCACCATCACGTTGAAGATGCCGACCCACAGGAAATAGACGATGCCGATGCGCAGGCCGGCGGACAGGGCGGCGAGAAAGAGCAGCAGGTTGCCGGCGAAGAACAGCGTCACCCATTGCACCAGCTGCATGCGGTTGACGCGCGTGGCGAAGGCCCCGTAGGCCGGCACGAGCACCAGCAGCAGCAGCGCCTGGCCGGCCGAGGAGTAGCTTTTGATCTCGGCGCCGCCGTCGTTCAGGATGAACACTTCCCGCGCCGTCTTGAGCAGGTAGTAGCCTGCGAGCAGCAGGAACATCGTCGCCATCAGCAGCAGCGCGCTCGCCGCCTCGCCGGCGCGGACGTCGGCAATCGGGGCGAGCAGGCGCTCGACGACGCCTTTGTCAGCCGGCGGCGCCCCGGCGGTCGCAACCGCCGGCGTGGCGGTCATCGCGTGCTCTTCCTGGCAGGCGTCGCGTTCGCGCCGTCGCCGGGCGTGCCCGGCAGGCGCTGCAGGCCAACGAGCTTCCAGCCCGCATTGGTCCGCCGGAAGTGCACGCGGACCGGCTGCTGCCACGCGGGGTTGTCGGCCGCGTTGGCAGCGATGTCGACTTGAACGAAGCTGCCCGCGGCCTCCGGCAGCTCGCGCGGTCCGCCGATGGTCGTCGTCGCGCTTTCGGTTTCGCCAAGCGGGCGCGTCGCGCCGCTGGCGTTGTCGAACTGCGACCAGACGGCGCGATAGGCAGCGGGCGCCGCGGCAAATCCATATGCCACCGCCGGGTTGTCGAAGGTGAGTGAACCGCTGGCGTCCAGCCGCGGGTTGACGACCGGATTGACCGCTGTGAGATAGGTCCGGCCGATGGTGTCGCGCCGCTTGATCAGCACCGCGCCCAGGTGCCGTTCGGCAGCGGCATCGCTGAACTGCCCGGTCTCGACCGCGGCCCGGATCAGCTCATCGCTGAACGCCATCACTCGTCTCGCCGCCCAGTAGGCGTCGTCGGCGCGCGACTCCATGTAGGCGGTGGTCGGCGTCTGCGGCTTCCACGCCGCCGGATCGAACTGATCGCCCTCGAACAGGCCGACCGAGGGGTATTCGGTGTACGGCACCGTCTGCCACGGGCTCAACGCGAAGCCGAACGACAGCAGGCGCCGCCGCGACGGGGGCGCATCGTAGAAGTATTCCGAGCCGATATCCCACTCGTTCGGCCGGTTGGCCATGCCGAAGGTCGACCCGACGTCCTGCAGCACGTGCTTGACGATCGCACGGCCGTTCTCGGTGACCAGGATGTCCAGGGTGTTGCCGGCCTTGAGGTCGGTGAGGTTGGTCCACGCGCCGAACACGCGCAGCGCCCGCAGTTCGCGCCGATGCTCGTGCGGCACGAGATCGTTCGGATCGTCGGTGCGGGTGCCGGAGTAGCGGAAGCCGCCGAGCGGCTTTCCCGCCAGCAGTCGTCCGGCGGCGACGCGGTAGGTTCCGTCGGCGGAGCGCGGAGCCCGATCGAGGATCTCGTGGAGATCGGTGCGCGTGAACCGCGTTCGCTCGCCCGACGGGCGGCGCTTGGTCGCCGCCGGATCGATGGTCGCCCGGGCCGGATCGAAGGTGGTGATGAACATCTCGACCTGGTTGTAGCCGAGCGCCCAGAACAGGCGCGACGCGATGACCACCGCGGCACTGCCGCCTTCCGGGTTCTCCGGGCGGTCGAAACCGAGGAACCATGTGTCGCCGTTGGCGTCCTTCGCGGTGAAGCCGGGATTGGCGCCCGCCGACTTCTCGCGCAGGATCACCCACCGCTCCGGCGCCGGCGCGCGGCCAATCGCCGCGCCGCGGGCGATGTCGGTGGCAGTGACCGGCGACGTGCCGATTCGGTTGGTGAACCAGCTCGAATCCGGCACCTCGTCGATGGTGTTGATGTTGAGGGCGCGCGTGTTCGAGGGCTCGTGCTTCGCGGTGACGAACAGGTTGTAGGCGAGCTCGAACATCAGCCCGACATCGTTGGGCTGTGCGGGTGAGGCGTCCTGGCTCTCCGCCTCGCGCCCGATCGGATCGTCGTCGTAAAAACGGCGGCTGCCGGCCGAGACGAGGGCAAGGCTGGTTGCCGCCACCATCGCCGTGGCCAGCCCGGTGCGGACGAGCGTCCGCCGCCAGCGTGCGCATCGATCGGCCGGATCTCGTCCAATGGTCATATGTCCTGCTTCAGAAAGCCGCGCTGGCGGCGAAGACGATCGACAACCCTTCGTTCCCCTTGGCGAAATCGACGCGCAGCGGCGTCGCCAGCGGTCCGTGGAACCTGACGCCGATGCCGTAGTCGTGCTTCAGATCGCTGAAGTCGAGATCGCGCGCGTGCGCCGTCACCTTGCCGGTGTCGTAGAAGACCGCGGTGTCGAGGAAGCGGTTGACGATCACGCGCCATTCGGCCGTGGCCACCATGCTGTTGCGGTCGCGGAAGCGCCAGCTGGAGTAGCCGCGCAGCGAACTGCCGCCGCCGACCGACGGCAGCATGAAGAACGGGATCTGCTGGCCGCTCTTGGTCCCGGTGGTCGACACGAGGCCGTGGAACGAGAGCACCCAGGCGTCGCGCCGCACCGGCACGTGCTGTGTCGCCTCGTAATCCCATTGGGTGAAACCGAACTCGCCCCCTCGCGCGGTGAAGTCGTGCATCGTCACGCCGTAAAATCCACCGCGCCGCGCGTAGCCGGGCGAGGGGCGCGAGTCGATACCGACGGTGCCCTGTGAATGGAGGTAGGTGATTTTCTCGCCCAGGCCGGTGAGCGTCTGCGGCGTGTAGACCTCGTCGACCGACGGTGCCGAGCCCGAGCCCGGTGTCTGCTGCCATTCGGACACGGCCATTCCCCCGCCCAGCACGAGCAGGCGATTCGCCGGGCGGACCTGCAGGGTGGCGACGCCATACGGTTGTTTGAAGCCGTAGTTCGCGCGGTCGTCGACGGTGTTCGCCGTGCCCAGCCCGTAGAACCCGACCTGCGTCGCCTCTCGCCATCCCCCGAGAATCGAGAGGCGTCCCTGGCGGTTGAACAGGCGCGGGGCGACGAATTCGGCTTCGATGCGCTTGTAGCCGCTGGGCGTGAAGCTCCCTCTGACGTCGACGAAGTTGTAGGCGCTGACCGGCTTGATGTACCCGGCGCCGAGCGTGAAGCCGCCGCCCGAATAGGCGCTCTCAAAGTAGGGATGAAAATTCATCCCGGTCGTCAGCATCGTCTCCGCGTAGTTCAGGTACTTCTCCGCCTTGTTCGGCACATACGGCTTCAGATCCTTGGCCTTCTCGGCCTGCGCCTGCTCGAGTTCGGCGGCCCGCGATTCCGGCTCGCCTTGCTGCGCCCCCGCGGGAACCGCGGCAAGAAGCGCGACGATCGTCGCAACCGCCGCACGGCCGGGCGCCCACCGCAGCCACGCCCCTTGTTCAGTCGTTTTCATCCCGTGACCTCGACTCCGCGTTATCGGCGCCGGCCGCCGCCGGCGCGCATGCCGCCGCCGCCGCGCGAGCCGGAGCTCGGACGGTAGCTGCCCGACGCGCGGCTGCTGCTGCTGCTGCTGGCGCGCGAGCTGCTGTAGTCGCGCGTGCGCGTGGCGCCTTCGGTCCGCGCGGCCTGATCGCGATTCAGCTGGCCGACGGTGTCCGCGGACGAGGGCGTGCGCCCGGACGTGCCCGCCGTCGCCGTCGCGCTGTCGCGAGGAGTCGGCCTCTCGGCCGCGCCCCACGATCCGCCGTCGTACTTCTGCCAGCTGCCATCCTGGCGCCGGTAGACGTTGCCGTCGCGCCCGGCGTACATGTCGCCGCTGCCGGTTCGCACCACGCCGCCGCTGCCCTGCGGCCCGGTGCGCGTGATCGCCGCACCGCCGCCGCTGCCGCGCGTCGCGCGCGTCGTCGTGCCGGTGGCGCGGTTGGTGACGCGTGCCGTCTGCGCCCACTGATTGCCGCGCTGCACCGAGGTCGTCCCCCAGCTCCCGTACACGCCCGAACCCTGCTGCGTGCGTCCGTATGCACCGGTGCGTGGGTTGTAGGCGGAGGCCGCTCCGCGCGCGCCCCCGGGTCCCCACGCGACGGCGCCGCGGGAATACACACCCGTGGACGGGTTGTAGCGCGCGCCGACACCGGCGCCGCCGTACGGCCCGTACACCGCTGCGCCCCGGCCGTAGCCGCCGGTCCACGGGTTGTACCAGGCGCCGTATCCGTAGGTGGGATAGAAGGGATAGTAGACGGGATAGAAACCGCCGTAGCCGACGTACGGCGGATAGTACCAACCGGTGCCCCAGACCGCGCAGCCCCAGCCGACCATCATGCCGGTATAGCCGGCGACGGCCGCGAAGGTGACCCACTCGTCATCGTCGTCGTCCTCGACGATGGTGACGTAGGTCACGTTGTGCGCCGGCGAGCTCGGGGGGATCTCGTAGATTTCCTTCGGCACCGACCCGGTCACCTGCCACGGGCCGTTCGCGCTCCGCGACGTGAACCACACGCCCTGGAAGCACATGTAGTAGAGGTCGCCGACCTTGATGATGTCCTTGTCGGTGTTGACCGCACGCGCCACGCTCGTCTCGGGGATCGGTTCGAAGTTCGGGTTGCCCTGGTAGACGACGTCGGGCGCCTTCAACTCCTTCGGGTTGACCCGGGCGGTCTGCGGAATCTGCGCCAGCAGCACGCCTTCGGCCGCCTGCGGCGTGCCGGGCACCGACGCCAGCACGCGCGAACGCGGATGCTCGAGCGAGATCTTCTTGAACTCTGGCGGCAGGTTCGGCGTGGCGAAGGTCCATGGCCCGTTGAAGTCGGGGGCCGAGAACCAGCGGCCGGCGACGAGGAAGTACACCGGGCCGTCCTTGCGCAGCCTGAACAGGTCGCTCTCGGTGTTGTTCACCCACAACAGGCTGGTGCCGGCGACCAGGAGGTACGACGGGGCGCCGTTCAGGACAATCAGCTCCGAAGGCGTCGTGCTGACGAAGATCGTCGGCAGCTTGCCCTCGGGCGCGGCGCCGGGCAGCGCCGCCTTGACGTCCTTCCAGTTGTCGTCGGCCGGGAGCTTCGCAAAGCTGTCCGGCAGCTGCCGCGCGGGCGACCACGGCCCCTTGAGGTCGGCCGCCTTCAGCCAGACGCGCTCGTTGCGCAGGTAGTACTGGTTCGACGGATCGTGCCGGAACACGTCCCAGTTCGTGTTCACCGCGAACTTGAGATCGTTGTCCTTGATCGGGCTCCAGACCGGCTCGCCGTCGAAGCCGACCAGCACCGCCGGTTGCGTGCTGAAGAAGATCGTCGGCGGATCGGCCTTCACGCCGGTGACGTTGCGCGGGAAGATCTGGCTCTTGTCGACGTTGGCGAGGACGCGATCGAGGGCGATGATGCGCTCCTCGTCGGGGATGCCGCGCTCGATCACCGCGAGCAGGTCCTGAACCTGCTCGCGCGAGAGCTTCGGGAAGTTCGTCTCGGCGATGCGGAGCGATTGAAAGTGGACGAGCCGCTCCTCGAACGAGACGGTGGTCGCTGACTCGAGCTTCACCGTCCCGAGGGCCGGCGTGGCGGCGCCCGGGGCGAGGTACGACACCGCCGCGTAGGCGACCATGTGCTGGCGGTTGTCCCAGCTGGCCACCTGCGGCTGGTGAATGGTCAGCTGCGCCTTGGTCGCGGTCTCGTAGGCCCGCGGCCATCCGAGGTCGTGCGGCACTGGAGGTGCCGGCGCCGGCGCAGCCGGCGCCTGCGCGAGCAGGCCGCCGGCCGCCGGAGACAGAGCGATCGCGAGGGCGACGACAGCGGCTGTGATCCGGCGCCGCGCCAAGCCTGGTCGTGCGGTCATCACAGTTCCCCGAGTTGCGGGACGGCCGCCGCGCCAGAGGCGCGGCGGCGAACACTTACCACCGGAACCCGAAGGTCAGCGGGAAGTACGACGCGCTGGTCGAGGAACTGGTCGTCGGTTCGGTGGACAGCGGGTTGACCTTCGAGACGTCCGGGCCCCACACATAGTGGTAGCGCATCTCGACGTAGAACTTCGCATCGTGCCCGAAGGTGATGCCGCCGCCGAAGTTCATGCCGAAGTCGGTGGATGATCGATCGCCGACGATGCGATCGACCTCGACGAGCGTCGGATAGCAGACATACCAGTACGGATCGCAGAACGTCGTGTAGCCGACACTCGGCGAGGTGATCTGCACCGTGCGGTGGTAGACGCCCGGCCCCGCGAGGAGATAGCCGCCAATCAGCCGGTCACGCTGCGTCGCCGCCATCGGCGTGTAGACGATATTGAATGTCCCGGTGTGCATGTGATGGTTGCTCTCGAGGATGCCACTGCCAGTGCCGACGGCGACCGGCGTTGGACTGAGGCCGATCGTCCGGTCAGGACCGCCCATCCAGTCGTACATGTACTCGGCCTGAATGCCGATTCCGGGCTTGACGTTGAACGTCAGGCCAAGACCGCCGTTCCAGCCGGTGTTGAAGGAGTCCTTGAAACCGGAGGTGGGAAACGCCCAGCCGGCACCGAAATTGACGCCAACTTTGCGGTCATCCTGAGCCCAGGTTGGCGCGGCTACGATCAACACGAGAAACAACGCTGCCAGTACTTTCCGCATGGCCTCCGCCTCCTCTTGATTGGATGGAATCGCGTGCCGCGGTTGCCGCCGCACGCCGCCGACATTTCGTCTCAGCATCGAGGATGCCAAGCACGGGCGCGCGCCGATCGCGCGCCGGCGTCGCCTGTTTTCTGCGGTCACGGCGCGCGTGGTCCGCGCGGCGCGGCGCCGCGCACCGCGCCGGACATCCGACATGTCGGAGGCAGCCCGAATGAGTGGACCGCGAGTGTCGGCGCGGTCCGCCGCTGCCGATCGACGCCAGGGCGCGCCGGTGCAGCAAGCGGCGTGAATCGATGACTCGAAGATGATCGGCACGCATGCGGCGTCTGCACGCGCCGCGCGTCCGAGCGCCGGGATCGGGTGAGAACATTGCTTCCACGATCGGCGGCGACCTGAGTACTGACAATCAGTGATCGGTCACGGGCGCGTGCGACGCTGCGACGCCTGACAGGAGGCTCCTGTCAGATCACGCAGCATCGTTTCGGCCTCGATGCAGGTATATGAATGAGCCACCCCGAACCAGCGGCTCGCGGGCTCGGCGGCCCACGGTTCAAGAGCGCCTATGTCTTCGATTTTGCGTGACCCTCGAGGTTGCGAAGTGTTTCCCGCCGCGCACGGCGATCTGAAGGGAGCCACGCACGGAACGATCGCGTTCGGCAGCGACGGCGCGATCGTGTTCTCGAATGCCGCCGCCGACGCGCTCTTCGCCTATGGCCCGGGCGAACTCCTCGGCCGGCGGCTTGGCGACCTGCTGCCGCCGTCAGAGCACGCGGCGCACGCCCACGACGTGGAAGACGTCTGGGCCAACCCGGACGACAGGGCATTGGCGGAGAACCGCCGCGTCGCCGGGCTGCGGAAGGACGGCGCGCTGGTCCCGCTCGACGTCAGCCTGCACGTCGTCACCGAGGGCGACTCTCGGTGTGTCGTCGCATCGGTCGTCGACATCACCGAACGGCTCAACCTCGAGGCGCGGCTGGCCGCCATCACCGACGAGCAGCTGGGCTTTCACCGGCTGATCGCGGACATCGCCGCACGGCTCGTCGGCATCGAGCACCAGGACGTGGACGCCGCGATCGTCGACGGCCTGCGCCAGATTGCGGACGCGCTGCAACTCGATCGCGCCACGCTCTGGCGCAAGCAGGCCGACGAGCCGGTGTGCGTCGCCACGCACTACTGGATCGCCGCCTCGGCGTCCGCGCCCGAGCCGGTGATGGCGGCGTCGATCCCGGGCATCGTCTCGCGGCTGGAAGCCGGGGAGAGCGTGTCGTACGCGAAGGTCGACGACCTTTCCGATCCAGTCGATCGCGAAACGCTTCGCCAGCGCGGGCCGCGTTCCGGCGCCGCAGTGCCGCTGGTGCTCGACGGCACCGGCGGCGACGTGCTCGGCGCCCTCACCTTCGGCTCGGCGACCAGCGAGCGCGAGTGGCCGGCGGCGATCGTCGAGCGCCTGCGGCTGGTCGCCGGCGTCATCAGCCAGGCGCTGGCACGGAAAGCCAGCCAGATGGCGTTCGAGAAGGCGCTCGGCGAGATCCGGCAGCTGCGCACGCACGTCAACGAGGAGAGCAGCGAGCTGCGCCGCCAGGTCAAGACGCTCCGGATGCCGCAGTCGATCGTCGGCGACAGCCCGGCGGCGAGGCGCGCGCTCGCCCAGATCGAGCAGGTCGCGCCGACGCCGGCCACGGTGCTGCTGCTCGGCGAAACCGGCACCGGCAAAGAGGTGTTTGCGCAGGCGATCCACGACCTCAGCCCCCGCCACCATCGCCAGATGATCCGCGTCAGCTGTGCGGCCATCCCGAGCGCGCTGATCGAAAGCGAGTTGTTCGGGCGCGAGCGCGGCGCCTATACCGGCGCGCTGTCGCGCCAGGTCGGGCGGTTCGAGGCGGCGAACGAATCGACGCTGTTCCTCGATGAGATCGGCGAGCTCCAGCCGGAGATGCAGGTGAAACTGCTGCGAGTGCTGCAGGAGCGGGTGATCGAGCGGCTGGGCAATCCGCAACCGATCAAGGTCGACGTCCGAATCATCGCCGCGACCAACCGCGACCTCGAGCGCGCGGTCCTCGACAACACGTTTCGCGAGGATCTCTTTTATCGACTCAATGTCTTCCCCGTCGTCGTGCCGCCACTGCGCGAGCGGGTCGAGGACGTCGCCGGGCTGGTGTGGGCCTTCATCGACGAGTTCTCGCGGCTCTTCGGCAAGAATATCGAAGGCATCTCCAAGGAGAGCCTGAGGGGTTTGCAGAGCTACCCCTGGCCGGGCAACGTGCGCGAGCTGCGCAACGTGATCGAGCGCGCGGTGATTCTCGCCACCGGTCCTCAGCTGGTCGTGCCGGTGCCCCGCGCCACGATGCGGCAGATGCCGCAGTCGGCGATGACGCTGGTCGCCCTTGAAGTCGACCACATCCGCAGCGTCCTCGAAAGCACCAACTGGCGGGTGCGTGGTTCGGGCGGCGCCGCCGAACGGCTCGGGCTCAAGCCGACGACGCTCGAGAGCCGGATGGCGAAGCTGGGAATCATCCGCAAGCGCATCTCCTGAGCCGGTCGCACGCCTCGACAGACAATTTCCGACATTTCGGGGCGGCTCCAGCCGGCTGGAGATTGACGCCTGCGATCGAGCGGCCGGTGACGGGTCAAACCCCGGCGGCGATTCGTAATCCGCCACAAATGCCGCAGCGGTCGCCGGATCGCGCACATGGCATGTGACCTGCTCGCTCATCGGGAGTTCACCGTTCAGCACGGCGACCGCCTCGTGGAGAGGAGAACAAGCGTGGCGCGGATTCGAATGACCGTTGAGTGGTCGGTCCCACTAGGTCAGGCGCGAACCATCACGATCGCGCTGCACTCGGTAATGGCGGATGCGCGCAGCACCCACGGCTGTCTCGGCTGCTTCGTCTCGACCGGCTTGAAGGAACAGGGGACGATGCGCTACGTCGAGGAATGGCAGACGGAGGAGGATTTGCGCCGGCGGCTCGCGTCGAGCGGCTTCGTCGGGCTCGCGACGCTGATTGATGACGCCACCGCACCACCGCACGTGGAGTTCGCGCTACCCGGTGGCACGCGCGGCCTGGATTTCGTCGAAGAAGTCCGGTTCGCGCCGTGACTCGGCACTGAGCGGTGAGGCCGGGAAGACCGGCCCATCGCGGAGGACACCTTGATGAAATGCCTAGCTGGTCTGCCGGCGCTCCTGCTCGCCTGCCTCGCGGCCGCGCCATCCGCCGGCGCGCAAGAGGCGGCGGCAGCCGCCGACACGCGCGACCTCAATCTGCGCGCCTACACGGAGCTGCTGCGCGCGGACATCCGTTCTCGCAAGGTCGCAATCATCACCGACGTGATGCAGTTCACCGAGGCGGAGGACGCGAAGTTCTGGCCGATTTACCGTGAGTACGAGGTCGAGCTGGCGAAGGGCAACGATGCCCGGATGGCGCTGATTCAGCAGTACGTCGATGCCTACGAGCAGATGACCGACCAGACCGCCGACAAGCTCGCGCGCGCCGTCCTCGACCTCGAGGCGCGGCGCAACGCGCTCAAGAGCACCTACTACGACCGGCTGCAGTCGGCGCTGTCGCCGAAAACCGCGGCGCGCTTTCTTCAGGTGGAAAACCAGATCCTGCTGCTGCTCGATCTGCAGATTGCGTCGTCGCTGCCGATCGTCAGGTAACGGGGGACCGATGATGAATTCCAGAGAGCTCAAGCCGTTGTTTGCCGCCGCCGCCACGGCGATGATGTTCTCCAGCGCCACGCTGCTCGCCGATCGCGTGAAGCTGCGCTCCGGCCAGATGGTCGACGGTTCGTTCGTCAGCGCGGACGTGAAGAGCGTGCGCCTCCTGCTGGCCAACGGCTCGCTCGCCGAGGTTCCACTGGGCGACATCGCCTCGGTGGACTTCTCGCCGCGCAAGGCGCCGCCGCCACCCGCGCCCAATCCGGCGCGGGCGCCCGCACCGATCACGATCCCGCACGGCACGGCGCTGAACGTGCGCCTGACGCAGGCGATTGACGTCGATGCGACGCAGGCCGGCGCGACCTTCAAGTCACTGCTCGACGACCCGGTGATGATGGGCGGCGCCGTGGTATTGCCCCGCGGCGCCGCGGTGATCGTGCAGGCCGTCAAGGTCGAGCAGGCCGGCAAGATGAAGGGCTCGGACGCGATCACGCTGAAGGCGAATTCGATCGCATTCGGCGGGCGACGCTACGACATCGTGACCGCCCAGGTCGAGTCGAAGAGCGCCGGCGAAGGCAAGAAGACGGGGCGGAAGGTCGGTGCCGGGGCCGGCCTGGGCGCGGTCATCGGCGGCATCGCCGGCGGCGGCACCGGGGCGGCGATCGGCGCGGCCGCCGGCGCCGCCACCGGCGCCGTGGTCGCCAGCCAGGGCACGGCCCATCTCACCCTCCCCGCGGAAACGCGGTTGCAGTTCACCTTGAGCGCCGCCGTCGCGATCCAGCCGTAGGCGTCGGCATTCGTCGTCACGAGGTATATGCCCATGTCGGGTCAACCCATGCGGCTCGAGCGGGATCTGCTCGGCGAGATGCCGGTGCCGGCAGACGCCTATTACGGCGTGCAGACCGCGCGCGGCCTGGAGAACTTCACCATGTCCGGCGTCGAGATCCGCCTCTACCCCGATCTGATCAGGGCGCTGGCGATGGTGAAGCTCGCCGCCGCGCGCGCCAACGCCGAGTGCGGCCGGCTCCCGGCGGCGGTGCTGCACGGCATCGAAGGTGCGTGCCGCGAGATCATCGACGGCCGCCTTCACGATCAGTTCCGGCTCGATGTCCTGCAGGGCGGCGCCGGCACCTCGACCAACATGAACGCCAACGAGGTGATTGCCAACCGCGCGCTCGAGCTGATGGGGCACGAGAAAGGCGAGTACCGGCACTGCGATCCGCACGATCACGTCAACGCCTCGCAATCGACCAACGATGCCTATCCGAGCGCGCTGCACATCGGGATGGCGCTCGGCAACCGCCGTCTGATCGCGGCCATCAACGAGCTGAGTGCGTCGTTCCGCGCCAAAGGACGCGAATTCGCGCCGATCGTGAAAATGGGCCGGACCCAGCTCCAGGACGCGGTGCCGATGACCCTCGGCCAGGAATTCTCCGCCTTCGGTGAGACGCTGGCCGGCGAAGTCCGTGCCCTCGACCTGGTCCAGCGCGTGTTGTGCGAGGTCAACATGGGCGCGACCGCGATCGGCACGGGGCTGAACGCGCCCCCGGGATACGCGGCGGCGTGCGTGCGGCATCTCGCCACGGTCAGCGAGCTGCCGATCTACCTCGCCGCCGACCTGATCGAAGCGACCCAGGACACGCAGGCGTTCGTCCTCTATTCCTCCTGCCTGAAGAGCCTGGCGATCAAGCTCTCCAAGGTCTGCAACGATCTGCGGCTGCTCTCCTCGGGGCCGCGGTGCGGGCTCCACGAGATCAACCTGCCGGCCAGGCAACCGGGCTCGTCGATCATGCCGGGCAAGGTCAATCCGGTCGTGGCCGAGGTCGTCAACATGGTCTGCTTCCGTGTCATCGGCAGCGACCAGACGATCACGATGGCGGCCGAGGGCGGGCAGCTGCAGCTGAACGTGTTCGAGCCGGTGATCGCCGCCTGCATCTTCGAGGCGCAGACGATGTTCATCAACGCCGCGCGGACGCTGCGCGTCAACTGCGTCGACGGCATCACCGCCAACCCCGACGTGTGCCGCCATTACGTCGACTCCAGCATCGGCACCGTCACCGCGCTGAACCCGGTGATCGGCTACGAGCGATCGACGGAGCTGGCGGAGGAAGCCGCGCGAACCGGGCGGGGCATCCTCGAGCTCATTCGCGAGAAAGGGATCCTCTCCGATCAGCAGATCGCCGCCGTGCTCGATCCCCTGGCGATGACCGGGCAAGGCCGCCCGCCGGCGTGATGCGCATCGGACCAGTCGCATCGGCGCTGACGCGGGCGCTCGCGCTGGCGCCGGCCGTCGCCGTGCTCCTCGCGTCGACCGGCGCGCCGCTGCAGCCGCAGGCGGCGGCTGAAGAATGGCGGCCGTTTGGCGGCGCCTGGTCGGCGACGGGTCGGCGGCACACCATGGCAACCGAAGGGCACCGGTCAGCCTCGATCGTCGAGTTGCGCGGCTCCGTCGTCCTGACCAACGCCGCCGCACTCGGCCGCGGTTTCCACGGCGAGGCCATCGGCTTCGATGACGGCAGCGGCGCCACCGTCGGGCGCGCCGTCTGGACCGATGGTCGCGGCGACCAGGTGTTCAGCGTGCTCGGCGGCGAGCCGGTGCTGACCGAACGACACATCGTCGGCACGATCACCGGCGGCACCGGCGTCTACGCCGGTTTGACCGGCGACTACGAGCTCACCTGGAAGTTCGTCGTCGAGGAGGAAGACGGTACGGTCCACGGTCAGACGGTGGACCTGCGCGGCCGTGTGCGACG
>Ga0068861_100000185_pt1 | contig 33242 bp, 28 predicted proteins | sample KBSSwiS42_FD_66593 | JGI IMG/M metagenome (GOLD analysis project Ga0068861, IMG submission 66593) | Switchgrass rhizosphere microbial communities from Kellogg Biological Station, Michigan, USA - KBS Switchgrass S4-2 | ecosystem: Host-associated > Plants > Roots > Rhizosphere > Soil ...
AGTCAAGGTGTGTGAGCATTTCGCGCGAAGCGGCAAAACCGCGGGCTACGAAAGATGCGGCGCCGCCGAGATCGCTTAGCTTCTGCAATTCAAACTTGCTGAACTCCAGCGGCTGGATGGTTGCAGGATCGAGTTTGTCGCCAACGAATTCGATATCACGCCATGCTTGCGGCCAGGCGGCGTTTTCGATTGGTTCTGCTGTAGCCACTGATTCGCCTGTCGCTTCGGCCTTGTGCTCGGCATAGTTTGCCGCAAACACAGGATCGCCAAACACAGCCAGGAGTTTGGCGCCGGGACGGCGGTGCTGTTTATGTTTACGTAAGTGACCGAGAATCGAGGCAGACGGCGCATTGACGATCTCGTAATTCGCGATCAGCGGTTCGTGCCGACCTGAAGGTGAAGGCAACAACTGAAACGGAACGAAATGAAGTGCGCCATCAGCGACAACGATCAACCGCCGCGCATTCAAGTCGTTCGCCATCGGACGCAGGACCATTTGGGCCAACTGTTCCGTCGCTTCGTTGAGGCGCTGATCGGTGTCACTGCCAGGCTTGTTGGAAAGCAATTTGTAAACCTTCTGCGCTGCCGCGTTGATTGAAGCTTCGTCCGGCAGCTCGTAAAACTTGATCTCTTTCTTTCTGACAACCCAGGCGTAACTCGACTGTTTGCCGAGCATGAACTCCAGCAACACGGTCTGATCGTCGTCGATCACATCGTTTTGAATCTGCGCGGCGTCGTAAGCAGTGGGCTGAGTTAACTGGTCGAAGAAGGGATCTGTCTTCCGGAGCTGTTCCACGACCTTTGCGTGCTCACGTTGCAAGCTGCTGAGGTCAGCTTCGAGTCGATCGAGCTGTGGTTTGAATTGTGTGGAGTCTTTCTGTTCCGCTTCAGCTTTCAAACTTTGGACCAGCAACTCGGTTCGCGAATCCATTCTGTCTCCGACAGTCTGACGCAGAACTCGTTCACGTTGGGCCAGTCTAGGATTTGCGCGCGTGACCAGATTGCCTGGCGTGTCGCGCAGTAATTCTGCCAACGAACGTGCACGGGCGAGTTCGCTGACTTGAAGTGCCTGATTGATCAGTGCCGTTGACGACTGCGATTTGGCTTTATGAACCAAACACTCAATGTAAGCCTGGTAACGATCGTAGACAGTCGCGGAGTAGGCAATCGTTAGATCGCGGCCAATGGACGGGCGCAGTGCTTCAGTAGTTTCGACGGAACGTTTGAGATAAGTCTCAGCCTGATCGTAGTTGGAGGCCTTCATTTCAAGTTTGCCGAGAGCGAAGTTAACGGCTGATTCATTGAATTTGTCCTGCACCCGCTGAAACGTTTGCGCGGCGCTCAAGTAACGTTTGCGAGCCGACGCAAGCGCGCCTTGCTGTTCCTGCACCTGGCCGATCATCGCGTTCACACGAGCTACTTCCACGATATTGTGTGCAGTTTCGTAGATCGACAACGCCGTTTGGAGGTTACTCAAGGCAACGTTGTATTGGTTCAACGCGATATAAAGCCGGCCGAGGAACTCGTGACACTGGGCCTTGTCGAGAGGGTGAGTAAAATTGGCGAGCGCTTCATTAATGTTCGCCGCTGCCGCGTCGTAATCATTTCGCAGCAAATGGGTCAAGCCTATATAAAGAGTCATGCGATAGACATTGCGACCATTGGGATTCGCCCGCCGGCGATACTCACGAGCCCGTTCGAACTCTTTGAGTCCAAGATCAGGCCAGCCGTTCTCTATGTAGAAGAAGCCGAAGCTATTCGCGACGGTGCCAAGTAGATCGGCATCGGTCTGCTCGTTCAACAGCGGCTGGGCTTGTGAGAGATAGGTGAGAGCGTTGGTCCAATCGCTTTTTCGCTGTTCGATCATGCTCAACTCGATCAGTGTGGCTGCCTCATCTCGGGTGCGCTTTTGTTGTCGCCAGTACGCTAGTGCTGTTTCAAATACTTTTTTGCCCTCGGCCAGATTACCCATAGCCTCGTGATATCCGGCTATGCTCATGCGCGCTTGCGCTGCCCCGTCTTGATCACCCAGTGCCTGGAAGATTGCCAGTGCCTGTTCGGCGGTCTGAAGCGCGAGAATGTGATCTGTCTGGTTCTGCTCCTCGCTGGTAACAAGGAGTTGTTGAGCTTGCGTGCGCGTCTGTTGGTTTTGCGCTACAAGGTGTGCGCTCGTGAGTGGAGCGCACACCATGCAGGCAATGGAGATGTAGAACACACCGCTAAAGACATGTACGAGTAACTTTCGAATGCCGGGTTTAACCGACAGTTTCAGCATCATCTTCAAGTCCCGCCGTGCGACCCACCGAAGAACATATTGCTCGCCGGTACACGTTCCGGTGCGTCTTTAGGGTCCGCCGGTATACCTTCTTCCCGGCGTTTTTTGCGAGAGCGTATGTCTCGTGGGTAATTCTTGATGGACGGACACGCGCATTCGTCACCCGTCGGGTCCCCTTTATCCGACTTCAAACTACCCGGAAGGGATTGATTGAGTTGTAGTGGCGCCTGCGTATAGATCCATGTCACCTGGTCCTGATGTAGCTCAGCGTCGTCGGTCAAGGGCTCGGCCTCCTCTTCTCCAAGGTTCTTAATGAAATTTTCTCTCTCTTTTGCAATCGAATCACGCATTGTCCTGACGAAGTACGTTTCGAGAAAGTTCGACCAGGAGAACCCGGCTTGCGAATTATTGAATTCGTGGTTCTTGTATTTCGTCCAAACCTCTTCCAGTGGCTGTGACCAGGGGAAATAGATCGATAGTCCTTTCGCGTATTGATACTCGGGACCGGCAAAACTGGCGCGAACGATGCTGTTCTTAACCGCTCCAACAACATCAATACAAGCCTTCTGAATGTTGTTGCGAATAGCTTCAGCATCCGCGTTCGCCGCAGGGTCTGTTGTTCGAACATAAAGACAACGACAGAAGTCGGCGATGTCTGTGTACGTCTCCTGATGGAAGCTTTGTGACTTCCAGTGCGCCAGAAGGATCGAATCCGCAAACTCCGGAAACTTCAGCCTCGGACGATCGTCGGTCAGTGCCAGGCTCGCGCTCAACGTCTCCGACAACCGCTTAATGGCTTCACGTGTCTCGCAGATTTTCTTAAGGTTGCACAGGCACACCTGAAACGGGTAACCCGCCAGTAAGAAATCGGTACTGTTGTACACGCAGTAGTAGAAGATCCTGTCAAACATGGACTCGATCTCTGCGGCAGTTGCGTTCTTTTCTATGTTATTGAAGATGCGCATCAGGATCTGCCGATAGGGCCAACTACCAACGAAAGCAGCTCCCTGGGATGCGAGCATATAGTTCGCGCAGTCTTTCAGCTCGTACGCGACCTCCAGCGAACTAACCGAACAACTGTGGAAGCTTACTAATTCAAGAGTACCGCCGCTGCGGCTGTTGAAGTTATCGAGCACTTCTCGGAGGTCCTTCAGCTCGAGAAAGTGTTCCGGCGCGTGTTCGTCGAACAGGAAAGTCTCGGTACCGACCACAAGACCGTGGCCCAGGATGAAGAGCACGTAGTGATCTGCGGGATACCACTTTGCGCAAAAGTTCAGAAAATCTCCGAGCGACTCTTTCGGACCCGGCTCGCCACCAGATTTGGTTTGTAAATCCGAGGGGTCGCCGGGATTGTATTCGTTATCTGGGTACTTCTTTTTAAGGCGGTCACGAATGTCCTTACCGTGGCGATCTTTTTCTTTGCCCCAGAGCCTATCTTCGAGAAGGTTGTAAACCCACGGGCTTTCGGAATTGAAACCAATGTCGTCATGCTTGTCGCTGAGCGCCTTTTGCACGACGTTGACGTCAAAGATGTGCGTCGGCGTGTCCTCGGTGAAGGGATCGAACTGAACGATCACGTTTGCGTCTTTGTGAAAGCCGGCTGCCTTGATCGCCTTGAGTTGTGAAATGACCCCGGGGGCTAATGGATTGTCGCTCGCCAAATAAAACATCAGCGTCCATTCTCTCTTTTTTGCCATGGCTGTTCTCCTTAGGAGTTAGGGTTTGATAACAGGGAAGACGGTGAAGCTTCGTTGATTGGTCCTTCCCTGGACGCTATAGAGCTTTAGTAAGTTACGGAAAAAGATCGGCGTTTTCTGGGCAACGAGAAACAACCAGAGGTGCGACAGGCTATTCTCATGTTCAACTCCTGTCAATAGAAAGTGCGTTACAAAGATCCTGATGCGCCAGCCTCATCATCGAAGCTTCATTAACTATGACGAACGCCTCCAAAAATGTGTTTCGACGGTTTGTTGCCAGTTAGTCTGGATGGCTCGTTAGACCACTTTTGACGAAGACTTGGCGCTGTGTTATAGGCTCTCTCGAAGTCCCGGCTTTCAGTTCTGCCACTCGACTCAGAAGAGCTTCCATGCAGTGAAGACAATCGCCCTCGGATCCGATCGCGCCGCAAAGATCATGGCGGTCCGCGCCAGCATTGCCAGGGTCGCTACTATCGACGCGGATTGGACCAACGCGAACGTGGTGGCGCGCCGTGTTGAAACCAACGCTCCGGCGATGCCTTTAACCGACTGGCAATTAATGGAAGGCGCACGGGAACGCGCCCTCGCAGTTAGAGACTCTCTTCACAGTCGCCGTCTCGAAGCCGACATTTACGTTGGACTTGAAGGAGGTTTTCACTCCATTTCAATTGGCGGCGAGTGGCACACGTTCCTCCGCGGCTGGGCCTACGCGACCGACGGAGGACAAAAGAGTGCTTTTGGCGCGGCACCGTCGATAGCAGTGCCTGCGGCGATCGTGAAGAGCGTAGTTCAAGGACGAAAAGAACTGGGCGCTGTTATCGATGAGTTTGCGGGCGGTCTCGACATCCGCAGCAAGCAGGGAACGTGGGGCGTTCTCTCGCGCGACCTGGTAACACGATCGATGAGTTTCGAGTTGGCGCTGATCGCTGCTTTTGCTCCGTTTTATAATTCCAAAATCTACAGTTGAGCGGATTTTCAAAAGGAGAGAATGGACGAACTAGTTGCACAAGTGAACCACGACGAAGCGTCGCCGCACGCACGGCCCGGCAGAGGCTGGATAGAAGTCATAGCGGGCTCGATGTTTTCGGGAAAATCTGAAGAACTTATTCGCCGGCTGCGCCGCGCAAAGATCGCGCGGCAGAAGGTCCAGGTATTTAAACCGGAGATCGACTCGCGCTTCGCAGACAATCAGATCGTGTCGCATTCGGAGATGCGTCACGAATCGGCCAACGGCCGTTCAGCAGCGGACGTGTTGGCGAAAGTCGATCCCGACACGGAAGTGGTTGGAATCGACGAGGGACAGTTTTTCGATAGCGAGTTGGTTAACGTTGCCAACGAATTGGCGCGGCGTGGCGTGCGCGTGATCATTGCGGGCCTCGATCAGGATTACACAGGGAAACCGTGGGAACCTATGCCGCAGCTTTTGGCGATCGCCGAATACATCACGAAGACGCACGCGATCTGCATGAAGTGTGGCCAGCCGGCAAACTACTCACAGCGCACTTTCCAATCAGAAGAGCGTGTGGCTGTGGGCGCTGCAGACAAGTACGAAGCGCGATGCCGTAATTGCTTCGTGCCACATGCAGATGCGCCCACAGTGCACCCTGATTGACAAACACGGGCGGGCAACGAACCCCGGACCCACACCGTCTCACACGCAAGAAGTCTCTCAAACGAACGTTCCTTCACGGTCTCCCCGCGGTCTACATCGCTAACGCGGCTTGCGGCTGTCTATTTCCAGCCCCGGCTGTCCAGGAGTACGACAATGAAGCCAAATCTAGTCACGATCGCGGTTTTCTGTTTGTTAATGGCTGTCCCTGTAGGGCTCTTTATCGCCCGAGCGCAAGATTCTTCAACCAAACGACACGACGGTAAGCAGCCCACTTCGCCCAATTACCGCATTTCCGGGCCCTACACTCACAAGAACCTGTCTATCTTTCTGGTCCACGGAAAGGATCAGCTTGCGGGAAGAAGTTTTCTCACTCTTCAGGAAGCACTGGCGCAAAAGAAGGTGCGGGTTTACGAAACAAAGGATGTGAACGAACTCGCCATTAGAAGTCTCTCTAACGAGGACATCTACGTTCAAGCTGGCGACATCGTGCGCGGCGGCGATCAGGATCGGATGATCTCAATTGACTTCATCGTTCCTCCACGATCCGGACGTATGCCGATTTCCGCTTTCTGCGTCGAGTCAGGACGGTGGAGTAAGCGAGGCGAAGAGCAGGCTGGATTCTTCACCAGTTCTGATAACGCCGTAGCGACCAAGGAACTGAAACTCGCCGCGAAAGTCGCAAACTCGCAGCAGGTTGTTTGGGAAAAAGTATCGGCCGCGCAGGAGAAAATAGGTCGAAACGTCGGCGGCAGCGTCAATTCGCCGGTGTCAGCAACGAGCTTGGAACTGTCCGTCGAAGATTCGAAAGTGAAAGCAACAACCGCCGCTTACATCGACGCACTGAACGGAATAGTACGTAACAAGACTGATGTAATCGGCTACGCGTTTGCCATCAACGGTCATGTGAACAGCGCCGATGTTTATGCGTCGCATGCGTTATTCGCAAAGTTGTGGCCGAAATTGTTGAAAGCAAGTGCAGTGGAGGCAATTGCGGAGTTGAATCAGGAAACAAAGCCGGAGCCGGTTGCCGAAACGGTACACGCGTTTCTTAATGATTCAGAACAGCCCAGCGCCAAGTCGAAAGAGGTAACTTCGCGCGTGCGCGTGGTGACTCGTGAAGACGACAAGAACATCTTTTTCGAGACGCAGGATCGGGATCAGAAAGACGCCTGGGTGCATCGCAACTACATTCGCAAGCAATAGAGGAGCGCGAACAAAAATGGCGAGCGACTGTCAAAATAATTCAGTCGCTCGCCGTCTCCATGAGGCATGCAAACTACGCATGGAGGGGTGAGGGAGTCATCGTGCGTGGGGTAAATTCAAACGAAGCGGTGCTCCTTCCCTTTGGGGTCAACCACCAAAACGCCGCTTCAATATCTATGATTGTTTAGTGGGAAACATTTCCAGAAAATTTCAAGTGTGGACATCCGACCCACTTACTTCGTAATTACGCGGAAGGGATAGCTGTCGATGAATTCCGGTTGGCCTGAATCCGCGACCCCACTGAGTTTTAACTGGTAGTCGCCTGGTGTGAGGATTCCGCCTGTCACCTTTACCGGAACTACGTAGTGAGCATTTCGTGGTTCTGTCTGTAGCTCGTCCTGACTCTGGAGTGCTTCGTTCTCCCGAAACAACTGTGTTTTGTATTTTTTGAAGTCAGAATTGGCGAGTTGCAATTCGAGCTGAAGGTTGTCGTTCTTGGCGGGTGCATCCACGCTCCTGATGGTTCCGCCGGATCTGGTCGAGCCGGGAGCAAGCGTTACGACCAGCGGTGACGTGTGCTGCGGTATCTCAACGTGAGCCGGCGATCTCATCGAGAACAGCCACGCCGCCGCTGTGATGATGAGACCCGCCATTACGATAAGCACCACAGCAAACGAGGCATTCCGGTTGAAACTCGCAAACATCGAAGGAGAGACCGGCATGGGAGGCTTGATGTCTGGCGCGGGAACGCGTGATGTAGCTGAACTCTTTTCTCTCTCCGCTGCCGGCGAGTGACTATCCCGGTAACGGTTGAATGCCCTGGCGAAGTCCAAACGCTGTTGCCGCTGCGAGGTAGTCAGGAAATTCGTTTCAAAAAACTGTTCCTCGTCCGCGGGTAAACGCCGGCTCACGTATTCGTCGATTAACTCTTCTTCGATCGCGAGAAGCTCTTCAGACAAATCCCCATCAGAACCGATTAGGAGTTCTATCTCCGCGTACCGCTCGGGCGATAAACTGCCGAGCAGATAACGTCTCATCTCCTGCTCACTGATATTCGGCATCAGTTTTGTCTGGTTATTTGTTTAGACAACAAAGCCGCTTCTACTCTTAATGACCAAATCGTGCCGGGTATTTCATCGAAGTGAACGCTCCACGCACTTGTCGAGACACTTCTGCAACGCGGCGCGAATGCGGTAGGCCCTGATTCGCAAGGCGTTAGGCGCAATTCCGAGCCTTTCCGCAAGCAGTTTTCTTTGTTCAATTCTTTCCCTGCCCTCCGCCGCATAATACTGCAACACTAACTCCCGATTCTCCTCGCTCAGCTCGCCAATGCACAACTCGAGGCACCGGTATTCCAGTTCTACGAGATCGGAATCGATATCCGGCGCCGGCGGATTCTGCGGTTGCTTCCGCCGCCCGTACTCCAGCAGCACTTTGCGGGCTACGCCGAAGAAGTAACGGCCGCGGTCGCCGCTAACCTGGTTCTTGATCTCATTCAACCGGTTGATAACGCGGTTAATAGTCTCGTCAGCTAGATCTTCTGCTTCGGAGTGGCCACGTGCGGAGAAAAACTTAATCAGGTCGCGCCGGATCTGCTCGTACTTAATGGCGGCCTGTTCGCGATCTGAGTCAAGCCAGTCGAGCAGGGCCTCGAACGATTCCTGAGACATCACCCAGTTCTTATGCATTACCCGTGGCGCGTCGTTTTCGGAGAAAAGGAATGGAGGCGCGAAGAGCAGTGTCGTCAGTGATGGTCCATGCCGCCTGCTTCTTCTTCGTCATGCGCCGACCTCCATTGGGAGCGGAACTGAACGTTTCAGAACCTGGGGTCCGAATTGATTCTGGGAAAAGCGTTCTGGGCGCAGCCAGAACTCCGAAGGATCGTAAGGACGTACTTTATTTCGTAAACTCGCGAGACAGTTAGCCTATATGAAGGGGTATGTCAACAGTAAATTTTTGGCGGGAACTGACAAAGCGGGGCGATTCGCCCCACTTATCGATCAGTGCGTTACCTTGGTTGAGTAAAGAATGCCGTACATCGCGTCTTTATGACGGTCGAAGTGCTCTCCGTCGGTAGCCAGCATGAGATTGATCATTTGCAGCTGACCCGAATACTTCCGGTATGCCTCCCACTGTAGCCGCCGAAAGCCGTCAGGTTTTTCCGGGTTGGCTTCGCGAAACTGCACGCCTTTGAGCCCATCAATCTCGACCCATTTCACTTCGTCAACTTCGCCGTTCTTGGCGCGCGATCTCGCCTGATCGTATGAGGCCTGGAGAGCGCTGTCGGCCGGGAAGTTTTCGTCCATCGGCGAGATGTTTACGTTCAGCGTAGCGCCTCCCTCGGTGGGCGAGCGCCAGACGAACGACTTCGACTCGTTTGTCACTTCAGTCCAATTCGGTGGGACGGTCCACGACATTCCCTGCTGGTCCCATTTGATCTCTTTACCTCCAGCGAGCGCCGCTCTTTGTAGAACCGTCGGTTCTCCGTGTTCGACGTTTGCGTCGCCGCCGGAGCTGGACGAACCACCCGAACCGGAACTGCCTTTATGTAGTCTCTCAGAAAGGTTGCAAAGGGAAAGCGCGAAGCAGACGCTGACGATAACGAGAATGTTTTTCATTTGGGCACGGCTTTGTATTCGAAAATTCGGGCCAAGTCAACCACAGATTACATGGAGGAGTTGAATCTGTTATCCTAAGGGCCTTCCCTCCTAACCCCCTGTTAATTAACTTGCGCTTTCGCGCGAATTCCTTCGGGGAGCATCCAAATGAAAACTACCGACGTCAGACCGCCGGTCCTTCTCGTCCTGGCTCTGTCAGTGGCGACTTTCGTAGCGAGTGGGTGTGCTCGCGGTCCAGTGGCCGAAAACATCAACACGAATGTCAACACCAATGTGAATGCCAATGTAGCAGCCAACGCCAACGTAGCGGCTGCACCGCCTTCGACCATCGCGGCCCGGGAGCCTGACAGGTATCGCGCTACTTTAGTCTTCAGCGCGGAAACAGAGGGCGGCGAAAAAACAATCGGCATTCCAACTCTATCGGCTGAAGTGGCTAAGAACGGTCAAGACCGCCGGCTTTCGTTCAAGTTACCCGACGGATCGGATCTCGTTTATCTCGAACACAACGGCGTCCACTATGCAATCGCGCCGGGGCGCAAGCAGTACGCCGAGCTGACACCCGAAGCGACAGGGTTCCAACTGCACAAGTTGATGACGCCGGGACAACTCGTGGCCTATTTGGATCGTCTGCAGGGCATTCAACTGGTGGGTGAGGAACCGATGGCAGGACGTACGGCCGTGAAGTATCGTTACGCGCGAACCTCCCAGACCAACACTTCCGCCGGCGAAGTCAAAACAGAATCATTCGTCTACGTTGACAAAGACACAGGTTTGCCGCTGCGAGCGGAACTTTTTAGCGAAGCTACTGGTAATGTGCAGGGAGTGAAGGGAGCGACCGTCGTCGCTGAAATGCGCGACATCACAACCGATGTTGATGCAAGTCTGTTTGAGGTTCCTGCCGGATTCAGTAAGGTTCCGGAACAGCAGGTAAGAGCACAGGTAAACGCGATTACAAACACGATTGCCGCCGTGCTCCGCGCTTTGCTGACGAACATGAATACCGCGCCGGCGCCACCACCTTCGCCGGCAGCATCGGCGACGAATTCGCCGGCGGCCAGCCCAAGACAGTGAAGGAGTCGTAGATGAGATACGTTGTCATACTCGTCCTCGGAGCTTTGCTCGGCGCAGGCGCAGCGATGTTCTTTCTCGGTATTGGACCAGCAAGGTCAGCGCCGGGTGTTGCTGTGCGGCCGCCGGAGAACGGACAGAACCCGCCTGCAACGGTGGTGATTGGTTTGGACCAGGGCTTTATTGACGCTGTATTAGCGACAACGTTTTCAGGATTAGGAAGTCCGACTTTTCAAATAGGCCAGAGTTCGGGGAGTGCCGAATTTACTACCGCTGCATTTCAAGGGGGTTGCGCCAACAGCCTCACTCTCTTGCCCGAAGGGAGCGGCGTCAAGACGGGCGTGCAGTTTCGCAATGGGACCGTCTCGGCGCCGCTGGCGTTTACCGGCAGCTATTCCGGGTTGGGACAATGCATCCAGTTCAAAGGCTGGGCGCAGACGAACATCAAGTTGTATTTCGACGAGTCGAAGCAAACCGTTTACGGCAACGTTGAAGTGGAAGGCGTGAACCTTGAAGGGGTGAATCCGATCGCCAACACCTTCGTCACTGTCTTTGTGCAGGGGGCAATTAACCAGCGTGTTAATCCGCTCGTGCTCGTCAGTGAAAAACAGTTGTCACTACTGATCCCGGTGAAGGCCAGCAACGGTACGGTCAAGGCGCATGCTAAAGACGCGCGGGCCGAGATACTCGACGGCTCGTTGAAGCTTCATTTGACTTACGAGTTTAGCGGCGTACGCGGCGAGGGAACTTAGGATGCCGCGTCCATGAGCGCCGAAGGCGCGGCGATGGCCACGTGGTATTGACCCCATGAGCGCCGAAGGCGCGGAGATAAGGTAGCCACGGGCGAGCGCGAAGCGCGCTGCCCGTGGGATCGCGTAAAGACGATTTGAGGCCCGAAGGGCCGACAGAAAACAACGCTGTGCAACCCTGTCCTCTCAGGTCATACTGTTCTATCAGCGGCAGGAGCTTGTTGAGCCAGTAGTCGCTGACGTTCGAAGTGCTCCGCAATTTCCTCGGCAGTCTTGCGCCCAACGAACGGCGTCAGCTCCGAAACACCAGCACGAGAGATCCGTTGAATTGAACCGAAGTGACGCAGGAGTCGTCCCTTGCGTTTGTCACCAACGCCCGGAATTGCAGTCAGTTCTGAAGTGAAATCGCGCAGCTCACGGCGCTTGCGATGGTAAGTCACAGCGAAGCGGTGCGTCTCGTCGCGAATCATCTGCAACAAGCGAAGAATCAGCGAATGCGAATCGAGATAGATGGGCAGGTCCTCACGATCCTTCATGAGCAGGTAAGCGACGTCATTATGCCGTTGCGGCGGCTTCACGATTCCAACCATCGGAATAGCTTCGAGTCCGAGTTCACTCATCGCTTCAGCCGCGCCGTTGAGTTGTCCTTTGCCGCCGTCGATCATGATCAGATCAGGAAGCGGTTTACTTTCTTCGAGCAGACGGCGATAACGCCTGGTCACCACTTCGCGCATTGACGCGACGTCGTTCGCACCTTCAACACTTCTAATCCTGAACTTGCGATACTCCGCGCGGTTCATCTTGCCGTTGTCGCACACAACCATGCCCGCAACATTTTCCGCGCCTTGAATATGCGAGATGTCAAACGATTCGATGCGCGCGGGAAAATGCGGCAGCTCGAGTGTCTCCTGCAACTCTTCCAGTACGCGTTTCATGTCCGGCTTCAGCACGCGGAAACGCTGCTCGAACGCGAGCTTCGCATTCTTCTCGACGAGATCGATCATGTCGCGCTTCTCGCCACGTTGCGGCGCGTCGATCCGCACGCGCCGGCCTCTTCGTTTCGTCAACGCCTTCTCAAGCAACTCGCGATCGATAAAATCAACCGGCACGTAGATCTCGCGCGGCACGTAATCCGAAGCGTAGTACTGCGCCAAAACGTCACTCAAAAAATCCGACGGTTCGAAAACATCTTCAGCCAGGTCTTCCCAGAAGAACTCGCGGCGCCCGACAATATTTCCCTCGCGCATGGTGAACAATTGCAACGCGAGCCGCTGGCCCTCGCGGTAGTAGCCGAAGATATCGACGTCGCTTTCCGACGTCGTCGCCATCTTCTGTTGTTCGGATAGGCGAATGACGGTCTTGCGCAGGTCGCGATACTTCGCGGCGAGTTCGTAGCGCAGATCGTCCGACGCTTCCATCATGCGCACTTCCAGCGCGTCCGCCAGCTCCTTGTTTCGTCCTTCCAACAGAAGCCTTACGTCACGCACCGCTTCCTGATATTGTTCCGGCGTGCAGAGTCCTTTGACGCATGGGCCAAGACAGCGTTTGATGTGATACTCGAGACACGGGCGCGGCGCTTTTCCGTCGATCTCGATATCGCAAGTGCGCAATTGAAACGTGCGATTGATCAGATCGATAGTTCGCCGTGCGAGACTCGCCGGCAGAAACGGCCCGAAGTAGAGCGCACCGTCTTTTTGCACACGCCGCGTGATCACGACTTTCGGAAATGGCTCGTTGATTGTCAGCTTGAGATGCGGGTACGACTTATCGTCCTGTAGTTTGACGTTGTAGCGCGGCTTATGTTGTTTAACGAGCGTCGCTTCAAGAATAAGCGCCTCGACTTCGTTGTCGGTTACGATGAACTCGAAATCAGAGATCTGGCCGACGAGCGCATCGGTTTTTCTGTCAAACGGACGCGCGCGAAAGTACGAACGAACACGACTGCGCAGGTTCTTCGCTTTGCCGACATAGATCACCCGGCCCGCCGTATCTTTATGGAGGTAAACGCCAGGCGAGGAGGGAATTTCCTTAAGTTTCTCTTCTATCGGCACAATGCTTAGGATGCCATTTTAGCTTACTGAGATGAACTTTCCGATTGAGGCCCCGCGCAACAAACCATTCGACGCTGTCGGGTTTGGCCTGAACGCCGTTGATCACTTGATCGTTGTTCCCGAGTATCCGGCGTTTGACACCAAGATGCGTTTGTTGGAACACAAGCAGTCGGCCGGCGGGCAAACGGCGACGGCGATGGTTGCGTTGCGGCGGCTTGGATTGACTACGGCCTACGCAGGCCGTTTCGGATCTGATCCGGAAGGGCTGTTTGGGTTGAAATCATTGGTCGGCGAAAGTGTCAACTGCGATTTCGCCGAAGTGATCGAAGATGCTAAAAACCAGATCGCGTTTATAACGATCGACGTTCGCAGTGGTGAGCGCACGATCGTATGGGATCGTGATGAGCGATTGGCTTATCAAGCGGATGAAGCGCCAGTCGAATTTGGTCCAAGGGGACGCGTGCTGCATCTCGACGCGCACGATCCACCTGCGTGTGTGCGTATTGCGAAGGTGGCGAAGGAGTCGGGCACGATCGTCTCGGCTGACATCGACAATGTTTACGAAGGTCTTCCTGAACTACTTCCGCTCATCGACATCTTGATCGGTTCGAAAGAGTTTCCGCATCGCGTTACAGGCATCGCTGACGAACGCGCCGCGTTAATTGAAATGCACGCGCGCTTTGGGTGTGCCGTGGTTGGAATGACGCTCGGTGCGGCGGGCGCGATGGTTTATTGCGAAGCCAGATTCATCGAATCGCACGGGTACGTCGCGCCGGGCGGCTGTCGTGACACAACGGGCGCGGGCGACGCATTTCACGGCGGCTTTCTCTACGGCTTTCTCACCGGTGAAGATTTGGAAACGAGTTTGAAATTCGGAAACGCCGTCGCCGCGATGAAATGCAGTTCGCTTGGAGCGAGGACGGCGCTGCCGACCCACTCAGAACTCCAGATCTTTCTGAACAATCCGTGTTAATCTGTGCCGCTCCGGCCTAAACGTTTCGAGACCCTTCGAGGAAATTATGAGACTCCTGTTGCTACTGGTGGGCGTCCTGCTTGTCAGCTTGACGGCGGTCCAGCCGCGCGTCGCACCAGCGGACGTCGTTTTCAAGAACGGCAACGTCTACACCGCGAACGACAAGGCGCCGCACGCAGAGGCGATCGCAGTCAAGGCCGATCGAATTGTTTTCGCCGGTGCGAATGCGGCCGCCCAAGCCTACGTCGGCTCAAACACTCGTGTCGTGGATCTTCATGGCAGCACGGTTTTTCCCGGCTTCACCGATTCGCATCAACACCTTTCGGGTGTCGGCCAGCGCGAGATGACGTTGAACCTCGAAGGCACGACCAGTCTCGAAGATTTCCTCGCCAAGGTGAAAGAGCGTGTGGACCAGGTAAAACCAGGCGAATGGGTCACCGGCCGTGGCTGGATCGAAACACATTGGCAGCCGCCCGTGTTCCCCACGCGATGGGACCTCGACAAAGTCTCACCTAACAATCCGGTGTTTCTCGGACGCGCTGATGGGCACGGCGCGGTCGCAAACAGCGCGGCGCTAAGTCTGGCCGGCGTCGATAAGAACACTCCGAATCCCTTCGGCGGTGAGATTTCGAAAGACAAACAATCTGGTGAACCAAACGGGATGCTGCTCGATGCAGCGCAAGGACTGGTTCGTCGCAAAGTGCCGCCGACGTCAGCCGCAGATGCAGAACGTGCTGTAGTGCTCGGCGTCAAACGCAACATCGAACTCGGTTGGACGCAAATCCAGGATGCGGGTGGCACTTACGCCGACGTTGATACTTTCAAAAAACTCTACACCGCCGGAACCATCAAGCTGCGGATCTACAAAGCTGTTTATGGTCCAGGTCCGAATGCGACGCGATTGATGAACGAAGGGCCGACGATCGGCGCGTTTGACAATCGGTTCACCCTGCGATCGATCAAGGTTGTTTCAGACGGCGCACTCGGTTCGCGTGGCGCGGCGTTGCTTGCTCCGTACTCCGACGCGCCGGATACGTCAGGATTTCTGACCGTGAAGGCGGAAGACTTGCGCCCAATGCTGGTCGACGCGTTGCGCAAGGGAATTCAAGTCGAGACTCACGCGATCGGGGATCGCGCGAACCGTTTCATTCTTGACGAGTACGAAGCCGCCTTGAAAGCAGTGCCACCTGGGGAACGGAAAGTTGCCGAACCGCGCTGGCGTGTGGAGCATGCGCAGATCGTGAACCCGGCAGACATTCCGCGGTTTGCAAAACTCGGAATTATTCCATCGATGCAGCCGTCGCACGCGATTGGCGATCTGTTTTTCGCGCCGAGCCGTTTGGGTGTTGAACGTCTTGCGGGTTCTTACGCGTGGGAGAGCTTTATCAAGTCGGGAGTGGTTGTGCCAGGTGGTTCTGATGCTCCGGTGGAACGCGGCGAGCCGATGATCGAGTTTTATGCCGCGGTTGCGCGGAAGGACCAGAAAGGTTTTTCGGGCGAAGGGTGGCATCCGGAAGAAGCGGTCACGCGAGAACAGGCGTTGAAGATGTTTACGTTGTGGCCTGCTTATGCTGCGTTTGAAGAGAAGCTGCGGGGTTCGATTGAAGTCGGGAAACTGGCGGATTTGACGATCTTGTCGGCGGATATCATGAAGATTCCCGACGCGGAAATACTGAAGACGCGCTGTGTTATGACGGTCATCAATGGTGAGATCGTTTTTGAGAAAGAAGGCCGCTGATGAACACGGATCGACGCAACTTTATTTCAATGGCCGGCAAGGGAGTGGGCCTTGCCGCGCTGGCTGTACCCAGTATTGGCGCGCTCCTCAGGGAGGTCGAAGCTGCGGCGCGAAATGTGGCGCACCTAACGCCGGAGCAAGTCGCAATGGACGAAGACTACTGGTCCGTAATCCAGAATTCGTTCACTGTTACGCGCGGCATCGTCAATCTTAACAACGGTGGCGTCTCACCGAGTCCGCGCATCGTGACGGAAGCTCTCGTTCGTTACATCTGGCAACAGGAAGACGCAACCGCCTACACGATGTGGCAACTGCTTGAGCCGCAGTCAGAAACAATTCGCACAGGTCTCGCGGAAATCTTCGGCTGCGACCGCGAAGAGATCGCAATCACACGCAACGCGTCCGAGTCGCTCGAGATCCTGCTCATGGGCATGGACTTCAAACCGGGTGACGAGATTCTCACTACCACTCAGGACTACCCGCGCATGTTGACGACGTTGCGACAACGCGAACTGCGGGAACGTCTCGTGCTGAAGTTGGTGAAGATCCCGATCCCGCCAAAAGACGTCAGCGAAATCACTGCGGCGTTCGAGAAAGGAATCACTAACCGAACCAAACTGATCTTGATTTCTCACCAGGTAAACGTCACGGGCCAGATCACGCCGGTGAAAGCAGTTTGTGAAATGGCGCGAGCCAAAGGAATTGAAACGATCGTCGACGGCGCTCACTCGTTCGCGCAATTTGATTTTAAGCAGAAGGACCTTGCCTGCGATTACTTCGGGACCAGTTTGCACAAATGGCTTTACGCGCCGAAAGGCACGGGTCTGCTGTACGTCAAACGCGACAAGATCGAAAAGCTGTGGCCCCTGATGGCGGCGGAAACGAAACAGGTGAAAGACATCCGGAAGTTTGAAGAGGTAGGTACTCACTCCGCTGCGCCTCGGCTGGCGATCGGAGAAGCGATGTTGTTTCACCACAGCATGGGCGGCAAACGGAAGGAAGCGCGTTTGCGATACCTGTCGCGCTACTGGATGAATCGTTTGAAAGACGTCCCGAAGGTTCGCTTCAATACTTCATTTGATCCGAACCAGTCGTGCGCGATAGCGAACGTGGAGATTGTGGGCCTCGATCCCGTGGCGATTGGGACGTACCTCTTCGCCAAGCACCGGATCTTTACGACGCCGATCCTGCACGAGGAGTTCAAGGGCATTCGAATCACACCCAACGTTTACACCACGCTCGGCGAGCTTGACCGTTTTTGCAACGTAATGGAGCAGATTGCCCGCAACGGCCTGCCCTCCTAGCGAATCTGTGTCGTCTGTAGGTCGAACTTCAACCGCCGTGCGACCGTAAAGCAGATGGTGCTAGAATTCCTTTCGGAGGAGTAACATGCCAGAGGCTCGCAAATGTGCGAACGACGTGGCGGAAGCGGTTTGTGACGGTTTGCGCCAAATTGGCGATTTTTCTTACGCAATTTGGCCGAAAGACATTGCACATGCGATCGGCGACTTCGACAAGGCCGTGTTGGCTCAAGTCCGCAGCATGGCAGACTGCACGATCGAGTGGATCGACGAACGGGTCGCGGGCGGTGACCGGCTAAGGGGGGAATGGCGTGAAAAGTGTCGACGAACGGAGGCTCATGCGACTCCTGAACCCGGCGTTTGATTCAGTAGTCTAAAGGTAAACCATGGAAGTCCTACTGGCAGACGAATACGGATTCTGTTTCGGCGTTGAACGCGCCGTTGAAATGGTTGAAGAAGTGGTTGAAGAGGGTGCTCGCCCGATTCGCTCGCTTGGCCCATTGATTCATAATGCGCAGGAGATGGAACGGCTCGGCGCTCAGGGCGTCTCCACTATCGATTCACCCGAAGAGGCGGACGCCGACACGATCGCGGTCATTCGCGCGCATGGTGTGACGCCGCAAGTACAGCACGAACTCGAACACCGGGCCGCAAAAGTGATCGACGCAACTTGTCCGTTTGTGACTCGCGTGCAGCATTTGGCAGAGCGAGCCGCCTTACAAGGTCGCGACGTGGTGGTTGCCGGAAACCCGGATCATCCGGAAATGATCGGCGTTGTTGGTTACGCTCCGAATAACACGTACGTCGTTCGTGATGCTGCGGAAGTTGCTTCATTGCCACCGCTGCGTTCGCCGCTAGTCGTTTCGCAGACAACGATCAAGCTGCAAACGTTTTTGGAAGTTGCCGAGGCAGTGCGTGAGAAGGCTGACACCGAACCCCAAGTCGTTAACACGATCTGTTCCGCCACGCGGGATCGTCAGGACGCTGCGCGTGCTCTTGCCGGACAGGTGGACGCTTTCTATGTCATCGGCGGACGACATTCATCAAACAGCGTGAAATTGTTGGCTGTGTGTCAGGAGCAGTGCGCGAAGAGTTTCCTGATCGAGACGCCGGCGGAGATTAACCCGGAAGATTTGAAAGACGTGCAAAAGGTTGGCGTTACGGCAGGAGCTTCAACACCAGACTGGCTAATCGATCAGGTCGTTCAAAAGCTGCACCAATTAGCTGCCGGCGATCACAGTTCTTCTTGATCCAGCACGGTGAGTATTCGTCGCGCGTCGTCAGATCCATACTCGACAACTTGTCTTCGCAACGCTGAACGCGCCGTCTCCGCGTCAACGGGGTCGTTCAGCAATGACGCCAGGACTGACACCGGACAACGCGCCAACGCTTCATTCGCCAACTCACGCACAATCACATCTTCAGAACGCGCCAACTCGCAGATCTCGCTCGGCGGAAAACGCGACGTGAGAGCGTCAGCGAGCGTGTCTATCCGGCGGTAGTCCTTCTGCATTTCAGCGCGCCGGACAAGCTGGGCAAAAACCTCCGCTGATTCTGTTTGCTCCTGCAACATGCTGGCGCAAGTGTCCGCGACGGATTTGAGTTTGTTTACGGTTTCGGTGTCGAGTAGATCGCTCTTCTCCGCAGCCCGATCGTCGAGCGCCGCGAGGAAGCGACTGAGTTCGAGATCAGCGCGCGCGTCGTAATGAGAGTTTCGGGTGTTTTGAGTGCCGGTCGCAGCGGCTTGTAACGCCCGTTCGACCAGTCCACGAGTGGCAGGACGAAGTTCAGACCAGACAGTTGCGATTCGACCGCCGAAGTCGTCAATGATAGAGGAGGACGGCATAGAACGGCGTAATATACGCGAAGAGGCGCGAAACGCGAAATATGAAGTTATTCGCCTGCGACAGCATTGTGGTCTTTGATTTCGGCGATGGTCGGGAATGGGATTTTGACGATCGTTCCGTCGGCGCAAAGGATCTTCACGCTGGGTGTCGTTAAGGCCTGCGTGCTTTTCATACTCCGAACCGTTCCCCTGACTCGCCGCCCGTCGGTGGTGATGATCTCCACGTTATCTTTGCCGTACAGAGGTTGCAGTGCGGCGAGCGCTTTGGTTATTTCCACGTTTATCAGTCCTCCCTCTTCTTGATAATGCGAGCACCCGGTGTGCCAGTGCAAGTGCCTGCAACCGCCAAAGATCATTTGGCGTATACAAATTCGTCGTATATTCTTCGACTGAAACCTGAAAAAGGTCACGTTAGCTATGTCGCAAAACCCTGAAAATGCCTTGCCTCTTTCTTCAGTCGCAACAACTACCTGTTCGAACTGTCACTCGGCGATGCCCTCAGAATTACGGTTTTGCCGTAATTGCGGATTTCGCCTGGGAACGGGAATTGGCGACGCCGGCCAGCAGTTTGGCAGTCTCGACGTCGGGGGAAGCGGGACAGTCGTAGCTCCGAAAAAGCGGCGCCGGATGAGCGGCATGGCGTGGATATTTATCGGTTTGCTCGTGTTTTTTGTGGGCGCTGCTGCGTTCACGGCGATTATCAGCCCGTCGAGACACATCGGCTCCATCGTCAAAGCGCCGGTGGTGAAATCGTATGTTGGCGTCGACGGATTTGACACGACCGATAACGGCGTAACGTTTGAATCTATCGATGCACCCGGCGGACCGGCTGACAAAGCCGGCCTGGTTGGCGGCGACGTCATCACAAAATTCGACGGACAAGACGTGCGGGACGAAGATCAAATGGATCAATTGATGATTCGTACGCCGATCGGAAAGACAGTTGACGTCGAGTATCTACGTGACGGTGAAAAGAAGACGACTAAGCTGACGACCGTTTCTCAGGAAGAATTCAGAAGACTCGGCAAAGACTTTGAACGGCGTCCTGAAGGGCGCGGACAGTTTGGTTATGAAGACGGCGACGCCGAACGCGTTCAAGTGCCGGGACCAAAACCTGGTCAAACCATTTACGGTGTTAAGCTCAAAACACTGCTGCGTAGTCGTCCTGCGGACATCGCGGGCATTAAAGAAGGCGATGTCGTGATCGAGTTCGATGGTATTCCGATTCGTACGACCGATGAATTTCTGATGCGTGTGCGGCGCGCGTTGCCCTACAGTACGGTCAAGGTGGTGGTGATGCGTGGCGAAGAAAAAGTGGAAATTCCGGTGAAGATGGGCAAGCAGTAGAGTTACTTCTGGGAAGCGTAATCGCGCATACGCGCTTCCATTTCCTGTCGCACGTCCTTACGTTCCTCTTCCGTTTCATCTAATTCAAACGTTTCAAACAACGCATAGGGAGTTTGCGCCAGCAGGCGTAGCTCCCACGCTTCGCGTTTATTGTGAGACGGTCGTGAAAACCAGAGCGCCTCGACCGGCGACTCGCGCACAGGAACGCCTTGAAGTAATTGCGCTTCTTCGGCGGCAATGAGTTCCGTGTGCGTCGCGGGTTGCAGCAGCGCGCTCCGCAGTTCCCAACCGTGCTTGCGGTAGGTGGCCACCAGTTCCAGGAACAACCCCGCCTTTTTCATATGTTTTCGGGACGGAGGTTAGCACAAATCGCAAAACCGCCTGTTGACCACGTGATCTGCCGACACTTATCATCTCCTTCGCTTTTGGGGGCGGCCGTTTGAGAACTCGCTTTCAGCTTTTCGGCATCAGGGTCACAGGCCTCATCTTCATTGCGATCTGTCGGAGCGTTTTAAGTGCAGCGCCGCCGGCATTGGACAACATGTCAACACAGCAAATGCCTGTTAACACAATCAGGGAATTAAAAGAGTTCACCGAGCCTGTTCCCTTTTACGAAGCGCTGCGGAAGGCGCTGAAGAAACGAAAGATAAACATCGAAGAACTTTGCCCATCAAGTGATCCAGTCTCCAAACGCATTCTCGAAGAATACGGCGCCGTTTTCGTTGCGGATAAGAAAGTCAAGCCGCCACCGGTTTGTGTCTTCACCAACGAAGAGCAGGTGACAAAATTCCAGGACGACGCCGGATTCAAAGCTGAATTCATCGGTTACGATCAGGTCGAACTCCAACCGCAGGCACTCAAACGCCTGCTCAAGGCCCGCGAAGAAGCACAGAAGGAAGGTTTGGATATCACACCGCGCGACGGCGCCGAGGCTGGGCGTCGCAATTATGACGATAGTCTACGTCTCTGGAAATCTCGTTTTGAGCCCGCGCTCGACTACTGGTTAGGTCAGGGACGACTAACTGCTGAGCAGGTTAGTAGACTCCGAAGTTTGCCGTTGTCGCAGCAAGTGGCTGAAGTTTTGGAACTCGAGCAAACAGGGATCTACTTCAGCAAAGATCTTTCAAAGTCGATTCTCTACTCGATTGCCGCACCCGGCGCTTCCCAACACATCGCAATGCTCGCGTTTGATGTGAACGAGTTTGAGAACCCTCGCGTGCGCGAAATCATGGCGAAGCATGGTTGGTTCCAAACGGTCCTCAGCGACCTGCCGCATTTCACCTTCCTCGGTCTGAAAGAGAAGGATCTGCCTAAACGCGGATTGCGCAGCGTGGAAGTGAATGGGCAGGTCTTCTGGATTCCCAACGTCGTATCTCTACATCCAGGACTTGATAAGTAGCTGGACACAGGTGGTAAACTAGCCGGCACCGAGCGCTGCGCTTCGGTCTCTTCCCCCAGCCCATCGAAAAAGTTAGTTACCCGTTGCTCCTGGCGGCCTTTAACCCGAAAGAGGTCAGATATGGATGTCCCCCAATTTATCGCCGGCAGGTTCAGGATCGAACGCGAAATCGGGAAGGGCGGCATGGGCACTGTCTATCTCGCCACCCACCTTGGTCTCGAACGACCCGTAGCAGTCAAGATCATCAAGCGTGAATTTGTCGGCGACGCCGACGTTGCCGATCGGTTCCTGCGCGAGGCGCGAACGATGGCGAAGTTGCGTCACCCGCACGCGGCGATGATCTTCGACGCCGGCAATTTGCCGGACGGTCGTCACTTCATCGTGATGGAGTTTGTGGAGGGCGAGACTCTGTCGCAAGCACTCGCTCGCGAGGGACGATTCTCAGCAACTAGGGCCGTCCAGATTGCAACGCAGATCTGCGACGTGCTCGAGGAAGCACATCGTCTCGGGATTGTTCATCGCGATCTCAAACCTTCAAACATCCTTCTCGGCCCGCGCGGCGTCTGCGTGCTCGACTTCGGAGTTGCGAAGGTCCTCGCTTCATCTGCCGAGTCAACTGCTACACATGCGAGCACTGGCTCCGGCCAGTTGATCGGCACTCCTCGTTACATGTCACCCGAACAATGTTTGGGCCAACGCGTCGGCGCGCGCAGCGATCTCTACAGTCTCGGTGTGTTGTTGTATGAAATGCTTGCTGGTCGTCCTCCATTTGTCGATCCGCTTCAGTCAGCACTGCTGATCAAACAAGCCACAGCACCGGCACCGCCGCTGCCGAGATTGCGCCAGGACATCGGGCGACCGCTCGCCTTAGCCGTGCACACTTTGCTCGCAAAGCGACCCGATGATCGTCCGCGCACGGCCGCAGTCGCGAAGGCACTTCTCGAACGCAGCATTACGCAACCTGAACGAACGTTGCCGGACATTGAACCATTTTCGGCGATGGTGGCGGCAGCCGATGCGGGACGCAGCCTTGTGTTCCGCGTGGGCGCGCCGCTCGTTTTAGTGACAACGTTTGGGGCGTTGTTGGCCTGGGGTTACACAGGGCAGAGCGCGCCCGAAGTGCGCATTCCAAACGATGCACTTCCGGTCGCTGCTTCGCAGGTCCAGATGACACCTGCGTCCTGGCGCACCGCTGCGAACACGCCTTTTGAAAGCACCGGGGAACCGCGCCTCCAGCCCCCACCTTCGGTGGACCAGTTAACGGTCGAACAAGCTCGAAAGATAGCCGCTCGGTTCGTTCGTGGATCGCTTGGCGCAATGGAGATCGTTGACACGGATGCAGGTCCTGCGATCGTTGCCGTTAACAACCAAAGAAAAGCAGGTACGAGCAGTTTTGTCCTGCTGCAAAAACGCGATGGCAAATATCGCCTGAGTGCGCAGGGTCGCCTCGACAGCGAAGGTTTCAGTCACGCGAACTGGACCACTGAACTGGTTGACGCCGATGAGGACGGTTATCCCGAATTGGTGTTCAGTGGCAAAGATTCGAGCGAAAGTCGGAATCTCCGGCGGCTGGTTCTCTTCGTGCCCAACGAGAGGCGGACCTATTCAATGCAGATGACAGGCGAAACCACTTCACGGGGAACGCCGCGAATTCAGTGGCTTTCTAACGCCGCAGGCACGGACGCCGCTGCATACCGGACCGCGTTGCGACAGAAAGCGCGCGCAATCGTCGCGAAGAAGCGCTGAATCTGTGGTCTTATTCTGGCCGCGCCTCACACCTATTTGTGAATTTCCCTTCGGCAAGCTAACCTCGACATCTATTTGACGAGCAATAGAATCGAAAGGCAACTGAGAGGACGATTTATATACGTGAAACGAAGCTTCCTGGTAACTCTGCTTCTATTTTGTTTACTAACGCCTTCAACGCTCCTGTTCGGAGCAGTCCCGCAGCGCCAAACGACAAGACCAACGACAACCAGTCCGAAAGCTGCCGCAACGGCGCCGGCGCGCATTCCCGAAGCCAAGCTGATCAGCCACGTGCTGCCGAATGGTTTGGAAGTGATCATTCTCGAAGATCATTCCATTCCGCTGGTCACTATCGAACTGGCAGTGAAGAACGGTTCTTACACTGAACCGCCGGAGTTGAACGGCTTGTCGCATTTGTACGAGCACATGTTCTTCAAACAGAACCGTGCGATTGCGAATGCCGAGGACTATCTGCGCGCAATCGGTCAGATGGGGATCGCTTACAACGGCACAACGCGTGAAGAAGTCGTCGATTATTACTTCACGACTACGAGTCCAAACATTCGCACGGCGATGCAGTTCATGAAGGATGCGGCGCGCTATCCGCTGTTTGATGAACGTGAGTTTGGGCGCGAGAAGCAGGTGGTTATCGGCGAGATCGACCGGAACGAATCGAACCCGTTCTTTTATCTTAGCCAGGAGATGAACAATCGTCTGTTCTCCAAATATCCGAGCCGAAAGAACCCGTTGGGTAATCGCGAGACCGTCTCCGGTTCGACGACTGAGATGATGCGTTTGATTCAGCAGCGTTACTATGTGCCGAACAATTCAGCACTGGTGTTGACTGGCGACGTCAATCCTCCCGAGATGTTGAAGATGGCGGAAGAGTTCTACGGGGATTGGGCTCGACGGCCTAAGGATCCGTTCGTGGAGTTTCCGCTCGTTGAGCATCCACCGCTGGCTAAGAGCGAAGGCGCCGTGATTCTTCAGCCCGTTCAGAATGTGATCATCAACATCAGTTGGCACGGTCCGTCGATTGGCAAGGACGACGCGGCAACCTACGCTGCTGACGTGTTTTCTTTCATCCTGCGTCAGCCAAATTCGCGGTTTCAGAGAAATCTCGTCGATACCGGACTTGTGACGGGAGTCGATCTTAGTTACTACACGCAACGCAACGTCGGTCCAATCGCATTGATTGCGCAAACAACTCCCGACAAGGCGCGCGCCGCGATCAAAGCGCTTTACGAAGAGGTCGCGCATTTCAACGACAAGGACTACTACACGGACGAACAACTCGAAAGCGCAAAGGCGTTGCTCGAAGCTGACGATCTTTACTCACGTGAAAAACTGAGCGACTACACGCACACGCTTAGCTTCTGGTGGGCGTCAACAGGCCTCGAGTATTTTCGCGGTTACCTGCCGCGACTGCGCGCGACTTCACGTGCTGATATCAGCCGTTACGTCACGACTTACATTCAAGGCAAGCCACACATCGGACTCGCGTTGATGTCCAACGACGCACAGAATCAAGTCAAAATCCAGCCGGAAGAGTTAATGGGTAAATGAAAACGAGTAGATCAATGAAACAGTCAGAACAGAAAACACAGATTGGCGGGAGTTGGGTGCGACGGTTGGTGAGCGCGTGGTTACTGATGGCTCTCGTCGTTGTTGGTGGGAGTGAAGCCTCGCATGCTAAGCAGCAGAGTAGAGCTCAGGCGCAACAGACGGTTCAGAGTGTTGTTGCCAAACAAGCGGCGCTCGTCAGTGAGTTTGACGTCAACGGTCTAAAGGTTTTGCTGAAACGGCGCGAGGGAAGTTTGACCGTGGCGGCTGGACTATTTGTTCGCGGAGGTTCGGCGAACATCAACGCGCAAAATGCGGGTATCGAGTCGTTGATGCTCAGCGTCGCTACTGAAGCGAGTGCGAATTTTCCGCGCGCGAAGATGCGAAGTGAATTGTCGCGAATGGGCACGGTGATTGGCAGCAGTTCGAACAATGATTACTCGGTGCTGTCGCTCGCTTGCACGAGGATGTACTTCGATCGCTCGTGGCAGATCTTTACAGACGTCGCGATGCGGCCTTCGTTTACGAATGAAGACGTGTCGCTCGTACAAAAGAGAATGGTGGTTTCGCTGAGCGACGACACGGACAATCCGGATGTTTACCTGCAGAAACTACAGGAACGTGTTGCTTACGCAGGTCATCCGTATTTGAACAGCACGAACGGGACACCTGAAACGGTGGCGAAACTAACGCCGGATGATTTGCGCCGTTACCACACGCAAGTCATGGAGACTTCGCGCCTGCTGTTGGTGATTGTTGGAGATTTGAATCCAACCGAGGTTCGCACGCTCCTGACGGACAGTTTTGGAAAGTTGCCGCGTGGAACTTACAAACCGGCAGCGGTGCCGCAGTTGTCGTTTGACAAATCTACCGTCGAAGTGACGCCGCGCGAATTGCCGACCAATTACGTTCAGGGTTTGTTTACGGCGCCGTCGCTGACCTCGCCCGACATTTATGCCATGCGCATCGCGAGTTCGTTATTGCGAGATCGCGTGTTTGAAGAAGTTCGTGTGAGGCGGAACCTGTCGTACGCACCGGATGCGTTTCTACGCACGCAATCGGCGAATGTTGGTGGGTTGTACGTGACTGCGGTTAACGCGAATGAATCGATTCGCGTGATGTTGAAAGAGATCACGCGATTACAAACGGAACTGGTTGGTGCGGACGACATTCACGCCGTGATTGCGCAGTACTTGACGACGTACTACCTGGGCCAGGAGACGAACGCGGCGCAGGCAGGTGAGTTGGCGCAGTATGAGTTGATCGGCGGCGGCTGGCGTAATTCAGTAGATTTTCTTGAGAAGCTGAGCGCGGTAACTCCCGGTGATATTCAACGCGTTTCGCAGAAATACATGCGCAACATACGTTTCGTCGTCCTTGGCAACCCACAGAGCGTCGACCCCACCGCCTTCACCGGCCAGGCTGGTGAATGACGTTCACCGACGTCACGGACGAGGGGCTACATCGTTTCGCGGAGGTATTTCTCGTAGAGTTTGTGGTCGAGGCGCTGGAGGGAGCGTGCTTCGGCTGCCGCCATCGTTAGGTTGCCACTCTCGTAATACGCGATCGCGAGGTTGTAAAACGTTTCTGCGTTGTCGGGCCGCAATTGTTTCGCCGCCGTGTACGACTCAATTGCCTCTCGCAAACGTCCGGCGTAGTAATACGCATCACCAAGCTTGTTGTGGATCTCTGCGTCTTCCGGTTTTAGCTGCAACGCCTGAAGATAGGCGCGAATGGCTTCCTGGCTCTTGCCCTGTTTCACTTTGCAGTAACCCACCTGCACCCACGCTTCGGCTCGTTTCGGATTCTTGTTGACCGCGTTTTCAAAATACCCGACCGCGCTGTCATAGTTGCCAAGCCAAAGCGAATCAAGGCCGTTGCGATATGACGACTCGGCCACGTCTCCTTTAGCCTTCAACGCCAACTCTGAAAGCGGTATCACTTTTCCCTCGTGCAGTTGGCCCACACGCGCGGCCGCGATCGCCAGATTTATGTTCTGTCCGTTCGTGACTTTCACGGTCACCACGCCCAAAACCTGGCCGCGAAGATTAAAAACCGGACTACCGCTATTGCCGTGAGAAATTGGCGCGGTGATCTGAATGATCCGGTAACTATTCGGCACCTCGCGAACCGCTGAAACAATCCCGTCACTCACCGAACCTTCGAGCTTCAACGGATTTCCGATCACAAATATCGGTTCACCCTCATCGGGCAGTTCACTCGCTAGTTCGCTACCACGCGCCGGTTGAAGCGGCATGTCGATGTTGAGCAACGCCAAATCGCCTTCCTCGTCAACATCGAGGGCGCCTGTGACCGGATAGACTTTGCCTTTGCCGTCGAGTGTCTTGATTTCAGCTCGTGCAGCACCGCGCACGACGTGCAAATTCGTTACGACCTGTCCCGAACGCAGAAAGAAGCCGCTTCCGGTCATCAATGCTTCGCCGTTGCTATCGTAAGTGGCGATCGCAACGACCGCAGGCTTCACTCGCTTTACCAGGGCCGGCAGATTTTCCTGGGCGTGAACAACGGCGGAGAGAAGCAGGACCAACGCCAGGGGAACCAAACGGGGGAAGGTTAGCTTTTTCATGTCGTTAACACTCTAAAAAAGGGAGACTTTCGGTTCGTGGTGGGGAACCACGACCAGGGGATCTCGCTGTCAGTGAAAAGAGAGTGGCTCGAGTTTGAGCCCGTCGGGAGACCGGAGGTCGGCCTCCGCAACCTCAGTCGTCACAATATTATCGCAAGATCAGGTCTTGGTGGAAGATCTTTGTGAAATGTACAACAAAAGAAAAGGCCGCACCTTGCGGCACGGCCCCCAAAAACAACCGATGGTTCAAGACCTATGGAACGATTGTGATCGTGGCGACTGCCGGGCCAACCGGCGATACGCCAATCGCACTCTCCTGCGTAATGAGAAGACCAAAGTCCGCCAACGTGGTTTCAGTCTTGATCTCAGCCTCGTTGCGTCCTCCGGTGTTCACTATCTCTCCAACCTTCTGGTAGGTCCCGTCGGCTCCAACCGCCCACACGATAAAGTGCTGGCCCGCAGGCGCCTCTTTTAGATCGTGGAAACGCATCTTCACTTCGGTTGGTCCATCTTTCCGCGGCGTGACGAACACATTCGCCCGAGCACCACTCAGCGGACCGGTAAAGTCCACTTTGATTTTGGTGTCGTCGCCTTTCTTGAACGCCGGGATGTTCAGCATCGGTGCAGTGTACGTTGCACCAGCGGCAACCGGCGCACCCGTCGGCGCCGTTACGGCTGCGACCTTTTCACCAGACGGATTCGTGTGCACTGGTATAACGGCTAAGCCTTGCGGTACGGCGCTACGGAAAAAGATCTTCGTGTTCGCGTCGTACGTCGTCAACGCAGTCTCAGGCGAAGCGACCAACATGAACTTCGATAGCGGAGTTGTCGCCGCGAACTCGCCCATACCGTTGCTGATCGTTATCGGCCCGAGCGCCGTAATTGTGCCGGTATCGTCGACTGCATACAACGTCAGCGCCGTTACGTCCGCCGGTACATTCGTCAGATTAAGTTTGATCTTGGTGCCATCGTCATCGCGAAGAACGGTCGCTACGCCCTTTGCGCCCTGAATAGTCACTGGCGACAGATCGAGCTTAATCTCTTTTTTCACTGGGTATTCGATTACAGTAAACGTCCCGTCGGGGTTCTGGACGACAGTCTTCTGAGTAGTAGTTGTTGTAGTTGTTTGTGCGACAGCGAGTGCGGCAAGTGCGAGAGTCAGAATCGCAGCAGCCAGAACACTCGATATGTGCTTGCTCATCAGTTGTACCTCCCTTGTGTCGGATTAATCGCGATTAATTGTCGGGGGAACGATGTCGGGGAGACGCACACAGGCGCATGCACAAAGGTTTCGCAACCTTTATGCCAGCTAGGGTTTACGGTTTTTGGAGAGAAACTGGCGCAGGGAAGAGCTTAACCCGAAACAGAACAGTACAGGGCTGTACTAAACACTCAGTAAGCCTTCAGTTCGGCTATTGCTTTTGCGACATCGGCAGCTTGCGGAAGTATTGCGTCTTCGAGTTGCGGGGCATACGCGACAAAGGTGTCAAGCGCGCAGACGCGTTTCACAGGCGCATCGAGATACTCGAAGAGTTCAGCGGCGATGCGCGCCGCGATCTCAGCGCCGTAACCAAACGACAGCGAATCTTCGTGAGCAACAATCACGCGGTTAGTTCGTTTTACTGACTCAGCGATCGCATCCCAATCGTACGGAACAAGGCTGCGCAAATCGATGATCTCTACGCTTGTTCCATCCTGCTCCGCCTGTTTCGCGGCCACGATCGAACGCTGCACAAGCGCACCGTAAGTAATGATCGTGAGGTCTTTTCCTTCACGAACTTTCTTCGCCTTCGCAAACGGAATCATGAAGTTGTCGGCAGGATACTGCGACTTGTTGTAAGCCTGGCGATACAGGTGTTTGTGTTCGAGAAAGAGCACGGGATCGTCACAACGGATCGACGTGCGCAGCAGTCCATTCGCATCGAGCGCGTTGGACGGATAGATCACACGCAGGCCCGGTATCTGAGTAAACGTCGATACGCCGGACTGTGAGTGGTAAACGGCGCCTCCTTTTAAATAACCTCCGATCGGCACGCGCATCACCATCGGCGCTTTCCACTCGTTTCCCGAACGCCAGCGCAGCAACGCCAGCTCGTTACGGATCTGGTGCATGGCCGGCCAGATGTAGTCGAAGAACTGAATCTCAACCACCGGCTTCAGTCCGCGCGTCGCCATGCCGATTGCGCGACCGACTATGTTTGCCTCGGCAAGCGGCGAATTGAAAACGCGCGCGCTGCCGAAGTTGCGTTGCAGATTAGCGGTGACTTTGAAAACACCGCCCTTACCTTTGACGCTCTTGAGATACTGCTCGCGCGAACAGTCGGCGACGTCTTCGCCAAACAGGACGATTCGCGGGTCGCGAGACATCTCGGTGTGCAGGCAACGATTGATCAAATCGACCATCGTGCCTGCGTTACCTGAAAGTTGAACGTCGTCTTCAGTGTCAAATTCTTTCGACGTTGGATCCACGTCCGGCGAGAAGACGTACTTAGTCGCCGTGTCCTGCGCCGGCTGAACACCTGCGAGCGCTATATCCGCTGCTTCGGTTACTTCACGATCCGCCTTATCTTTGATTTGCTGTAGTCCCTCCTGATCGATAACGCCGGAGTCAATCAGCAGCGCGCCAAAACGTTTGACGGGATCACGTTCGGCGTCGGTAGAACGTTCTTCGTCAGGGCGATACAGCCTTTCATCGTCCGAGAGCGAATGTGAATACGGACGGATGACTTTTGCGTGGACCAGCGCCGGACCTTTGCGTTGGCGACAATAATCAACCGCGCGGCGCATGGTTTCCAAAGATTCGATTGCGTCCGTGCCGTCACACCGCTGCAAGTTGAGTGACGGAAACCCTTCTACTAGTCGCGAAACGTCGCCACCCGCGGTTTGCACTTCCACGGGAACGCTGATGGCGTAGCCGTTATCTTCAACCAAAAAGACCACCGGCAGTTTCAAATTGCACGCGGTATTCAGCGCTTCCCAAAACTCGCCTTCGCTGCTCGTGCCTTCGCCGAGTGAAACGTACGTAACTTCGTCGTCGTGAAAACCCTTGACCCGTTCTTGTAGTTCCGGAATCAGTTGAAACCGGTAGGCCGCTTCGGCACAACCTACACCTTGAAGTAGTTGCGTGCCGGTAGGTGACGACTGCGAAACGATATTGAGTTTCTTGTGGCCCCAGTGCGAAGGCATCTGGCGGCCATGCGAATTCGGATCGGCTTCTGCGCCCACCGCCGACAACAGTTGTTCAACCGGCGTCATCCCGAGTTGTAAACAGAGTGCTCGATCGCGGTAATACGGATAGAACCAATCGTAACCAGGCTTCAACACCACACCTGCCGCCGCGAGCACCGCCTCATGTCCAGCGCCGCTAATCTGGAAGAAGATCTTGTTTTGACCTTTTAACTGGATCTCTTTGTCATCGAGCCGTCGCGAGAGATACATCGTGCGATACATCTCGAGCAGCAGCTTGTGATCCGGTAACTGCTGATCCTTGGAAAGCGACGTAGGAACTGATCTCTGCGGCAACTGAGCGACAGTATCTTCCAGGGGTTGCACGGATGAGCTGGTCTTGCGGACCAGTTTCAGAACTTTGGTATCAGTCTTCATAATTACCAGCCAGGGTCATGCGATATTCTTCCGCCATGCCTGGATGTCCATGGCGTTGCGCCGTTTCGATCCCGCGCTCGTAGGTTTCGCGCGCCTTGTCGCGTTGGCCGAGCTGTTCGTAGGCGCTCGCTAACATGCCGAAGGCGTTTCCCTCGTCATCAACCTTCTCGAGATAGCGATTGAGAGTCGCGACCACATCGTCATACCGGCCGGCTTTCTCGTACTCTTTCGCGAGTCCGAAAAGCACGCTCGTGTTTGCCGGATCGGAGGCGAGCATCTTTTCGAAGAATTCCAGACGGTTTGTCATTTACCAATTATTAACTTCGCGATTGTCTGCAACTGCATGTTTGAAGTGCCTTCGTAGATCGCTCCAATCTTCGAATCGCGCCAGTACTTCTCAACCGGATAATCCTTCACGTAACCATAACCGCCATAAAGTTCGATCGCTTTCGAACTGACACGCTCTGCGACTCGCGATGAATAAAGCTTGGCCATTGCCGCTTCTTTCACGAAGTTTATTCCGGCGTCTTTCATGCGCGCGGCGTTGTAGACCATCAGCCGCGCGGCTTCGAGTTCGGTCGCCATTTCTGCGAGTTGAAACTGAACGCCCTGAAATTGATTGACCGGCTTGCCAAACTGTTGCCGCTCGGACGTGTAAGCCAACGCACTCTCCAGCGCTCCGGCGCCGATACCAATCATCTGCGCGCCGATCCCGATGCGCCCTTCGTTCAATGTTTCGATCGAAATCTTGTAACCCTTGCCAACTTCGCCAAGCACGTTTTCTTTCGGCACCTGGCAATCTTCGAGGATCAGTTCGACTGTTGATGACGCGCGGATGCCGAGTTTGTTCTCCTTTTTTCCGATCGAAAAACCGGGAAAACTCTTCTCGACGATGAACGCCGTGATGCCTTTGTAACCCGCTTCCGGATTCACATTCGCAAAGAGGACAAAGATCTCAGCTTCGATGCCGTTGGTGATCCAAAGCTTTCGGCCGTTGAGCAGGTAGTGATCGCCCTTATCGACGGCGCGCGTCTGCATTGCAAACGCGTCGGAGCCAGAACCAGGTTCGCTTAACGCATAAGCGCCGACGTGCTCGCTCGCCAGCCGCGTCAGGTATCGTAGTTTCTGGTCGTCTGTGCCCCAACGAATGAAGGCGTTGTTCACGAGCGTGTTTTGTACGTCGACAAAAACGCCGACCGAGGCGTCAACGCGTGAGAGCTCTTCGACTGCAAGAATGGCGCTGAAGAAATTTGCTCCCGCGCCTCCGTATTCTTCCGGAGTTTCGATGCCCATCAAACCGAGTTGAAAACACTGACTGATGATGGCCGGATCGAGTTTTGCGGTCTCGTCCATGTGTTCTACGCGCGGGCGCAGTTCGCCTTCCGCAAACTCGCGCACACTGGCGCGAAACATTGTCTCGTCTTCGGAAAGTGTTGTGAGTGGAGTAGCTGAAAACTGCGCCAGGGCTGTTTGGGATTGACTCATATTGTGATTGCTCATTATGCCGGACTCAAAGTGAACGTAGCATGATAATCGAGCGAAGAAGTTTCCCGCAAAGGCGCGCCCGTTTTTAAGACAGCATCCCGGTTTTTCGATTCAGGTTTTGAGATCCCACCGACGCAGTCGGTGGCTCCCGGTTGTTAGCTCAGGTCGTCCCAGCCGAAGTGTTAAGGGGTACCGGCTGCGCCGGTGGGATTGTGACAGATCAGAATCCGGCATGCTTGTTGCCAAGCGAACAGACGCGTGTGGTACCGTACCTCGATGGCCGTTGGAAGTCCGGAGGTTCGTCCTGGTGAACAGCGCAGTCGTCGCAACAGATTTGCGCCACTTGGAATCGTATTCGGACTCCTGGGACTGCTCTTATTC
>Ga0068861_100000190_pt1 | contig 32821 bp, 26 predicted proteins | sample KBSSwiS42_FD_66593 | JGI IMG/M metagenome (GOLD analysis project Ga0068861, IMG submission 66593) | Switchgrass rhizosphere microbial communities from Kellogg Biological Station, Michigan, USA - KBS Switchgrass S4-2 | ecosystem: Host-associated > Plants > Roots > Rhizosphere > Soil ...
CGAGATAGCGATCGTGATCCTGGAGCGCGCATCTTATCTGGGGACGCAGCGTCTGCTCGGCACTTTCCCTCTGCTCCGAGACTGGATCGAGACTCACTTCGCAGCGGTTCAAAGCTTCGGGAACTACCGTGTGCTGGAAGCACGTGGCGCGGCACCGTCGCGAAATCTTCCGGACGCACGAGCAGCGAATTGACCCGGCGGTAAGGAGCCGGTCGAGCCCGTGGTGCTGACCAGAGCAAGAAAAGTGAGAGCAGCCCGCGAAGGTCTGCGCCCGCTCCGACTCTAAGCTCGTAACGGTGGTCATTTTGCGGCGCCAGCGGCTCCGCTCAGGGCGACCGAAGCGAAGCCGATGTACACGCCCGACGACCTCGAGAGCCTCCTCGTGCTGCCCGCCAAGCAGGCGGTGTCGGCGATTCGTGACGCCGAGGCGCGCTTCCTGTACCGCCTGGTCCGCGAGCAGCAACTGTGCCGCACGCTCGAGGTCGGCTTTGCGTACGCGAAGTCCGGTGCTTACATCATGGCCGCGAGCGGCTCGCCGCACGTCGCGATCGATCCCTTTCAGTCCGCGTTCGACGACGTCGGGCTGCAGAACATCGAACGGCTCGGCCTGTCGAGCCAGCTGGAATTTCATCGCGACTACTCGCACAGCGTGCTCCCGGAGCTGCTGAGAGCGGGCCGAACCTTCGATCTCGCGTTCATCGACGGCGGCCATCGCTTCGACGAGATCTTCGTCGACGTCTACTACGCCGACCTGTTGCTCGCGCAGGGTGGCTACCTCTTGCTCCACGACACCTGGCTGCGCAGCACCCGCCTGGTCGAAAGTTATCTGAAGCGCAATCGCCGTGACTACGAGGCGTTGCGCACCCGGCAGCGCAATCTGTCGCTGTTTCGCAAGTCGGGTCGAGACGGCCGCAGCTGGCGGCATTTCAAGGAGTTCTACACGCTCGAGTCACTGCTCGAGCATTGGGTCGTGGGCTTGCTCTTGGACCATCGCGCGCGCTCGTCGCATGCGGCGCAGTCCCGTTCAACCGGCAGCGGCGACGATTCCGTGCCGCCATGTTGACACAGCTGCTCGGGCACCAACTGCGGATCCGCCTCGAATACCGGGGCAGCTTTCTGTTTTCGCTGCTGCTCCACCCGCTCGTGATGCTGCTCACGCTCTGGATGTTCCAGGGCATCTACTCCCACCATCAGCTCGACTCGCTGCTCGGCTACTCCCTGCATCAGATGGTCTGGTACTTCGGTGCCAGTCATTTCTTCTACTACCTGGTCTGGAACATGGTGGACAAGAACATCAGCGACCGGGTGCTGCACGGAAGAATGGACCAGATCCTGGTGCGGCCCTATTCGCTGTTGACCTGGGAGCTCGCGGCGCTGCTCTCCGAGAAGCTGCTGTCCCTCGCCTTCGAGTTGATCCCCGTCTGGGCGTTCTTCACCTGGATCTGTCCGCCGGACTTCATGACGGTGCGCGGCTTCTGTCAGTACTTCCTGTTCACGGGGCTCGCCGTCTTGCAGTTCTTCTTGATGAGCTTTTGCTTGGGGTTGCTCGCGCTTCGGTCGGGCGACGCGAGCTCCGCGAACGTGCTCAAGTTCGTGGTCGTCAACCTGTTCGCGGGGGTCTCCCTGCCGATCGTGTTTCTGCCCGCAGCGCTACAACAACTGATCACGGTGCTGCCGTTCCACTACTTGTTCCACACTCCGGTGAGCTACCTGCTCGGCACGGCGGGGCCGCAACCCTGGGCCGCCGCGTTGCGCACGGCCGGCAAGCAATGCGTCTGGATCGGCGCGTTCCTCGTGTTCGCCCGTTTCAGCTACACGCGTTCGGTGCGGCACTTTCAATCGGTCGGCGGCTGACCGTGCGCGCGTTTCTGGAGCTGTTGTGCCTGGACCTGCAGATCAAGCTCAAACGTGCCCTGGCCTTTCGCAGGAACTTCTGGCTGCGCTCATCGATCGCGCTATTCCATTCGTTCATCTTCTCGACCTTCCAGCTCTTGCTGTACGCGGGCGTCCACGGCTATCCGGGCTGGAGCCCCGAGCAGATGTTGCTGTTTCAGGCGACCTTGATCCTGTGGACCGGCAGCGTCGACCTGCTGTTCGGTGGTCTCGCGGAGCTGATCGATGTCGAGGTCGTCTACGGCAACTTCGACCGCTTCTTCCTGTGGCCGCGGTCCACCCTCGTCTCACTGCTGTCTCGCGGCACCAACATCTATGCGCTCGGCACGGTGCTGGCGGGGCTCGTCGGCAGTGTCGCGCTGCTGCTGCGTCTCGGGCCCGGGCTGTCGGTTGCTGGCCTGCTGCTGTGTGCGTTGTTCTTCGTGAGCGGGGTGTGGTTCTACGCAGCGCTGCTGGTGGTGTATTCGGGCCTGACTCTGTTTCTGGTCAAGATGGCACGGCTGCGCGAGGTGCTCGAGCGCATCGTGTTCTTTGGCTCGTTCCCCAGCGATGCCTACTTCGGCCCGGGCAAGTCGGCCGTGTTGACCGTGCTGCCCATCGCGCTCTGGGCATACTGGCCGACGCAGGCGCTGCTCGGTCGGGCGCGGCTGCTGGCGTGCGAGTCGCTGGCTCTGGCGGCCGTTTGCAGCATTGCGGCCGTGGCGTTCTGGCGGCGACAAGAGTGCGCGTACACGAGCGCCGGCGGCTGAGTGGGGTGCCGATGATCGAGCTCCGAGGCATCTCGAAAAGCTACCGTGTCAGCACGCGCGGGAGCAGCCACCTCGCCGCCGCGCTGCGGGGGCTGTTCGTTCGCGAGTACGTCACGGTGAACGCGCTCGAGGACATCGACTGGCACGTGCGCAGAGGGGCCGTCCACGGCTTGCTCGGCCGCAACGGCTCCGGAAAGTCGACGCTGATCAAGATCCTGTGCGGCATCCTGCATCCCACGAGCGGAGTTGCCAGCGTGGACGGCGTCGTGCCGTGGCAGGATCGGCGGAGCTATGTCCGGGCGATCGGCGTCGTCTTCGGCCAGAAGTCGCAGCTCACCTGGGAGCTGCCCGCCCTCGATTCCTTCGCGCTGCAGCGCAGCGTGTACGGCGTTCCCAAGGCGCAGTTCGAGGAAACGCTGGCCTACCTGGCGACGGCCCTCGACGCGCACGCCATCAGCGCGCGGCCGGTGCGCAGCCTGTCGCTCGGCGAGCGCATGCGCTGTGAGATTCTGTGCGCATTGCTCCACCGCCCGAAGTTGCTCTTTCTCGACGAGCCGACGATCGGGCTCGACTTGATCTCGAAGGACCAGGTGCGCCAGGCAATCCGCGAGATCAATGCCGAGCTCGGCACCACCATCATCCTGACCTCCCACGACATTTCCGACGTCTCGAGCCTGTGCGAGGACATCAGCCTGCTCGACCGCGGGCGTTTCCTGTATCAGGGCAAGCTGCAGAGCCTGCTCGAGCTGCATTCGCGCCAGAAGGTGCTGCGCGTGAAGCTGGCGAGACCCGTCGGCGAGTGCGCCTTGAACGGCTTTCCCTTGGTCGCGACCGGGCAATATACAGCGACGCTCACGCTGGCGGAGGGCGCGGCGCCGCTGCGCGAGCTCTTGCCCAAACTGCTCGAGGAATTGCCGGTCGAAGACATGAGCGTCGAGTCGACGCAGCTCGATGAGGTCGTGAAGTCGCTGTATCGCCAGGGCGCGTGCGGAGCTCCCCGATGAAGGTGCTGTTCGTGGTGTTCGAGTTCCAGACGAGCGTATCCGGAGGCGTCGGGCGGGTGATCAACGGCCTGGCTCCGGAGCTGGCACGCTCGGCGCCGGTGCACGTGCTCTGGGTCTTCGGCAGCCGCTGGCACCGGCGTCGATTTCAGCTGTACGAGCTGTGCCCTGACGGCACGCCCCGCAAGCGCGGCGGCCCGCTGTTGCAGACGCCCGAGAACGTGGTCCGTACCGTCCGGCAAGAAGGCTACGACGTCGTGCACTGTTTCTGCGTCCACCCGGTCTTCACAGAGATGCTCGCCGCGTTGAAGGCGCGGCTGCCCCAGGTCCGGCTCGTATTTAGCGTTCACAACTTGCTCGCGCACGAGCAAGCGGTTCGCACCACGACGAGCGCCCTCTTGCAGGAAGAGCGCCGCACGCTGGAACTGTGCGACCACCTGCACGTGCTGAACCAGGCGGGGTTGCGCTACCTGTCCGCCAGCTACCCGCAGCTGGTCGCGCGCAAGCCGCCGACGATCATCAGCAACGGCCTCGCGGAACAGAGCTTTGTGGCGCGCGACGAGGCCCTCTCGAAGGCGCTCGCGGCGCGCACGCGCGGGCATGCGGCGGTGATCTCCTGCTTGTCGCGCTGGGCGCCAGGCAAGGGCCTGGAGGTGCTCGCCAGCGCCGTGCAGGACTTGCTCGCGGAGAGCGACGTGTGCCTCGTGCTGGCGGGCCGCAAGCGGGCGAGCTGGGAGGTGGGGTCGAAGCAATACGTGCGCCACATCGACCGCTGCTTGCGGCGCCTGGGCCGTCGCGCCGTAGTGCTCGGCTGGCTCGACGAGGCGCAGCGCAACAGTTTGTTGGACGCGACGGACGTGTGCGTCATGCCGAGCGAGCTCGAGTACTTTTCCTATGCTTCCTTCGAGGCCTTGCATCAGGGTGTTCCACTCGTGCAATCGCGGCTCGACTGCCTGGTCGAAGTCCTGCGAGACGGCGCGCACTGCGTCTTCTTCGCGCCGGGCGACGCGGGCGATCTGCGCGAGAAGCTGGGCGCGGTCGTCGCCGATGGGCAGCGCGCCCGCGCGATGGCGGCGCGCGGCAGAGCGCGCGTTCGCGAGTTGTTGCGCTGGGGTCCGATCGCTGAGGAATACCTGGCCATGTACCAGGGCTTGTTCGCACCCACCTCCCGCCCCACCCGAGCTTTGTGCCATGAAAGTGCTGCTCATCTCCTTTGAGTTCGGCGAGCAGGTGCTCGGCGGACTGGGCCGTGTCATCAACGGCCTCACTCGAGAGCTCCGGCAGCATGCCGTGCTCGACGTGTACTTGCTCTACTTCAATCCGAGCCGGCTCGCCATTTCGGCGAAGGTCTTGCGTTGTGACGCCCAGCGCTGGGGGGAAGAAGTCGCGACGTTTACCCGCGGCTATGCCCGGCACTGTGTCGAGCAGATCCGGCGCGAGCGCTACGACCTCGTGCATTTCTTCAGTGTGCACTGGATCATCGGCAAGGTCATCGATGAAATTCGGCGCGAGCTACCGGAGCAAAAGCTGGTGTACAGCGTGCATAGCCTGATCAAGCACGAGCAGGGGATTCGGTTGAATCCGGACTCGTTCTTGGCCTGCGAGCGCAAGTTGCTGGAGTCGGCGTCCTGGATTCACGTCCTGAACGACACCACCCGCGCGTACCTGGAGCAGGCGTACCCCGACTTCGCGGACAAGCCATGCTCCGCGATCCCGAACGGTGTCACGATGAGCGACTTCGTGCCGCGAGACGACCGCTTCCGCGCCGAGCTGCAGCAGCGGCTGCGTCCGCAGACCTTCACCGTAGCCTGCCTGTCGCGCTGGGCACACGGCAAGGGGCTGGAGCATCTGCTGCAGGCGGCGGAGCGGCTGCTCGCCGCTGGCTACGACATGCAGTTCGTGCTCGCCGGCAGAAAGTACATCAGCTGGGAGAAACGCTTCTACGCCTACGTCTCCAAGATTCAGCGCATGTCAGGCCGGCTCGGCTCGCGTTCGCTGATTCTCGGTTGGCTGAACGCGCCGCAGCGCAACACGTTATTCGAGCTGGCGGACGTCTGCGTCATGCCGAGCGAGCTCGAGTACTATCCCTATTCGGTGCTCGAGCCGATCGCGGCACGGCTGCCACTCGTCTGCTCGGATCTGGCCTGCGTGCGCGAGCTGTTCGCGGATGGGCGAGATTGCTCGCTGTTTCGCACGGGCTGCGCCGATGATCTGGCGCAGAAGCTCGTCGAGTGTCAGGCGGCTCCCGCACGGCGGCGACAGATGGCACGTCGCGCCCACGAGGCCATCGCGCGGCGCTGCAACTGGCAGCCGATCGCCCTGGAGTACGCGCAGATGTATCGGAATGCGCTGCTCCTGCCAGCGGCCCAACCAGAGCTGGGGGCGGCGTGAGGGCGGCTCATCTCCGCCGCGAAGGCGAGGGCGACTCGATCGCCGCGCGCTGGGCACTGGCACTGGCGGCCGATACGCTCGCGCTACCCGAGCTCCGGGCCTGGAGCGAGCCCGGCTCCGCGCTGCCATACCAGGTGCTGATCGCGGACGCCGAGCTGACGGCAGCCGAGGACCTGCGCGCCTGCCGGCGCTGGCTCGAGCGTGCTCCGGGCTGCAGGCTCGTCTTGCATCTGGACCACTCGCTGCCGGTCACAGAGCGGGAACTGGCCGCGTGGCACTCGCTGCTTTCCATGGCCGACCTCGTGCTCGCAGCGCGCTACGAGATCTGCTTGGAAGTCACCGCGAAGCTCGGCATCCGTGCGCAGCAGGTCACTCCGCCGTGCTGCGCGGAGCCGCCGCTCATGCGTTCCCCGACCGCGCGCTGCGCTCGGCAGCGGCGGCGTGGGCTGGTCGTGGTCGCCCGCGCTGGCTACGGCTGGCTGGAGCTGGCGCGCGAGATCGGGCTCTCGACGTACCTGGTCACGAGGTTTCGCCAGCGCATCGTGGTCGTGGCGCCCGGGGCGCCCGCGCTTCGCGAGCTGCTCGAGCAGAGCGAGCTGGTCTACTTGCCTGAGCCCATCGAGGACGGTGGCGTGCTGGCGGCGCGCTGCGCGGCGGCGGGCGCGATCCTGATCGCCAATCGCCGCTATGATCCAGCCAAGCTCACCTTCCCATACACGACGTTCGACACCCGCGCGCGGCTGCGTCGCGCCGCGCTGTTCTTCTGGATGTACACGGCGCCCGAGTTTGCAGACTTCTTCCGTGACCACGCCCGGCGGAGCCTGGCTCAGCTCGGCGCGGCCAACCGGCGCGTCGAGCTCGTCCGTCAATTGCAATATCGCTTCCCGGAGCAGGACTACGAGCCACGTTCCGCCACAGGCGGCGGTCTGCTCGACCGGATCCGGCACCGCAGCGGTCCGCGCCGAATCGACTACGCGGAGGATGAGTGCATCGTGGTGTGTCTGGTGCGCAACGGACAGGAGCACCTCCCGTCGTTCCTGCGGCACCACCGCTCGCTCGGCATTCGGCACTTCATCTTCATCGATAATGGCTCGGATGACGCCACGCTGAGCATCCTCGATCGGCAGGCCGGCGTGACCGTGTATGAGACGGACTTGCCGCACAAGTATTACGAAAACGAGATGCGGCGGCTCGTGATCGAAGAGCACTGCCGGCAGCGTTTTTGCCTGAACGTCGACATCGACGAGCTGTTCGACTACCCGCTGTCCGATCGCGTGAGCTTGCGCGAGCTGCTCGCTTACTTGCGCGAGCGTGGTGCCACCGCGATGGCGGCGTACATGCTCGACATGTACGCCAAGGAGAACAGCTTCGGCGGCGCCGAAGTGCACGATCTGAGCCGTGCCTACCCGTACTACGACATCAGTAACGTTCAGAAGCTCGATTACTACACGAGCCATGTTCAAGCCTACTGTGACTACAACGTGCTGCTAGCGGAGCACGTCAAGTGTTACTTCGGAGGGATTCGCAAGACGGTCTTCAAGAGCAAGACGGGCGGACACTACCTGCTGACCAAACACCCATTGATCTATCTGGACGGCACACTGGAGCCCGTCACCAACCCACACTATTGCAACAAGGCCACGGTGGCCGACATCACCGGTGTGATCCGGCACTACAAGTTCACTCCATCGTTCAAGGCGAAGGTGCGCGAAAGCCGGGCGGCGAAGCGCTACGTCAAGTTCGCGCAGAATCAGTACGACGAGTACCACAAGGCGATCGGCGATCGGAGCTCGATCCGGATCGACACGCCCGGAACGCGCCGCTTCCAGCACGTCAATCAACTGCTCGACGAGGGCTTCATCTCGATCTCGCCCGCCTTCGCGGAGTACGTGCGCCGGGTGACGAGCCCAGCCCGTTCGAACGGGCTCGCTGCGAGCGGCTGAGGCTCTAATCATGCGCGATACTCTCCAGCTCATCATCGTGACCTTCCTGGCGGGCCTGGGCGTCGCCTCTTTGCTCGTCTTGGCGGCGGCGGCTCTCCACATGCTCTGGGGACTCTGGCGGCAAAGGCGAGCGCTCGCGCTGGTGCTGGGGCTCTTGCTGCTAGTCTTCGCCCTGACCCCGGCCGGTGCGGGGCTGCTCTCGTTCGCTTGCGCGCTGGTCGTGGGGGTGCAGTCGCTGTGTTACTGCTGGTTCGCGCTGCGCGCGCTGGCGGGCGTGGGTCGCGCACGCACGCAGTGGCAGGGCTCGCTGCCGAGCGTGACCGTGATCGTGCCCGCCAACGACGAGGAACTCGTGATCGAGGCCACGCTGCGCTCACTCGATCAGCTGGACTATCCGAGTGAGCTGCTCGAGATCATCGTCATCGATGACGGGTCGAGCGATGGAACGCGCTCGCGCGCCGAGCCCGTCACCCTGGCCATGCAGCACCGGGCCCGAGTCGTGCATTTCGAGCAGCGCGCCGGCAAAGCGCGGCGGGTCAATGATCTGGTGCGGACGCTCGGCAGCGAGCTCGTGCTTCTGCTCGACGCCGATCACTGGGTGGAACGCGATCTCGTGCGCAAGATGATCGACGTCTTCGGCCCGGACCCGGACGTCGCGTGTGTGCAGGTCGCGAGCCAGGTTCGCAACGGCGGCAGCAATTGGCTCACGCGCGCGCTGGAGCTGGAATATCTGTTTCGCTGCAGGGGTATCTATCCAGGCAAGCCGTTCGGGGTTTTCGTGGGCAGCGGCGGCCTGTTCCGGCGCTCGGCGCTGCTCGAAGTCGGCGGCTTCGACCCGACGATGTTGACCGAGGACGTGGAGCTTTCCTATCGTCTGTACAGACAGGGGCGGCGTGTCGTGTACGCGGACTCGACCTGCTCGCACGACCTCGCCCCGGCGGATTTCCGGAACTTCTTCAACCAACGCCAGCGCTGGATGCGGGGGCTCTTTCAAGCGCTCCTGGCGCATGCGCGCGCAGGGCGCAGGCACCCGCTGTTTCGCCAGGCCCTGCCCTACCTGGTGCAGTTCACGCTGGATGGTTTCGGCGCGCTCTGCCTGTGCGTGCTCGAGGCCTACTTCGCGCTGGGCGCGTTCGGTCTGCTGCCGTTCCAATTCACCCCCGCCATCTACGCCATGATGCTGAGCAGCACGTTTGCCTTCGCTGCCGGCTTCGCCCGCGCGCACCAGCTCGACCGGCTGCGCTTCATGGGCCTCGTGCCACTGTATATGATCGTGCACAGCATACCGATGAGCTGGGCGCTGATCGACAGCTACGTGCTCGACAAGCCGATGGTCTGGGTCAAGACCGAGCGGGGCGCTCGAGCGCCATCCGGCGTGGGGCTGAGCGGAGGCCGGGCATGACGGGGCGTCGCGCAGGGCGTCCGCGCACGGGGCGGGGTGCGACCGTTACAGAGCGACTTCTCCCGTCGCGCTGAAGCAGGACGAAAGCTCGCCGCAGCTGCGAGCTGCGACCCGAAATGGTGCGGTCACCGTCGACAGGGTTTCGGGTTGCTCGATCGCGAGAAGAAGCGCGAGAAGAAGAAAGCCCGCTCGCACGTAGGCGCGCCAGCTCTAGGGGACACGCGCCGCGCTGGCGGGCAACGCGGGAACTATTTGTCGAGACGACTCGTCCAAGGAGGCGTGTCCAAGCGCAACGACCGATCGGAGACAGCCCGCGGCCGCACACCAAGCCCGTACCACGAGGGGACAGCTACTTCCGGCTTGGGCACGCAGGGGAACGATGAAAGGTTCTCCAGCTCGCCACCGACCGTACCGGATGCGCTACTGCTCCCTGACGATCAGGAGACTGTGCCGCCGCTCGCTGGGGAAGCGCCTCCGCAGAGCCGGCCCACATCGCTCGGTCCCTTTCGTTGTCTCAGCGAACGGGCGGAGCCGCCCCGGAAGCAAACGCACTGAGCAGGTCTTCCAGCGAGCGTGCCCAGACGCGCGCTCGTTGCTCTCTTCACAGATCTTTGCCCCCGAGAATTCGATGCCTTCTTGCTACATAAATGTCGGACGTACCTGGCTCATCGTACTTGCTGCTGGCTGGCTCGGATGTTCGAGTGGAACACAGGAGTCTGACGCGGAGGCCAAGGGGAGCGAAGCGGCGTTCGCTCCCTTCGGTGCCGTATCGATGACGGACACCGGGGCCTGCATCGTCACCACCGAGACCCCGTTGCTCGCGCCAGCGGCTGAGCGCGCGAGCGACATCACGCGCCGCTGGCGCAGCTACGACGATGGACAGCACCTGCTGCGCGACGTCTCGGTGGACGCAGAAGGACAGCCCCTCGGGCTCTACGCCAGCAGCAATACCTCGAGCTATGCGATGCTGAACGGCCAGGGACGGACGTTGACCTCGGCCTGGGAGGTCGGGCAGGGAACCCTGGAGCGCTCCGACTACGCTCGAGATCTGCACGGTAATGTCATTTCCTATCGCCAGTCGCGCACGTCTGCCCGCGGGCTGAATGTGCCGCCCGAGGACCCCAGCCTGGCCTACGACTTCGTCAATCACTACGAGCCATCCGGTTTGCTTCGCAAACATGCCCGCGCCGACTCGAGCGCCACCATCAACTACACGCACGACTCGAACGGGCGCTGTGAGCACGTCGTCGATGACGTCTGGATCGAACAGCGGGAGTATGACTCGAACGGGCGGCTCAGCACTCAGCGTGTCGATCCGGTGGACCCTGGAGCTGCGAGCAAGCTCGCGAGCTCCATCACGACGCATCGCTACGACGACGAGGGCCGGCCCCTCGCCGTCGAGCAGGACGGCGGCGGCTCCTTGGCCCTGCCGATCGATGGCCAACCCGACATCTTGACTCTCTGGAGCTACGCCGCTGACGGCGGTTGGTTCGTGGAGCACATCGACTTCAGTAGCGACACCCCCAACGACAGCGTCGATCGTGACGGACAGCTCGCCAGCGCCTGGCATCGCTGGGAATCGTGGTCGCCGGGGTGCGCAGCCGTGCAAGCCAGCATTCCACGGCCCACCGCCGAAGCCTGCGTGACCGATTGATGGTTCTCCGGTTTCGACGAGCCGACCCCCGGAATGGCTTCCAGGGAGAGACCTCACGTGTGTCATTGAAACCGAGCCAGCTCAGTAGAGGCTGGCAGCTGAGCGTTGCCCCAAGAGCCAGCTAGCTCGGCACTGAGGTCTCGAAGAGGATCTTTCATGGACCAGTTTTCCCCCGCACGACTTTCGGAGTCTGCCGCCTCGGCTTCCCCCTCGGAGCGACTGACGTCGAGCGCGTCGGGCACGCGGCGAGTCAAGGCAACGGCGCTGGCGCCGAATCCCGCGGCGCTCCCGCGGCGAGCTCCGGGCCTGCCGCCGAGCCCGAGCCCGAGCCTGAGCGCGGCGCCGCGCTGGCGCATCCAGGAGCCGCTGCGCGGCTGGGGGATCGTGGCTTCGATTGCCGCTGCGACGGCGGCGGGCAGCGCCGGAGCGCTGCTCGCGCCGAGCCCGGGCGGCGACACTGCCGCGGCCGGCATTGCCATGGGCATGAGCGTCTTCTTTCTGGGCCTGGCGGCGTTGGCGTGGACGGCCCCGCACTGGCACACGCCGGTACGCCTCGAGCTCTTGCGGTCTTGGTCCCGGGCTTGGCTCGCACTGAAGCTGAAGTTGCTCGCGTTCGACCTGCGAGCGTTGCCGCGAGCGCCCAAGAACCTCGCCCTCTGCCTGGCGAGCCAGTGGCTGTTCGGCGTGGGTCTCGCCGGGTTGATCGGCGCGGGCGGTCTCGGTCTCGGGCAGCAGATTTTCGGCAGGCCGATCGCGGCGTCGCTGCTCGGCCTGAGCCTGTCGAGCGCAGCTCTGATCGCCGCCTCGCAGCTGATCGGCTGGGCCCTGCGCGTGCAGCCGCGCGGCACCGCAGCAGCGACGGATGGGCTCGCGCTCGCGGCGCGCGAGTTTCCGGCGATCGTGGATGCCTCCCGACCACTCGAGATCGACACGGTCTTCATGCAGCCGACGCTGCTGCACGAGGTGCTAGACCTCTTGCCGAGCTGGCGCGATCTGGTGCGCGGTGCGGGTGCGCAGGGCTATGCCGCAGCGCTGCAGCGCCACCTCTGGCGCGGCATCCCGCTCGCACAGATCGAACGCAAGGCCACGGCTGCGTCGCAAGCCGACGGCAGCGCCGAGTTGCTCATGGACGGCGCCCTGCTCGTGGTCGTTCAGGTCGGGATCGACGCGCCCCGTGCCCGCGCGCTCGCCGCGCGGCTTCGGAATCAGGCACGGCTGCAGGGCGCGCGCCCGATTGTGGTCGTCGTGCTCGAAGCCCGAGCCGAGGCGCTGCTGCAAAGCGACGCGGCCGCGCCGCTGGTCAGACTGCACGAAGCGCTGCCGGTCGTCATCGCCGTGCTGCCGTAGTCGCGCGTCGAGGTTGTGCTGCACCAGCCGGGCGTAACGCGCCGCTTGCATGAACCGAGCAGGGGCTCGGCTCCGCGAGACCTTGCCCGTCTCCAGGATGTGCCCCCGGAAGCGTATGCTATTCGGGACACGAGAAGCGGTGCGCTCGAATGCCGACGGTCGAGCTGCTCAACGTCGTGCGTGAGCATTGATTTGCCGGCGCCGCCTTCGCTGCCGGGGGATCACGTCGACAGGCTCCCGCAAAACGAAGCGCATCCGTCCGCCGCAGCTCGAGAACGCGAGAAGCGCAGCCTCGCCCCGAGGCAGCTGGCGGAAAAAGCGTCGTCCCGACGATTTTCTGCACAACCGCCGGGTGCGAACCGCCGATGGTGTGCGTACCTTCGCGCGGGGGACCGAGTCACTGATGCCTGATCAGATTTCTTCCTTTTGCATCGCGTTGCTGTTCGCTGCTCCCTTCTTCGTCGGCTGCGCACTGGACTCGCGTTCTCCCGGCAACCTCGAACCGGCCCCGGAGGTCGAGCAAGGAGGTGCTCTGGGAGGCGGGGGGAGCGCCGGGGAGGGCTCGCAGGCTGCGGCCGTCGGGGGCTCCGGGCAACAGTCAGGCCCCGGCGCGGGCTCTCCGGAGGCGCCGGGTCGCGCGGCCACGCCTGCCCGACCTTCCGACTGCGCGAGCGCGGAGCCGCTGCCGGATACGATCGATGCAGATCGCACGATCGGCCCCGGTTGCGTTCGTATCCGTCGCACCACCGTGATTGCCGAGGCGACGTTGACCGTGCTGCCGGGAACCACCGTGCTGATGGAGGCGGCCGCGTACCTGGACGCGGACGCTCAGCTGGTTGCTGTCGGGACGGCGGATCAGCCGATCGTGTTCCCGTCGTCGTCGGCAGCGCCCTTGCCCGGCGACTGGCAGTGCGTGCGCGTCGGCCTGAACGCCAGCAATAGCCAGCTCGAGCACGTCATCTTCGAGTACGGCGGGCAGCCGTGCGGCGCAACGGGCGCGGGGAACGCGACGACGCTCGACGTCGCGGCGCCCCTGCGCGGCATCCGCGACGTCACCGTCCGTGACAGCCTGAACCATGGGATCATGCTGTCCAGTAGCGCCGCCGTGCGCGCCTTCTCGAACAATCATTTCGCTCGCAACGGCGACGCTTCGATCCTGCTGGATGCCGCGCAGATCTTGCAGCTGGGCACCGGCAACAGCTTCGAGGATGCGGACGACTACGTCGAGGTCGTCGCGGGCAGCACGCTCAGCAGTAATGGCACCTGGCTCAATCAGGGCGTACCGTTCCGAGTGCAGAGCATGGTCGTCTCGCCCGGACTCGACGTGACCGTTGCTGCCGGCGTCCGCGTCGAGATGCTGGGTGGAACGATCGATGCGTTCAACGCCAACTTCAACCTCGAAGGCACGGAGGCCGAGCCGGTCGTGTTCACCTCGGCCCAGAAGAATCCCAAGCCGGGCGACTGGGGCTGCCTCTCGTACAGCTACACCAGCGTCACTCCGCGCATCGATCACGCCATCTTCGAGTATGCGGGCAGCGGGAGCGGCTGCCTCGGCAGCGGCATCAAGGCCGCGCTGGTGGCGCCCAACTCCTCGAACGTCACCAATTCCATCTTCCGGTATATCGACGGCGTCGGCATCAGCGCGCGCGACGACTGCGATGTGAACGAGTGGTGCCAAAACCAGTTTGTTGAAGTCGCGCTCGGGCCCTTCGAATGTGAGGGAACGTTCATGCCTTGCCCGGATTAGCCGTCGTGTCGGATCCCTGTCGCATTCCTTTCACGCCCACGGATTCTGCAGCGACGGGCGGCTCAGCACGCGCTCCATCCAATTCTGCAACTTGGGGTGCGCGTCGGTCGATGCACCACAGAGCCTGCCATAGTTGACCACGGACGCGAGGATCAAATCGGCGAGCGAAAACGCCGATCCGAGCAGATAGGGGCGCTGGCTCACGCGCGCGTCGAGCAAGCCGAGCAAGCCCTGCAGCTCCTGCTGCGTCGCGGCGGCGACCGCCGCGTTGTGCATTTCCTTCGGGACGCGGTCGCTGGTCGCGTACATCAAGCGCGACAGGCCGTAGCCAAACGTCACGTAACCCCACGTCGTCCAGGACAGCGCCTCGAGCCGCGCCGGCGAGTCTGCCGCGGGCCAGAGCTTCTTTTCGACGCCGTACCTGTCCCCGAGCCAGTGCAAGATGGCGAGCGCCTCGAACATCGGTGTGCCATCCACCACCAGCAGCGGCACCTTGCCGTTCGGATTCAACGCCAGATACTCCGGCTTGCGCTGATCGCCAGCGGCGAGATTCACGTTCACCCGCTCGTGCGGCACGCCCAGCTCCTGCAGGGCACAGGTGACGGGGCTGGCACTGGATTGCGGGGCGGCATAAAAAACGATCGACATACTGCTATCCTCCTCCAGCAGCGCCGGCTGGATCGCCGGCGAGCCAGAGATTCAAGGTAGATCCAATTGCGGACAGTTTCTGTCCTCAATCGGAGTAGACTGAAAATCCTTCCGGCCGCCCCGGCCTCCGGCTGTCGCCATGGTCCAGACCTCCGCTCGGCTCCTGCGCCTGCTCTCGCTCTTGCAGGTGCGGCGCTTCTGGTCCGGTGCGGAGCTAGCGGAGCGGCTCGAGGTCACCGGGCGCACGCTGCGGCGCGACGTGGATCGCCTGCGCTCGCTCGGCTACCCCGTGAGCTCCACCGCCGGCGTGGCGGGCGGCTATCAACTCGGCACCGGCGCGGCGCTGCCCCCGCTGCTCCTGGACGACGACGAGGCACTCGCGGTGACGCTCGGTCTGCGCACGGCGGCCGCCGGCACAGTGACGGGCATGGAAGAAGCGGCCGTGCGCGCGCTCACCAAGCTCGAGCAACTCCTGCCGGCGCGGCTGCGGCGCCGGGTGAAGGCGCTGCACGCGGCCGTGATGCCCATCCACCGCGCCGGGCCGCGCATCGATCCGGCGCTGCTCACCCTGCTGGCGGGGGCGTGCCGCGATCAGGAACAGCTCACCTTCCGCTACGCTGACGTCGAGTCCAATTCGACGCAGCGGCAGGTCGAACCGCACGGGCTCGTGCACGCAGGCTGGCGCTGGTACCTGGTAGCGTGGGATCTGAATCGCGCCGACTGGCGCAGCTTTCGCGTCGATCGCATCGCGGGCAAGGCCAGCACCGGGCGGCGCTTCGTGCCGCGCCCGGTGCCGCACGGCGACGTGGCCGCGTACGTGGCGCGTTCGATCGCGACCAACGTGTACACGTATCAGGCGCGCGTACTGCTGCACGCGCCTCTGGAGAGCGTGGCGGAGCACATCCCGCCGCTCGCCGGCCGCCTCCAGCGCATCGATGCGGACCGCTGCCTGCTGGAGACCGGCAGCCATTCGCTGGCGACCCTCGGGCTGTACATCTCCCTGCTCGGCGTCGACTTCGAAGTACAGGAGCCAGCGGAGCTGCGCGAGCACATCCGCGCGCTCGCACAGCGGCTGGCCCGCGCCGTCACCTGAACGCCCGCCGTGGGGCGCCCTTCGCCCGCACGTTATTCCAATTGAGCGAGCTCGAGCTGTACGAGCCGTCGCGGACATCTTCCCCGGGCAAGTGCCGCATTGCTCGTACACCTGTCCGTCGCGCCCTCGGGGCAACGGCAGAGCCAGTTCGGACACGCTCGAACGGCGGTGGCCCCAAGCGCCATGACACTCCTGCTTTTGCTCCCGCAGCAGCTTCGAGGAATGCTGCAGCGTTTCCGTCGACTGCCGGAACGTCTGTCCGAACACTTGTAACGGAGCCGGACGAATCCGGCACTCCGCGGCCGCAAAGGCACGCAAGGAGCCCGAGCCCGGTCTGGCACACGGGCTGCAAAGGGCCATGCAAACGCACATTCCCGACCAGCCCCACTCACTCGAGAGAAGGATCCTTTGCCATGTCCCAGTCCCTTCATTCCCGCGCGCTTCACCTGCGTCCGGCACGCTGGAGCCGCACGCGCGATCGCCTGCGGAGCGCGTGCATCCTGCTACCCCTGACGGCCGCTGCCTGCTCCGGCGTCGACCGCTCCGAACGCCCCGCTGGCTCGACGACGCACGGCCCCACGGCAAGCGAGGGTTCGACGGACAACGGCCCCGCCGTGACGGAGCTTCCACTCGATACCAGCAGCATCGACAGCGTCGATACCAGCAGCGTCGACACCAGCAGCGTCGATACCAGCAACGTCGATACCAGCAACGTCGAGCCCGGCTCTGCCCGACCAGATCCCGTCGATCCCGGCGCAACGCCGGAGCCCTCCGCGCCCCTCAACACGGCGTTCTACCTGCCCATGCGCGACGGGGTTCGCATCGCCGTGGATCTGTGGCTCCCCGGCGGCGCCGCGCCCGGACAGCGCTTTCCCAGCATCGTGCGCGCCACTCGCTACTGGCGCGAGTTCGAGGTGCGCAACCGAGAGGCGGTTCCCGAGACGGACCGCGAAGCCATGGCCAAGTCCTTCGTGCAGAGCGGTTACGCCTACCTGACCATCGATGCGCGAGGTACCGGCTCGAGCTTTGGCCCCTCCGCGCAGCCGTGGTCCCCGAACGAGATCGCCGACTATGGCGAGATCGTGGCATGGCTGCAGGCTCAGCCGTGGTCCAATGGCCGCGTGGGCGCCTTTGGCATCTCCTACGACAGCAACACTGCCGAGATGATGGCGACGGCCGGGAACGCGGGAGTTCAGGCGGTCATCCCCCGCTTTGGTTACCCCAATGTCTACACCGACGTCATGTTTCCTGGTGGCATCTACAACCAGCTCTTCATGCAGGGCTGGCTCGAGCGCGGACGCGTCATGGACGCCAATGACCTGTGCACGCTCGAGGGTCTGTCGGGAGCAGACTGCGAGGCGGAGCTGACCTTCGTCGGGGGCGTCAAGCCCGTGGACGTGGACACCGATCGTAGGCTGCAGGCAGCCGCGCTGACGGAACATGCGCAGGGGCCCGACGAGTTTGCGGCCTTGAGCTTGCTCAGCTGCATCGACGAGCGCTGGGACGGGGCCGACTTCGCGAGCCTGAGCCCCGGCAGCCGCAACGAACGAGCCGAGCAGACGGGAACGCCCTTCATGGCCTGGGCGAGCTGGATGGACCTCGGCACGGCCCGAGGCGCCCTCAACCGCTGGGCTGCCACCGACGTGCCGATGCAGCTGTACATCGGTCCGTGGAACCACGACGCGTCCACTGACGCCAACCCGTACCAACCAAAGGACGCTCCGCTCGAGCTCGGAGGGGACCAGCAACGGGCGATGGAGCTCGCCTTCTTCGACCACTATTTGAAGACCGAGGACGAGCCACTGGCGCGCAAGATCGTCTACTATACGCTCGGCGAGAACGTGTGGAAGGAAACGCCCGTTTGGCCGCCCACCGGCACACGCATGACGCCGCTCTACTTGCGCGAACAGAGCGCTCTCGCCGAGCTCCCTCCCGCCGCAACGGAAGTACCCGACGGATACCGCGTGGATTTTTCGGCGTCGACCGGTGAGGCAAACGGTTGGTGGACGAAGTACAGCGGCCAGGACGTGTTTCAGGGCGACCGGCGTTCTGAAGACGAGAAGCTGCTCGTCTACACCAGCGCGCCGCTCGACATGGACACGGAGCTGACCGGGCATGCGCAGGTGACGCTACATCTCGCCAGTACCGAGACGGATGGATCCGTCTTCGTATATCTGGAAGACGTAGCGCCCGACGGCAGCGTCACCTACCTCACAGAGGGTGAGCTGCGGCTCCAACACCGCAAGCCGTGCGCCGAGCCCGCGAGCTTTGACATGTACGGCCCTTGCCACAGCTTCCGCTCCGAAGACATCGAGCCCATGCCGCCCGGCAGCCTCGAAGAAGTGAACATCGGCCTGCACCCCATCAGCGTGCTCGTGCGCGCGGGCCACTCGATCCGGGTCGCACTGGCGGGCCATGATTCGAGCAGCTTCGCCCGCGTTCCTGCCACCGGCACACCCGTGTGGTCGCTGGCGCACGATCCGGAGCATCCGAGCCGCATCGAGCTCCCCATGGCGACACGAAGCCAGCCCCAGGTCGTCCTGGGGGCAGGCCGTAGACGCTGAAGCTGTCAGCGGAAACGTATCGGGAGCCGCGACGGGGGCGCGGCTCCTACGCGGGCCTAGCGGTGTATCCGGTCCTGCTGGGCACGGGTACTTACGAGGTCGCCGGGCCTCTGAAGACCGGATAGGGCGTCGAGAACTCGATGCGGCCGACGCGCCTCCACGATGTACTGGTCAGGAAGCGCAATCGGCGAGACCCTGGCTGGTGACGGCTTCACGGCGCTCCACTGGCAGCTAGCTCCGTTGTCAGGTCTCCGTTCACTGCAGCCGCGGCATGAGCGCCTGCGGCCGCGGCGAAGATGGCGCCTTGCATGCGCGTCGTCAGATCGCCGGCGGCGTGGATCCCGGGGACCGATGTCGCGCGCGTCATCGGATCGATCTGCACCAGGCCGTCGGCATCGAGGACGAGGCCGAGCGTGCCCACCAGCTCGACCTGCCGCTGCGGCGGATGCGTGAACAGCACGTCGCGAGCCACACGCGCACCATTCACCAGCTCGACCGCCTCGAGCTTGCCGTCCGCGCCCACGAGGCGCGCGACCGGCGCCGTCTCGAGCCGCACGCCGGCGGCCTCGAGGGTGCGCTGCCCCTGCTCCGGAACCTCGAATCCGCCGCCGGTGAAGGCCACGACGTCGCGCGACCATCCGCGGATCATGATGGCGAACGGGATGAAGTGGCCCGCGTCTGTCGCGCGACCGAGGTAGCCCCACGCGCGGTCCTGGACCTCCCAGCCATGGCAGTAGGGGCATTGAAAGATTGCGTGCCCCCAGAGCTCGCGAAAACCCTCGAGCGGGAGCATCTCGTCGACCATCCCGGTAGCGAGGATGATGCGGCGCGCGCCTATGGTGCCGCTGCCTACGACCAGCCGGAACGCACCCTTCGCCCCGGAGACGGCTTCGACGCGCTCCTGCCGGACCTCGACGTTCGGATAGGTCGCGAGTTGCTCGCGGCCCAGCCGACGAAACTCGTCCGGCGGGGTCCCGTCGCGCGTCACGAAGTTGTGGATGTGCTGGGCCGCGGCGTTTCGCCGCGCGCCCGCGTCGAGAAGGAGCACGCGCTTGCGTCCCCGACCGAGCGCGAGCGCAGCCGAGAGCCCGGCGGGGCCGCCTCCCACGATGACGATGTCGTAGAGCATGTCCGATCCTCTCGATGTGTCAGGCGGCTGGCGCGCAGCTTCGGACGCTTCGAACGTCCGCTTACCCATGACGCCTCCCCGAGTGACGCGCGCCGCCACGAGTGGCGAGGCGACTGCGCACGTCCTCGCTCAGCGTCGCGATCGTCACCTCGCCGAGCCGCGAAAGCAGGAGCGACTCCGCATCTTCGAACGACTTGTTCAGAGCCGCATTGACCGCCTCCTCGACGACGCAGCCGGGCGCCTCCGTTCGGTTCCCAACGGCGAGCAGAGAGGGGGAGCCGAGGGCAGTGTAGATGTCGCGCAGGGTGACCTTCGCGAGATCGCAGGCCAGGGTCCACCCGCCGCCATGTCCCTTCTCCGACTGGACGTATCCCTGGTCTCGGAGCCCAGCCATTACTCGACGGAGCACGACTGGATTGGTGTCCATCGCCTGTGCGAGGACCTCGGACGTCACGGGGCCGTCGTTCTGCGCCATGTGCAGCAGCACGTGGAGCACTCCAGACAATCGGCTGTCCCGTCTCACGCAACATATGATGTTGCGTGATGGCTCGAATGTCAAGCAACCGGGCAGCACGCCCGGGAAGCTGTGCTTTCGGGCAGCGTGGGCCCGGCCCAAAAATTCCTTGACCCTCTCGTGACGTGAGGCCTCACGCTGCTGAAGATGAAGGCGCGCCCTCGGCTCCGTCACCAGCCAGGCAAGCTGCTGCCAGGCAAGCTGCTGCCAGGCAAGCTGCAGCAAGGCAAGCTGTATCGGGTGAAGGAGCTGGCCCGGCTCGCGAACGTCTCGGTGCGCACGCTGCACCACTATCACGAGATCGGCCTGCTCGTGCCCTCGCAGCGCAGCCAGGCGGGCTACCGCAAGTACGATGAGCGCGACCTGCTACGGCTGCAACAGATCCTGATCCGGCGCGAGCTCGGGCTGCCGCTGGCGGAGATCCGGCGCTCTCTCGACGACCCCGAGTTCGATCAACGCCGAGCCTTGCTCACGCAACGAGAGCAGCTGCGTGCTCGCGCCCAACAGACGGCAGAGATGCTGCGCGCCGTGGAGCACGCCCTCTGCCTGCTCGACTCACACAAGGAGAATGGGATGGACCACGAGCAGCTCTTCGACGGTTTTGACCCCGCGCGCTACGAGGCGGAAGCCGAGCAGCGCTGGGGCCACACGGACGCCTACAAGGAATCGGCACGCCGGACCAAGGGCTATACGAGCGAAGACTGGCAGCGCTTCGGAGCCGAGCAAGCCGCGCTGTATGCCGACGCGCTGGCGTTGATCGCAGCGGGCGAGCCGCCCGACGGCGAACGTGCGCGCTCGGTGGCGGAACGGCATCGATTGTCGATCGATCGCTGGTTTTATCCGTGCAGCCTGGAAATGCACCGCGGCCTTTCGAGCCTGTACGAAAGCGATGCACGCTTCTCTGCCAACATGGATCGCCACGGTACGGGCCTGACTGCGTTCTTGGTGGCAGCCATCCGTGCCAATGCGGACCGAACCGGCCCGGGGTCAGCGACGCCGGACGACACGCCAGCAGTTACCGACGCCTGAAGAAGCGCTCAGCGGTACAGGGAGCGCTGTTACAGGTAGGCAACTTGACAGCCTGAGGTGTCTGGCCAAAGCTCCCTGGCGAGGACTTGCATGTCACGTTTCGCTCTCGGTGTGTTCGGCTGCATCACGTTGGCTCTCTCCGCGGCCTGCTCTGGAGACGCGAAGGATGGTGACAAGGCGTCCGAGAACGCAGGCGCCGGCACCGACATCAGCGCGGGCGACACCGGCAGCGGTGGCAGCGGTGGCAGCTCGACCAGTGCCGGGGGTAGCACCTCTACGGGTCCCACGTACACCGCGGCGCGCGCCTGCGATCTGTTCGCACGCGCCAGCTGTAACAAGGGCGTGGAGTGCGGTCTGGTGCTGACGCAGATCGGCACCAGCCTGATCTGCGTGCAGTGTGACGCGCTCTCGCTCGGCATCATCCAGCAACAGTGTGAGCAGGACTCGCCGGGCGACAAAGACGCGGCGGCGGTCGATCGCTGCGTGGCCAGCATCACCGCGCAGCCCTGCGCGCAGGCCTGCAGCGATCTGGACGTGGGTGAGTGCCAGGTGTTCGGCGATCTGCCGGCGGGCGCCAGCGACCTGGTCTGTGACGCGCGCTGCGCCAACTAGCGCGGCGGAGAGCAGTAGCAACCGGCGGGTCGCTTGCACGCGGCGAGGTTTCTGAGCACGATTGTGCGCGGATGACGGGCGAACGCAATCCTCAAGCCGAACAGATGGCGGCCGAATCGATGCTGCGCACCCTGGCCGCGCAGGCGGACTGCATCTGGCCGCAGGAGCAGGGCTTGCTCGCGCGCTACGGGCTGCAGGGCGCCGTACAGATCGCGGACATCGGCTGCGGCAGCGGCGAGATCAGCTCGCGGCTCGCCCGGCTGTATCCCGAAGCGCGGGTGCTCGGGGTGGACATCCTGGCGAGCTCGGTGACGTTTGCTGCCGAGCGCTACTCCTCTCTCGCTCCCCGGCTGCGTTTCGAGCAGGGCGACGCCTTCGAGCTCGCGCTGCCGCCGGACGGCTGCGATCTGGTCGTCTGCCGGCACCTGACGCAAGCCGTGCCCCGGCCCGAGCGGGTGCTCGGCGAGCTGTACCGGATCTGCAAGCCGGGAGGCTGGCTGCACGTGCTGAGCGAGGACTACGGCATGTTGCACTTCCCCTTCGGCACGCTGGACCTCGATCGCCTGTGGCAAGACGGCGTGTTTCCGTATGCGCGCGCCACGGGCACCGACGCGCGCGTCGGGCGCCACACCTGGTCGTATCTGAAGCAGCTGGGGCTCGAGGAGCTCCACGTCGACTACGTGGTGGTGGACACGCTGCGCGTGGCGCGCGACACCTTCGCGCAGATCTTCGAAGCCTGGCGGGACGGCTACGCGCGCGTGCTCGGCGAGCGCTCGAAGCTGACCCCGAGCGAGGCGCTCGCGCTGTTCAATCAGGTGATCGCCAGCATCCGCGACGAGGCCAGCTATGCCGTCTGGCAGGTGCCGGTGCTGAGCGGGCGCAAGCCCGCAGGGCGTGGCGCCAGCTCGAGCTGACGCCCGTCTCCGCGGGTGCGGGGGCCTCCCGGACCGGTGCCGCGAAAGAGCCCCTTGCGTCAGCCGCCCGGCGCCGATATTGGCAGAACCGATGGCCGCCAAGAAAGCTGCAAAGAAGGCTGCAAAGAAGGCACCGAAGAAGGCCGGGACCCGCAAGCGCCGCGGCGTCGCGCTCCAGCCCACCGAGCTCGGCGCGCAGGAGCTGGCGCTCGCGACTCCTCCGCCGGAGCTCGCCGCGCTGCTCGAGCGCGTGCGCACGGACGGCGGCGCCGTGCTCGCCACCTATCGCGAGCCGCTCGGCGGGCGCAACCTGGTGCTGGTGAGCTTGCCCATCGAGCAAGTGCGGCCGACACCCTTCCAGCGCGACGTGAGCGACGCGCACGTGCGCAAGCTGACGCACGCCATGGACAAGACGCGCCGCTTCCTCGATCCGCTGATCGTGGTGCAGCGCGCGGAGGGCTACGAGACGCCGAACGGCAACCACCGCTTGACGGCGCTGCGCGAGCTCGGTGCCAAGGCCGTGATCGGCCTGCTCGTGCCGGAGGCGGACGTCGCCTACCAGATCCTGGCGCTGAACATCGAGAAGGCGCACAGCCTGCGCGAAAAGGCGCTGGAGGTGCAGCGCATGTACCGCGAGCTCGCGCGCCTGCCGGAGACCGACGAGGCCAGCCACGAGCTCGAGTTCGAAGAGCCGATCCTGGTCACACTCGGCTTCGGCTATGAAAAGCGCGGGCGCCTCGCCGGCGGCACGTACCATCCGGCGCTGAAAAAGGTCGATGCGTGGCTGCCGGGCTCGCTGGCAAAGACGCTGCCCGAGCGCGAGCGGCGCGCCGATCTGATCCTCGGGCTCGACGACGCCGTCAACGAAGCCGTGGCCAAGCTCAAGGAAAAGGGGCTGCAGAGCCCGTATCTGAAGAACTTCGTCGTGGCGCGCGTCAACCCGCTGCGCTTCATCAAGGGCGATCTGCCGAGCTTCGACGAGCTGCTCGCCACCATGACCAGCCGCGCGCAGAAGCTGAACATCGAGAAGGTCGGAGCGGGCGATCTGGCACGCTCGGGCGGCGGCGCCGCGGACGACGAGTAGCCTCAGGGCGAAAGAACGGCCGGCGCGCCCGCGATCAAGCAAGCATCGCCAAACTCGTGCCCCAGGTACCCCCACGCCTCCGCCTGCGCCTGGGCTCGTTCGAGCAACGAGCGCGGGGCGAAGGCTTGCAAGAGCGCGTAGTGGCTCTCGCTGGGATCGTGCATACCCGTGAGCAAGCCATCGACCACCTTTCGCCGGTAGCCGGGCCCGAGCAAGAGCGAGGTGCTCGATTCGCCGGCGCTGAGCTCTCCGCCGCCCGCGAGCGCGCGGCCCTCGAGCGCTCGCACCACGCTGGTGCCCACGGCCACGATGCGTCGGCCCGCGGCGCGAGCCTGAGCGATGGCGACGACCGTGCTCTCCGGTACCAGCGTGCGCTCCTCGAGCGGCAGCGCCGCATCGAGCGCGCCGTCGCCCGTTGCCGAGAGCCCGGCCGCGTGCGTGATGCCAGCCAGCACGACGCCACGCCGGCGCAGCGCGAGCAGCAGCTCGGCGTCGAGCGGATAGCCCGCGGACGGCGCTTCCACCGCCCAGGGCTGCGCCCCGTACAGCGTCTGCACGTCCCAGAGCTCCAGCGCTCGCGAGAGATACGAATACTGTACGGGGCGACCGCTGTGATACAGCGCCGACCAGAAGCGAGCGCCCTCTTGCTCGAAGCGCACCCGCCACAGGCGCGGGCTGAGCGCTGACACTGCCTCGACGCGAGCGCGGAGCTCCCCCAGCGTGAGCTGAGCACCCTCGGCTAGCCGTGGTGGTGCCGGTCGATGCTCGGTCGGCGTGGTCCAGTCGCCGGCGCCGAAGGCAACCGCGCGCCAGCTGCCATCGGGCTCGCGAGCGAGCAAGCGCAGCTCGATCTCCGCGGAGCCCGCCGATGCAGCGACCGTGCCGCGCAAGGACGCCGGCAGCGTCGCTGCGTCGTTCAGCACCAGCAGATCCCCGGTGTCGAGCAGCTCCGGCAGCTCCGAGGGGCGCCGATCCTGGATGCGCTCGAGCGCGGCATCGATGTGCAAGAGCCGCCCGGAGCTGCGCACGGCGCGCGGCGCGCGTGCGGGCCTCATGACGCCTCCAGCTGCGCAGCTTCGAACCGCTGCCCCGAGGCCGCCGGCTCCGTCTGCAGGAAGCGCACGATGCGCGCCGCGACCTGTTCCGGGCGCGCCAGGCTCGCCGGGTCGGCCTCGGGCAGCGCGGCCGCGTGCATCGCCGTATCCATCTCGCCGGGGTCGATGGAGAGGAAGCGTACGCCGCTGTCCGCGAGCTCCGCCGCCCAGATGCGCGCCAGATGATCGAGCGCTGCCTTCGACACCCCGTACGCGCCCCAGCGCGGGTACGCGGACGTGGCCGCGTCCGAGCTCACGTGCAGCACCAGGCCCTGCCCGCGCAGCAGCATGTTGCCCACGATGATCTTGCTGAGCCGGAAGGGGCCGAGCAAGTTGACCTGCAACACGCGCGCGAAGTCCTCGCACGCGGTGTCGAGCAGCAACGGTAGCGGTGTCGGTCCGAGCGAGCTCGCGTTGTGCACCAGCACGTCGATGGGGCCGACCAGCGCCGCGGCTGCGCCAGCGATGGGATAGATATCGCCCTGCGCGCCAACGTCCGCTGCCAGACCGTGGGCACTGAAACCCTGTGCCGACAGCTCGCCGGCCACGGCCTCGATCGCGGCACGGTCGCGCGCGACCCCGACCACGCGCGCCCCGGCCCGCGCGAGCTCCCGAAACAGCGCACGGCCCAGGCCGCGGCTGGCACCCGTGACGAGCACGGCTTTATCATTGACTGGCATGACAAGAACCTCCTGCCCGTACAGTTAAGCAGCCGCCGCTCGTATACTGGCATGCGCGCCAATCTGTTGGCAGAATGCCAACCGAATGAACGACACTCCCGCCAGCGAGCTGGCCGATCGGTTGGCTCGGAACCTCCGGGCCCTGCGCGAAGCCAGGAATGCCACCCAGGCCGAGCTCGCGAAGCTGGCCGGCTTGCCGCGCGCCACCTGGGCAAACCTCGAGTCGGGCGCGGGCAACCCCACGCTGCAGGTTCTGTACAGCGTCGCCCAGGCACTGCAAGTCTCGCTCGAGGAGCTGCTCGCGGCGCCGCGCTCGAGCGCCCGCCACTATCCCGCTCGGACGCTCACCACCAAACAACGCGGCACGGTCAGCGTGCGCAAGCTCTTGCCCGATCCGCTGCCCGGCATGGAGTTCGACCGCATGGAGCTCCCGCCCGGCTCACGGCTGATCGGCATTCCCCACACGCCCGGCACGCGCGAATACCTGGTGTGCGAATCGGGAACGCTGCTGCTCATCGCCAGCGGTGAGCGCTACACGCTCGAGCCGGGAGACGTCGTGGTCTTCCGCGGCGATCAGCGTCACTCGTACGAGAACCCCGGCAAGAAGCCAGCCGTCGGTTACTCCGCGGTGCTGCTCACGCCGGTGCTCGGCTGACGGAAATGCGCCGCGACCGGGTTGGGCAGCGAGCCGGCAAAGCGCAGGTTCTTCGCCGGATCGCTCAGGTCGATCATCTGCTGGTTGTTCGCGAGCTGCAGCCGGTTCAGGCAGGAGCGCGGAAAGCTCGGAGCGAACAGGTCGTAGCGCGCGAGCTTCGCGCGCAGCGCGGGCTGGCCGTCGCGATACTGGAGCAGGCACTCGGCCACGCGCTGCCAGAAGCGTGCCTCGACATAGCCGGCCTGTTCGAGCAGGATCTGGGCGACGTAGCGCAGGATGCCGTCGAACACGTCGCTGAAGATCGAGAGCAGCTTGACGTGCTCGGGAACGCTGACCGCCAGGCGCTGCACTTGCGGCGGGAGCGCGCGCGAGCCGTCCAGGATCGCGGCCTCCTCGGCGATGTCTTTCAGGAACACGCGCACGGGTAGATTCTGCTCGAGCACCAGGATCACGTTCTCGCCGTGGGGCATGAACGCGAGATCGTAGCGGTAGAAGCAGTGCACGAGCGGAGCGAGGTAACAGCCGAGGTAGCGATCGAGCCAGGCGTCGATGCCGACGCCCGACGCCAGGATCAGCTGCGGCAACAGCGCGACCCCGTCGCGGTCCCGGTGCAGCAGGGCCGCCATGGTCATCAGGCGCTGCCCAGCCGCCAGCTTTGGCAGCGGGCTTTCGCGCCAGAGCGCTGCCAGCATCTTGCGGTACGGGCTGCCCTGGGGGGCCGCGAGCTCGTAGCTGCGGCTGCGATAGCCGATCCCGGCGACCTCGCGCAGAATGCCGAAGCCGTGATCGGAGAAGAAGGCATCGCCGCGGATCAGCTCGTCGATCCACTCGTTGATGGCGGGCGTGGCGCGCATGTAGTCCGGCGATAGGCCGCGCATGAAGCCCATGTTCAGGACCGACAGCGCCAGCTTGACGTAGCGCTTGTGCGGCTGGCTGCGATTGAACAGCGTGCGGATCGACTGCTGCGCCTGGTACTCGTCGCTGCCGTAGCCGAGGCACACCAGGTCGCGTGCGGCGATCTCCGCGGCAAAGGCCAGCGCCAGGCGATTGAACCACTGCCAGGGGTGTACGGGCAAGAACAGGTACTCGCTCGGCTCCAGGCCCTGCCGGCGCAGCTCCGCTTCGAACGCCTGCAGCGTGCTCGCGCCGAGCTCCTCGTGCAGCAGCTGTTGGTAGGACAAGCTGCCGAGCGACGTGAACTCGGTGCAGCGCCGCTGGGCGGCGAGCCACACGAGCCGGATCGGCGCCGCCGCCTCGGGCGCGTACGCCTGGTAGTCCGCCGCATCGAACCCGACCCGACCGCTGTTGGCAATGAACGAGGGGTGACCCTCGGTCATGGCCGCCTCCAGCTCCTGGAACGGCGCGTGCACGAGATCGGCCGCGCTCAGGCGCTGATGTGCGCGCTTGAACGCCGCAGCGTAGAGCGTGCTCGCGATTTCCTCCAGGTACACGGGCAACACGCCGGCGTCGAGCCCGAGGCGCTCGCGAAACTCCAGGATGAAGCGCGCCGCGTCGAGCGCCGCCGGCTGCCCGCGCTCCGTCTTTTCGAGCGAGCTCGCGGCGATGTCCCAGTGGTCGAGCAAAAGGAGCCGCGCTCGGAAGCGGTACTCGATCTCCGGCAGGTCCGCCGCGAGCACGTACTCGCTCCATTCCCCCCCGCGCTGCCGCCGGGGTTCGAGCACCAGCTCGTGCGCGAGCTCGGCGATGGCCTTGCGCACCAGCTCCCGGTTGACCACGGACCAGTGCTCGGCCTGCAGGTGCTCGATGGGGTCGACCGGCGGCGCGGCAGCACCTGCCAGGCTCTGCCCCGCGCTGGCTGCCTGGTAGTCGGCACGGGTGCAGAACGCCAGGTGCGCCGTCTTGCTGCCGAGCTGGATCACCTTCTGGTAGCGAAAGCCCGCGCGGCGATTGAGCGCATGGATCTTGCTGTTCTGGATGTCCGGCTCGACGACGACCCGCTCGGTACGGCCGTCGGCGAAGCAAAACTCCAGCACCGTCTGCATGACGGCCCAGCTGAAGCCCGAGACGGGCTGCTCCGCCGGCGCGAGCAAGAGGTGCATGCCGCGATCGCCGGCCCGCACGGCGTAGTGCTCAGCGACCGCCGCGCGCGCCGGCTCGTACAGCTCGACGAGGAACGCGGGAGCCGCGTCCCGGTAGCCGAGGTAGACGTCCGCCTGCTGGGCGATGTCCGCGTAGGCTGCTGCCACCTGCTCGAGGGATTGGCCCAGCATGCCCCAGTAGCGCGCATGCTCGCGACTCACCCAGGCGTGGAGGATCGGCGCATCCTCCGGCAAGCTCGCGCGCCGCAAGTGCAAGCGGCCGATACCCGGGACCTGTTGCTCGAACACGCTCACGAGGCCCCCTGTGAGCTGCGCGAGGCTCGCCCGAACGGGCGAAATGCCGCCAGGGGGTTGGGCAGCGTGCCCACGAATTTCAAGCTGTCCACGGGCTCGGGGGCGTTGAGGTCGACCATCATCTGGTGGTTGTCGAGCTGCAGGCGGTTGAGGCAATTGCGGATGAACACCGACGCGAACAGATCATGGTGCTGAAATTTCTCTGCGTAGCAGGGCTGCTCACGCTCATACTGCTGGATGCATTCAGCGACGAGGCGCCAGAATTTCCATTCCGGATAGTCGGCGTGCTCCTCCAGGATCTGAGCCAGGAAGCGAAATACGCCGTCGAACACGTCCGTGAAGATCACCAGCGTCATCACCTCCTCCGGCACGCGCAGGGCCAGACGGCGAACCGCGGTGGGCAGCTCGACCTCGGGATTGAGCACGCCGATGTCTTCGGCGAGGTCCTTGAGGATGACGCGCGCGACCGCGCCGTCCTCCAGCACCAGGATGACGTTCTCACAATGAGGCGTGAAAGTCAGATGGTGAGCATAGAAGCAGTGGACCAGCGGCGCGAGATAGGCCTGCAGGTAGCGGCGGAGCCAGCCGTCAATGCCCAGGCCACAAGACTCGATCAGCGCCGTGAGCAGCGACTTGCCCTGCCGATCGATGTGCAGAAGGGCGGCCATCGTCATCAGGCGCTGCCCGTCCTTCAGCCCGGCGAGCGGGCTTTCGCGCCAGAGGGCACCGAGCAGCTCCTTGCGCGCGTCGCTGCGCCGCGCGCTGGCGGCCTCGTAGTGCCGGTGGCGCCAGGCGACGAACGCCACCTCGCGCAGCACGCTGAAGCCTTGGCGCTGGAGATAGGCGTCTTGCTGCACCAGCGCGGCGACCCAATCGTTGACGGCGGCGCCGCTGGCCACGATCGACGCCGGCACGCCGCGCGTGAAGCCCATGTTCAAGATCGAGAGCGCGGTCTTGACGTAGCGTCTGCCGGGCTGGCTGACATTGTAGAAGGTGCGGATCGATTGCTGCGCCAGGTACAGCTCTTCGCCCGGGCCCAGGTAGACCAGGGCGCGACTCGCGAGCTCGAACGCGAACAGCTGGGCGATGCGGTTTTGCCACTGCCACGGGTGCACCGGCAGGTACACGTATGCCGCCGGGTCGAGCCCGCGCTGCTCGAGGGTGCGGGCAAACGCTGCGAGCGCCGCCTCGCCCAGCTCTTCGTGCAGCAACCCCGGATACGTCAGGTCCTGCACACAGCTGATCTCGGCGTGCTGCCGCTGCGCCGCGAGCCAGATCAAAGCCGTGGGCACGGCGAGCTCCGGCGCATACAGCTGCTGGTCGAGCGCGCTGAAGCCGATGCGGCCGTTGTTCGCGATGAAGCTGGGGTGGCCTTCCAGCATGCCGGTTTCGAGCTGCTGAAAGTCGGCGCGGGCGAGCTCGGCGGCGGGCGGCCCGGGGCGAGAGTAGCGCTCTGCGGCGCCGTAGGCCGTCGCCGCCAGCTCCTGCAGATAGTCGGGCAGCAACGCGGCCGGGATCGTCAGTCGTTCGCGCAGCTCGAGGATGAAGCGCAGCACATCGATGGGTTGCTCGCGTCCGTCAGAAAGTTTGCGCAGCGAGGCCCGGTCCACCCACCAATGCTCCAGGCTGAGCACGCGGGCACGAAAGCGATACTCGACGTCGCCGCCATCGCTGGCGAGCACGTAGCTGCCCCAGGCTTCGTCGCGCTCGAGCAGCTGCGGCGCAATCAAGAGCTCGTGGGAAAACTCGGCGATGGCCTTGGCCACGAGCCGGCGGTTCACGCTCTCCCACACGTCGGGCCGCAGGTGTCGAACCGCCTGCACGGGGGCCAGTCGTTCGTTGCTCATGCCGCCCTCCCGTTGCCCACCGTCGCGGGCGGGAACGCCTCCGACCCCGCCGCGCGCAACTGCTCTCGAAACAGCGCCCAGTACAGCACCGCCGCCAGAGCAAACCCAAACCCGGCGATGACGAAGGTCGCGCGCATGCCCAACCAGGACACGACGGAGCCGGCGGCGGAGGCGGCGAGCAGCACTCCCAGGCCCTGAAACAGGTTGATCTTCCCGAAATCCAGGGCGTAGGCGCCCGGCGTGCTCAGCCGGAACAGCAGCAGGTCGAGCCGCACCGTGGCCTGGAACAACGCCCAGCCATAGAGAAAGCGACCCAGCAAGATCGCCGCCAGCACGCCGCTCATCTGCAAGCACAGCCCACACACCCCGAGCGCGATCGCCGGCACGATGCCGCCATAGGGCGTGCCGGTTTGCTCCGCTCGCGCATTGACCAGCAACCCGAGCAAGGCGGCCGCGCCCGGAATGGCAAAGACGGCGCCCGAGAGCAGCTTGTTGTCCAGCTCGGAGATCGCTTCCCAGTACGGAGACAGGAAAGGTTCCGTGAGGTAGGCGCTGAAGTACACCACCAGCATGACCAGGCCGAGCCGGTAGAGAGAGCTCCAGGGCAGCGAGCGCGCACAGGGAGCGGGACTCGCCTCGGCGCCGGTTCGCCGCGCGAGCCAGTACCAGCACAAGAGCATCTGCAACACGTCGCCGAGCGCCATGGCCACAAACAGCACGCGCGCCTCCAGCCACTGGAGCACGGCGCCGCTCAGCAGCGCGGAGGCGATGCCGCCGAAATGCACGACAAACGCCAGCAGACTGATGGTGGAGATGTGACGCTGCTCGTCGTCGATGCTCATCAGATACGGGTAGATCAGCAGATAGCTCGCCTTGAACGCCATCATGGCCAGCGATACGATCCAGAACTCGGTCAGAGATGTCGCGGCGTAGCAACCGAGGCTGAGCGCGGCGCTCAGGGCCTGGCTGGCCACGAGCAGCCGCAGCACGTGCACGCGCCGGGCGAGCAGCGCCCACGCCGGCAAGCAGAGCAAGACCGTCAGACTGCAGAGCGCGATGTAGATGCCGACCTCTCGCTCGTCGGTCACGCCGAAGACGGTCAGGAAGTATTGCGGATAGAACGGGTGCAGCAGCGAGTCGCTGGCCACCGCCAGCAGCGTCATCAGCACCAGAAACAGCCTCGGGCTCACGGCAGCCTCGCGGACACGGGCTGGTGGGCGGCGGCTTCCGGGCAGGGCGCGCTGACTCCCGCGGCGTCGGCCGCGCGCGCCTGGGCAGGCGGGGCGAAGCTGGTGAAGGCCGTGCGCTGGGGTAAACGGTAGATTTCCCTGCCCGCGAGCGTGTTCAGAATGGTCGCGTTGCGAACCGCGCCGATGCCCAGATCCGGCGTGGCCGCGCCGTGGCTGTGCAGCTCGCCATTGGTCTGGAAGATCCTGCCGCTGATCGAGCTCGTGAGCTCCAGCGAATAATCGAGGCGCACGCGCGGCCGCCCCTGCCGATCTCGGCGCAGCAGCCCTTCGAGGGGATCGAGAAATGCCGGGCGCCGTGGCCGATACCCGGTCGCGGCCACCACGAGCCCGGTGCGCTGCACGAGCGGCAGGCGCGTGTCGCGATGCCGGCAGCACAAGAGCGTGTCCGCCGCCTGCTGCTCCGCCGACTCCAGCTCGACGCCGCAGCGCAGCTCCACCGGGGCGAGGCCTGGCTGCAGCTCCCGCCGGTACAGCAGATCATGGATCTCGTCCAGGGTCTCGCTGGAGATGCCCTTGTAATGTTGCCACTGCTCCTCCAGTAGGCGATCCTTAGTGCTCTGGGGCAGCCCGTGGAAATACTCGACGTACGCGGGCGTCGTCATCTCCAGGACGAGCTTCGTGTAGTCGAGCGGAGCGAAGGCCCGGCTGCGCGTCAACCAGCTGATCGCGGGTCCTCCCGCGAGGTTGCGGCGCAGCAAGTCGACGACGATCTCGGCTGCCGACTGACCCGAACCGATCACGGTCACGTGGGACGCGCGCGCCACGTCGGCGCAGCGTTCCAGATAGCAAGCGGAGTGCAGGAGCCGGCTCTCCGGCAACGCGCGCAATGCCTTGGGCAGATGGGGCTCGCTACCGATGCCGATCACGAGATCCCTGGCCAGCACGCGCGAGCGCGACCCATCCGCGGCTGCGAGCTCCACGACGAAGCGAGCGCGCTCGGCGTCGCGCTCGACGCGTTCGACTCGCTGTGAAAAACGCACGCTGGGCAGGCGCCCGGCGACCCAGCGCAAGTAGTCCTCGTACTCCCGGCGCGTGGGGTGAAAGCGCTCGCGGACATAGAAGCCATACATCCGATCGCTGTCCCGGAGATAGGCGAGAAACGACAGCGGGTGCGTGGGATCGACCAGCGTGACGAGATCCGCGAGGAAGCTGAGTTGCAGCGTGGCGTCCTCGAACATCAGACCCGGGTGCCAGCGCAGCTCGGGCTGGGCCTCGAACACGACCAGG
>Ga0068861_100000221_pt1 | contig 30826 bp, 44 predicted proteins | sample KBSSwiS42_FD_66593 | JGI IMG/M metagenome (GOLD analysis project Ga0068861, IMG submission 66593) | Switchgrass rhizosphere microbial communities from Kellogg Biological Station, Michigan, USA - KBS Switchgrass S4-2 | ecosystem: Host-associated > Plants > Roots > Rhizosphere > Soil ...
CTGAAGAGAGATGGCAGACCAAGGACTTATGGGCAATGACCAAGAAGGGCAACAAGCGGGCGACTAAGTTATTCGATACACAGACTGAGGCTGAGTCGCATATCGAGATATTCAAACTGACTGGCTATGAAGTCCAGTTCAGGCCGGGAGTTAATAAACGCTGCGAGAGTTATTGCGCGGCGCTCCCGTTCTGTTGTCAGGCCAAAGCATTAGGCGTAGGTCAAGAGAAACCGGAGGCCGCATGAATACTTGCACCGTTAAGGAATGCGACCGTCCCCGGCGTCGAAACGGCCCGCGAACTTTGTATTGCGAGAAGCATACCTATTACTGGCGTCGCTACGGTGACCCGGATGTAACTTCAGCCAACTCACACGAATGCAAAGCGTTAAACGCCAACGATTCTCCCGCCCACTGCGGCATCTGCGGGCGGTTGGTTAGCACTGTTGCCCCAGACGTTCGCTTCTGGGCCCGCGTGGAAGTTACCAAGACGTGTTGGCTGTGGACAGGCTCTCGTAGTCGGGACGGGTACGGGAAGTTTGAGCCCGCCACCAGCGTCTTTTACAAAGCGCATCGCTTTGCTTACGAAACAGTTGTTGGGCCTATTCCCGAAGGCTTAACTCTGGACCATCTATGTCGTGTTCGGCGTTGCGTTAATCCCGATCACTTAGAACCCGTAACAAACCAAGAAAACCTCCTTAGAGGAAGACTATCGAGACAGAAAGAGGCTACGAGATGAACTTAACAGAAATATTATCAATGCCTGACGGATTTACCCCGCCGGATGTGACGGTGAAGATTGAGAAAGTCTACGAGTACAAGTCCGGTGAGAGTGACCGTGGCCCGTGGAGCTTTCAAGACATCGTAGTTACTGGAGGGCGATTGAAGCTCAAGGGTCTGCCTGAGTTCCCTAAAGACAGGGAAGGCATGACTGTGACCATCAAGGCGCATTCATCTGCTCAGCATGGGCTGACGGGTTTGAAGGTGGCGCATGAGGAATACAACGACAACGTCTACGACAAGCTAGTTGTTACGAAATCGGCCAAGTGGGAGTTTGCAAATCCCGCCGGCGGGATTACGACCAACGGGAACGGGACTGCGAAGAAAGACCTGACCTACACGGCGCCGATGGACAATGTAGAGCCTTATATTGCGCACCTGTTGGGCTGTGCGGGCTTAGCGATCCAGGTATCAGGGGAACTAAAGATTGCCGATGACGCTGCGCTACAGGCTTGTTTTGCGACCATCTGCATAGACACAAAGAACAGAGGGATTCTCTTACCTAAACCTAACGGCGTAACACCTAAACCAAAGAAGGTGGAACCAGAGCCGGAAGAAGAAGAGGGCGAGGAAATTCCTTTTTGAGTCCTCGTTCCCGAGACTCAGAGCTTGAAGAGATTGGGCGTCTGACAGGTTCTAAGTCTCGGGGACGGAGGAGAGATTGAAAAGTTTGCGCGGGCAGTGAGGGCGGTGGTAGACGCTGTGGTGCGCTCCGGTGCTTTCCGGCCAGATGTTCTACTAGCCGAGCGACCTGACCCCGCGCAAATGAAAGGGCGGATTCGTTAAAGCGGCGGGTTCGACCTCTACAAAGAAATCAACAGAAGGAAAATTATGAATCAGGGAAAAGAAGAAAAGAACAGTTCCGGCCAAGCTACTGAGTCCCCGCGTCCCGCGCTGCTGCCTTGTCCGTTCTGCGGGAGCGCGACCGCGCCCCGCTTGGATTGGGATCACCTTATTGCCGAAGACGCTTGGTACGTAGTCTGCGGAATGGACGGTTGCGGTGCTCGCAGCCGAGTGTTTGGAAGCTACGAAAGCGACTACTGCATTAAAGCGATAGCCGCGTGGAACCGCCGCGCCACTCTCAACGTGACAGCGCGGGACGCGGAGAGCGCAACGACTGATTAGAAGAGTTCTTGGCTTTGGTTAACGAAAGGAAAAATAAATGTCTAAACGCAAACTAAGTCCCGAAGTGGAGATCATGAACCTGTTCGCAACCCTCAATGAAGACGGAAAAAGGATCGTCGTGGACTGGGTTAAGAGCCAGATGGCTACACCAAGGAAGGCGTCAACAAAGAAGACAGAGAAGACTCCTAAGCCGAAGGTGGTAACGCTGCCTGACGTTCCAGAAGAGTTCAAGCATGGAGCAAGTGCATGAACGATCCAGGTAAAGAAGCAAAGAACTCCTCTGGGGTACCGTTGGAGTTTCTAAAGACACAAGAGGTTGAGTGGTTATGAAGACAGACGGAGTTGAGATGGAGACTTGCCCCGACTGCCACGGCTCGGGCGAGACCTACTGTGAATGCTGCGGGCAGGCGGATGACGACTGCGAGTCATGTGGCGGTACGGGTGAGATCCCGCGACGCAAGCCCGTGAAGGCAAAAACGTAATGACAAAATCTTATGTACAGTTTGCGTGTTCTTTGAGACTGCTGCTAGCCCCAGCACTGAAAATCACGAGTATGGCTTTTCACAGCCGCGTTACGTCGCTTTGTACTTTTACTCGTGGGAGTTCAGGGCGGGCTAACGAGCGCGGCGGTGAAAGGCCATTTTTCTTTTCACCAATGCGAAAGGGCCGACGTTTTGCGCGTCAGCCCCTTCTCAGATTACCGCCAACTGAAGCGAAAGGCGGTCAGATCGTGACGGATCGTAGTGACAGACTACTACAAGGCGCGACCTGACACAAGGTTTCTCAGCCGTGAAGTCCTGGAAAATTACGGCTTATGCACACTGGCGGCGGCAAGGGGTTTGAAATGCTATTTGGGAAATAGCGGACTGAGAGTAAATCCAAGCAATGTCCGACAACCTGACAACTTGGCAATCGTGATCCAGCCGAAGGGCTGACGACTAAGCTCCGGTCTCAAACCTGAAACAGTGCTAACTCGCTTTGGTTAAGACAGCAATGCAGAACACCGTAAATCTCTAAGATCACGGGGTAAAGGTTAAGCGTGTCTACTCAACGATCATTTATCGAGAAACCAGTCTCAAGGCGAGACGTGAATTTAGACAATCCAGCCGTGAAAAAGTACAGAGAGATTATTCATCTTCAGGCTAATTACATTCAGCGGGAAGAGATTGCCTATGTTGTGGAAAATTCAGCGCGGGGATTGAGAATCTGGGAGGCGGCGTTGCTGGAGCACATGTTACATGGCTGGAACCCAAAGGACGTTTTGAAGATGTTGAAAAGTTATCAGGCCATGATGCCGAACGGGAGGTAAATGAAATTCGCATACGCAGACCCGCCGTACATCGGCCAAGCTAAGAAGCATTACAGCGACGATCCGAAGTGCGCCGAAGTAGACCACGCCGCGCTGATTGCCCGTCTTGAAACTAACTACGACGGATGGGCGCTCAGCTGCAAGTCAAACGCAAAAGAGTTGGCGTGGCTAATTGGTCTTTGCAATCAGGACGTAAGACTAGGCGCGTGGGTCAAGCCGTTCTGCTCGTTTAAGCCGAATGTGAACCCCGCCTACGCGTGGGAGCCGATCATCTTCTACTCGCCCGTCAAGCGAGAGCGGTCTGCGCCAACAGTGCGCGATTGGGTCAGTGAGAACATTACGCTCAAGAAAGGTGTTTCGGGTGCGAAGCCTCCTGCGTTCTGTTTCTGGCTGTTTGAGTTGCTGGGTATGAGCAGAGAGGACGAGTTTGACGACCTCTTTCCGGGGTCTGGAGCGGTTGCGGCGATGCTGGAGTCGTGGCGCACATGCGTCCCGCTCGCTTTGGATTACGCATTCCATGTTGAAGACGGGGAACCAAGCCCCGAATTGTCTTTAGTAACTTAACCCGGTGGTAAAAGGAGGGAGGTTATGAAAATCCAAAAGCATTACGCGGCGATGAGTGAAGCGATCCGCGAAGGCGCGAAGCTGGGGCCGCAAGCCTTTGGAACGTGGCGGATCGATAACCGAACGTGCGTTATGGGCGCAGCTTCCGAGGCGGTCTTTGGCCCACACTTAGAGAACGGGGTGAGCCTAGTGGATCTGTGGCCGTACATTGGCAAAAACAGCGCCCGCTGCCCTGAATGCAAAGATGAGGACTACCTTAGTTGCGTAATGGTTCACCTTAACGATGAGCACCGCTGGACACGCGAGCAGATCGCGGACTGGCTCTACGCCGAAGAAGAGAAGCTTGGATTCATAACACTCACCGAGGCGAACAAGAAATGATACCAACGGAGATTAGAGCGCAAATGATTGCCGATATTAAGACACGGCGAGCGCAGGCGGATCGGGACGCGGCGCAGTTCATGGGTAGTCCCAACCAACTTTCGCCAACATGGAGAGATGTTGATGTGTTGACTGAAGCCTTAGATGACGATGGGTTTGCGAAAACGTCAGACGCCGCGCTGCGGGCTACGAGAGCTATCATGGCCGAATTTTCACTTAGCGATCTTGGGCTAGATGATATCGCTGTTTTCAACGTGGTCTTGAAGGCTATGGTTACCACTGACAATCCAGCGCGGGACGCGGAGACAACGACCTGACCCTAGCGAGTTCTTGGCTTCTTTAACATGAACGACAAGATGGAATCACTAAATAGTGCATTAAGTCCTCACTACATGAAGGTAGCGGAGTACTGCTTCCCTGAAGGTTCGACTTTGAGATGTATTCCTTGTGGAAAACAGCGACGTTGTACGACCTCAGAAATAGCAGGCTTCATGCAGAACGGATTCCCAAAATGCAAAGTATGTGGACACGCAACAGATTTAGTTACACCCCGAGATGAAAGGCTGAGGCAGAAATGAAAGACAAAGACGCTGAACTTCTCGCGCAAGCGATGACCGAATGTTATGCCTCAACTCGTGGCTGCAAGCGGCTTCCGGTTCGTATGGTTGCGGAGATTCCGAAAGACCGGACTGACGGAACGGACGCGGAGATTGTGTTGATGTGCGTCGATCACGCGGCGACTTACATCCCGCGCGGCCAGGTGGTTCACGATGAGACATTGCTCAGTGATGAAAACCTGAAAATGTTCGGTGAAATGGGATTATGAAAGGCTGAGGAACAGATGAGTGCACAACTTTCATTCGGCAGACAGAGCCAGGAGGAGTTGATCCTTGCTCACTTGAAATCAGGCAAGGCAATCACTCCCTTGGATGCCCTCAACTTGTACAAATGCTTTCGCCTCGGCGGTCGCATCTACGACCTGAAGAAACGCGGATTCAAGATAGCGAAGCGGATGGTTGAGACCTCGGGCGGGAAGCACGTAGCGAGCTACAGATTGGAGACCTAATGCTGAACTGCAAAATGTGTGGTCCACAAATGGAAGAAGACTTCTACCGCTATTGGTCAAAGAATGGCGAGTACTACCCCTACTGCAAGACGTGCATGAAGCAACGCGCTGCAGCGGATCAGAAGCGACGCAGGGATGCACGCAGGGCGCAGGGTTTAGTCGTTTCCGATGAGTGTTACAAGCGGTCAATCCAGCAAGGGCGTGGAGGAGAGTATCAGTACTACAAGAAGTCGCCTTGGAGTCGGAGAACAAAGGAGGTCGCGTAATGCAACCATGTGCAACGTGTCGAGCAATGGGCTGGAATTTTAATCACGAAGGAAACTGTCGTTCTTGTGTTCGGGATCAACGTGAGGCAGAAGTGACGTTACGGAGCGGGACGCGGACACCTGAGACTGAGGACAGAGGAGTAGTTGGCTTTGGTTCAACTGAATCTTTCACTCCTGTATCTCTTGATAAATTCTACAGGCGTCCTACTGGAAGGGTTAGGGGATGGGCAACATGGTGAGGGGAGTCAGGTAAAAGAAAACCAACCCTCTCGGTGCTAAGTTCAGGGTTTCCAAAGACACAAGATGTTGAGCGTGACGAACGAAGAAAAGAAAGAAGTAAACGAACCTGTATTGGACGACGATTACCCCGTCTTCTGGGACTACGCATACGTTTGCGATGGCGTACCGTCGCTGTCCCCGATTAAGGGAACAGTGCGCGAGCTGAAGCGCGCACTGTCTGTATCAGAGGTGCGCCGCTATGACTTCGCGGGGCGAGCTCGCCGTGAAAACGTGAGTTGAGACACAGGAGCTTGAGTGAAGGGATGGATTAGCATTTAACGAAATGTCTTTAGCAACATCAACCGTGGAATAGAAGGGTTCTTGGCTTCTTTTCCCTGAAGGATTGAAATTGAACTACATAAAACTCTTTGGAGCATTGATTGGGATCTTAACTATATTTTGTATAACTGCTACACCGATAGCAGATTGGGAGAAATGAGAACAGAGGCGCACATAGTTGAAGATTTATCGGGGACGTTGGAGGCGGCTATTGAGGGAACTATGGAACAAACACGAAACATTAGTGAGGCGGAATTTGCCAAGGCGGTTGGGTGGCATCGGGAGACTATTGCCAGGATGCGCCGCGAAGGGAAGATCGACCACTGCCAGGAAGGGCGCAAGATTTGGTACGTCTACCCTAGCCACGTTATCGCTTTCAATCATCGCTTTGAGAAGCCGGCGGCGGCCTAAAGGTGAGAGCTGCCCTTGCTTCGTCAATTATGTCCTCGTCTGTTGAGACGTATCGGTATGTAGTCTTTTCCTGAGTATGACCCAGAACCCTCGAAACAGCGGCGAGCCCCATTCTTTGCTTAACCATCCTTGTCGCTGCTGTATGTCGGAGACAGTGAAAGGTCAGCCCGTCAATCCCTCCGTGTTTGATTCCCGCCAGTTCGCAGACAGCCTTAAAACTTCGTTTGATGTTGGTCTTGACCCCGAACACCAGAACGGCGGTCGGGGTGGCCTTAGCCCGCAGTTGTTCGAGGGCGACGAAGAGGTCAGGAGTGATTGGGACGCGACGTTCGGTCTGCGTCTTAGTGTTCGTGGATCGCAGTCGGATGATGTGATTAGTGAAGTCAACATCCGGCCACGCCAGCTTAAGGATCTCGCCCAGTCTCATTCCTGTCGCCAGGGCGCATATCAGGATCGGCTTCAGGTGTTTGCGTCGCCCGGTGCAAGCGGCCAGCAATCGCGTCTCCTCGGCGTAGGACAGCGTTCGTTCCCTTCTCCGTTCGTCAGCCATGCTGATGAGCGAGTCGTGCTCCTCGAAGGGCACACGGAGCAACCAGCCCTCTCTCTGTGCCTTCCTGAGCATTGCGCGAATAGCCATCAGTTCCCTGTTCACCGCGGCGATGGTTCGAGGTCTCGTGGTGACGACCCCATCCTTGGTTCTGAACTTGATCGGTGTAGCCAATCGCTTCTCTTTGTATTTCTCAAGCTCGCCGTGGGTGATAGACCGAAGTTTGTATCCCCCGAAGTAGGCGACGATAGCTTTCAGTTGATAGCCTTCTGTCTGCCAGGATCGCTTGCCCTTGATTATCCGGCCATCCTTGTACTCAGGGGGAATCAGGTAGCGCTTTGTGTACCAGGTGGCGAGCTCTCCAAACGTGCGCTTGGCGTTGACGATCGCGCCCGCGTCTCCCTCCAGCTCCTTGAGCGCCTTTGTCAGATTAGCCTTGGCTGTGGTCTTGTTCTTTCCGGCTCGCCAGATGGCGTGACGCTTCCCGTCAAGACCGACGTAGGTAGTGCGGGCGTAAATCTTTTTGCGCTTGATAACGATCTGGAGTTTACGTTCGCGCATGTCTACACATTTTTCGCCATTTGCTTGATGGTTTTCAGTTGTCGAATTACCGAAGGAATCTGTGACAGTACGCCTGAAACAGCGTATAATCAAGGAGTTCGACTGTTTTTAGTTGTGAGCAACTTTCGAGGATTGTATGGGGCTGTAATCTTAATGTTGATTGTGGATCTAGAGGTCGTGGGTTCGAGCCCCACTAGCCGCCCCAAATCCTTAACGAAACAGGAGTCGGTCGCTTATCAAGCGGTCGGCTCTTTTGTTTTCTACACATTGGTCTCTACCTTCGGGAGAAAATATGAATGAACATCTAGTAAGACCTAACGCGGAGTGCGTTATCTATTGCCGCGTGAGCACTGAGAGTCAGGCTAAGGGCAGCGGTCTATGGCGACAGATGCAGACGTGCATGGATTACGCCAAGTCCAAAAACTATTCTGTGGCCGCGGTGTTCTCGGAAGTGTGGAGCGGCGCGGAGGATTTGTATGTCCGTTCCCAGGTTGAGCGCGTTGCCAAACTTCGGCGTTGCAAGATTGTCTGCGAGGACTACGACCGATGGTCACGCCGCGGTGCCGAAGACTTGCCGCCGGCCAATGTAGAGATGGCGTCGGATCTGGCGCGAGAGTTCGACGAAGAGATGCGAAGACTTTTTACCCCTGCTCAGATGTACGCCGCGGGCGGTCGGATTGGGTGATGCTAAACAGGCTATATCTACCACTGGAGGCTGCATGAGTTCTATTCGGAATCTTGTTTTTGACGCCCCAATCAAAGTAATCAGCGAAGCCAACTGTCGAGACCATTGGGCAGTGAAGTCCCGCCGGCGGCAGAAGCAGCAGCAGGACATCACAGCCATGATGATGAATGCCCTGCAAGGCCGGAAAGTAGAGCTGCCCTGCGTGGTCAAACTTACCAGGGTGGGGCCAAAGAGACTGGACGACGACAACTGGGCGAACGGTGCCAAGGGAATCAGGGACGCCATTGCAAGGAAGTTGGGGGTGGATGATGGAGATCCAAGAATCAAGTTTGAGTACGAGCAGACGCCTATCAAGGAACGAAGCTACAACGTGATAGTTGAGATCAGATCGACAGGGGAGTAATGAATGAGTGCCAACCTCGCGGAGTTACCCAACGCACAGCCAGAAGCCCCGAGTGGTTTCTATAGCTATTACCCTGAATGTACGTTCACCCCGACGCAGTTAATCATTCCGCCGGGGATGAGTTTTGAGCGGTGGGAAGAATTAGGCAAAGACTTACGCAAGGCTGGGCAGGGGTTGCAGTTCTGGATCGGGGATTGGATTCGATACGGAGAGCATGAATACGGCGAGAAGTATGCTCAGGCGATTGAGGCGACGGGAAAACAAATCAGCACTCTTCAGGGTTACGTTTATGTGGCTGAACACGTAGACCCTTGCCGACGTCGGCAACTTGATAGCGTGGATTACTCAACCCACGCCGAGGTTGCCTCCCTTCCCGACGACGATCAGGAGCGGATACTTGCCGAGGCTGAGGCCGACCCTGACCGGTACACGGTCAAGCAGGTCCGGCGAGAAGTTCACAAAGTAAAGATTCGCTTAGGCAAGAAGAAGTCAGAGATCCAGGTAATCCAAACCAAGGAGGTTCAAGCGTGGCTGTTGAGTCTCCACGCTTCCCTGCTTGAGCATGAAGCTACGGTTCCGAGTTCAGCGCCATTTCTCAAGAACATGATTGGGGCAATGGATGGAGTTGTCTTACAGCAATCTGAGCGTACCGTGGAGAGTGACTGTCAGGCGATTTTGAAGATGTTTACGGGGACGGATGGTACGGAGGGGGTCGAAGCGGCTACAGACAGCGACATTTTCCAATGGCTCTTATCGCGGTTTTACTTCATGCGCGATCCTGAGTTGGACGACAGGCTTGAGTACATGGCCTGTATTGCCACTGGCGATAGTCAGTGTCCACGGAACTGTACTAAGCATGGACGAATGCTTCAGTTGGTAAGTGTCGAGGGTTCGCGGCAGGAAGGAAGGCGCGGGGGAATGCTGGAGCTTTACAGGTTGCACCCTGAGTACTTGCAAAAGTTAGGAGATTGAAATGGTTGATATTCGAGACGATGAATTGCTGCCTTGCCCGTTCTGTGGTGACGCGGCTCAGGTTGAGGAGGACGGAGACTTTGAGGACATAGCCTGTCTAAATATTCACTGCTTAGTTCAGCCAAGAGCACTCGGGGTTGACTCGCGACCGGCTAGAGAGACTTGGAATACCCGCCACGTCTCGCCAACTTAATCCCCCCTTACACGCTAACCTATAGCCTAAAGGAGAACTGATCTCTATGGAGATGTCCCCCGTAGTAAAGAACATTATAGGTGCAATCGTTAGATGGTTATTGGTAGCCATCGGCGGCATTCTCGTGAAGAAGGGCATAATCTCTACCGCCCAGAGCACGATTTATGTTGAGCAGGCCTTACCCGCAGCGATTGGCGCGGCGATGGCTTTAGTGGCGCTTATCTGGGCAATCTGGCAGAAGCGCCATGCAAATCAGAAGGTGGAATTAGCCTTAGCACTCCCAGCGGGGACGACTAGAAAGACGCTGGAGAAGGAAATTGACGCCGGGGTTAAGCCGTTGTGAAGTGGATTTTCTGGCCCGTGTTATGGATTCTGAGCCGTTGGGGGATATTTTCTAATCATGCAGTGCGAAGGAAACAAACACGTCTACCCGAACAACTCAATGGAGTGCCAGTGTAAAGCTCCGAGGATGGATCGCCGCCGGAAGATGCTGAAATGAGATGTCGGGAGAGACCGAATCACAAGTAAGTTCGTGGACGGTTGACAGTCTTAGGATTCACCAGCTTGAAATTGCCGCGTTGAGGCTCCAGGTGTTTGAAGAAAAGATCGCCCGCGTCAACGATCGGCTGAACGCTGAACAGAGATTCGGTGCTGAACGTGATCGACGTTACACGGAAGTAAAGAATGCTGAAGAGAAGGCGCTGAAGATCAAGGAAGAGGCTGACAAGACAGCGTTAGGACTCCAGCGGGAGACACAGACGTATAAGGACGAGAAGGCGAACGAACTGAGGGAGCAGATCGGCAACGAACGAGGGCTATACGTCACCAAGGCCGAGGTGAGTGCTATTGCTGAAAAGAACCACAGCGAGATCCAGGCGTTAGGGTCAAAGATTGAAGCGCAGTTAGCGCCCGTATTGAGTTTTGTTAGTGCCCAGCAAGGAAATGTATCCGGCAGGGTGGATCAGCAGAGGTTGGTTCAATGGCTTGTTTATTTATTGTTAGCTGGACTTGTGGTGTTTAGTTACATACGGAAGTAAAAAGGAGCGAGGGCACCCCCGAAAGAATGCCCTCAACTACCACAGCACCGAGCCTAACGATCAGGCCAGACTCGGCAAAGTGGCGGGAAACATTAAACCAATCCCCGAATGGGAGCAAGAAAGAACTGAGGGGTTCTTATTGTGAGCAGATGGAAAACCAAGTGAATGTACACGCACGATCTCTACGAGCGGCAGAAAGAGTTGGCAGGCCAGTTGAGCATGAAAAAGAATCTCCTCTGCATTCTGTGCTCGCTAAGTTCCTACCTCACGGGAGGCTTTCACGAATGACACAAGAAGCCAGGGGCGTCTTCATCCCTTACCCACTACTCGGCATTCTCTTCACACTTGGAGTAATCCTAATCACGGGAATCATCACGCTTGAGGTACAAGTGTCGAACCTGAACACAACGATCCTTCTCAGAGATGCTGACTCACGGGCCGAGGTAACAGCGGTCAAAGAAAAGCTCGCACAACTTGAGGTCTATATTCATAACGACCGTGAAAAGCTGATAAGGATTGAAACCCAGCAGGAAAAGGATAGAAGGAGATAACAATGCCGGACACTCCCCCGCTCTGTGATTTAGCGTGTCAAACAAAGATCATTATTGACGGAGATCAGGCTGGCAAAGTGTTTGAGTCAACCTGTGAAGGTCTGCAGTTCTTTTTTGGGCATGGCGGGAAGTTGCGCGACGGAGAGCGGGTTATGAAGGCGCTAATCAAAGCAGAGAATGCAGCCTTTGACTTTCAGCGCATTGTGCACGAAGAAACAGGCTACGGCGGCCCGTGGCCGAAATGCTTAGGAGGTTGAGATGCCGTTATCAATGTTCTTTTGGGTTCTATTCATAATCTGGATCTTGTACGGCGGTTATCGTTACCGCACTGACTACGGACTGCTTGGTGGTCATGGCCTGTTGGCGATCCTAATATTCCTGCTGGGCTGGGCTGAGTTTGGTTTTGTGGTGAAGTAACATGAGCATCAGTATATTTCGCGTCCCATTTCCTGAGCTTACAAAGAATCACGGAATCGGCCCGTACCTGTTTAGCCCCTGCCCTTGCTGCACAGAAGGATACGGGGTAGGGGTATTGTTCTACTGGTTCGGCGTACGGCTGATGTTTAAGCCGAGGCGTAGGCGATGAAACTCCCCGACGAATTAGATGAGGATTTCGACTTCGATGGCGGGTGTAACCGAAAGTAACACTTAGTCTTAAGGATTATAGAATGGCTGGCATTAAAGGCAGATCTGGAAGAAGCCCAAGGTCGGTAGAATTGACCCTACATTCTCTCTTAGACGCTCATTGGCCGATAGCCGATCGAGTCCAGGTAATCAAGACTTTGCACCGTAATGCAGTCGATGGAAACCATCAGGCAGCGTCGCTTTTGTTGGCTTATGCTTACGGCAAACCAACAGAGAGAATCGAGCATAGTTTAGTAATTGAGCAGGCAAACAGGGAGTATAAGAGACTTCGAGAGGAGTTTCCTGACATTGAAGCTCAGCAGTTAGCTGAATGGTTAGCAACTATTAAAGGAATTGAGGTTGAGCAGATTGAGGGTGTTCAATGATCAACTGTGAGTGGTTTGATAATGAGACTTGCGATAATTGCGGAAGAGAGCATCAGCCGCACTGTGTTGAGATAACCTTTGATTTTGGCGACGAACCAGCCGTTACTGCTCCTGACTTCACTGCAATGCTCTGCTCCGACTGCATAGAAGACCTGAAGAAGCGACTCTCCTGACTGCTATACATCCCCAACTTAACTAGCGGAGCTGCTATACACTTCAGTTATGGCGAAAGTGCAATTTAACTGCCGGCTGGATGAAGAGATTGCGAAGTGGATCGCTGATGAGTCTGAGCGCCAAAGTGCTGAGGGCAAGAAGTTCTCTCAGGCTGATGTCATTACGTTATTAGTCGGGTCGGCTGCGTTTAGAAGCCCCGCTACTACTACCGATGATATCCATGAGCGGTCGGGATTAGTTTGCGCGTCGGCCACGAGCAAGGAAGGGCAAGCAATCATTCAGAGCTAGCGAGCTAACCGCAAGCCAATACCTAAGCCGGGAGACCGATAATGAGTTGGATACCAAGAGACATGGAAGGCAATCGTCGTTTTGACTGGCTTGACTACGAATGGATGCGGTTCAAGGTCAGGGTGGCGATAAGTTGGCGCTGCAAATACTACGGATGGCTTCTCTTTGGCCGCAATTTCTGATGCCTGAATATCTCCTGCACAAGAATGGCCGTGGACGTTTATACGGCGACGCTGAGGCCAACGCTAATACCTATATATCTAAGGACAGCAGCGCGTCAGGGATGGCGAAGCTGAGGGATTGCAGGCTTGAAAACCGCTCTCATGCGGAAGATCGCTGCCAAGTGTATGGTGGGGACTTCCGCACCTGCCTTATCTACGGTAAGACGATAGTTGCCGGAAGCCCAAAAGCGAGATGTAGCCAACTCGACTGTTCCGAGGTTTCAGGCTCGCCCATGCTTGATTCTGTAGTTGCCGTTCGTGGAGCAGAGATTTGCGACAGTCCTTCACTACGCGGCGGAATGGTGGCTCCGCTTGTGTTGGACGGTGCGATTATCTATGGCTCGCCCGTGATTCTTGGCAGTTTTACGGTGACAGGCCGAGTCCACGAAGGTACATGGACAAGAGCACCCAAGCACATCAAGCTCCCCTGGTGTCACCTAAGCGAGTGCATTGACGGTAAGGTGCTACTCGATTGTCGCTGCCGGACGATTGACTACTGGATGAGGCACGGAATAAAGCTCGGACGTCGTTGGGGATGGTCGGAAGACATGATTAGTGTAACGATCAATACCATTGGCCGAGAGTTCGCCTTAATTTCTAAAGCCGCTGCGTGATGTAAACTCCGCAACATGGCCGGTATATCCCCCTTCCTTCAGATGTTGTTAGGCAAGAAGCGCAACGTAGCCGCGCCTGTCACTCCCATTGCTGAAGTGCCTCCGAGTCCAACCGTACCTATTGGCGCTCGTGCTCCTCTTAATCAACCAGTCGCTCCACCTGTGGCTCCTATTGCTCCACCTGAAGCCGTTCCAACGCTACCTATTAAGCCTCGGAGTCGAGTAGAAGACGCTGCTGAGACTGTTCGTAAGTACGATCAAGGGCTGCATCCTGACCCTAAGACTGGCGAGTGGGTTCCCCACAAGCGTAACAAAGGGTTACAGATCCTTGAAGGCTTGGGGAACTATGCAGCCAGTGGGATTGGGCTGAACCTACAGAGCATTTTGCATCCCAGAGGGACACCAGAGCAGCAAGCCAGACGAGCATTAGGTGACGAGGCGAACATTGAGGGGATTGACCTCAAGAGGCGCACAGCAGAGTCAGGCTTAGAGAAGGATCAGGCTTATGAAGACCATCTAAAGGAGATTGAGCGACAGACTGGCATTAAGTTGAACAAGCGTGATGAGTTCAGTCTTAGTCCCGGACAGGTGCGTTACGGGCCTGATGGTAAACCGATTGCCAGCCTCCCCGACAGACCAGGAAAGGACGCGGGTGGATTCAGTCTCAATCCTGGTGAAGCGCGATACGACGCCAAAGGGAATTTAATTACCGAGCGTGCGCCGAAGCCGACCGATGAAGTTCCCGACAGGTCTGGAGACATAGCTGGAGTAGAGAAGCAGTTCAGAGGCAACGAGGCAGCAGCTAGAGCAGCAGCAGACAAGGCTGAAGCCGACGTAAAGAAGTATGTTGCTGAGCAGGCACGATCGGTTGAGAACTACGATCCTACCAAAGACCCGAATGTAGCAAGCATGACCGCTGAAGCTCAGAGACAGCGAGCCTACGCCGAAGACCAGCGCAAACGGGCCGATGATTTAGTGGGCGAGAAGCTGAAGGCTGGAGCGAAGGCTAAGCCACGACGTGCGACAGGGCCGGAAGTTGGCGCGGGTGCGTCCGTCAAGGGTGGCGGTGGCCCTGCTCCCACCACTCATGCCTTCTCTATTCGCCGCTTTCTGAGTGACCCAAAGAACAAAGGCAAGACCGCTGCTGATGCCAAGGCTTATGCGGCTAAGAACCATCCTGGATTTGAAGTGGTGGACTAATGCCCGATGATCCGTATCTCATACCCAAGAAACTCGTGGACGACCCCAACCGTAAAGCGTTGGCCGATCCTAAAGTCAAATCCTTCCTCGACAAGATAGGCAAGTCCGAAGGCGCTGACTACGACACGCTTGTAGGCGGTCGGAAGATTACAGACCTCTCTAAGCATCCCAACGTTGTTGGACTAAGAACGAGTGCCGGCCCGAGTACCGCATTCGGCAAGTATCAGATAGTTAATAAGACCGACAAGTCAAAGCTCAAGAAGTATGCCGACATCGACTATTCGCCGGAGAATCAGGACATCCGCGCCGTTGAGTTACTGAGACGGACAGGGGCGCTTGATGCGCTGAATGCGGGTGATGAGAGTACGGCAATGAAGCGGGCCGGGAGTGAGTGGGCATCTATTCCGGGTAGTACATTGCCGGGACGGAAGAATACTGCGGCATGGCAGCAGGCACAGGAAGATTCTTACCTGGTTCCAAAGGGTGAGACTCAAACGGATGATCCGTACTTAGTTCCCAAGTCTGAAGCGAAGGGCTTAGTTCGAGCAAGAGCAGGAGTTGGAGCAAAACAGGCTCCCGGCGCTCAGGATGCCGTCTCGCAACTGATGAACGCCACCCAGCAAGCGAAGCGGATAGCCCTACGTCCTCGTGCGCCTGTTGGCATGGGCGACGTTCAGCAAGCCAGCCGAGTAACAGGACGCGACTCTACCGTTGATCAGACCGAAGACGAACTCCGAGTAATGAAAGGCGAACAGCCGGGAGATCGCCAGGCTTACTCGCGCCAACAGGACGCACAGACACGTCTGTCTCGAATGCAGGATGAGTCGTATAGAGAGCGAGAAGCAAGAGAAGCTAAGGACGCACAACGGCAAGCACAGCTACAGCCTGAGATTGAGCGACAGACGAAACTCTACCGTCAGGACATTCAGAAGGCTAAAGCCAGAGGTGGGGATGCCAATAAGTGGGTGGCTGAGTTCGGCTCTAAGGCTGCTGGGCAGTTGGCCGAGATCGCTCCCGGTGATACGGCAAAGATCCACAGTGAAGCCGCCTTGAGGGCTGCCGAGGAAGAAGGAGCGGACAGGACACAGCTATCCAAGGGTATTCAGAACATTGGAGCAGGGTTTATTGGCTCTGCTCCTGAGTTGGGCGCAATGGCTCTAGGTCTTCCCCCTGTAGCGACGTTTGGTATTGGAAGCGCAATCAGATCCAAGTCTACTGACCCGCTGGAGGTTGCTAAGGCTGCTGGACATGGAGCGGCAACGGGGTTGGCGTTTGAAGTCCCTGGTGTTGGTCAGGGTATTACGAAGGCCGCGACGAAAGGCCTGGGAGTTGGCGCGACTTCCGCTGGTATAGAGTTGGCTGGAGGCGCGTCACCTAAAGAAGCACTGATTAGTGGAGCAACTAACGCGCTAATGGCTGGTGTGCCTGAAGCCATTAAGTTACACCCCAGAGAAGACATACATCACTCAAAGCTCCAGCCGCGTGATGAGTTAGGACACTTTGACGGGCCTCCAGTTAAGCCCACCGAGCGAGCCGCCAGCGCGCCGCCAGCCGAGGTCGAACAGTCGGCCTCCCAGCCTGCGTTCAAGGATGAAGCGCCTCAGATAACCCAACGCGGCGACAGGTATACCGTAAGAATACAAACTGGTGGACATGCGAGATCGTATGACGCGCCAACGCTCTCTGCTGCCGAGCACATAGCAGAGAAATTGGCTGAGCCAATTCGGTTGAGACAGTCGCAAGGAAAGGAGGTGGTCACGTCACCGACTGAAGGCGTGGCATCCGTGGGGGACATCACGCCTTCTACTAAGACAGTCGGGCCTTTACCAGAGTTCCCGACAGACGTGACTTCTGGTGATTATTACCACGGCAGCACTAAAGGTGACATTGAGTTTGCCGCACAGTCCCCCAAGTTTAACTACTTCGGTAGAGAGGGTATTTACTTAACACGCGATCCGGCGCACGCAGAAGAATACGCTGGGGGCCGTGAGTCTGAGGCCACCCCAGAGGCTAAAGTCTTAAGCGTTAACGCTCAACCTAAGAGAGTCGTAGACGCGAGCGTTCCGCTGGGCGAAGGCGGTTACAAAGCTCTCCGAGACGCAATTGAGCAGGAAGCTAAGAATGCTAACTTTAGTGATCTTGGAACACGGACACTGCTGGCCGACTTGGATCAGCATGGCCCGACAAGCTCGCTTGAGCGGTTGGCTTCGCAGGGAGTCTCGGTAGGAGCGTTCTTGCCAAAGGCCCTGCGGCGTCTAGGCTATGACGCTATTAAGCAGGGGCAAGTATTAGTTGCCCTTGATCCGTCAATTGTTCGGAAGACTGAAGCGGCGAGGACGGGCACATATAAAGAATCTTCTGTTGAGGATAAAATTTCTTCTGTTTCTGAGCCTCAATCTCCTAGCGCAAGCGTCACTCCTGAAGCTGCGCCAATCAAGCTCAACCCTCGTTCATTCCCCAAGACAGTTAGAGAAGCAGGCTACAAGGCTGAAGACTCTACCTACGAAGTTTTAGGCAACAAGGAAACAGTAGCGAAGGCGAATCAGACGATCAAAGACAAGGGTATTGACCTCGCCGTTGCTGAACTTGGATCACGTAAAGAGTTCTCGCCTGAAGACGTGGCTGTAGGTTCCAGGGCTATTCAGGAATACGAGAAATCAGGCCAGATGGATAAGGCCATTGATACCGTTGAGAAGCTAGCGGAGAACTTAACGAAGGCCGGACAGACGGTTCAGGCAGCGTCGATTATTGCCCGCCTGTCTCCTGAAGGGACACTTTTATACGCACAGAGAAAGTTACCGAAGGGTGTGAAGTTGAAACCGGAGCAGGGCGAGAAGCTAGTTGCTCAAGCGGCCAAGGTCCGACAGGCTGATCTGAAGATTGGGACACTGAACGAGCGCATCGAGCAGATGCAGAAGGAATCCGCCAAACTCCCGAAGACAAAGATCGGCACACTTGAAGACCGCTTGATAAAGATGGAGGCAGATGTCAAAGCAAGACTAGCTGCCCGCGTTGAGGCTGGAGGTGTTAAAGGACCTCAGGCTGGCGCTTCGACTATCCCTCTTGATATTGCGGACTACGCGATCCTTGGTGCGGTTAAGCTGGCCCGTAAAGGTGTCACGTTGGCTAAATGGTCAGACGCGATGATCAAGGAGTTCGGGGAAGAGATCAGACCGCAACTGAAGTCCATCTATAAAGAGTCCTACAAGGTTTACGACGATCAGCGTAAACAGTTTGCGCAGGAAGCGGCAGAACGTAGCGCGAGAAAGGCTGAACCAAACGCCAAAGACATTCAAGCGGTGATAAATCAGCGAGCATTAGCCCGTAAGGATGCCCGAACGCACAAAGCTGAGCTATCGAGACTATTCAAAGACCTGTCATTGACCAAATTTGGCAAGGTGAAAGCTACCGCTGTTGACGTAATCAGCATCCCTCGCAGTTTGAAGTCTTCTGTTGACCTGTCAGCCCCGAGACAAGGGGCGATGTGGATGATCAATCACCCTGTTCAGGGTGCAAAACTGTTCTTTGGCAAGCAACTGAAGGCCATGCGAGAGGTTAATTACGACCGATATGTCGATCAGTTGGAGTCCGATCCCGATTACCCGCTAATGACCCGCTCAGAATTGGCTCTACCTATCGCAGATCAGCGGCCTAACAGTCTTTCAGGACGTGAAGAGGCGTTCATGTCGCGTATAGCGGGGAAGATACCAGGAGTGTCCCACTCTGAGCGGGCTTATTCGACGTTCATCACTACCGCAAGAGTGTCATGGTTCAAGCAGTTGAAGGCGCAGGCTGAATTGAAGGCCAAAGCGGAAGGAAAAGAGATTACTCCAGAGCAATACAAGGCGATTGCTAACTTCGTGAACATCGGAACGGGTAGAGGGAACTTAGGTAAGGGCACATTGAACAAGATGTCTCCGTTTCTGAATGCTGTTTTCTTTGCTCCGAAGTTCGCCGCGTCCAAGGTACAAATATTTGACCCCAGAGTGTATGCAAGACTACCAAAAGGCGCGCGTACAACGGCAATGAGAGAGGCGGCCACGTATTTTGGGGCGATGTCTACTGCTGCACTGTTGCTGAAGTATGGAATGGGCGCTCAAGTGGGTCTTGACCCTGAAGAGTCGGAGTTTATGAAGGCTCGCGTGGGGAATACTCGCTACGATCTATCGAACGGGACAGGTCAGTACGTGCGATTAGCAGCGTCACTATTAAAGAACGCCGAGAACAAGGCTACGGGCAAGAAAGACCCGTTCGGTAAGGGACTGAGCGACAACGTAGACCGCTTTCTACGTTACAAGCTGTCTCCCCCGGCTGCGTTCGGTCGAAACGTATGGGAAGGCAAGAACGCAATAGGCGAGAAGACCAGCGCAGGGCGTGAAAGCCTTGAATTGATCACGCCATTGTTCCTGAAAGACCTTTACGACGCTTACAAGGAAGAGGGATTAACCGGAGTAGCGAAAACTGCGCCGGGGTTCGTTGGGGTAGGTGTGAATACTTACGGAGATCGTGCCAAGCCGCCAGTAAAGTTAAACCCGCGTCAAGGGAGTGCATTCAAATTCTAAGCGAAGACTCATATCAGAAGATAAGAGACGGTATCCGCGCAAAGATAGCTGAGCGGGCGGCTAATCCGCGCTCCAAGTGGTGTCCTCAGTCTCCTACTGAGAAACAGAAACTCTTTCTCTCTCTGAATGACAATCGAGAGGTTTTCTATGGTGGCGCTGCCGGCGGCGCGAAGTCTTCTGCTCTACTGATGGCCGCTTTAGAGTTCGTGGACGTGAAAGGATACGCAGCGGTACTCCTGAGGCGTACATACGCTGATTTGAGCAAACCAGGGGCGCTGATGGACAGGGCGCACCAATGGTTACGAGGTACAGCAGCGAAGTGGAATGAGCAAAAGAAGCAATGGACGTTTCCGAGTGGAGCAACACTCACATTCGGCTATCTGGAGAATGAGAACGACAAATACCAGTACCAGGGGGCAGAGTATCAGTATGTCGGATTCGACGAACTCACCCAATTTACCGAGTCGGCATATACATACCTATTCTCTCGACTACGCAGACTTTCAACGAGTGACATTCCATTGCGAATGCGGAGCGCGTCTAATCCTGGAGGTATCGGAGCAAGGTGGGTTCACCATCGATTCGTCCCCGAGAAGTTCACCCCTCACGACGCCGAAGGAAACGAAGTCTGGTGGAAAGAAGGAGCAGACCTAGACGGCAATCCTACCCGTAGAGCATTCATCCCTGCCCGCTTGGACGACAATCCTTACCTAGATAGACAAGCCTACGCCGCGTCACTGAATGAATTAGATCCCGTCACTAGAGAACAGTTACTGAAAGGCGACTGGCGCATCGTTGACCGTGGCGATATTTACCCCATGTGGGACGAGAAGTATCACGTTATCCCGTGGTCAGCGTTCAATGAGTTCTACCGAAGTGATGGTATCCCTCAACACTGGCAGTTAGCGTGCTTCATGGACGTAGGAACGACTGAAGGGCATCCTAACGTCACTTCATGGTTCGCTACCGCACCAGAGAACGCGCCGTTGAGCGGAAGTGTGTTTCTCTATCGCGGCCAATGCGTCTATGACTGGACAGTGAGACAATTAGCAGAGCACATAAACACCGTTGGAAGGACAGAGAAGAACCGTACAAACGTCTGGAGGATGTCGCATGAAGGAAACTCCGAGAGAATCGCCTATAACAGAGAATTTGGTATCCCTTTTGCCGCTTGGAAGGCTGACCGGAATCGGGGAATCGCTCAGGTTAGGAATTACCTTGAAATTCAACACAGGGACCAAGCCCACCCTTTTAATGAGCATACCGTGGGCCGTCCATCGCTTTATCTTGTCGTTGACGACGACCAGCTCGATTTTCCGAAAGATGATCGAGGGCTGGCGCGTTGGCGCGAAGAGTTCCCCGCGTATCATTACAAGCAATTAAGATCCGGCGAAACGGCTGTCGAGGTTGTTCCTCATCCCCTGTTCAATGACGCGATGGACACCGTTAGAGCCGCAGGGGCGGAGTACTTTGCGCCTATAGTTCCCCTTAGTCGAGATGAGCGCGTAACGAGACAACTGGAGAAGGTGTATCATGGGAGGACGTTTGAAGACATCATGCAGTTACCGCCAGCGGAACGGGATGGCGCACTTCATAGTTACCGCGAGAAACAGATCGAATTGACTAAAGCTGATAAGCAGTCAGTAGTAGTCCACTCAGTAGCCCGATGGAAGAAAAGAAAGTCAGGAACATGGTAAGGGGGAGCAATGAGCACAACTAGAATCCATCCGGCTGTATTTACAGCCTCAACAACGAGCGCCGTAGTTGACCTTGGGGAGGGCGCACTGGTTGGGCTGGAGTTGCCTTCCGGTTTCGCTGGTACTACGTGCTCGTTTCAGGGGAGCAATGACGGAGTCACATTTCAGGATGTGTGGTATGTCAGCGCTACTCAGGTAGCCGCTATCCTGACTTTGACGACCCTTGCTGCGTCCAAGAATTACACCTTGAGTCCTGATTTACTTGCCGGGTTCAGGTATCTAAAACTGGTTGCCGGATCGGGAACCTATACGGTCAACTGCATAGCCAGAAGTCTCTGGGGATGAATATCTTTACCCGCATCTTTGCTTACCCGATTCTGGAGCGCGAGATGTCCGCACGTATCGCGGATAAGGACGCGCAGATCGTTAGTCTGAAAGTTGAGATTCAAGAGTTACGTGACCGACTGTTTAATAAGCATGGGATGGTAACGACCACGGGAACAGTAACAGCGGGGCCACACATCCCTCACTATCTAACGGGACGACAGAGGTTAAGGAAGATGGTTGAGCCAGTTAACGCGCAGCTCACCCCAGAAGATGAGCGCCGCATTGAAGAAAGTTTGACCCAATGAGTATTGAAGAAGAAGACAACGCTCAAGTAGCCGTGATGATCCGCACCTTAGACGCATGGTTCCTCCTGAATCCTACCTTGACCCGCGATGCTGTAGTTGCATGGCTTGAATCGGTAGAAGCAGAGACCCCGACCGACACCGTTCTGGACGCGAAAGAAATTGGATAAGCAAGACTTAAATGTTTCCGAGTTCGCCGCCAAGTTGATCCGTATGGTGGACACGGAGGGCGAGACAGAGCGTATCCTGCGTATCCGTCAGTGGTTTCTCAATACTCAGTTCTACCGGGATTTTCATTATGGGACGTTCAACGCTCAAGGGATTTATCAGACGTTGCCTGACGATGAAATGGAAGACCTCCGCTACACCTCGGATTTCATGTTTTCCATTGAGACTCAGGCTGCTCAATGGACCCAGTCCAGCCCCGAGCTATCTATCGAAGAAGCTGCGGATTCCAATCAGGCTAAGGCCTGCCGTCGTCACGTTGAGAAAGAATTAGAACCCTATCGAGAGAAGTACTGGAACGACGTATTCAAGCAGTCAATGGCGAAGTTTGCCATGCTTTCTACTTGTTACTTCATCAATACCAGACCAAAGGTAAACGAGAATGCGAAAGTCACCGTCCCCAAATTCGACCAAAAGCAAATCAGTTCCCCGTCAACCTACTACTGCGAGAAATGCGGCGCTGCAACCGGAGAGGGAGAGCGATGTCCCGAATGCGGATCTGAAATGGCTAGTTCACCTGGATACGATGCTAACGCACCGATACCAAACGGAACTCAATCAATGCCGGAGATTGAGCCAGAAGTCGAATTGGTCGATCCTACAGAGATAAAGATCGATCCGAAGTGTCGAGCTGGAAACGTAACCAAGGCTGACTGGATGCGCCGGGAGCGCTACCTACGAGACTACGAAGCCGACTCCCTTCATCCCGACTGGCAAAAGACTACCGACCCCGCTAGTGCCGCAACCGAGAGAAGCGACGCGCTGGAGTACAAGAGAAGTCTGGAGATGTCCATTGGTGGGCAGACTGCAACGTCTCAAGAGAGCGACACTCACAGAGTTCTTCAGAGGCAGTACTGGTTCGATAAGAAGGTCTATAAGAACTACGTTGCTAAAGACGACTGTAAGTATGGCGGGCAGGACTTCAAGAAGGGCGAGAAGCTAATCGACCGTTTCCCTGATGGTTGGTATATCGAGCAATTTAATGGCAAAGCTGTTGCTCTATTCAACGAAGACAAGAACTGTCGCTGGGTTGGTGGTGTTGACACCGTTGACCCTACTTCACCTTACGGCAGAGGGCGAACAGGGCTGAGAAACCTTCAGGAGATGAAGGATGAAGGCGTGTCTCTGATGTTCGCCTATGTCATGCGCGCCGCGCTAGGAACGAGTCTCTACGACCCAATGATGGTAGAAGCCTCAGACTACGCAAACAATCGCGTTGGCGGGGCTATTCCGCTCAAACCAGGGGCACAGGTAGAAGGGCGAACGATAGAAAAGGCTGTCTACAACGTCCAACAGCAAGCCATAGCCAATGGAGTGATGGAGCAGTTGTTTGCCGTAGTTGATGAGGCTATGCCGAAGGCTGGAGGAGGTACTTATGACGTTCTCGGAGGTGGACAAGGAGAAGGTGCGGGAGCCAAAACTCTCGGAGGCCAAACGCAGCAACTCCAAACAGCTTCCGGGATGGTTGGTCCTGCCCTACAACTCCGAACCCAAGCTGAAATCGAATGCTTCTTCCAGTACCTCGAACTCGTTCAGGAGTTCGCCTCAGATGCCCACTACCAACAGATTGCCGGAAGCTGGGGCGACGCCGACGCCGAAGCCTTTAGAAACTGCAAGGACGAAAAAGGCAAAAGTCTGATCCGTCAGATGGTGAAGATCACCGCTACGCAGGACTCCGAGATTCCCCGCGACCAACTAGGCCGAAGAAACGACATTGCGCTTGCTATCTCTTCTGGGATTGCTAATCCAGAGTTGCCAATGATTCCCGGCGTCCGTAAGTACGGCTTAGAACAATTAAGGATTCCCTTAGAAGACGATCCTGACGCCCGAAGTAAGCGAGTTGCTGAGACTCTGTTGGAGAAGATGAAGCAGGCTGCTAAGTACGCTCAGAAGATGTCTGCGGAGATGGGTGTCCAACCTCCACCTGAAGCCGTCGCGCAGGGTATTTCCTCTGTCGCTCAGTTGAACAAACAGAGGGATGATAGTTCCCTGCCGGCGTTTAAAGAGGTCTTTCAGAGTTTTCTACAGTCTGCGATTGACAACGAGGAAGGTATAGATGCTGATCCCGCACTCCAATTGGCCGTTCAACTCAAACTTGATGAGATTGAACAGATGGACATGGGATTAGCTTCCGACATGAACGCTAAGCAGGCGTTGGCACAGGCTCCAGCGGCTATGGCTGAGAAAGCCCTGAACGATGAAGGTCAGGAAGACCCTAACGCTCAGGCTGAGGCTGACAAAGGCGTTGCTGAACATCAGGGAGCAATACAGACGGGACAGAATCAAGAACAAGCTCTATTAGCCGCGCATCAGAATGAGTTAGAGACAAAGAGCAAGGACAAAGACCACAAAGAGAACGAACGCCAGCGCAAGCATGAGCGTGAAGAGGGCGCAAAGCAACGCGCTCACGACTTAGCGATGCTCAAAGCCAAGCCAAAACCCTCCGCAAGTAAGCACGCCTAAAAAATAAATCCCGTTTCTGTGTTTCTATCTTTCTGAGGCCAGCGAGTGCAAGGCTCGTAATATTTAGCCTCAGAAGGAACCCGCGAGCGTCATCTCGTTAAAACGTGTACCCCTATGTACGACGAATTCAGTGTGAGTCCAGCGGAGACCGCCACTCCCGATGTTGCCACTGACATCCCCGCAAATGGCGTTGACAATTCGACCCCTGACGCGACAGAGGCCGCGCCCGTCACTCAAGAGAGTGTGGAAAAGGTCGAAGAAACTCAGGAAACGAAACCGGAAGACGACCCAAGAGTCCCACAACAGCTTAGAGATCACCTCAAGGGGCTGGAGAAAGACTTAAAGGCGTACAAACCCGCTTACACAGGGCTGGAAAAGGCCGCACAGGAACTCTACGGGACGACAACTCCCGAAGACATCCAGTCAACCATAGCCACTGTTCAGGCGTTAGCTCCGCAGCTCAAGGTCTTAACCGATCCGAGTTCGCCAACGGCTAATGTTGTTTCCACGCTCCAGTCAATGCTCCCAGCGGAGCATATTGAAGGCTTGGCGTGGGCGGCACTGAACGATCCTGGTAATCGAAGCGTGTTTCTCTCCGACCCCGAAGTCCTCAAGGCAATTTCAGATGAATTGCTTGAAGGGCGATCAATCGAAGAGATCCAGTCAATTCTGGCGAATGCTCCTGAGACTGAAATAGATCCTGAACGTGAGGCGTGGAGACGCGAGCAACAAGCGTTTCGCACCGAACGACAGCGGGAGATTTCAGAACGCAATCAACGGGCGGCTAATGAAAGATCGGCGCAATTAGCAAACCGATTCTTTGAAGAGCCAACCAAAAGGATTCTTGCTGAAGATTTCAAGCTGGTAGCACCAGAAGGGGCGAACGAGGCAGATAAACAGTTATTTGCCGACACCGCAGAAGATATTGGCTACATCGCTCAGGCGAGGTTTGCTAAGGAAAACATGGCAGCATACATGCAGATCGACAATCTCTACAAACAAGGCAACATGGCGGCAGCTCAGGCCGCAGAGATTAGATTGCAGAATCGTTACCACGCAACCCTGATCAAGACCGCTGAACGACACGTCAACCTCTTAAAGTCCCGAAGTGTTGCCACCCTGAACGGCCAGCAAGACAAGATCAATGGCGTTCGCCCGGATGTGACAGGCTCAGTAGAACAAGGTGAGAAGAAGGAAGAGCGCTGGGATATAGACGCTCCTGACTTCGCCCAGAAGTTTGCTGCCAGCTTTCATAACTAGGCGCTAGAGACAAGGGGACACACACATGGCAACTCTACTCTCGACGGGCACTCCGTCCGTAGCCTCCCTGCTTATCGAAAAGGTTCGGAAAGTAGTTGAGGACGGTATCGAAAAGAAAACAACTTCATTCGACAGGATGGAAAAGAAGCCTCCTCTGTCAACTAACTCCCTCGGCTTCAGAATGCCCATACAAGTTGAAGACAACGCCTCTGAGGAATGGCACTCGGATGAAGGCTTTGACTTCGCGCCTGTAGATGTCCCGGTCTGGAAGAACCTTGTCATCACTTACACGAGAGTTACCAAGTCCGTCGGTTTCACGGGTGACGTGGCGGATCTCGATAAAGACCCTGACAAGATCACCGGGATGATTGGACTCGCTACCGCGAAGTCCACCAAGAAACTCAAGAAGAGTTACAACCGCATGTTCTTTGGTGACGGTTCGGGGGAAATCGGTCGTTATCTATCGGGCACAGGCACAACTTCAATCGTATTCCAGTCCACGACTGGCAACTTCTTCGGCGCTCGCAAGTTCGACAAGCGCGCAAGGATTCAGTTCTACGATTCGACACTGGCGACTGTTCGCAACTCAGGACAAATCTTTACCGTCGTTTCGGTAGACCGCGCCGCCAAGACGATTGTGCTGGACGCTGCTCCTACCCTGTCCGCTGGTGACGTGGCTGTATTCGCTAATTCAGTAAATGCCGCGTTCAACGGACTCGGAAACATCATTGCCAACACCGGAACTATCCACACTCTTTCCCGAACAACCTATCCGGCACTGAACGCTTCCGTTCTTGCTGCCGGCGGCGCTGCCCTTTCCCAATCTCTGATTGATTCAATGATCAACCAGGGGTCTTACAAGACCGGGGAAGACGGACATTCAGGTGAGTCGAGAATGATCATCTGGAGTCCGGTACAGAAACAGGGTTATCTGAACCTCGGCTACGACCTTAAACAATTTGTCCAGCCGGGCGCACAGAAGCTCGATCTCGGCTTCGATGGTGTGACGCATGGGAATAATCCCACAGCAGTGGACGTGGATTGTCCTGATGATTCCATCTTCATGCCTGACTTCGACTACATCAATCGCTTTGAACTGTTGCCGACTGGCCCACGCAAGTCTGAGGGCGGTGGGATTCTCTTCCAGAGAAACGCTGCTGGAGGAACAGGACATAGCGACAACTACAATCTGTACATCGTCGGGAAGCTCCAGATAGGAAGCTGGAATCCTGCGTTGAGCGGAACCAAGATGACTGGTTTGTCAGTCGGAACCGGAGTCAACCCCCACATCGCGTAATGAGGGCAATTGAACTCTTTAACGAGAGACTTCTAACCATCGGAGGGAGGCATACGAACGGTATGCCTCGCCTTCGGGTGGTAAGCGCTCTTACGGAAACTAAGTTCGCCTGTGGTGGTATCAAGATCAAGTATCCGGCTGGCTCCAGAACAGAAGAGAAATGGCTCTGGGGCTTAAAGGATACGGAGACAGGCGAGATCACCGCCAAGACCGAGCAACAGGTCATTGACAACCAAGATCCAAAACTCTTTGGCGTGAGGAAACTTCTCAGCCGAACGGTTACATGGTTCGGCCATTCCAACTTTGTGGTCGAGTATTACCGCTCGCCACTGGAGATGAAAGATGGGCCGTTCAATTGGGAGCGTAACCGTTATGGATGGTGGTTCAACCCTGAGACCAAACGCCAGGAGTGGACAGACATTAACGGCCCGTGGCCCAGCGAAGGCCGATACGACGATCTCTTGGTCGTCAAGGAGGACGACGGAACCCGCTGGGGCAAGTTTCGAGAGTTAGGTGAGGACGTTCTTGACGAAGTACGCAAAGCAATCCAGTGGCACGAAGCGTTTAAGAAGGTCAAGACGGACGAAGAGTACATCCGCGACATGGTTGAAAAGCAAAAGGCTAAAGAAGACCAGTTTGAGGCGCAGATGGCCGACGATGTAGAGCAGGATTTCGGGGCGGACTGGCGAAAAATGGTACAGGACAACCCGGAGGCACTGATTAAAGAAATCGCCAGAGTTAACCGAATAGAGGAGCAAAAGATATGAGCAATACAGTGCAGCAGATTACCGATCAACTAAGGGCGTGCAACTTCGAGCATGTAAGGGCATGTATCGAACCTGACGACGTAATGGTCTTACTCGACTTCCTTGAGAGCCAGGGTTTTACATCGAAAGAGTATATCGAACGACTGGAAGCAGAAGCCGCGTCAGGACGAGGCGTGTACTTCGATTTCCTTCATGGTCGCAAGCTGACCCCTCGTCAGGCTAAGGAGCTTAACGACGCTGACGCTGTGGCGCTCCGAAATGACTATGCGACTTACCTTGCGACACCAGAAGGCAAGAAGGCTGTAGCCGAAGAGGCTGCCGCAAAGGTCAAGGCTGACCACGATGCCGCTGTTGCCGCTAAGGCCGCAGAGGACAAAGCAGCCGCCGTAGCCGCCGCAGAGGAAGATAAGCAAACTGCCGCGAACGCTTCCGCTGCCAAGACAGCAGAAGCGGAGAACGCAAAAGCCGCTGCCGCCGTAGCCGCTGCCGAGAAGAAGGAAGCTGCTGCCGAGGCCGCGCAAGCTAAGAAGGAACACAAATGAGCATACTTCCTCAGACTACACCAGTTGAGCGCACACGGGTATTTCGAGACGAATGGGCTATCCGTTACGGAGTTCTCATGGGTGGAACGGCCAAGATTGACCTTCCCGGTATAGGTCAGTATTGGGTGGGACACTTTGAGATACCCCGTCGTCAACTCATTGGCTTTACCCGCCAACTGGTAGCCGGACGGAATGAAGCAGAAGACTCTGCCGATCTGGACAGACCAGGGGGAGCGCTTCTCTCTCCAAGTCCACTTGAGAGCGCGAGGCACATGGACAAGTCCCCTGCTGTCTGTATGCGAGAAATGATGATGACCCACGGCCCGAAGGGGTTCATCAACTCTCAAGTCCTGATGGGCGACGAGACTACGGCGGATCAGATATTCAACGCTGTGTTACCTCAGAACATCGCGGAGCGACCCCTTGTAGACGTGATTGAGTTTCTCGAACACGACTACGCCAATCAACCTAATTTCCTTGGGAATTTGCAACCTAGGGCAGAACTGTTCCGTGAGGAATGTCTTCAGGGTGCCTATGTCGCCCGCGAGTACATGACCGCTTACACGAACGCGATCTCAGAAGAGATTGGACAAGTAGGTGAGAAGAGAGTGGGTAAGAGGAAAGTGGACTCGGTAGACATTCAGTACTTCTGGGAACTAAAGAAGACTTTACCGGAGATGAGACCGCTTGAAGCCACCGCGCAGCTTGGTAAAGAGATTGCGGGTGCAATGAAGACTAACGATAACTCCGCGCTGGTGGCGGCATTGGAAGAGCAAAACAAACTTAAAGCGGAGGAGCTTGCGCTTCGCCGCCTTGAACTGGAATCAACTGAACGGCTATCGGCCAAGCGCCCTAGCCCACAATCGAAATAAGGGGAGGGTACTAAAGTGCCAGCAGCAGCAGGACTCGCAGGAACACAACAAGGCTCAATCAAGTGTCTTTGGGCCACCGCATCAATGGACTTTGCCTCGTCAGCCACGCTTGTATCGAGCGACGTAACCGTCACCGTTACCGGAGCGAGACTAGGCGATCCGTGTGTGATTGGATTCGTCACACCTCCGGTAGCGAACGTGACCTATTACGCCTTCGTCTCGGCGGCGGATACGGTCACCGCAAGGTTTATGAACACTTCAGCCGGTACGCTTGACCCCGCCGCTCAGGTAATCGTGGTGGGTGTGATCAAGCTCGAAAACACAGCTCTGTAAACGTGGAACCACACGTCTCAATGGTGGAGGGTTAGATGGCAAAGAATTATCCAAGGTGGGCACATGCTCGATACGAGAACGCCGTACTCGGTGGCGCGATTTCTACAATCACGCTCTCCGATCCTTATGGTCGCAACTTTCTTCCGCAGGGTGCAATCATCCTCGGCGGCACGATTGACATCATCGTTCAACCCGTAGGCGCGTCAGCAACGATAGCTTTAGGGACTTCGGCGGGATCGTCCACTACTTCGCTGAAAGGTGCGACAGCAATAGCTTCGTGGACTGTAGGGCAGTTGGCGCTAGTGCCCATTTTCACGGCTGCTACTTACGTGAAGCTGACGGCGGCAGGGTCGATTACGACTACGATTGCCACCACCGCTTTAACGGCGGGGATCTTTGAAGTTCACCTTTTGTACGTGGTTTCGAGTCAGTAAGGATTCACGGCGCACAACTTGGAGAGGTTCTGTCGTGAATATTCAAGGTGCGAGGGGGCGGTTCCCGAGGCTCGTCCCCTCGTAGGGTTACATGAACAATGGGAAACACAGTCAGCGAGTTATTGAGCGGAGGCTATGAATACCTTGGCCGCGTTGACCAGTCCAAACTAAACCTTGGACAAGCCTTAGCCTTCCTATTGGATTCGATCGACTTTTATCTTGTTGACCTGCTAATTTCAGACGAGAACTTCCTGCTCAAGAGTTACACCTTCAGCCCTTCAAGCAAAGACACCGACATAGTGACTGCCCCTGGTTTCTCTGATCCAGTCCTGATGGAGATCCGCGACTTGGCATCTACTTCCGACGCCGACTGGAAAGGGATCATGACTGCTAACGCTTCCGACATTCAGGACATGCGCCAGAGTGGTCAGGATGCTGTAGCGTTCTACAACCAATCAGGACTGACGATGATGCGCTGGACGTTCGACCCTGCGGAACGGACGGTACAGGCACGACTCTGGTATGAACCTGTCGCCGCCCAACCTGCAACTCTGACCGACTCCCCAAAGCTGTCTCAAGCCTTTGCCGCGATGATTAAACTTCGCTGGGCGCGTTCAGCTATTCCCTATTGTGGTTTCTCTCCTGACGAGTCGAGAGAGTTATTTGGTGCATTGACTGTGAACCTGAGTGACTGGAAGCGGAAGTGGGACGTGTACGTTGGCTCGGATAAGAACGCTACAACAGTGCAGAAAAGGGACTTTCGCGGGAACCGTAGGTACTTCGGCCCGCGCTGGTATTTCTAATGACTATCGCTCTTGCTAAAACAGTGGAG